>Ga0187851_10000989_pt1 | contig 27974 bp, 22 predicted proteins | sample June2016WEW_6_10_FD_132997 | JGI IMG/M metagenome (GOLD analysis project Ga0187851, IMG submission 132997) | Peatland microbial communities from SPRUCE experiment site at the Marcell Experimental Forest, Minnesota, USA - June2016WEW_6_10 | ecosystem: Environmental > Terrestrial > Soil >...
ATTCATGCCACCGCTTTACGAGGGCGATTTGCTCTACATGCCGACCACCTTTCCCGGCATCTCGCCGACGAAGGCGCGCGAAATCCTGCAAGTGACCGACCGGCTCATCAAATCGTTTCCCGAGGTAAAAACCGTGTTTGGCAAGGCTGGACGCGCCGAGACCGCCACCGATCCCGCGCCGATGGACATGATCGAAACCACCATCCAGTTGAAACCGGAATCCGAATGGCCGGTGGTGGACATCAAAGACGACCAGGGCCGGGTCATCGCGCATCGCCGCCGCACGCCGGGTGAACTTACAGATGCGATGAATGACGCGGTGCAGATTCCCGGTCTCAACAATGCCTGGACCATGCCCATCCGGACGCGCATTGACATGCTCTCGACCGGCATCAAGACGCCGGTGGGCATCAAGATTGCCGGACCGGACCTGGCCACGCTGGAACGCATCGGCACCGAGATTGAAGCCGTGGTGCGCACGGTGCCGGGCACCGCCAGCGCCTTTGCCGAGCGCGTCATGGGCGGGCATTACATCGAATTTGAAATCAACCGCGATGCCATCGCCCGTTACGGCCTGACCATCGGCGACGTGCAGGACGTGCTGTCCGTGGCGCTCGGCGGCAAGTCGCTGACGACCACCGTCGAAGGATTGGAACGTTACACCATCAATCTCCGTTACGACCGCGATTTTCGTTCGGACCTGGAATCGCTCCGGCGCGACATCGTCGTGTCCACGCCCGCCGGCGCGCAGATTCCCCTGGGCGAACTTGCCACGATCAAAGTCGTGGACGGCCCGATGTCCATCAAAACCGAGGGTGCCGTGCCCAACGACTGGGTTTATGTGGACATTCGCGGTGTGGACGTGGGCACCTACGTGCAAATGGCCATGCACGCCGTAAACGAAGCCATTGCCAGGGGCGCGATCAAACTGCCACCGGGCTATAACATATTCTGGAGCGGCCAGTACGAATACATGCTGCACGCCCGGAAACGCCTGACGGTTGTCGTGCCGCTGACACTGCTCATTATTTTGCTCATCATTTATCTCAACACCCGCTCGGTCGTCAAAACCGCCATCGTGATGCTGGCCGTGCCGTTCTCGCTCGTTGGCGCGTTCTGGATCATTTACCTGCTCAACTACAACCTCAGCGTGGCCGTATGGGTGGGCATCATTGCGCTGGCCGGGCTCGATGCGGAAACCGGGGTGGTGATGCTGCTCTATCTCGATCTGGCCTACGATGAATGGAAGAAGAAGGGATTGATGCGACAGGCTGCGGATTTGCGCGCCGCCATTTATCACGGCGCGGTAAAACGTGTCCGCCCGAAGGCGATGACCGCGTGCGTCATCATTGCCGGTCTGGCGCCGATTTTGTGGAGCCATGGCACCGGCGCGGACGTGATGAAACGCATCGCCACACCGATGGTGGGTGGCGTCATGACCTCGACGCTCATGGAACTGCTGGTGTATCCGGCGATATTCTTCCTGTGGCGCTCGCGCAGTCTCAAACCGGTTGCCGCGGAAAAAACCGGTGAACCGGCCGGTCCGGTGTCAATTTGAAGGCGAGAACGAAGTGATCGCAACGAACGCCGACGAGTATGTTTCTTAAGTGGCTGATTTGCTTGCCATACAGACAAAAGCCGACTCAGTTGTTTCGGCCTGCCCCAACGGATGAAATGCGGATGCATCGTATCCATTGGTGACTTGAAGGTTTTGAAAACCGGCCCGCGTCAGCAACGCCACTGTTTGCTTTTTACTCACATAGCAGCGTTGAGTGACGATGGCATCTTGGTGGGTTCCTTCCACATAGATTTGTATGCGCTCTTCATTATTGCCAATCATCCTTCTTTTCTGCCTGAGCATAATCTGCTGGCCCTCAACTTGGAATATGGTTTCTTCCCATTGATCACTTGTGGCGGGAAACGCCAAAGGCTGCGGATAAAACAAGTCGATGATCACGACGCCATTGGCGGCGAGACTTTGACGGACATTGAGCAGGAATTGCTGCTGCTCGGATGTCGGGAGGAGATAGTTAAACATGAAGAAGGTCACGAGAATCCGATCGTACTGTTCCTGAAGGGGCGCCCGGCGAAAATCATGATTTTTCAGGACCAGCTTCTCCGGCGCAAGGTACGCACGCAGTTTCGCTTCGGCGACACGCAGCATGTCGTCTGAGATATCCACGCCCGTAACACGGCACCCCCGTTCGAGCAAAGCGCGCAATACCCGCCCGGTGCCGCAGCCAATTTCCAGAACGTTGTGCTCGGGAGCGCATAGGGACCTGTACAATGGCAAGTCAGCTTTGAAGTCCCCCACATACAGATCGTAATATCGGGCAAATTTCTTGTAGGTTTGCTGACTGTTCATAGGTTTCTGGTCCCCGTTGGCTCAAATGTTCAGCCTAACGTAAATTTGGCCGGGGTCGGGATGCAAAGGGGTGGCTGGCTGGGTCATGGGGTTAAAATGAGCCGGTTGCCGGCTGGCTGACAACTGAATTTTTTGGCCGGATTTCGGTGGCAGTGCAACTTGACTCCGCCACCAAAACAACCCACGTGCGAATGAGAACGCCGATTTCCAAATCGGCAGGGGTTGTGGCCACGGCCAAGCGGGCAATGCCGGGTTGGAGCCCGGCGCTCCGGCTGCATTAAATTCACTTCAGCACAAAACAAGGCAGGTTTCTGCCAAAATACGCGTAGTTGTTTCCGCGTTTTTCTTCGATTGTTTCCGGCATGTCAAAAAACAGGGATCGTCACCCGGAAAGTCAAAATCCCTCCGGCGGCGCAGCGAAGGCCTGGACACCTCCCCCGGCCGCGCCGGAATCGGCGTTTGGTTGTCCGCGGGACTTCCTGGGGAACCGGTTTGTCTATGTGGTGATCTCCCCGCGGGCCGGTGGATTGTCCATCGGGATCAATGTGAACCCGGACAAGCAATGCAATTTTGACTGTGTCTATTGCGAGGTGAACCGGGCCGAACCGGCGCGGGAATCGCATCTTGATGTGCCGGTCATGGCCGGCGAACTGAAAAAGACGCTGGCGCTGGTGCAGCAGGATGGTTTGCGCGCGCGGCCGGCCTACCGCGCTTTGCCGGCGGAACTGCTGCAATTGCGTCACGTGACCTTGAGCGGCGATGGCGAACCAACCCTCGCTCCCAATTTTGTCGAGATCGTACAAACTGCGGTCCATATCCGGGCGGTGGGGGGATTTCCGTTCTTCAAGCTGGTGCTCGTCACCAACGCGACGGGACTGGACCAGCCGTCGGTGCAGCAGGGATTGAAATGCTTCACGCGGGAGGATGAAGTCTGGGCCAAACTGGACGGAGGCACCCCGGCCTATCTGCAAAAGGTGAATCGCACCGACGTGCCCATCGAAAAAAACCTGCAAAACATCCTGACCCTGGCCCGCCAGCGGCCGGTGGTGATTCAAAGCCTGTTTCTGGCGCTGAACGGCCAGGAACCGCCGGAGGATGAAATCCAGCAATATGCGCAGCGGCTCAAGGAGTTGAAGGCGGCCGGGGCGCAAATTTCGCTCGTGCAAATTTATTCAGCCACCCGTCCCACATTCAATCCGGATTGCGGTCACCTCCCCTTGCAGACGCTTTTGCAGATTGTCCGGACCGTCCAAAAAGTGAGCGGCTTGAAGGCGGAAGTCTTTTGATTTTCAATGCCGGCCGGCTCGCCGGTTGGTTTCCGGCGGACCCGGATCGCACCACTGAATACCTTGGACTGATGGAACATCGGGAAGATGCTTGCACATCGTGATGCGCCGCCCCTTCAATCGCGTAGCGATGATTTGACGGTAGCCGTGAGGTTCATCCCACGGATTGAATCGAATAATTCTTTAGTGGCGCGGAGCGATGCTTGAAATCCGTCCCAATCCTGACATCGCTTTGCGATGGTTTATTCTTTTGATTTGATACCGGTTTTTTTTTCCAGCTCCGCCACGCGGTGGAGGAGGTCAGGGAGACGCTGGATGGCGATCATCTGCCGTTTGGCCTGTTTGTCCGGTTGCGCGGGTATGCCCAGCCACTTCCCGCCATCGGGAATGTCATGCATCACGCCGGATTTCGCCGCGACGATGGCCTGGTTGCCGATTTTCAAATGGCCCGCCAGGCCCACCTGTCCCGCCAGCACCACGTATTTGCCCAGCTTGGTGCTGCCGGAAATGCCCACCTGCGAGATGATCAGGGAGCCTTCCCCGATTTCGACGTTGTGCGCAATCTGGACGAGGTTATCAATCTTCGTGCCCTTGCCGATGATGGTCGGGCCCAGCGCGCCGCGGTCAATCGTTACGTTCGCGCCGATCTCCACGTCGTCGCCGATGATGACATTTCCAATCTGCGGCACTTTGAGATGCACGCCGCCGTCCTGCACATAACCGAAGCCATCCGAGCCGACCACCGTGCCGGCATGAATGCGGACGCGCAGGCCGATTTCCGTCTGCGGATAAATCGTCACGTTCGGAAACAGGTTCACGTCGTCGGCCAGCTTGCAGTCGTCGCCGACCACGTCACCGGCCTGCAGGACCGCCCGCGCGCCGATGCGCGCGCGTTCGCCCACGACGCAATGTGGTCCGATGTGTACGGTGGTATCCACCCTGGCGCTCGCCGCGATGACCGCCGTGGGATGGATTCCAGCGGCCCAGGTCCGTTCGGGAAAGAACAACGCCATGGCTTTGCCGAACGCGACGCGGGCGTTGGGCACGCGGATCAGGATTTTTTTCGCAGACTTAAACCGCTCGTCGGCGATGATGGCGGTTGCCGCGCTTTGTTCGGCGCGGGCGAAATAATCTTCATTTTCGGCGAACGTGAGGTCGCCAGGTTTGGCGTGGTCGGCGGGGGCAAAGCCTTTGAGCGTTGCGGCGGCATCGCCAACCACTTCACCATCAAGGTGTTTTGCAATTTCAGCAGTGGTAAAGGTCATATTTGGCATTTTTGCGGGTTGCCGTTGACTTGGTCATCGCGGCTCACTATAAAGGCAGGCGTATCCAGTTCAATCCCTAGTTTACATGCCAAAGACTTTGCGTGTCGGACTGATCGGCTACCGCTTCATGGGCAGGGCGCACTCCAATGCATGGCGGCAGGCACCCCGTTTCTTCAACCTCAAGGCCAATATCGAGATGCACACGATTTGCGGCCGCAATGCCGCCGGAGTGCAGGCGGCCCGCGCGCAGCTCGGCTGGCAAAAATCCGCCACCGACTGGCAGGAGGTCGTCGAGTCGCCGCTGATTGACATCGTGGACATCGTGACGCCGACGAATTTTCACGCCGAGATGGCGATTGCCGCGGTGAAGAGCGGCAAGCACGTCCTGTGCGAAAAGCCGCTGGCGCTGAATCTCAAACAGGCCGAGGCGATGTTCGCCGCCGCGAACAAGGCGAAGGTCGTCCACATGGTCTGCCACAATTACCGGCGCATCCCGGCCATCGCGCTGGCGAAGCGGATGATCGGCGAAGGCGCGCTGGGCCGGATTTATCATTATCACGCGCGTTACGCGCAGGACCGGCTGGCGGACCCGGAATTTCCGCTGGACTGGCGGCTGCAAAAGGAGACCAGCGGCTGCGGCGTCCACAGCGACATCAATTCGCATGTCATTGATCTGGGCCGCTACCTCGTGGGCGAATTTACGGAAGTTTGCGGCTTGCTGAACACTTTCATCCCGGAACGGCCGATGGCGGATGCGCTGGCCAAGGGCGCGCGCAAGATGGGCAAGGTGACCGTGCCGGACTCCGCGCTGTTCATGGGGCGGATGGCAGGCGGCGTGCTGGCGAACGTGGAAGCCACGCGCTACGCGCTGGGCCGCAAGAACCACATCGCCATCGAAATCAACGGCAGCAAAGGCTCGATTTATTTCGATTTTGAGGACATGAACCGGCTGAAATTTTACAACGGCGACGACCCGAAAGACCGGCGCGGTTTCCGCGACATCCTCGTGACCGAGCGCGACGGAATCCAGCCGTATGTGGGTAACTGGTGGCCGCCAGGACACGGCATCGGCTACGAGCACACGTTCATTCATGTGGTAGCCGATTTTGTCAACGCCTGCGTCGAGGGCAAACCGGTCCATCCGACCTTTGAAGACGGTCTGAAAAACCAGCGCGTACTCGCCGCCGTCGAGGAATCCTCCCTAAAAGGCAGGTGGGTGAAGGTGTAATTACAGCGTTGGGCCTGTGGCCCAACCTCTTCGAGCCACAGGCTCGACGCTGAAGCAAATGAGATTTTCGGCGTCTTTAGAGGAGTTGGTGTTTACGCCCGCCCTCACCTTTTATCCTCTCCCCCAGGAGAGGAAATAACTTTCGCTTGTTTCTGGTTATTCGGATGAGTCCGGCTGGTCCAGTCATATACATTTTCAAAGAAGCGGCGAACGATTCTCCCTCTCCTGGGGGAGAGGGCCGGGGCGAGGGCGGACGTATCACTAATTTTGTGGTTGTATTTGCCCGTTCTTGCCTCAAGCACCGGATTTTGGCTATGGTGTGCCTTTGAAAGATTGAACCATGCCGCTTACCTCGCTTGAAAAAATCATCCCGATGCTCCAGGTGGCCATCGGGCCGGTCATCCTCATTTCCGGGGTCGGCCTGCTGCTGCTCACGATGACCAACCGGCTGGGACGGGCCATTGACCGCGCCCGGCTGCTGAAGGCGGAACTGTCCAAACGCTCGGATGAAGAGCGGGAACAGGTTCTGGCACAGGTGGCCATTATTTATCGACGCGCGCGGGTGATTCGTTTGAGCATCACGCTCGCCGCAGTCAGCGCGCTGCTGGCGTCGGCGCTCATCATCACGCTGTTTGTGACCGCGCTGCTCCAGTGGGAGGCCGGACTGGTTGCCAGCCTCATTTTCATCGCCTGCATGAGTGCGCTGTTCGCGTCGCTCGTCGCGTTCATCCGCGACATCAACCTGTCGCTGCACGCGCTCAAGCTGGAATTGGAAAGCATCAAACCTGATCTTGATTAAGGGCGGCTTCGGCCAGGAATCGGAGCGCGGCTGTCCCAGCCGCAGCGGGCCGAATCCTAGGAAACGTTCATCTTCATTTTGCCATATTTTTGTTTCGGGTGTGCTGCGCCTGGGACAGGCGCGCTCCGTTGGCCGGGGCTTCTTCAAATTAACTTGCCCGGAAGCCGTTGAGCGCGTATTAAAATGGCCGTCGAATCATGGGGCCCACGTGGCGGAATTGGCAGACGCGCTAGATTCAGGTTCTAGTGGGTAACACCGTACAGGTTCAAGTCCTGTCGTGGGCACCATTTTTGTTAATGAAAACAAGGATTCTGTTGCTACTTGCACAGAATTTGCACAAAGTAAGGCTCGAAGTCCTGACCGTCGCGTGAGATTCCCCGTCACAGTCGAGTTTTATGACCAGCGAGCCAAAGTCTATGCGCCCGCCAAAAACTTCCCGTTCTACCGCGTCGCGTTCAAAGTGGCTGGCAAACGCCGGATGCTGACCTTCGGCAGCTATGGTGAAGCAAAGACGGCGGCAGAGAAAAAGGTAAAGGAACTTCACAAAGGCCAGCAATCATCCGCCCTGACCGCAAAGCAAGCGCAAGACGCCCTCACCGTCCACGATATGCTCGCCGCGTATCGGCAGGAAACCGGCAAGCTGGTTTCCATCGTCGAGATAACCGGCAACTACCTTTCCGCCGTCAAACAACTGCCGAAAGGCTGCTCGCTGCTAGAGGCCGTCCGTGTGTATCGCCAGAGCATTGCCGCCGTCCAGCGCAAGCCGCTGGCGGATGCCGTCGCGGAGTTTTGCGACGCGCGCAGACCAAAGGGCGTTTCACAAGATGGCAAGCGTTCTGTCCTGTCCCCGGTGTATGTCCAAGACACTGAACGGCAGTTGAACGAGTTTGCCACCGCGAACACCGGCGCGGACGTGTGCGACCTGACCAAGCAACACCTTGATCTGTTTGTTGAATCTCACGCGACGCTTTCGCCCAAAAGCCGCAACCACTACCGCGCCACGCTGCGGATGTTTTTCGGCTGGTGCCAGCGGCGCGATTATCTCGCGGCCAATCATCGGCTGTTTGAAGCGGATGGACTGCGAAAAGAGGACGCGGACACCGGCGACGTGGATTATTACCGCCCGGCTGAACTTCGCTTGATGCTCGACAACGCCGCGCCGGAAATGGCCGTCATCATCGCCATGCAAGCCTTTGGCGGATTGCGGTTGCAAGAGGCGTTGCGGCTCGACTGGGGCGACGTGTGGCGCGTGTCCGGCCATGTGGAAATCAGTTCTGCCAAAGCCAAGACGCGCTCCCGGCGGTTGGTGGAGTTCAATCCAACTTTGGCCGCTTGGCTTGAACCGTATCGCAAGAATAAAGGCGCGGTGACAAACCTCACGCTCGACGCTTACACATGGCAGTTAATTCAGCTACGCAAGCGGCTGAAAATCCCCTCACGGAAAAACGGGTTGCGTCATGGATTCCTGACCGCGCACTACGCCTTGAACCAGAACGAAAACCAGACCGCCGCGATAGCAGGCACTTCGCCTGCGATGCTGTTCCGCCACTACAAAGGACTGGCGACGAAAGCCGAGGCGGAAAAATGGTTCAACGTCCTGCCAGCGCGCATGGTGAAAAACATCATTCCGCTGGTTTCTACTTTGCACAAGCAAGTGCAGTAACTAGCAGCGGCGGGTTGACAAATCTATGGCATGAAAGACAAATCACTATCCCCTAATGAGGTCAAAAAAAACTGGTGGTGGAAGCGTAAGGAAATTCTCTGTGAAGTAATGAGAACAGTTGACTGGCCTGCGGCTGAAGAAGCCGCGCGCAATTACGAACTCATGCGCCGTTCGCCAAAAGGAAAGCAGTTCACCCAAGCCTACTGGGAATTGTGTCGAGATGGAAAAACCATTGTCCACACGCTTTGGGCAAATAACGGGCAATGGGCTTACCGACTCGTTACTAATCCCAGCCAGTTTAAGGAAATTGGATGGACGCCGATTTATGAAAATCAACGAATCCAATGGAATTTGCGGCTGGTTGATAAAAAACTGATTGATGAATTCATAAGAGAAATCAGGGTATTGCGAGAGATTCAAAAAATCTCCACTCCACGTCGTAACAGAGGTGAAAAACATCGTGGCGTTTCGTGGAAACTCATTGAAATGTTAGACCGCAAACAAAACGGCATTGGAAAGCTCACTGACAGCGAACGTCATACGGCCAGCGTCGCGCAACGGCGGGCAGAAAAATACTTTGTTGAATACGAATGCGCTTTAGCACAGTGGCACGAACGCACTTCAAGTCTTGATTTCGATATTGAAGAAACGGACGATTCTTGCACCACAGAACCGCCTGAGTGAGTTTTTAATTCCGAAAATATATGACTCTTTGCTGTAGATAAAATGCGCGTGCAAAGTGGCAGCGATGAATAATACATCGCTACACAATGCACCGTCGGGCGAGGCGGGCTTTATAGATGAAAAAGAACTGTTGAAACGTCTCCCCGTTTCACGTCGCACGCTGTTCAGTTGGCGCACGACTGGTAAAATTCCCTCCGTGCGTCTTGGCGGGAGACGCGTGTTATTCCACTGGCCGTCCATCGAGGCCGCACTACTCCGCAAACAGAATGGAGGCGAACAATGAGCCTGCAAAACGCATTGATTGCGGAGTATCGCCCCAAGTTGAACACCGCCGCCAATCCCGACGCCGAAAACGGATGAACGGTAAAAAAACCGAGTATCAACATAGCGGACACCCCGCAAATCGTCGCGCTAATCGAATCCTAGAGCGCCGTTTTTCGCAAAACAACCCGTAGCCATCATTTTTCACGATTTCAGTTTTGAACATCACTGAACTTAAAAATTTGATCGCCGCCAAGACGGGCAACGAGCCGAAACCATCCGGCCAAGGATTTATTTGCCATTGCCCGGCGCATGACGACAAAACCGCGAGCCTGTCAATTAGCGCAGGCCGCGACGGTTTGCTTTTGAATTGTCACGCCGGATGCACCTTTGAGGCCGTCACCGCTGCAATTGGCGTCAAACCCGCCGAATTATTCCACGCACCCGGTGCGGCGAAAAATGGCAAACCCGCGAAAAGCGGAAAATTTAATATCGTCGCAAACTATCCTTACCACGACGCCGAAGGGAAATTGAGATTTGAAGTTTGCCGCCTTGATCAGAAAAGTTTTCGGCAGCGAAGGCCAGACCCCGCCGCGCCGGACAAGTGGATTTGGAATTTGAAAGGCGTTGAACTTATCCCGTATCGGTTGCCGGAACTCATAACGGCGGCGAAAGCGGGCGAGACAGTGTTTGTCGTCGAAGGGGAAAAGGACGTTGCCGCACTGGTAGCAAACGGATTCACGGCCACTTGCAACGCGGCAGGCGCGGGCAAATGGCGGGATGATTATGCCGGGTGGTTTGACGGCGCAACGGCCGTCCGCATCATCGCGGACAAGGACGCGCCGGGACGCAAGCACGCCGTCGCCGTCGCCGAAAATGTCAGAGCCAGGGTGCAATCGGTGAAGGTGATTGAATTGCCCGACGTGGCAGGCCGCACGGTGAAGGACGCGCACGATTTTTTTGAGGCAGGCGGCACAGCCGACCAGCTCCGCGAGATTGCCGAGGCCGCGAAGGAATTTGAACCGCTCGCCAACGCCGCCGAAAAAGTGACCCCGAACGATTGGTTTAAGAAAAAGTTTCCCGCGCTGGCGGAACTTCATGGCGAACCCGTTTCTTTGCAGTCAAAAGGCAATCGCATCAAAGCCAGCGATCTTAACGAAAGTTTCATGGCCGCGACTTTGGGCAAAAATGCGAACCCCGGCGAGCCGACGGTTTATTTGCGTGGCGAAAATCGGTTTTACACCTTCACGCCCGGACGCGGAATTTACACATTGGCGAGCGAAGAAGACGTTTCTGCGCGGCTTTCGGCGTTGCTGCTTTTTTGCGCCCGCGCCTGCAAAGAACATTGCGACGTAGATGCGCTGGAGTTTGGTTTGCGCGATTCATCCGCGCTGGCGGGCGCGGTGAAACGGGCAAAATCTCTTAACGTCGTGCCGGATGATTTTTTCACCGGCGGCATGGAAACATTTTTGCCCGTTGGTAACGGTATCTTGCGAATCAGTGACCGCACATTGCTCCCGTTTTCGCCGCAATATCATTTCCGAAATAAACTTGCCGTGAATTACATCCCCGGCGCGAAGTGTCCGACGTTTGAAACTATCCTTTTGGGCAACTCACTCGACTTTGACGACATCGGCCTTTTGCAACGCTGGTGCGGCCTTGCCCTTGTCGGCAGGAACATTTCACAGGCGATGTTGATTTTGAGCGGCACGGCGGGGGCAGGCAAAGGCACTTTTGTCCGCGTCCTGAAAAGCATCATCGGCGAAGCGAACATCGGCAGCTTGCGGACGGAACAATTAAACCAGCGGTTTGAGATTGGCCGGATGATTGACCGCACGTTGCTGTATGGCGCGGATGTTCCCGCGAATTTTTTAAGCACCGAAAACGCCTCCGTCCTGAAAAGTTTGACCGGCGGCGATCCGATAACGGTTGAACTCAAAAGCAGCATGGCCGCGCCGTCGCTCACTTGTGAATTTAACATCATCGTCACGAGCAATTCGCGGCTGGTGGTTCACCTTGAAGGTGACGTTGCCGCGTGGCAACGCCGCCTGAAAATCATCCGATATGAAAAACCGAAGCCCGCAAATGTCATTCCCGATCTCGACAAACAGATTCTGCAAAACGAAGCATCCGGCGTTTTGAATTGGATGCTGGACGGCCTTTACGCGCTCCGCGCCGCAAACTGGCAGCTTGCATTGTCACCCGGCCAAAAGGCGCGCGTGGATGAATTATTGCTGGAAAGCGATTCGGTGAACGTATTTTTTGCCGAGCGTTGCGTTGCCGACAACGCCGCCGAGGGGTTGACCATAACGGATGCTTACGCGGCCTATTCCGATTTTTGCATGGACAGGGGATGGACGGGATTGAGTCGAAATTTATTCGGGCGCGATTGTCAGGAAGTCGCACAACGGCTTTTCCGCGTGGCTACCCGGCACGACATCAAAGGCGTAGACGGCAAAAAACAACGCGGCTGGAAAGGCTTTCGGTTGCTTGGCGCAAACGAGGAAAAACCATGCTGATATACTTATGAAACCATTTTTGAATTTTGAGTATGAGAAAAAAGTGTCCGAAGTGTCCGCACGGACATTACGGACACCTTTTTCTTACTCCGTTCCGGTGAAACAAGACTTGGCAGCCTGATAAAATTATGAATACAAATCAAAAATTTCCGGGTAATGGATCGCCTGTGCCGGTTTTGGCGATAATCGGTTTGGGTTTTGCGTTGGTAAATTGGCTTTTATCCGACGACGACACGGAAAAGAAGCCGGAAACCGCGCCAGCGGACGCGGGAGCGGAAAGCAGCCGGAAAGTGGCGGAAACCGCTGTATTCCGCCCAATTCCGGCGGAAATTCCGGCCAAGCCTGCCATCGTTCCCATTCATTCCGCGCCCGCGCCGGTTTTTCCGCCTGCCGTCGCGCCTATGCCTGCCGTTATTCCGCCGTTTTCCGTGTCTCCTGTGCCTAAAGTTTCCGTGCCTGTCCCGGCTCCCCAGAAAATCGCGGCACAAATTCCGCCGCCGCCGATCAAAAAGAAATTTGTTACACGCGAAGACTTGGCGACTGTCTTTCATCACGGCGCACGCGGACTAACCCGGACAGCGGCAGTTGCGGCCTTGAAAAATCTTGGTTTCGGCAAGACGGCGGCCTATGACGCACTATCACCAGACGGACGTTTTTCCGCTTGGCTGCAATGCGCGCCGGACGGAATAATTACTTGGAAGACTTTGGCGTGATGTTACTAAATCCGTTGTCGTTAAGTTGATCGCTTTTTACAGGCACAAACGTTAACTACGGTATTATCGCTCGATAAAAACGCTGGCTGGAGTTTGTAGCTGTCGGATCACGGAAATTCAGTGTTGTATTAGTTCCCACAAAATTAGTCAAAGCTGTCCAAGTTGCGAGATTTGTAGAAATTTGAATGTGGCCGTTCAGCCCCGGCGAAATTTGCAGCACAAAGTTTAGGCCGTTAGTCGCCAGTGGTTGCAATGTCGTAAAGGCGAGAAGCAGCTTGAACGCATTGCTCGACACGAAACTCACGCTGTTGGTCGTTGAAAAGTTCCCGACCAAGTCCACCGCATACGCCTCGATGTTATTGGTGGCGTTCTGGAGTTCGACCGTCGTCATCCAGTTCGTCCAGCTATTGGTGGTTGCGGGTTGGTTCCAAGTCCCGCCGTTCAACTGATACCAAACGCCGGTAACCTTCCAATTGTCGCTGGCAGTTCCAACCACGGTCGCCAGGGCATTGGTCATGTGCTGGCCGGAAGTCGGCGCGGTGATCGTCAGTATCGGCTTGGTCACATCCAAAAAGTTCGCCTGCAACGTTAAGTTTGATTGCATCATAAACTGCAAATTCGTGCCAGTCACGAGCGCGCCTCCGATCCAGTTCGTCGAAACCAGCCAGTTCGTGAACACAAAGCCGGATGCCGGGGCGGAGGTGATGCTGTAATTTCGTCCAATCTCCAGCCAAGCATTGCTATAATTGGGGGAAACGGTTCCCAAGCCAGTGGTGCGAATTTGCAGTTGGTTGGTCACTACAAAATCAAAACTCACGCTGTTGGTCGTGGAGACGTTCCCGCTGGAATCCACCGCATAAGCCTGTAATGAATTCGTTCCCGCCACCAGATTGACCGTGGCCGACCAATTCGTCCAAGCATTGGCTGTCGCGGCATTGCTCCATGCCAGTCCATTAAGTAGATACCAGACATTGCTGACCTGCCAATTATCGCCCGCTGTTCCTTGGATGGTGAAGACCGAGTTACTCCACCGCTGGCCTGAAGTTGGTGCCGTAAATGCAATCGTCGGCTTGGTCACGTCCAAAAAGTTAGCCTGTAACGTCAGGTTAGATTGCATAATGAACTGTAAGTTCGTGCCGGTCACGGTCGCACTGCCAATCCAGTTTGTAGAAACCAGCCAGTTTGTGAACACAAAGCCGCTGGCTGGCGCGGACGTGATGCTGTAATTCCGCCCAATCTCCAGCCAGGCATTGCTATAATTGGGGGAAACGGTTCCCAAACCGGTGGTGCGAATTTGTAGTTGGTTGGTCACGACGAAATCAAAACTCACGCTGTTGGTCGCCGAATTATTACCCGTTGTGTCTGTGGCATAGGCAGCAATCGTGTTTGTTCCCGGTGTCAGCGTTAAAGAGGCTGACCAGTTTGTCGTGCCGCTCGCGTTGTTCCAGATTCCGCCATTCAATTGATATTGCACGCTCGCAACTTGCCAGTTGTCGGTGGCTGTGCCTCTGGCCATGAAAACCACATTACTCCAGCGTTGGCCTGCCATCGGATTGGTAATGCTCAAAGTCGGTTTTGTGACATCTACAAAGTTCGCGTTCAAAACCAAATTGGACTGCATCACAAATTTTATTGTTGATCCATTCGTCAACACAGTGCCATTTATGTCCGTCCAGTTGGTAAAAGCAAAACCCACCCCAGCCGTGGCGGTCATCGTGTAGTTGCTGCCAATCGCAAGTAAGGCACCGTTGTAATTTGGATTGATGCTGCCGCTCCCGTTGGTCTGCACAGTCAGCAAGGCACTCAAAATATAAACGAAACTGACTTGGTTGGTGGTAGAAATGTTGCCGCTGGTATCCACCGCGTAGGCGCTAAATGTATTTGTTCCCGGCATTGGAGCCAGATTTGCTGCGCTCCAATTTGTCGTTCCGACGGCAACAGCCCAGCCGTTTGTATTCAACTGATAAGCAACACCAGCGACTTGAACATCATCTGTAGCAGTTCCCTGGGCGGTAAATGTAGAATTGGTAAGCCGTGTGCCTGCGGTTGGAAACTGTATGCTCACACTTGGCTTGGTTGTGTCCACGAGAACAAAATGTCCAATTTGAAAACCACCAGAGGAAGGCTGGGTTGCCAGAAATTCCCCCTCGCTCGCACTTGAGAAAACAACGTAGTCCGTTGCTGTTCCAAGAGCAGTATCATTCTGTATAACTTGAGCCGTTGCGGAATTTATTTTTGAATATGAGTAAGTTCCCGTGCTATTCGTAATGCCCGTATCGTCATCAACAATTGTATAGCTAGTCCCGGAGACGCTCGTTTTGAAGTCGAATGTTCCGGTTTGGTAAAAAGGTGAAATCCCATCCTGAATGAAAACCCGAAACGATTTGCCGGCAATCGAGGCGGGAACCGCTACTTGATAAAATTCATATTCACCCGTTTCGCTGGCGACTATCGGAGCCACAGTAATATTGGTCAACAAGTAATTACCGATGTTGGTTGTAACAAAATTCAAATTGCCCTTGAAAGTATCCGAACCCTGCACAAACTGAAACAGACCGGTTGAGCCACTGGCGGTATAAGAATAAGTGCCGCTTCCGGTCAAAATTGAATACAAACCTGCCTCATCATCAACTTCGACTAGCTGATAAGTATTTCCAGAGTTGGCAGGAATGAATAAAAAATAACCACCGCTGGCAGTAAACGGATAGTCACCCGATGTGATGATCCCGCCCATCGCGTTTCCAGCCATTGAAGCTGGCGCCACGACTGGTGTCGGCACGGGCGACTGTTGCAAAGCTGGCAATGCCATGACGATTCCGGCACCAGAATCCCGATCTACACCGGCAGACATGGTGTCCAAGGCTGTGTTCGTGAGAATCGTGCGAATTTGAGATGCCGTCAGGCCTTGATTATACGATTTTAGCAATGCTGCGATGGCAGCGGCATGAGGCGCGGCGGCGGATGTTCCTGCAAATGGTGCGAAGCCTGGAATATCAGTCGTTATATCATCAGCAGCGGTAATGTCCGGCTTTTGTCGCACCGCACCCCCAGAAGATGAAAAATTTCCGGCAGTAATTGGTGTGCCATCAGCCTGAAAGAAAACGCGGCGCGTGCCGTCGGAGCTAAAAGTTTCAACGGGATTGGCTGTTCCACCCGTAAAAGGATTGGGGTAGGAATTTTTTGCATCAGTCGCGGCGACATTGAAAGCATTCGTGGCGCAGTCATGTCCTCTTGTTGAACCCTGCGTGCTGACGCTCAATAAACCGCGTCCTGTTGAAAGGTGTAGAAACCGGCCTGCCCCAGACCACTTCACAATGACAATACGTTCTCCACTTGAAAGCGTCCCGACATTCTCATAAGGGTCTTGAGTGCCATTCTGGGGATTGGTTGATGACGCAATAACGCTGCTGCCCGTCGAATCAAGCACATACAAATCATAATCATTTGTGGACGCGCCCAACGGGTCTGACCAGAATAAGTCTGCGCGTAACTCGCTGCCGCCAGGGCCTGAACCCAAACAAGTATCATAGTTTGCAACGCCAAAACTATGGATACGTCCTGCCTCTAAAGGCGATGTCGTTTGTCCACCATCGGAAAAATCTCCCTCCCAAGTCCCGCTGGTTCCATCATCTTTATTTCCTGAATTGCTGGCGGAAGAAAAATACATTGCGCCGCTCGCAGTTACAGTGTTGACCGCCTGCGCCACAATCCCGTCCTGAAATGGAGATTCATCATCATATAAAATGTCATCCACGATAATATCGCAGCCGTATGTGGAGCGGAGATTGCGGATGTTGGAAGCAAATTGAGCTTCACTTGTCCCGCGTGTCGCAAAATAAAGCTGCGCGCCCGGTGCCAAGTCGTTGACGATTTCGAGCATCGCTGTTCCCTCACCTGTTGCGGGCATACCGTCCTGTCCCGGCAAAACCGTCACCAAGCCATTTATTTGGGAGCTTGCTAAGTAATCCACACTATCGGAAAGAACACCAACTTTGACGCCCGTTCCATTGACACCAAATGTTGTGCGGGCTGTGTTGGCTTGATGAGTATAATCTCCCTCACTGTCCACTGTGTTATTCATCGCACGGACAGCGGGTTCAACAAATTTGACTTCGCCTCTCCCTGCCAATTGTTCAATGTTCGCCAACGGAATGCCTGCGCGGATTGCTTGATATTGGGGGAAGTCATTGACCACGTTTCCACCAAGAGTTTTGATATATTGCAACAGGGAGTCCGTAACGTCCGCCTTGATGTCCACTAAAATGCGGCCTTGATCGTCCTTGTCCAAATCCACCCGCTGCACCGGCACGCCGTCCGCAATGGGAACACCGCGCCGCATTTTGTCAGCGTAGAGCAGTTGTGTATCAATTTTTTGTTGTGTCGGAGTGCGGCCTTCCTTTTCTTTTTCCAACGCCGCAATCTGTTTCAAAGCACTGGCACTAATTTGACCATCATAGTTTGTGTTTGTTGTATTTGTGCCAAAAGGCAAGATCGCCGCTACTGAATTCGTAAAAATTGAAGAACTATTCCCGGCAGAAAGAGGCTGTTGGTTTGTCTGTGAAGATTTTTTTTGACTGGCAAGAAGAGATGAAAAACTGTTAGTCGAAAATTCTCTTTCGGCGGTTTCTTTCGATGATTTCTGTGATTCATATAACAGCAAAATCAAAAGTGGAATCAACAAAACTGCCAACGCAATTGCCAGCCAATTTCGATTATCCGTTTTCATGTTTTTTTCTGTTCCGCAACTTTGCTTGCTCAAATAAAAGAGGGCGTGACTACTCACGCCCTCACAGGCACTGGTATGCCTTAAACGACGCTTTCGGCACGCCCAGCGGGGGCGTGCTTCAAACGCTGTCGTTTAATTGAAATTACCAGTTTCGTGAGGACAGCAGCCAAAGCCGCAAATTTTTATCTTTTTGTTATCTTTCCATTTATTTTTTCGGAACGCTGACAATTGAAACAAATTGCAGTCACCTCGTAAAGGAATTCTCCGCGCGCTGAATCACAGAGGCAAAACCCCCGGAGCCGGGCGCCGAGTCAATTTGGAGCGCAGCCGGATCAGGCGAGCAATAGATTGACGCGACGACCGGCGACACACAATCGCGCCTCTGATTCACGCGCACGGCCTCGGTGACAGTAGCGGAGCATCCGCCAACATCCCATCAAGGCGAATTTCTCGCGTTTGTCTTGCCCTTATCTGCGGACAATTTTCGGAAGACACCATCCCCTTAACCATTCGGCCAACGAAACGAGCCGCATCCGCACCAGCGTCAAATTGCGACAAAAGGCGGCAACGGATTTGTCGCAATTTGTCGCCTTTTGCCACCGCACATTTGCCGCCATTTGCCGCTTTCAGCCGAAGGCTTTTATCACACGGACGCCTTACTCCTTGGCTGAACCAAGGTTTTTTGTCCGCGCAACAGCCACGATCCGGCCAGCGTGTTGAACGGTGTTGAAAGTTTCAACGCAATTCAACATCGCGCATCCGCGCCAGGTATGCCTTCGGCTCCGCGTGAATCGCCCTGCGATTGTGTGGCTCGCTGCGCGTCGTCAAGGTCGTTTCGCCGTTATGCCCGGCGACTTCCACCTATGACGATGCTCGCTTCGCCGGAAGTCAGACAGGCGATTAAGGATTCACGCGGGAAGTGTCGCAGCCGTTGGCGGGACATCACACGGGAAATTATGAATCCGCCGCACGGACATTTTCCGGCCAGCCAAGTATCGGGACACGGACGGCCTACGGTCAGAACGCGGACATTCGCGGCGCGGTCACGGTCACGGACATGGACTGCCCACGGACAGCTTGCGGACGCGGACGCGGGCACGGACTGGACGCGGACATGGCCGGGTGCGGACTGGACACGACCCCGGATCGGACACGGACTGACCGTGGCTGCGGACATCGGCGCGGCCATTTGGCCGGACAGATTGCGGTTTCACCGCGACTGTTTCGCGGACGCCAAAACCTCGTTTTGACGAGGAGTAAGGCGTGTCCCGTCCAAAACCGGTAGGTTGCCCCCGTGCGAATGCCAGTCCACTGCGGATCAGGTGAAAATCGGTTTGCCCGCTTCGCGGATGCGATTGGACAGATTGAGAGGACACTTTCCATTTCGGCAATGCTGTCACCCGCGCTTGAAATCCCGTGTGTGTGGCACGCCCGCCCGGTCGCTGCTTCACATAAAGTTTCCGCTGTATGAATGGTGAACGAAAAGATTTTTTGAGTGTCATGCCGCCTACCAGCGCGGGCGGGCGTGACGTTGGCATCCGCGCCGAACAAAACCAAACATCGGCAGGCGAGGCTGGCTTCATTAACCAAAAGCAATTGCTGGCACGGTTGCCAATCAGCCGCCGCACGTTGTTCAACTGGCGCACGACCGGCAAAATTCCGTGCGTGCGGCTGGGCGTGCGGCGCATCTTGTTTCACTGGCCGTCAGTCGAGGCCGCGCTGCTGCGTCACCAGCGCGGCGGGCAGTCGTGAGCAGCGTGACGTTGACAAAATTCTAGCCTGCTATTGACAACGCATTCGGGAAGCGGGAGATTTAGCCAGTTATGAGACAGTCGCAACGCGCCAAGCAAAAGAAGCTCGACTACCCGGCAGAAACCCCCGGCAGCCGTCTGGCCGCCAAAGCCCGCAAACTGGCCAGCAAGCTGACGCCGGAGCAAGAGGCGGAGCATTTCCGTCGTGGTATGGCAATGATTTATGGTGGTCAGCCCAAAGAAATCACTGGCGCTGGACACTAATCTTTTGCTTGATCTCGCCGGGGAAAAGGATTTTGCCCACGAGTTCAAGGAGGAATTTTTCCGCCGCAATTATTCTCTGTTTGTGCCGCCAACGGTGGTCGCAGAGCTGGCGTTTTTCGCCTCGATGGAAGACGCGCCGCAGCGGGAAATCGCCCGCGTCGCCCTCGAAAAAATTGGCGTCTGGAAATGTCAGCCCTTCACTTTGTCGTCCACCCAACTGGCCATCGCCTTCCGGTTCGCCACGCGGTTGATGGATTCCGCGCTCATTCCCGAAACCGAACAGAACGACGGTAAAATCCTGGCGCAAACATCCTTGGCAGGAATTCCCATGCTGGTGACTTCCGACAAGCATCTGCTGGACATTGACGAAGACGCCTTGCTGCTGACCTTCAACGAAGCCGATCTTTCGCCGGTGCATCCGGTTCACCCGAAGCGTTTGTTGCGGGTATTGCGTTAGCCGCTGCCTTTGGCCGCAGGCAAGTTTGAGTCACCGGATGAGCGGTTGACCTTCCCGACGGTGGCCGGGACGCGCCACAGGCCAGCCACGCGCCACGGCAGGCCAAAATCTTTGCACAGGTTTGCACAGATTCCGGGGCGAGTTTGGTTTGCACAAAGTTTGCACAGTCAGTTTTCTTGCACACGGTTTGCACACGGTTTTCTTCCCGCCGCTTCCCAAAAATGCACATATAATGCTTGCAATCATTGCTTGTTCGTGTATATTGGAGGGCAATGAATACACAACCAGAGGCAATCATGGGAAGTGGTGAGAATAACCCGTTAATAGGTTCAAGTCCTGTCGTGGGCACCATTCCACCACTCGACGAGTTGTCGAGTAGGTAAAGGCAAACAGCATCACGGCTACTGTCCGCTGCCGAATCACAACGGGAAGAAAAACTCACCGTCCTTCTCGGCAAACTTGGAAAAGGGAATTTTCCGGTGCTTCGGCTGCGGTGCTAAAGGCAATGTCCTTGAATTCGCGGCCATGATGGAAAAGGCCGATCCGAAAGACGGCACGGCCTTGCACAAAGTGGCCGCTGAATTGCAAAAGCAGTTCTGCCCTGAACTCAGCGCTACCACGGAGACAAAACCGCCAGCGAAGAAGCCGGAGAAGCAAAAACCGGAAAGCAGCCTGCCGGTCGTCGTCAATGAACCCCTTAATTTTGAATTGAAGGGGCTGGACCTGGAGCATCCGTATCTTGCTGGTCGGGGCTTCACAGTGGAGACGATCAAGCATTTCGGCTTGGGCTTCTGCGCGCGCGGCCTTCTCAAGGATCGGGTGGCGATTCCGCTACACGACCATGCGGGCAAGCTCATAGGTTACGCTGGCCGGGTGGTGGACGATGAGGCAATCAACGAGGATAATCCTCGATATCGTTTCCCTGGAACGCGAGAGCGTGACGGGAAAATCTTTGAGTTCCGAAAGACGCTGTTTTTATATAACGATTTTCGGATCAAAGCACCGGTTGACGATTTAATCGTCGTAGAAGGGTTTACCAGCGTGTGGTGGCTCAATCAAAACGGGCTGCCAAACGCGGTGGCAACGATGGGATCGGACTGTTCCGAAAGGCAGGCTGAACTCATTGTGTCCTTGGTAAAACCAAACGGCCGGGTGTGGATTGCGCCGGATGGCGATAAGGCGGGCGAGCGGCACGCTCAAACGCTATCGTTACCTTGAAACGAGACTGCACAGGGCTATTGTCCTTGAAAAAAGGTTCGAGCGTAGTCATAAAGACACACCAGCCTTCGCTTTGAACGCAGTGAAAAGCGAAGGCTGCCGCGCCGAAGTGAAACGAAGGCGGGCCTATGTCAAACTTCGCCACGAGCTACGGCTCGGCAAGCCATTCTTCTGTTGAAGAATGGTCGCTGCCGGCGGGCCTGATTGTGCTTATTTTGGCTGGTTTTCCGTGAAAAATCAACCAGAAGACACTTTATTCTTTACTCCGATTTTGGAAAGTAGTTCTTTCCCAAAGCAATTCAGAAATCCATGAAGCCCAGCCATATCTTTATATTGGTGTTGAACCTCCTGGTCACTCTCGCGCTGGCGTGCGTGGTCGTTCTCCAGTATTCGAACGGACAGGAAAAAGACCAGACCATCCAGCAACTCAAGACCCAGCAACAGGTGGACGGACAAAAGGCCCTCAAAGCGCAGAAGGAAGAAGAGGCGCAAAAGGAGGAGGAGGAGCAAGCCAAACGCGAGGCGGAAAAGCAGGTTGAAGCGAAGAAACTGCGCAAGATCAACGACAACCTGGACAAAATTGACGCGCGTTTGAAACGGGTCATTGATCAACCGTCAGGCTTTACAGACGAAACCAAGGCGCAAAGGGACACGCAGGAGGAGTTGTTGCAGCAGCTCGCCAATTGTGCGAAGACGGAAATTGGGGTCATCGTGATGGAAATGCAAAGCCAGGGATTTACCAATGAAGCGGTCCTACAGAAGGACCTGGATGCTTTTTTCAACAACCTGGGAGACAAAATTCACGAGGAACGTTTAAGTTACGATTACATCGAGATGGGATTCCGGGACAGCGACCACAAGAAGGAATTGGATGCCGAGTCCGCAAAATCATTGCAGGAGGCCTTTGACGCCAAGCGGGCCATTCACAGCCTCAAGCAGAATCCCAAATGACCGGCGGGGGAATTTCTCCATCCCCAGATGTTTGTCTTCAAGACATCGTCCGCTTTGCGTCCACAATCCAGGATTGACGCGTTCCCATCGACTGGTTCCGGTTTGTCACCAGCTCACCGGCACGGTCATTTTTTTGCCGAAGCGATTGTGGTAATGGACCTGCCGCTTTTGCTGGCCGTATTCGTGGACCAGTTTTGTGATTTTCACGTCGTAGCAGCAGTATTCGGCGATTTCCACCAGCTTGCCTTCCTTGAACCAATGAATGGCCTGGAGCCCCTCGGCGGTTTTTTCCACGCCGAACGTCGCCGTCGCAATCGAGTCCAGCGACAGCCGGTGTTGCAGCTTGTTCTGCAAATCCACCATCAGGTCGAGCGTCGGCAACTGGCTCAGATCAAAGGTCGTGTACCCGTGCAACACTTCGTAATCGAACCGCAAGATGTTGAAACCGACGATGAGATCGGCGCGCTGCAAATCCTTGAGGAGGTCGTCCACCTGTTTCTCGCCGTAAATCGTGTATTCGCCGCGCCCGGTGCTGAAGGTCACGCCGATGCTCATGCCCATGCGGTTGATGTTGCCCCAGCCGCCCACCTCCTCGGCGGACTTCTGCGTTTCGAGATCGAAATAGACGATGTTTTTCAAAGTGCTCGCATTATGAAAACCGCGTTTGCCATCGAAAACAATTCCAAACTACGGCCCGCTGTTGGAAAACGACCAATTCCTAAATCCGAATGACCAAAGAATGTCCCAATAACCCAATAACCAATGCGTCTGCCATGCTGCCCTTTCGAGCTTTGGACTTATTTCGTCATTATGGTTTGGGAATTAGTTATTTTCACTGCTCGCGGAGATGTTCGCCCCACCAATAGATGTTACTTCACCACTTGCGAAATTTTGCGCGCCGTTCCACATTCTACGCATGTCGCTGACGCCATCCACCATGCTGCCGCTCGGCACGGCCGCGCCCAATTTTCAGTTGCCGGACACCAACGGAAAAACCGTCGCGCTCGCGGATTTCAAGGACAAGCCCGCGTTGCTTGTTATTTTCATGTGCAACCATTGTCCGTACGTGAAACATCTCCGCGCCGGGCTCGCGCAACTGGCGCGGGATTACCTGCCGCGCGGCGCGGCCATCGTGGGCATCAACGCCAACGACGTGGCGAATCATCCCGACGACAGCCCGGCCAAAATGGCCGCCGAAGCCAAGGCCGCCGGATATTTGTTCCCGTATCTGTACGATGAGTCGCAGGCCGTGGCCAGGGCCTATCACGCCGCCTGCACGCCGGACCTCTTTCTGTTCGACCGGGGACGGCGACTGGTTTATCGCGGCCAGTTCGATGCCAGCCGGCCCGGAAACGGAATTCCCGTCACCGGCAAGGATGTGCGCGCGGCGCTCGATGCCGTGCTTGCGGGGAAAGCCACTTCAACCTTTCAATCACCCAGCATGGGTTGCAACATCAAGTGGAAGGCCGGAAACGAACCAAAACATTCCTGATTTATTGCTTCGGCAGTTTTTCCTCGACCATTTGGCACAGCACGTGGAAGAGCAGTTTGTGGCCTTCCTGAATCCGGGCGGTGTTGTCGCCGGCCACGAGCAAATCGAGCGTGGCCATGCCTTTCGTAAAGCCGCCATCGCGGCCGAGGAAACAGATGCTTTCGACACCGCAGCGCCGGGCCTCCTCCAACGCGCGTTTGATGTTTTTGGATTTGCCGCTGGTGGTGAAGGCGATGACCAGGTCGCCCTTCTGGGCCAGGCCCCAGACCTGCCGGGCAAAAATTTCGTCGGCGCCGTAGTCGTTGCAGACGGCGGTCATGTATTCGCCGTTGGCGGTGAGCGAAAGGGCCGGGTACGGCCGGCGGTCATCCTGATAGCGGCAGAGGAATTCGGTGGCCAGATGCGTGGCGTCGGACGCGCTGCCGCCATTGCCGCAGATGAGCAGTTTGTGGCCGGAGGTCAGGCAGTTCAGGACCAGGTTCACCGCACGCGCCAGGGGTTCATCCAATCCCGCCAGCCCGCGGAGATTGGCGATGGAATATTCAATTGCCTGTTGCAGTTGTGTCATGCCGGGAGACTAGTCGTTGGCCGTTGAAAGAAAAGGCGAAATCCTGTGTGGCTTGTCACTTGAGATTTTCGCCCCACCGGTTATGTTCCTTTCATGCCGATTTACGAGTTTCATTGCGAAAAGTGCGAGCGCGACAGCGAAATCCTTGTTCGTTCCAGCGATTGGAAGGGAACTGCGTGCCCGCACTGCGGTTCGAAGAAATTATCCAAGAAATTTTCCACCTTTGCCTCCGCCAGCGCCGGGGAAAGTCATTCCGGCGGCCACGGCGGGGGTGGCGGACATTGTTGCGGCGGCGGCTGTCACTGCCATTGAATTTCGGGAGGGCTGGCGCTCCGAGCCGGCCGCGGCGCGCTGCGGAGAGCGCGCCCTACCTGGAACAAATTTCCCGCGCTGTCACCCGCGTCAAATCCTCCACCGCCCAATCGGGTGAAAGCCCTTTCAATTCGTCCAGCTTCGCGCCGCCGGTGGCCACGGCCAGCACCTTGGCGCCGATGAATTTCCCGCAGCGAACGTCAAACGGCGTGTCGCCGACCACAACGATCTCTTCGGGTTGCAAATTTTTCCCCAGTACGCGGCGGCCGCGGGCAAGAGCAGCGGCGGCGATGTGGTTGCGGTCTTCGTGGTCATCGGCGAACCCGCCGGTTTCAAAAAAATCCCAGAGTCCGTAGCGGCGCAGCTTGATTTCCGCGCCGAGCCGGATGTTGCCGGTGAGCAGGCCGAGCATGGGCGGGTGGGGCAGCGCACGCAGATCATCGAGGAATTCCGGCACCCCGCGGCACGGTCCGCCGTTGCCCTGCGCCACCATCTGGTCGAGCCAGAAGACGAAGCGCTCGAAGAACCGCTGAAAATTTTCCGGCGTGGCCGGGATGTTGTGAACACCGAAAAATTCGCGGACGAGGCTCACGTCGGTCCGGCCGGCGAACTTGATCTTTTCGATGCCATCGTGCGCGTTGAATTCGGTGGCAAAGGTTTTGGCGAAAGCCTGCGAACCGGCGCGGCCCGTGTGAACGAGCGTGCCGTCAATATCAAACAAAACCAGCCGTACCATCCGGACAGGTTGCCGGAATCCGTGGTTTTCCGCGAGTTTTTTCAGGCGGAGACAAGGTTGCCGTGGCGATCACGATTAGGTGTGTTTGGAGTTCCGCCTTCAGGCGGCCAAGAGGTATGTATTCGCCCAAACCGCGTAAACGCGGAACTCCAAACTGGCAAGCTTTCGGATTGCGCGTTTCGCTGCGGGCGCGATAATGCTGGCCGATTTCATGAACGAGTGGAACATTCAATCCCGCGCCCACGCCTGCGAGGCGTGCGGCCAGCCGTTTGCCGACAAGCAACCGTATCACACGCTGTTGTTCGACGAGCCGCCGGAGTTGCGGCGTTCGGACATCTGCGAGCCGTGCTCGCAAAAGCAAAGCGCCGGGGACACGCGCAGCCGGGCCGGGTTCATCTCGCATTGGCAGGGGATTTACGAAGCGCCGGCGCCGCCCGCCGATCCGATTCACAAGGACACCGCCGAAACGCTGCTGCGGAAGTTGATTGAGCAAAACGACCCGCGTTACGCGCCCGCCGGTTACATCCTCGCCGTCATGCTCGAACGCAAACGCGTGCTCAAGGTGAAGGAGCAGGTCGTCAGCGACGGCAAACGCGTGTTCATTTACGAACAGCCGGGGACCGGCGACGTGTTCACCATTGCCGATCCGGACCTGCGGCTGGACCAGCTCGAAGCCGTTCAGCGCGACGTGGCCGCGTTGCTGGAACACGGCCTGAATCCGCCTGCATCTGCGGTCCCGGCCGAAACTGTGGCTGCACCGGAAAGTCAGCCGACGGTATGAAGTTGAAAACATCGAACATTCAACATTCAACATCGAACGTCGAGCGACTCGACGTCTGGAAACTTCGGCGTTCAGCGTTCGATGTTCGATGTTCGATGTTCCCCGGATAAGCCATGTCCGAACTTTCCGAATTTCAAGCCCGTCTCGGCTATCAGTTCCGCGACGAGGGGCTGCTGCGGCTGGCGCTCACGCATCCGTCCGTCGCGCATGAAACCGGCGCGCCGTCGCCGCACAATCAGCGGCTGGAATTTCTCGGCGACGCGGTATTGCAACTCGTCCTGACGCAGCAGCTTTACGAGAAGTTTCCCGCGTTCGATGAGGGGCCGTTGACCAAGGCGCGCGCCAAACTGGTCAACCGCCGCACGCTGGCCGAACATGCCCGCGCCCTCGGCCTCGGCGCGCATTTGATTTTGAGCCGCGGCGAGGAAATGCACGGCGGGCGCGAACGCGCGTCCGCGCTGGCGGACACATTTGAAGCGCTGCTCGGCGCGGTTTTTTTGGACGGCGGATTTGAGGCGGCGCGGGAATTTATTCTGCGCGAATTTGGCGCGACCTTCGGCCGGCTGGACACGCTGCCGCTCATCGATAATCCGAAGGGCGAGTTGCAGGAATTGTTGCAGTCGCGCTCGCCCGAAGCGCCGGAATATCACATGGTCTCCACCACCGGGCCGGATCACGACCGGGTGTTTGAATGCACGGTGCAGCACGGCGGCGTCGAACTCGCGCGCGGCAGCGGCAAAAGCAAAAAGGCCGCCGAGAGCGACGCGGCCCTGGCGGCGTTGAAAAAATTGCGGGAGGAATCAGGAGACAAAAGTTGAACCGGCTCCGAAGGAACGCCGGGAATTAATTTCCCGTGTCGCTTCGCGGCGGCCCCACAATTCCCGGCTGGCTCTTGAGCAGGTCGCGGATTTCGGTGAGGAGTTTTTCCTCCGGGGTCGGTTCTGGTGTGAGCGTGGGCTTTGCCAGTTCGTGGCGTTTGAGCGCGTTCATGCCTTTCACGAGCAGAAAAATACAAAAGGCGGTGATAAGAAAATTCAGCGTGATGGTGGTGAAATCGCCCCACGCAAGCACCGGGCCGTCTTTCAGAGCAGCGTCCAGCGGCAAATGCTTGCCGAGGGTTGTTGGATCCGCCGCGTAAGCTTCCTGTGCCTGCCGGACTTTCTCGGACAACGGAAAGTAAAGGTTGGTAAAATCCAGATTGCCGACGAGTCGGCCGATAGGCGGCATGATGATGTCGGAAACAAGTGCGGTGACAATTTTGCCAAATGCCGCGCCGACGATGACGCCAACGGCGAGGTCGGCGACATTGCCGCGCAGGGCGAATTCCTCGAATTCTTTCAAGATGGGTATTTTCACGATGACCATTCTTTTCGCAGTTTAGCTTGTCCTTGTCATCTCAAAAGCCAACCGGCGTTCAATACCGCGGCACGTTGGAATCAATTTCGTCCGACCAGGCGGTGATGCCGCCCTTGACACTCTTCAGGTATTTGAATCCCTGTTCGCGCAGGAAGCCCAGCGCCTTGAGCGACCGCACCCCAGCCTTGCAGTGGAGGTAATAATGCTGGTTCGGGTCGAGCTCGGTGAAACGCTGCTCGAGCTGGCTCAACGGCAGCAACGGCACGCCGTTCACATGGGCGATTTCGTATTCGTCCGGCTCGCGCACGTCAATGACCTTGATGCCCAACTTCGGATCGTCGAGCGCCTGCTTCATGTCCTGGACAGTGACTTCGTCGGGATTGACGGCGGGGTTTGCCGGCTGCGGCACGATGCCGCAGAACATTTCGTAGTCAATCAATTCCTTGATGGTCGGATGTTCGCCGCAGATGGGACATTGCGGATCGCGGCGCAATTTGAGTTCGCGGAACTTCATGTCGAGCGCGTTGAACAGCAGCAACCGCCCGACGAGCGAACTGCCCTTGCCGATGGCGAGCTTGA
>Ga0187851_10000990_pt1 | contig 27969 bp, 27 predicted proteins | sample June2016WEW_6_10_FD_132997 | JGI IMG/M metagenome (GOLD analysis project Ga0187851, IMG submission 132997) | Peatland microbial communities from SPRUCE experiment site at the Marcell Experimental Forest, Minnesota, USA - June2016WEW_6_10 | ecosystem: Environmental > Terrestrial > Soil >...
ATCATCATTACCCTGCCCAACTTTGGCGAAGAGCGCGGCATCGTCGACGCCATTCGTCTCTCCGGCTTGCGAGTACCGGTGCTTGTTCAGGCCACGCCGGACCGGGCCGATACCATGACCATCGCCAACCGCCGCGACAGTTTCTGCGGCAAGATGAGCTGTTGCAACAACCTCATGCAGTACGGCATTCCCTATTCGCTCACCGCGTTGCACACTGAATCGCTCGCCTCGCCCGAGTTCAAAGCCGACCTCGAATGGTTCTCCCAGGTCTGCCGCGTCGTGAAGGGCTTGAAGAATCTTCGCATCGGCGCCATCGGTGCGCGTCCTACGGCCTTCAACACCGTCCGCTACTCCGAGCGCATCTTCGAAACCAGCGGCATCACCATTGAGACCATCGATTTGTCAGAGATCTTCGGCCGCATCAACCGCATGAAGGACTCCGACGATGCGGCGCAGGCCAAACTAGCGGCCATCAAGAAATACGTTACGACCTCGGGAATTGCCGACGCCGCGCTGCTGAAGATGGCCAAGCTCGGCGCCGTGATCGACGGCTGGATGAAGCAGGCACACATCACCATCAGCGCCGTGCAGTGCTGGACCTCGATGGAAGAGTTCTTCGGCGTGGTGCCTTGCACCATCATGAGCATGATGTCGAACGAGTTGATTCCTTCGGCCTGCGAGGTCGACGTTCCCGGCACCCTCAGCATGTACATGCTGGCCCTCGCAAGCCAGACGCCTTCGGCGCTATTGGACTGGAATAATAATTACGGCAACGACCCCAACAAGTGCGTCTGCTTCCACTGCTCCAACCTGCCCAAGCACTTCTTCAAAGATGTGCGCATGGATTATCAGGAGATCATCGCTGGGACGGTGGGCAAGGAAAACACCTTCGGGACATGCGTGGGCCGCGTCAAGTCCGGCACGATGTGCTTCGCCCGGTACTCCACCGACGACCGGCGCGGCGTCGTGCGCGGCTACACCGGCGCGGGCCGCTTCACCGACGATCCGCTGGAGACCTTTGGCGGCGCCGGCGTGGCCGAGATTCCGCAACTGCAAAAGCTGCTTCACTACATCTGCCGCGAGGGCTTCGAGCACCACGTTGCAGCAAACTTCAGCGACGTGTCAAAAGCGATCCACGAGGCCGCGCGCTATCTCGGTTGGGAGAGCCACTATCATCCGGCGCTCGAAGATTAGGCGCAGAGCTGTCACCGCGATTCAACGGAGAAAAGGGCCCCGCGAGGGGTCTTTTCTCTGACTTGCTACCCTGCTTCAATCGGCTCGATGATCAGCCGTGCCGCCAGCACCACCAGTGCTGACCACAGCAGATCGGCGCCGAGCAGATGTGCAATCTGCAGCCACACAGGAGCCAGATAGACAACGTCGAGCACGCCCAGCACATACTGCGCCGCCAGTAGAATCAGCATCAGCGCGGAGAGCCCGCGATTGTCCCAGTGCCCTGGTCCCAGTGTGGGCCGTTGCGCCGCGCGCACCAGCAGCCAGACGAGGAAGATGCAGGCCAGGAATGCAACCGTGGGATGTGTCCAGCGCCAGCGCACCAGCCAGGCGCTGGTCGATGAAAAATCCTGAGCAACTGCGGAGCCCAAAGAACTCGGCGGATACAGCGTATCGCCCAACGCGGCCAGCGACCCGGTCACGCCCACGATCAGCACCACGATCAGAGATGCCAAAGCGCCGGCCGGGGCCACCAGCCGGACTTGATCGCGGAGGAACCCCGATCTCCTGCTGAGCAAGTGCGCGGCCAGCGTGAGCGCTGCCAGCAACAGCAGCGTGTTGGCGAGGTGCAAAGCGAGGTAGGGAGCGCGCAAAGGCGACTGACTCTGCGCCGTCAATCCCAGCTTGACGAGAAATGCGCCGAGCGCCGCCTCGACGACGGTGAAGGCGACTGCGGCAACCGCTGCGCCGCGCGCAAGGTGCCCGCGCACGGTTCCCGCAAATGTCCACCACAGCAGCGCCACCACGGAGAAGAACGAGAGTCCGCTGGTGATGCGGTGCGTGAACTCGATCATGGTGTCGATGCGCGCGGAATGCTGCATGACCGTGCCGTTGCAGAGAGGCCAATGGTCGCCGCATCCTGCGCCGGAGCCGGTGGCGCGCACCAGCGCACCCCACAGGATGACCGCGATGAAATAGGCAAGAACTCCCCACGCGAATCGTCGCAATGCGGGCGAAGGAAGGCATTGGCCATCGACGGGAAGAGCAGCAATAGGCATGGATATCGGCTCGGGACTGAACCCTCCAGTGTAGATCAATCCAAGACCTCCGCTGTGGGCGATGATCGCTCCCCTTGGCTTCGTTCCTGCACTTCCAGGCCCATGGCCTGAGCAAAATTGCGCGCCGTCGACGCGAGGGACCTCCGCGTGAGAGCGGATAAAATCGGGTTGTGACTTTCATCGCTGCGGGATTCAGGCCGGCGTCCTTGCGCATCAGTTCGCTGCTCATTCTTATCGCCATGCTTCCCACTCTGGGCGCGCAACCGCACCCTGAATTCATCTTCCAGCCCGGCAGCGCTCCCTTCGCCTCCAGTCACGCCTCCACGTTAGTTGAGCTCAATGACGGATCGCTTCTCGCCGCGTGGTTTGGTGGGACTGGGGAAGGGTATCGCGATGTCGCCATCTGGTCCTCGCATCGCGTCAACGCCGCGTGGTCGGCCCCCGTGGAAATCGCCCGCGAGCCGAACACCCCATGCTGGAACCCCGTCTTGTTTCGTACCAAGGGCCATCGTTTGTGGCTCTTCTACAAATTCGGCCCAAGCCCGTCGACCTGGACTGCGGCCCGAAAATTCAGCGACGATGATGGCAAGACCTGGTCGCGCGCCGAGCATCTTCCTGCTGGGCTCGTCGGGCCCGTGCGCGCCAAACCCCTCGTTCTCTCCGATGGCGCCATTGTCAGCGGCGCCTCGATTGAAAGCTATCTCTCGTGGGCGGCCTGGATCGAGCGCAGCACAGACAATGGCAAAACCTGGACGAAGTTCGGCCCGATCGTTCCGCCTCTCGGCTCTTTCGATCAGAGCCTTGGCAGCATCGCGACGGACGCGGCGAGCCAGGATCCCGATGCCGAGGACTGGAAACGCACCTTTGGAATCATTCAACCCTCCGTTGTCAGTCTGGGCGGCAAGCATCTGCGTCTCTACGCCCGCTCCACAACCACCATCGCGCGTATCGCTGTCGCAGATTCCTACGATAACGGTGTCACCTGGACCGCTGCCCATCTTCTCGATCTTCCCAACCCGAACTCCGGCATCGACGCAGTCGCGCTCAAGGATGGCCGGGTCGTTCTGGTCTACAACAACACAACCAGCGGGCGCACGCCTCTTAACCTCGCGGTCAGCAATGACGGCGAGCACTTCAAGATGTTTCTCACTCTCGAGGATCTGCCGGGAGAATACTCCTACCCGGCGATGATATCGGACTCCGGCGGTGACCTCGATATCACGTACACCTGGCAGCGGAAGGCGATCCGTTATGTGCACATCCCGCTTTCAGCCATCCCGTCATCAGCCGCACCACGTGATTCACGATGATCAGGTCTTCGAGCGGCGGCAGTACGCGCACCGTCACTCCTGAATTGTCGCTGGAGATTACGGCCGCACCGCGCACGTTGTTCCGCTTCTCATCGAGGACGATGCCCAGCGCGCCCAGCCCCGCGCAGACTTCGGCGCGCGAAGCGATGTCGTTCTCGCCAATGCCGCCGGTAAACACCAGCATGTCGAGCCCGTTCAATTCCGCCACGTAGCTGCCGATCCAGCGCGCAATGGTCCAGGTGAATTTCTGCACCGCCAGCCGTGCCTTGGCGTTCCCTTGAGCGATCGCCTCGCGCAGATCGCGCATATCGTTCGAAAGCTCGCTCACGCCAAGCAATCCGGACTTCTTGTTGATCACGGTTTCAAGCTGGTCGGCCGCGTCCGCCGCATTCGGCGTGGTTGCGGCCAGCTTTCTCAGGATGAAAATCAGCACCCCGGGATCGATGTCTCCAGTCCGCGAGCCGCTGATCAGGCCGCCGGTCGGCGTCAGGCCCATCGAGGTGTCGACGCACTTGCCGTTCAGGATTGCCGTGATCGAAGCGCCGTTGCCGAGGTGCGCAACGACTAGTTTCTCGGGAACTCTCGGCTGCAACTGGTAGATGATCGACTCGTAGGAGATGCCGTGGTAGCCGTAACGCCGCACGCCCATCGCCGAATATTCGGTTGGGATGGGCATGCGCGTGGCAACCTCAGGCATGGTGCGATGGAAATAAGTGTCGAGAATGGCGAAGTTGGGAACGCCGGGAAACAGGCGCAGCGCCTCGCGCATGATGTAGACGGCGATGGGCGTGTGCAGCGGCGCCAGTTCCGTGTAGCTATCGATCTCGTCGATCAGTGCAGGCGTGATGCGTTGGTTCTCACGCACCGTCGGTCCTCCGCAAACCACGCGGTGCCCAATGGCCGCCGGAGCCGGGAACTTGACTGAGTGCAGCGCGTCGGTCACCAACTGGAAAGCGACGGACCGGCTGGGCAGCGACGGCGATTCATCGATCAGCTTCTTGCCGTTCGCGTCCTTGATCCAGAAGTTGCCGAGATCTGTTCCGATGCCGTCGACGGCGCCATCGAAGAGCCGCGTTCGCTGGTCGCCGCCAGCCTCATACATTGAGAATTTGATAGAAGAAGAGCCGCTGTTGAGAACCAGAACAGGCAATGAAGACATGGATAAACAAGCCTTTCGTAACTTTGAGCGGAGTTGGCGGAGTTGGCGGAGTTACCGGAGTTAGCAAAAAACATCATTTCCACATAGAAGCTTCTCCTGGCGCCGCTAACTCCGCTAGCTCCGCTAACACCGCTATCTTTCCGACCAACGCCAATTCTTAATCTCGGGCAGATCGTCGCCGTTTTCCGCTACATACAACTTGTGCCGCTGAATCTGCTCCGAGTACCACTGCTGCGCCGCATCGACTTTGTCGGCGAGCCGTGCCACACGGCGAACAGCGTCCAGCGTCAACTGGAAGCGGTCGATATTGTTCAGCACGCACATGTCAAAAGGAGTCGTGGTCGTTCCTTCCTCCTTGTAACCGCGCACGTGCAGGTTGTCATGGTTGTGCCGCCGGTATGTGAGCCGATGGACGCACAACGGATAGCCATGAAAGTCAAAGATCGTGGGTACGCCCGGCGGAAGGATCTCGTCGTAATCCTCGTCGGGCAGTCCGTGCGGGTGTTCCGATTGCGGTTGCAGCGACATGAGATCGACCACATTGACCACGCGGATGCGAAGATCGGGGATCCGCTCGCGAAGCAGCATCACCGCCGCCAGGGTCTCCATGGTCGGCACGTCGCCGCAGCAGGCCATCACCACTTCGGGATTGCCGGCGTCGTTCGACGCCCACTCCCACACGCCGAGGCCCACGGTGCAATGCGCGATCGCCTCGTCCATCCTGAGCCACTGAGGCGCCGGCTGCTTGCCGGCCACGATCAGATTGATGTAGTTCCGGCTACGCAAACAGTGATCGGCCACCGAAAGCAGCGTGTTGGCGTCGGGTGGCAAATAAATGCGCACTACGTCGGCCTTCTTGTTCACAAGGTGGTCGATGAAGCCCGGATCCTGATGCGAGAACCCATTGTGATCCTGGCGCCACACCAGCGAACTCAGCAGGTAATTCAGGCTGGCGATAGGTTTGCGCCAGGGAATCTCGCGCGTGGTCTTCAGCCATTTGGCGTGCTGGTTGGCCATGGAATCGATGATGTGGATGAATGCCTCGTAGCAGTTGAAGAGCCCGTGCCGGCCTGTGAGCAGGTAGCCTTCGAGCCATCCCTCGCACAAGTGCTCGCTCAGCACCTCCATCACTTGGCCGGTTGGCGACAGATTTTCATCCACAGGCAAGGTTTCCGCTACCCACCGCTTGCCGGTTCCGACGATGACTTCTTCGAGGCGGTTCGAAGCCGTCTCGTCGGGGCCGAAGACTCGAAAATTCTTCTGGTCGAGGTTGGCTTGCATCACCGCGTGCAGCAGATGGCCCAGAACGCGCGTCGACTCCACATCCTCGCTACCGCGTTTTTCAATTTTCACGGCAAATTCCCTGAAGTTGGGAATCCTCAGAGGCTGCAGCAGCAGTCCGCCGTTGGCGTGGGCGTTCATACCCATGCGCAGCCGGCCCTTGGGCGCAATCTCTGCCAAATCGTCGCGGAGCCGGCCCTTCTCGTCGAACAACTCTTCGGGCTTGTAGCTGCGCATCCACTCTTCTAACTGGCGCAGGTGCTCGGGATTCTCGCGCACATTCGCGAGTGGAACCTGGTGCGCGCGCCAGGTGCCCTCGACCGGTTTGCCATCGACGAACTTCGGCCCGGTCCAACCCTTTGGCGTGCGCATGATGAGCATCGGCCAAGCGGGCCGCTCCGAGAAGCCCTCTTCGCGTGCAGCCTTCTGGATCGCAGCAATGCGATCGAAGATGGTGTCGAAGATCGCCGCCGCTTTCTGGTGCATCAGCAACGGATCGTCGCCCTCGAGGGTGAAAGGTTCATAACCGTAGCCGCGCATCAGGTCTTCCAGCTCGGCATGCGGAATGCGCGCCAGCACCGTCGGATTCGCGATTTTGTACCCGTTCAGATGAAGAATGGGAAGCACGGCGCCATCGGTCGCCGGATTCAGGAACTTGTTCGAGTGCCAGCTGGCTGCCAGCGGTCCAGTCTCTGCTTCGCCGTCACCTACAACGCATGCCACAATCAAGTGGGGATTGTCGAAAGCGGCGCCATACGCGTGCACCAGGGAGTAGCCCAGCTCACCACCCTCGTGAATCGATCCCGGCGTCTCCGGCGCCACGTGGCTGGGAATGCCGTACGGCCAACTGAACTGCCGGAACAGGCGCTTGATCCCGTCCTTGTCCTGCTCGATGTATGGATAAATCTCCGAATAGGAGCCCTCAAGATAGGTGTTGGCCACTATTCCCGGTCCACCGTGCCCTGGCCCGATGACATAGATCATGTCGAGCCCGCGCTCGCGGATGAGACGGTTCCAGTGCAGGTAGAGGAAATTCAGCCCCGGAGTCGTGCCCCAGTGGCCCAGCAGTCGCGGTTTCACGTCGTCCAGCGTCAGCGGCCGCTCCAGCAGTGCATTGTCTTCGAGGTAAATCTGACCGACCGACAGATAGTTGGCTGCCCGCCAATACGCGTTCATTTTGGCAAGCATTTCCGCAGTCAAAGGACCCTGGCTCGCGACGTCGCTTATCGTCGTTTCGATCATGGCGCACCTCGCCGGAGGGGAATTTGCGTCCTATCAAGAGCCTAGCAGCCGCTGCGCGAGCGGGCAGGTGATTGATGTCACATGCACATGAATGCTCCGCAAATATTTTGGTAAGAACCGATTCCGTCTGTTCTCATTGAGAAACGGGCTTGCGTCTCCGGGCTGCGGGTCGCCTTGACATGCATGGCCGATTCACGGTTCAATCGGCTGCCGTTGTCTACGCTGCCGCAGCGGGTGCCGAAACCGCTCCCGCGTGATTCAAGGAGGCAACTTGCTATGAATGCCCTGATTTGGATCGGACAGATCGCGTTGGCCGCGGTCTTTCTCTTTACAGGATTTTCTAAGATCTTTGCCTATCGCAGGCTGATCAGGACCCTGGAAGCTCGCCGTAAGACGGCTCCCATCATGATGACCGTTACTCAAGGCCGGCTCGTCGGGGTCTTCGAGATTCTGGGCGCCATTGGCGTGATCATTCCGCCTGCAATCACCCCGCAGGCCTTGGCAGAGAACTATTTCCTCATCCGCCTGGCCGCCGCCCTTCTCGCGCTCCTGATGGTCGCAGCATGCGCCTACCACTTCCGCCGCAGGGAATCTGCCGCGCCCGCCATCGCCGCCTTTCTTCTCGCCTTGTTTGTCATTGTTGGCCGCTGGCCTCGCTGATCGGCTCCTAAAGATCCTCGTTCTTTCTTCGTGATCGCCAGGCACAGCCGCCTCGCGGGTCCACCTGGTTCCCATCATGCGTTGAGCGGCGCGCGCCCACTAAACTAGGCACATGGACGTTCTCTACGGCCTGCATCCGGTCGAAGAAGCACTCAAAGCCGGCCGCCGCCGCTTCGATCACATCCTGGTAGCTCGCGAGCGCCAGGATGAGCGCCTGCTGCGCCTTATCGGCCAATGCCGCCAGGCTGGGGTCCGCGTCCGCTCCGAATCGCGCGACCAACTAACCGCTATGGCCAAAACGCCGGCCCACCAGGGCATCGTCGCGCTGGTTCGCCCGCAGGAATCTCTCTCCCTTGAAGATCTCTTCGTTCCCGATCCGGCGAAACCCTACGCCGCGCGCCTCATCCTCGCGCTCGACGGCGTCGAAGATCCGCAGAACCTCGGCGCGCTGCTTCGTGTTGCCGATGGCGCAGGCGTCGACGGTGTGGTCCTCACCGAGCGCCGTGCCGCGCCCTTGAGCGCCGCGGCCCTGAAGGCCAGCGCCGGCGCCGCCGAGCATCTGCGCATCGCCCGCGTCGTCAATCTGGTGCGCGCCCTTGAAGACCTGAAGCGGCAAAACCTCTGGATCGCCGGACTCGACGAACGCGGGACAACAGACTACGACCAGTTCGATTTCACCGGCAATCTCGTCATGGTGCTGGGACGCGAAGGCGCCGGCCTGCACGATCTGGTCCGCCGCACCTGCGACCATCTGCTGCGCATTCCCATGGCCGGCGGAGTCAGCTCGCTGAATGTTTCGGCCGCCGGAGCGGTCGTCCTCTTCGAAGCTGCCCGCCAGCGAAGAGCATTGCGTCTCGTCCAAGAGTCTGCCCCACGCAGTGGCAGTGGCGCCGCGCGCGTTGGCGCTGCACGCAAGGGGCAGAAAGGCCTCGGCTCATGAAGAACCTATTCACCCCATCGACAAAGTTGGGGCGACCCAGGTCCCGATTTTGGGACCTGGGAAACCACAGGAGTCGGATTCACGTTTTCCCACTGTTCCAGTTCGCGCTCGCATTCACGATTTCAGCTTTCGCTCAATCTCCCCAGACCCCGCCCACTCCACCACCCGATCCATCCACCGAACATCGCGGCCAGGTCATCTTCTCCCGCTCGACCGATGAAAACGGCCAGACCACCACAACCGCCGGCCCCGCTGCGACCAAGACCAATGGGCAACCGGTGACCGCGCCTGTCGCTACCGACGATGAGCGCCGCGCCGTCACCTTTACCTCGCTCGACCTCGACGTCCGGCTGCGCCTCGACGAGCATCAAATTGCCGTCCGCGCAGTTGTAGATGTCCGCAATGACGGCCCATCCCCGCTGGCTCACATCCCGCTGCAGATTTCATCCTTGCTGGCATGGGAGCGCATTCTCATCGCCGGACGCGACGCACCTTTCACCATCGCCACGCTCAACTCCGACGTCGACCACACCGGCCAGCTTCACGAAGCCGCCGTCACCCTCGCCCGGCCGCTCGAGCCCGGCGCGGCCCTCCAGCTCGATGTCACTTACTCCGGCCCCATCGAACTCAATGCCCGGCGTCTCACCACCATCGGCGCGCCCGACGAAACGGCCTTCCATTCCGACTGGGATCGCATTGGCGTCGACTTCACCGGGCTGCGCGGCTTCGGCAACGTGGTCTGGTATCCGGCCGCCAGCGTTCCTGTCATCCTCGGCGACGGCGCGCGTGTCTTCGATGAGATGGGCGAGCACAAGCTGCGCATGTCGGGGGCGCGCTTCCGCTTGCATCTTGCCGCCGAATTCCCTCACGGCCATGCGCCCACCGTCGCGCTGATCAACGGCCGCCTTGCACCGCTCACCATCACCGACACGCCAACCGCCGGCGAAGAGGTTTCCGGCATTGCCACCGCGAACATCGAGAACGCCATCCTCGGGTTCGAAGCTCCCAGCATCTTCGTTGCTGTGCGCACGCCCAAACACGCTACCAACACAGAGATATTCGCCCTGCCCGACGACGAAGCCGCTGTTGAGGATTGGGCCGCGTCGGTCGCGGCCGTCACGCCTTTTCTTCAAGGCTGGCTGGGCGAGAAGCCGCGCTCCGAGCTCGCCATCCTCGATTTGCCGGACCCAGAAGACGCGCCCTTTGAGACCGGATCGATGCTCGCCACTCCCATCCATCAGGCGACCTCGGACCAATTAGATAGCGTTGTGGCCCACACGCTCACTCATGCCTTTCTGAACACCGCGGCCAGCTCGCCGCCCGCATGGCTTGATGAGGGCGTGGCAAATTTCATGGGAACGCTTTGGATCGAGCACGAGAATGGCCGCAAGAAAGCGCTGGAGGTGCTCGAGTCGGGCCGCGCGGCGCTGGCGCTTGCCGAGCCCCCGAGTCCCGGCGAGAGTCCCGGCCAGCCGCTCGCCGCCGCCATTTCGCCCGTCTACTATCGCGAAAAGGCAGCTTACGTTTTCTGGATGCTGCGCGACCTTGTCGGCGACGCGGCTCTTTCCGCTGCTCTGCGCGCCGATGCGCCCACGGCCGCCAAGTCCGGCCAGAACTCGGCATCTGCGACCTTCGAAAAACTCATCGAAAGCGTGCCCGGCCAACGCGATCTCTCCTGGTTCTTCACTGACTGGGTCAACGCCGACAAGGGCCTGCCCGACATCTCGATCGGCAGCGTTTTCGTTGCGGCGACTCAGGCCGATAACTGGCTGGTTACCGTCAATCTGTCAAACACGGGCTACGCCTCGGCCGAGGTCCCTGTCACCGTCAGCACGCCCGAGACTTCGATCACCCAGCGTGTCTTCATTCCTGGCCGCGGCAAGGCCGTCCAACGCATCCTCATCCAGGGCAAGCCGACACGGGTCGAGGCCAACGACGGCATTGTCCCTGAAATCGAAGCCGGCGTTCACATCAAGACGCTGGGCGAGGCCGACAGCAGCAATTCTTCGCCCGGCCAAGCCGCGCCTTAGCGGACCGGCGAGAGCGTGACAGCTTGGTCAATCCGGGAGCCGCTGGGGGTTAGTTAGAGGTTGGAGGCCAGCGGAGCCTTTGCATACTGTTCGTCGCTCACCTGCTCCAGCCAGTCGACGGCTTTGCCGTCGAGCCTCTCCTGAATGGCCATATGCGTCATGGGCGTAGTTGGCGCGGCGCCGTGCCAGTGCTTTTCTCCCGGTGCAAACCAGACCACGTCACCCGGCCGGATCTCCTCGACAGGGCCGCCCCAGCGCTGTGCCCGCCCGCATCCTGCCGTCACCACCAGCGTCTGCCCCAGTGGATGCGTATGCCACGCCGTCCGCGCCCCGGGCTCGAAGGCCACGCTCGCGCCCTGTACGCGCGCCGGCTCGGGCGCTGCAAACAGCGGATCGATTTGAACTGTTCCCGTGAACCAATCCGCAGGACCCTTGCCGGAAGGTTGCGTGCCGGCTCTCTTGATTTCCATGTTCGATCTCCTCAGTCGATGTCGAATGGATTCCGATTCCTTACGACAAGCTTACCGGTCTCCATCGATCATGCACTGGCCTCGCGTGGCATGATCTTGACCGTCGCGGCCCGGGCTTGAGGCGCGATCATCGGCTCCAGGTAAGGGCTCTTGCGATACTTCGCCCGGTAGGCGTCGTCTACCCGATCGTTGATCGGTCCATCCACCGGCTCGAATGTGACCTCCTTGGTCATTCCCGCCGCCTTGATCCGCCCCGCCTTCTGCCGCATTGCCGCTTTGTACCAACTGGACCTCTTGCCGTTGTAGGCTCGCACGTAAAGCGCGTTGCCCACTGCGACCGACCAGATCCAGGTCGGCGTGCCATACGTCTTGCCGTCTTCTCGAAATGGAGAGATGTGCAGATCGTCGGCGTCGGCTATCTTGCGCAGTTCCTCTTTCGACCAGGTGGCCATTTTAATTCTCCCAAATATTCAGCGCCCAGTCATCGCTTCGAGGTGTTCCGGGTATCGCGCGCCTTCCACGGTGATCTTCGCCGCCGCGTCGTCGATCTCGCGCAGATCGTCCGAGGTCAGCTCCAGCGCAAGAGCTCCGATGTTCTCCTCGAGTCGCGCTCGCTTCGTTGTCCCCGGAATCGGCACGATCCACGGCCGTTGTGCCAGCAGCCAAGCCAAGGCAATCTGAGCCGGCGTCGCATGCTTCTTTTTCGCGACCTCGTTGAGCAGATCGACCAGCGCGAGGTTCGCCTTCATCGCCTCCGGCTGGAAGCGCGGCAGCGTGCTGCGGAAATCGTTGCTGGCGAGCTCCGTAGTTTCGTCGATCTTTCCGGTGAGGAACCCCTTGCCCAACGGGCTGTACGGAACCAGCCCGATGCCCAGCTCCTCCAGCGTGGGAATCACTTCCGCCTCGGGCTTTCTCCACCACAGCGAATACTCGTTTTGCAGTGCTGTCACGGGTTGCACGGCATGCGCCCGCCGGATGGTCTGTACTCCCGGCTCCGAAAGCCCAAAGTGCTTCACTTTGCCCTCTTGAATCAGATCCTTCACCGCTCCCGCAACATCCTCAATCGGAACCGCGGGATCGACGCGATGCTGATAGTAGAGATCAATTACATCAGTCCGCAGCCGTTTCAGGGATCCTGCAACTGCTTCCTTGATGTGCTCGGGGCGGCTATCGAGTCCATGCGAACCCGGCTTGGTGTTGCCGTCCAACTTGAACCCAAACTTCGTCGCGATCACCACGCGATCGCGCACCGGCTCCAGCGCCTCGCCCACCAGCTCCTCGTTCGTGAATGGCCCATACACCTCCGCCGTATCGAAAAACGTGATCCCGCGATCCACCGCTGCGCGAATCAGCGCGATCATCTCGTTCTTGTCCTTCGCCGCGCCGTAGCTGAAGCTCATGCCCATGCATCCCAGCCCGAGCGCTGAAACCTCTAAACCGCTCTTTCCTAACTTGCGCTTTTGCACTGGCTCTCCTTTTCGTGGCGTGGCTCGACGCCCCACCCTTCACTCTTCACTTTCTTCACTTCTTCACTCTTTCACTCCGCTTTGAGCGACGCCATATCGATCGAGAAGCGATATTTCACGTCCGATTTCAGAAGCCGTTCGTAGGCTTCGTTGATCTTCTGGGCCGGGATGACTTCAACATCGGAGGTGATGTTGTGCTTGCCGCAGAAGTCGAGCATCTCCTGGGTTTCTTCGATGCCGCCGATCGGCGACCCGGAAAGGCTGCGGCGCCTGAAGATCAAGCCAAAGACGCCCACAGCCAGCGGTTCCGGCGGAGCGCCCACCATCGTAAGGTTGCCGTCACGGGCCAGCATGTTGATATACGCATTGAGATCGTGCGACGCGGCAACCGCATCGAGAATGAAATCGAAGCTACCGGCGTGCTTCGCCATCTCGTTGGCATCCTTCGAAAGCACCACTTCGTCGGCACCCAGCCGCAGTGCATCGTCCTTCTTGCTAGGCGACGTGGTAAACACCACGGTGTGCGCTCCCAGCGCGTGCGCAAACTTCACCCCCATGTGGCCCAGTCCGCCGAGGCCCACTACGCCCACCTTCTTGCCCTTGGTCACGCCCCAGTGCCGCATCGGCGAGTAGGTCGTGATTCCGGCGCAGAGGAGTGGCGCCGCTCCCGCCAGATTCAGATTCTCTGGGACGCGCAGCACGAAGTGATCCTTCACTACGATGCTGTCGGAATAGCCGCCATAGGTGACGCCGCCCAGGTGCTTGTCGGGGAAGTTGTAGGTGAGCACAAAATTTGGGCAGAAATTCTCAAGCCCGGCTTTGCACTCGGGACAGGTCCCGTCGGAGTCGACCATGCAGCCCACGGCGGCCAGGTCGCCCGGCTTGAACTTTGTCACCGCCGATCCGACCTTGGTGACGCGGCCAACAATCTCGTGGCCGGGAACGCAGGGGTAGACCGTCGGCATCACGCCGCTCCACTCGTTCCTGGCTTGATGCAGATCTGAGTGGCAGATGCCGCAGAAGAGAATCTCAATCTGCACGTCGTGCTCGGTGGGATCGCGCCGCGCGATCGTTGTGGAAGCAAACGGCGACGTTGCGCTGCTGACGGAATAAGCCTTCGCTTTGTACATGAAATCACCCTTCCTGAATTCGAAGACATCTCACCGACAGATGCTCGCGGCCTTAGATCGGCGCGAAAAGAATGGATAAAATCTTCGGCTGCACCCGGCGGGCGACGCACAAAATCGATGAACCGAGTATACGGCTGCCGTACCCCTCAGCTCTCGGCCCAGTTTTTCTGATCTCTGATCGCTGTTTCTTACGCCGCCTTTAATCGGAATCCATCCGGATCTTTGCCGCGGACGCGCCGCCACCACACTTGCAGCGTAGGAACGTTGATGGTCGCGCAGAAAATCTTGCGGAGGTGGCCTGGCGGGCAGGCCAGCGGCTTCATTCCGTGCCACGAGTGCGGCGTCCTCTGGAAGAGCAGGCTCCCGTTCCCCGCCGGGCCGTGCCCCGCTGCAACCCTCAGCTCCTCGAATGCCGGCGCTGAATGCGTCGAAAGCGGCTTGTCGGCCGCCAGGATCAGCGTCTCACCGCCCCAAGCCTGCTGCCACTCGCCTTCGTCGTTGAAGTGGAAGATATGAGTCGCCCGTTTGCGCGCGGCGTCGCAATGCGGCGAAACCGAGCAGCCCTCCCACGCATAGTGCCACGAGAAAGTGGGAATGTACTGCCGCGGCCCGAGCAGGCGCCGCAAAAACTTCTGATAGTAGTCGCCGCGCAGCTCGTCGAGAAACTCCTGCCACGGCTTTGGCAGCTCCAACCCGGCCTTGTAGTGCAGCATGAAGCGGTTGTGCGGCATCTGTCCGTGGCCTCGTTTCATGCCCACGTGCTTGTCGAAGTTCTCCACGCCGGGCAGTGCTTCGCGCAGCCGCTCATATCCCTCCGCAGTCAGCGAGTCGTCGATATGAACGAACGGATACGGCTGCGCACTCTTAAACTCTTCCGCGGAGAGCCTTTCGAGCACCTCGCGGTTCAGGTAATCCATTCCGTGCTTCCTCGTAATGATGTGAGCGGATCCCTGGGGGACGGGAAGTCGGTCCGCGTTTACTATTTTACTTATGTGATCGGAGAATGCCATGAAGATTGTTCCCGTGATCAAGTGCGGAGACCTGGTAAGGTCAGTGCTGTTTTACACCAGAATTCTCGACTTCGAACGCAAATGGCCCGGATTTGAAGATCGCGAAATGGCCAACGGCGTCGTCGATCTCGTTTGCGACGAGGCCGAGCTGCAGCTTTCGCGTCATGCGGGAGACGGCGTCTTTGGTTCGGTCAACCGCGTCTTTGTGGATGACGTTGACGAGCGCTATGCAACCTTCCGTGCGAGGGGGCTGGACACGACGTTGCGTCCGAAGTCCCCAATTCACACTGCGCCGGTTGATCAGACCTGGGGGTTACGCGAATTTGCCGTGACCGATCCGGACGGAAACAGTCTCTGCTTCTGCATGCCAATAACATAGACACGGCGCCAACCACTAACTACGCTAGCCCCACTAACCCCGCTAACTCCGCGGGTCTCTCTGACCCCTGACACCTGACCCATGCCCCCCGGCTCCGCGAGCCCTCACCTTAAACCATACCGGCGTCCCCTTGAATCCGAACGCCGCGCGGATCTGGTTCTCCAGGAACCGCTCAAACGCGAAATGTAACTTCACTGCACGATCAGTGAAAAGCACAAAAGTGGGCGGGGCCACGGCAGCCTGCGTCATATAGAAGATCCGCACCCGCTTGGCCATCGGCACCGGCGCGCGCTGAAAGTCGATCCGCTCCAGAAAGCGATTCATCTGTCCCGTCGACACGCGCTTGCGCCGCTCCTTGGCCACGCTCACCACCTCACGCAACACGCGGGTCATGTTTTTGCGATCATGCCCGAGCGCCTCGAGCGCGGAGAGAAAGATCACCGGCGCGTAGTCCACATACTTGAGCACCTTGCGCAGTTGTTTCTCGAAGATTTCACGATCGGCGGGCGGCTTCCCATCCGTGCGCCCCGTGGTCACCAAATCCCACTTATTCACGACGATGATCACGCTGCGCCCGCTCTCGTGCGCGTATCCTCCGATGGTCGCGTCGCTCGCTGTCACGCCCTCCGTAGCATCGATCACCAGCAGGGCCACATCGGCGGCCTCCAGATGCCGCCGCGCCATCACCACGCTCAGCTTCTCGGCCATCAATTTCGTCTTGCCTTTGCGCCTGATCCCTGCCGTATCCACAAATCGCAGCGTGTTGCCCTCGAACTCCACTACTTCGTCGACCGCGTCGCGCGTGGTGCCCGCAATCGGCGACACAATGGCGCGCGTCGTTCCCGTCAGCGCGTTCAGCAGCGTCGACTTGCCCACGTTCGGCCGCCCAATGATCGCCACCGACGTCTCGTGCTGCTCAAACTCGCCATGCGTGCGGATCTTTTTCTTGTCCTGGACGGGCTCTTCACCGGGAACCAGCGGTCCGCCCTCTTCAATCTCGTCCTCGATCGCCCCGTCGTCCTCGTCACTCCCAGCGCTGACTTGCTGACTTGCCGACGCGCTAATTTGCTCTCTTTCCGGCACCGCTTCCGCAATCGCGTCCAGCAACTCGCCGATGCGTTGGCCGTGTTCGGCGCTGATCGCGAATACTTCGCTGATTCCCAGCTTGCGAAAGTTTTCTGCTTCCGCCGCCAGCCCCTCGCCTTCGACCTTATTTACCGCCAGAAATACCGGCTTGCCGCCGCGCTGGAGCAGCCGCGCCAGATCGTAGTCCGGCCGCGCCAGCTCGGTTCGCGCGTCCACCACCATCACCAGCGCGTCGGCCTCTTCCAGAGCCACCTTCGCCTGCGCATAGATCTCCACCGGAATCAGCTCGGGATCGTCAGGCACAATCCCGCCCGTATCCACCACGCGATATTCGCGCCCGGCCCACTCGTACTCCCCGTAGATGCGGTCGCGCGTGATGCCCGGCTCGTCGCCGACAATCGACCGCCGCGTCCCCGTTAGCCGGTTGAACAACGTGCTCTTGCCCACATTGGGCCGGCCGACAATGGCCACCAGGGGAAGCGCTGCGGCCCCGGTCCGTTCAGGCACAACCGATCTGCGATATGAAGGCAAAGGGAACTCCCCATCGGGGCCACGCGATGTGCCGCGGCCTTTCTCAATTCTGACTGATGTTGTCCGGCTACTTCCAAATTCTCTTTACGCCGTAACGGTCGAAGATACCGTCCCGGCTGATGATGGGAACGCGGAGATCAAGGGATTGTGCGATGAGAAGGCGGTCGAAGGGATCGCGGTGGTGCAACGGTAAGCGCCCCGCGCGGACTGCATGCGCGATCGTGGTTTCCAGGATGACATAGCCTGCAGACGATATTGTCCGCTCGAAATGATTCAAGAGCTCGTCGACGTCGAGTCTCTTTTCCAGTCTTCCGGGATTTGCCTTGATCGCCAGTTCCCAGGGAGTAGCGATGGAGACAAGCAGTTGGTTGGCAGCATCGTGGACGATCACGCTTACGGTCGCGGAGAGTTTCTCTGGCGAGTCGACTGCCCAGAGCAGTGCGTGTGTATCGAGCAGGTACCTCATTGGTTTTCGGGAGGAACGAGGTCGCCTTCCAATAGGTCGTCAAATCCGTATTCGTGTAGCTCCTCATCGGTCAACGGGTCAAAGATGCTGTCATCGTAGTAGATCTTGCCCCGGAACGCACCGAGCAATCGGAAGGGAACTTCCTCTTTGGTGGGCTGCTCGATCGCGGTGATTTTGGCCACCGGCTTCTTCCCGCGCGTCACGATTACCTCTTTCCCAGCCTCAGCTTCCTTGATCAGCCGGGACAGGTGAGTTTTCGCCTGATGGACGGTGTAAGACATGGACTAAGTATACTTAGTCCACTCTGCAGCGTCAACGCAGAAACCTGTTCACACCGAGCCGCTCTGTCGCTTAAACTTACCCAGTCCAAGTGGTTAAGAGAGGTTGCGCGCATGCCCAAATACGTAATCGAACGCGAGATTCCCGGCGCCGGCTCCATGTCAGCTGAGCAACTGCAGGCCATCTCGCAGAAATCCTGTTCCGTGCTCCGGAATCTCGGCCCGCAGATCCAATGGCTGCAGAGCTACGTCACCGACAACAAAATCTACTGCGTCTACATCGCACCCAACGAGCAGATGGTGCGTGAGCACGCCACTCAAGGCGGCTTCCCGGCCAATAGCATCGCCCAGGTTCGCCGCGTGATCGACCCCACGACCGCGGAAGCGTAGGCGCTCGCGCCGGGCGCCGGTGCAGAGTCGCCCCACTCACTATCATGGAGTGAGAACCTGGTCGCTCCATGCCCTCCTCCGGCACGTCAACCCGCACGCTCCCGTCGCTCCACGAGTTCTTCGCGCCGGGCGGCATTTTAGCCAAGTCGCCTTTGCCCTACGAGTACCGCCCCGGCCAGCTCGAGATGGCCAAGGCCGTCGAGCGCGCCCTCGCCGAACGCCGCCATCTCATCGTCGAAGCCGGCACGGGCACCGGCAAAACGCTCGCCTATCTGCTGCCCGCCCTGCGCACCGGGCAGCGCGTCATCGTCTCCACGGGAACCAAGGCCCTGCAGGATCAGCTCTACTTTCGCGACGTGCCGTTCCTCGAAACCCTCCTTGGCGATCTGCACGTCTGCTACATGAAGGGCCGCGCCAACTACCTCTGCCGCCGCAAGCTCTTCGCACTGCGCGACCAGCCGGTTCTGTCGGGACTGGCGGAGATCGACGAGTATCAGCAGATCGCCGAGTGGGAAAAGACCACCGAGAGCGGGGACCGCGCCGAGCTCGGGGGCCTGCCGGAAACCAGCCCTCTCTGGCAAAAGCTCGACGCCCGCGCCGACAACTGCCTTGGGTCGACTTGTCCGGATTATCGCCGCTGCTTCATTACCGAGATGCGCCGCCGCGCCCTCGAGTCCGACATCATCATCGTCAACCACCATCTGTTCTTCGCCGACCTGGCTGTCAAGCGCGAGGCCGCTGCCGCGCCCGATGCCGGCATCCTGCCTGAGGCCGCGGCAGTCATCTTCGACGAGGCGCACGAGCTCGAAGAGGTCGCCTCCAGCTACTTCGGCCTCTCCGTCTCCAACATCCGCTTTGAAGAGCTTGCCCGCGACATCGACGTGCTCCTTCGCGGCAAAGAAGGGTCCGCCGGTATTCCCATCGCCACGCAACAGCTCCGCGAGCGCGCCCGGCTCTTCTTCGCGGGCCTGCCTCACGAGGCCGATGGCCGCCATCCCTTCGCCAACCGCGAAGAGTTCCTCGAGACCTCAGGCGATCTCTACCTCGGCGTCCGCTCTTCGCTGCGCGTTCTCGAGGCCGAAATGGAGCGCTTGAGCGAAGTGGACGAGGCGCCCGGCCTGGGCAAGCGCATTACGCGCCTGCGCTCCGAGCTGGAGTTCTTGCTCGAATCGAACGCGCACAATATGGTCTATTGGATCGACCGCCGCGCCTTCGGTGCTTCCAGCCGTTCGGAAGAGAAGGGTGCGGGCTCGAGCCCGTACATCAACGCCGGAAATAAAGGAGGGGCTTTAGCCCCCGACGGCCGTCGTTCCACATCGCCCGCCCAAAGGGCCACCGTGCGGAGCACCATCCAGGCAACGCCCATCGACGTCAGTGAACTCTTGCACGAACTCGTCTTCGAACCGATCCCTACCGTCATCCTCACCTCAGCTACGCTTACCGTGCAGGGCGGCTTTGAGCATCTGCGCCGCCGACTCGGCCTGGCCGAAGCGCGTGAACTCGTCGTGCCGTCGCATTTTCGCTATGGCGAGCAGGCACTGTTGTATCTGCCACCCGAAATGCCTGATCCGCGCTCGCCCGAATTCGTCTCGGCCGCGTCCCGCACGATCCAGCGCGTTCTCGCTCACTCGCGCGGCCGCGCCTTCTGCCTCTTCACCAGCTACAGCCAGATGCGCGCCCTCTACGACCTTCTTCTTCCTGTCCTCGACTATCCGATCCTTCTGCATGGAACCGCTCCGCGCAAAGCACTCCTCGAGGAATTCCGCGCCACGCCCAACGCCGTCCTATTCGGCACCTCGAGTTTCTGGCAGGGCGTCGATGTGCAGGGCGAAGCTCTGAGTTGCGTCATCATCGATCGCCTACCCTTCGCCGTTCCCTCGGACCCCGTGGTCCAGGCCCGCATGCGCGCCATCGAAGAAAACGGCGGACGTCCCTTTTTCGACTACCAGGTCCCAGAAGCCGTGCTGACACTCAAGCAGGGCTTCGGCCGCCTCATTCGTTCGCTGCAAGACCGCGGCGTGCTCGTTCTCCTCGATCCGCGCATCAGAACGCAGCGCTACGGCCAGACCTTTCTGCAGTCTCTGCCGCCCTACCGCATGACCACCACCATCACTGATGTCGAAGCGTTCTTCGAGATCGACACCGGCGCACAGCACCGCTAGTCCACCAACGCGCGATTGTCCTTCGACGCCCTTCTGTTACACTCCGCATGAGTCACCCCGCTTCATTCCCTCGAGAATCGCGAACGGAGAACGTCAATGTCCGCAGCCTTCCGCTTCCTCGGTCTGCCCACCCTCATGCTGTCTACGGGAGAAACCACCGGCGGCGCCTTCGGGCTCGTCGAGCACTGGGACATGCCGCCCGGCTGGGCATCGCCCTATCATACGCACCATCTTGAAGATGAAGCTTTCTATGTCCTCGAAGGGGAATTGGCGATCGTCTCGGACGGCAAGTGGTCGCTCGCCGGCGCCGGTTCCTACGTCTTTGCACCGCGCCTAGTCCCTCACGGCTTCAAGGTCGCAGGCACGATTCCCGCAAGGATGCTCATCCTCTGCTCGCCGGCGGGATTCGAAAATTTCGTTCTGGCGCAGGCCGTCGACATTGCTTCGCCGCCGGCCCCGCCTGACATGGCAAAGCTCATGGAGTTAGCCGCGAAACATCGCATCGACATTCTCGGCCCGCTTCCGGAGCAGCCCGAAGTAATCGACCGCCTGCGAAGAGACACTTAACCCGATTCGCTCGTGCCGCAAGAGCCGAACGTCCAGGCCTGATCTCTAGTCTCCACCTCTCCCGCTTGATCGCCGTCATCATCGACGTCGAAGCCTTCGTCGAGCAGTGATCCCCGGTCTCTGACCATGGCCGCAGCCTCACTTCACCAGGTTGCTCTCCCACACTTTTCCCAGCAGCCTTTTCAGTTGCGCAAAATCCTTCGCTCCCAGCTCCGCGGTCCACTCGCGCTCAATTTCGCGGAGCACTTCATGGGCCTTTGCCCACGCGGCATGGCCTCGCTTCGTGAAGTGCACCACGCGGGCCCGCCCTTCATCCGGAGCATCGCTGCGGATCAGGTAGCCCAAGTCTTCGAGCCTCCCAAGCACGCGGTTCATGGCCTGCTTGCTCATTCCTGCACGTTCGGCCAGAACACCTGGACGAACCCCGTCGGGTCCGGGAAACCGAAACAGCGCCATGTGTGGCAGGCTCAGTTCCTTGAATCCTGCCGCGTTCAGTTCGCGGATGATGCGCCGGTGAATGGCCTCGGAAGGAACACGCAGCATCGCCCCGATCAGCATGTCCTTTGTTTTCATGGGCAGATTTTCTTCGGAAAAAGTCATTGACGCGCTCCGTAAACTATGTTTACTATCATCTCACAGTAAACGTAGTTTACTAAATAGGAGGTTGGAATGACACAACATGCTCTCGACAGTTTCGTCGATTCATCAGGCGAGGCCACATTGCAGGTCTGCGCGCAAGCCGCAGCCGCGCGGCAGCGTAACCGCGTCCGCCATGTGCCTGCAGGCACAGGCACCGCTTTTTGGGGCCCCGGCGAGCTCATGACTTTTCTCACTACCGGCGAGCAGACGGGCGGCGCCTTTTTCCTGGCTGAGATTTTGGTCGAACCCGGCGGAGGCACGCCGCCACACATCCACCGCCGCGAGGACGAGTCGTTTCACCTCCTCGATGGCCAGCTCACAGTTCAAGTGGGTGGGGATACAATCACCGCATCAGCCGGCGATTTCGTCCTCCTTCCCCGCGGAATCGCGCACTCCTTCAAGAACACCGGCAATGGACCCGCAAAAGCTCTGGTCCTCACCACGCCGGCGGGCCTCGAAGGGTTTTTTGCTGAAGTCTTCGAACCTGCTCTGGATCGTTTTGCGGCGCCGCCGCCGCTGAGCAAAGAGCTGATGGCACGCGCGCAAGCAGCTTCTCCCAGCTACGGGCTTGAGCTTCTTCCCCCGGCATAATGCCCGCCAAAGAAAACCGCAAGCAGGAGGTCTCCATGACACTCGAAGCCGTCGATCTAGCCGTAAATCCAGCAGAAGAACTGATCCGCCTCGGCCCGCTCGCCGTACGATTCCTCGTCACCGGCGAGCAGTCGGCCGGTACCGTTGCGATCTTTGAAGTCACCGTGCCCGCAAAGGAGCGCCTTATGGCTCCGGCTCACAGCCATAACCACTTCGAGGAGACCATTTATGGTGTCGAAGGCGTGATGACCTGGACTGTAGATGGGAAACAGATCGATGTGGGGCCCGGCCGGGCACTCTGCATTCCGCGGGGCGCAGTCCACCGTTTCGACAATAACGGGGCTCAGGACGTGAAGGTGCTATGCGCCGTAACGCCCGCGGCTATCGGCCCTCAGTTCTTTCGCGACGTTCGCAGCGTCGCGGAGGCAGCGGCCGGCGGTCCTCCCGACAAGGCAAAAATGGTTGAAGTCATGCTCCGCCACGGCCTGACGCCCGCACCGCCAGCGCCCCAAAACTAGCTTGGACCGGGCGCGCGGTCAGGAACGCGGGGTACACCTCGCCCGCTGCGCCGCAGCGGCGGCGCAGGCAGAGTGAGCGAGCGGCCAGGGGCCCGCAGATGATCTCTGTTCGCTGATCCCTGTCTCTCTACCGCTTGATCGCCGCCATCACTTCACCGGCCTCGGCGTCTTCCACGCAAGGAGTCGTCTCGAACTCCAGCAGATCGTTCCAGTACCCCAGCCAGCCATAGAGCGCCTTGGCATCGTTGGTTTCGGCGATCAGAAAGCCGCCGCCGCTCATGCCGTGCCAGCGCCCGAGCATCTTCACACCCGCCGGCGGGGGCGCACCGGTCGAGAGAAAGCGCGCTTCTGCGCCGGTGACACAGCTCTTGGGAATCTTCCAACTCACGATGAATTTCATTTGACCTCTCCTCGGTTGTGCTTGATTTTGGGGAAGGTTTCTGAGCCCAGGCGAGTGTATCAGTCCGCACCGCTGCTCGGTATAGTGTTTCGTTGGATCCGGCCGAGGGTTCGCGACGGTTGTCTCCAATCCCCGATAATCAGGCCATGGCCAAGCTCAGCGCGGGAATTCTGCTCTATCGTATTCGCGGTGGCCGACACGAGGTCTTCCTCGTTCATCCCGGCGGGCCATTCTGGCGCAAGAAAGATCTGGGCGCGTGGTCGATTCCCAAAGGCGAATACCTGCCCGAGGAGAACCCGCTTGACGCGGCCAAACGCGAGTTTCGCGAAGAGACCAGCTTCGCGCCGCCCGAGGGTGACTATGTTGCCCTAGGCGAGCTGCGCCAGCCCAGCGGCAAGGTGGTCACCGCGTGGGCCGTGGAGGGCGACTGTCCCGACGATCAAGTCAAGAGCAATTTGTTTTCGATGGAATGGCCACCGAAGTCGGGCCGGATGCAGCAGTTTCCCGAGGTCGACCGCGCGGCGTGGTTTCCGCTCGCCATCGCCAGGGAGAAAATTCTCCGCGGCCAGGCCGCCTTTCTTGACCGGCTGGCGGAGCGTCTCGGGCAGGCTACCTGAACAGTCTCGGCGCAAAATCGGCCAACGCTCGCCGCCATGACAGCCATTCATGGGCGGTGCCCGCAGACTCGAAGTACACGTTGGTGATTCCCGCCTGGGTGAGCGCATCGCTGAATTGCTTCACGCGCGGCCCTTCCACCGAGCCTGTGGACAAAAAGAGCAGCTTGACCTTGCTATTGAATGCTGCCGCATCCGAAAACGCGCCGCCGCAGACGGTCTTTACATCGATCGCAGCGTTGCCAAAGCCGCTGCAGTTGCCGCTGAAACCGCCCAAGTAGGCAAACTTGTCGAGATTCTGGAGTCCGGTGTTGAAGGTTTGGAACCCGCCCATCGACAGGCCCGCCATGGCCCTGTTCTCGCGGCCCGGCGCAACGCGATAGTTCTTCTCGATCATCGGAATCAGGTCGGTGAACATCATTTCGGTAAAGGTTCCGCTCAGGTGAATCGCCGGGCGCGCCGCGCCTGGCGGCGGAGGCGGGGGCGGAGGCTGAGGCACTGCCTGCGTCAGCACGCTGCGCGCGTTGTAAATCGTCCCATCCTCGCCCGGCTTCACTGCGTTCAGGTTGTCCATCACGATGATCATTGGCCTCGCCTTGCCCGCGGCGATCAGGTTATCCATGATCTGATCCACGTGTCCCTGGAAGGTCCAGCCCAACTCGTTTTCTCCCCATCCGTGCAGCAGGTAGAGAACCGGATACCGCGCCGTCGCGTTCCTGTCGTAATCCGGCGGAGTGTAGATCATGGCGCGCCGCCACTGTTGCGTCACCGTGGAGTAGTACCATTCGTCCCGCACCACGCCGTGGGGCACGTCCTTGTGGCTGTAGAAATCGGCGTCGGCCGCGGGAATCTCGATGGCGCTGCTCCAGGCTCCGCTGCCGAAGAATGTCTGGGTCGCCGGATCGGACACATTGGACCCGTCAATGGTGAGCATGTAGTAGTGGAATCCCACCGGAAGAGCCGTGGTCGTCGCATACCACAGCCCTTCGTCGGCCTTCGCCATGTCGAAGCCAGGGCCAACGCGCACGTGAATCTTCTGCGCATCGGGAGCAGCCACTCGGAACATGGCGCGATGATCGGGAAAAACACAGGGGTACGGGGCTCCCGGAATGTTCAGTGATGACGGTTTGCAGTCGGCCGGGGGTTGCGCCCAGCAGATTCCCGAAGCCAGAAACGCAAGAATGATGGCAGCTTTTTGCATGGGTCTCCTCTACGCAAGGGTTGTTCCGCGAACGTGGGAAAGCGCAAAGCACGCAGCAACTGTGCGTTTTCGCCCCGCGGCCCTTGTACAGCGATTCCTCGTCAGTGTCAACCAACCGGGTGGCCAACCTTAAGCATGATGAAAAACCGGGTGCCTGTCGCCTGCCGTCAGCGCGGCCGAATAACCAAGGCTTCGCTTGGGCGGGGTAGACGATTCTCCCTAACCCCTCACCCCGCCCCGCGATATACACTCCATTCCAGACGTCGCGCCCACGTCTTTCTCTCAGGAGGTTTCATGTCCGACCCCAACCACTCCGCGAAAGTCACGATCATCAAGAACGGTCCGTATCGCGTATCCGGCGCGCCGCCGCTCTCCAAACAGATCATCGGCGTCAACAAAGAAGGCGAGTCGGAAACGTGGGAGCAGGGCCACGTCTATCCCGAGCAGCCGGCCTACTCGCTCTGCCGCTGCGGCCACTCACAGACCAAGCCCTTCTGCGACGGCAGTCACAAGCAGATTCAATTCGACGGCACGGAGACGGCTTCGCGCGAGCCCTTCGCTGCGCAGGCCAAGGTCTACGACGGCCCCGCCATGCAGCTCGCCGACGTCGAAAACCTCTGCGCCTTCGCTCGCTACTGCGATCCTCACGGCCAGGTCTGGAGCCAGGTCGAGCACACCGGCAGCGCCGAGGTCCGCGAGCGATTCATTCGCCAGACCGGCAATTGCCCTTCCGGCCGCCTGGTCGCCGTCGACAAGCACACCGGCAAAGGCCAGGAGCCGGAACTTCCCGTCTCGATTGGGCTGGTTGAAGACCCCGCGCAGCAGTGCGCCGGCCCCATCTGGCTGCGCGGCGGCATCCCCGTCGTCTCAGCCGAAGGATTCGAGTACGAGGTCCGCAACCGCGTCACTCTCTGCCGCTGCGGAGCTTCGCGCAACAAACCCTTCTGCGACGGTTCACACGCCAGCATCAAGTTCCGCGACTGACAGAGAACAGAGAACAGAGAACAGCCTATAGCCGTTGGCTCGTGCCTCCCTCAACAGCCGCGCTAACCCGCTGACTCCGCTGTCTTTTGCCGATCTTTGCACCCGTTTCTTGAATCCGTTGACTCTCTCCCCCGCTTCTCGTCTATTGTTAAGCTGTCGTAAAGACAAGCGCCTTCCCGGAAAGTGTCGAAGTCCAGTGAAACCAGACGCACTTGTGTAAGTGCGGATCACCTGGAGGGCTGTATGACGCCACGCCGCTTCATCCTCAGTCTTTTGTTGGTTCTTCTCTCGCCTCTTCCGCTCACGGCCAGCGGTCCTACCGGAACCATCACCGGAACCATCACCGATCCCAGCGGAGCCGTGATCCGCAAGGCTCGAGTGGTGGTGCGCAACGAGGGAACCAATGCGATCCGCGAGGTCGAGAGCAACGACGACGGCGATTACACCGTTGCGCTTCTGCCGCCGGGGCGCTACAGCGTGGCCGTGGAGCACGCGGGGTTTCGCCGCAGCATCATCCAGGGCGCCATTCTGGATGTGGACCAGACGGTGCGGCTCGACTTTGCTCTCGTCATCGGCGCCGTCACTGAGAACGTGAACGTCACCGAGGCGCCTCCCATCGTGCAGGAAGACACGTCGACCCTCGGCCAGGTGGTGAACAACCGCCTGGTGCAGGACCTGCCGCTCAACGAACGCAACTTTCTGTCGTTCGCGCTGCTGGTGCCGGGTGGCGAGTTGCCGACCCAGGGTTCTCAGAACTCCACTGAGGGCGGCGCTCTGAACGTGAATGGAGCCCGCGAGCAGTCCAACAACTTTCTGCTCGACGGAGTCGACAACACCTACCCGTACATCAACCAGTACGTGGCCCTTCCTTCGATCGACGCCATTCAGGAATTCAAAGTCCAATCCGGCGATTACTCGGCCGAATATGGACACGCCAGCGGCGCCGAGATCAACGTGGTTCTGAGGAGCGGCACCAATAACCTTCACGGCGCTCTCTTCGAATTCGTACGCAACCGGCAAATGGACGCCAAGAACTACTTCGATCTCCCCGGCTGCACCGCCGAATCGGTGCCCGGCACCTGCGGCCCCATTCCGCGCTTCGACCGCAACCAATTTGGCGGAACTCTCGGCGGACCCATCCGCAAAGACAAGCTCTTCTTCTTCATTTCCGACGAGCAGCTCATCCTTCGCCAGGCAACAACACGCGAAGCCACGGTGCCCTCGGTGGAGCAATGGGCCGATGCGTGCGCGTTGGGCCAGGAGATTGCCGCGGAGTTTAGCGGCAACCCGCCGCCTGGGCCACCGTGCGACATCGCCACTTCTCCGTATCTCAATCCGGCCGGACAGGCGGTCTATGCGCTCTATCCCGCCGCCAATGTCGGCACCGACCTGACCACCTCGAACACTTACCTTTCTGCGCCGGTCATCCGCGAAACATTGAATCTGGTGTCCTCCAAGGTCGACTTGCAGGCCGGCCCTGCCGACAAGCTTTCCATGCATTATTCGGTGCGCGATGAGAGCCGCTTCGATCCCTTCGACCCGGTCAACGCCTTCACGTCGCTACCCGGTTATGGCAGCTACACCATGAACCTCGGCCAGAACGCCGGCGTTGACTGGACGCGCGTCATTCGCTCCAGCATGGTGAACGAATTTCGCCTGGGCTTCAATCGCATGGGCGCCACCATCCTTCAGCAGAATCATGGGGACAACCTCGAAGAGCAGCTCGGCTTTCCCGACGTTCTCACCAACCCCAACGACCTGGGCGCTCCCGACATCAACCTGGGCGGCAACCTGAATGGGAGCCAGATCAGCTTCGACGGCATTGGCGAACCCGTGAATTACCCACAGAACCGCCGCGACAACACGTATGAGATCTCCGATAACCTCGCCTGGTCGGCGGGCATCAACCAGCTCAAGTTCGGCGCCGGTTTGCAGCGCATTCAGATCGGCAGCTACCTGGATTTTCTGGCCCGCGGAGATTGGTTCTTCCAGGGTGAGACCGTGGCCGGCATCCTTGGCGCTTTCGGCAATCCCGCTCCCTGCATGACGGCCGCTCCCAACGATCCCGCTACCTGCATCCTTGCCCAGTTGCTCATCGGCGCTCCCGATTACGCAGTTGCCGTCAGCGGCAGCAGTTTCAACGATCTCGGGAGCCATGGCGTCAGCGCCTACGTCCAGGACGATATTCGCGTCATGCCGCGTTTGCTTGTCAACGCCGGGCTGCGTTACGAGTA
>Ga0187851_10000991_pt1 | contig 27959 bp, 30 predicted proteins | sample June2016WEW_6_10_FD_132997 | JGI IMG/M metagenome (GOLD analysis project Ga0187851, IMG submission 132997) | Peatland microbial communities from SPRUCE experiment site at the Marcell Experimental Forest, Minnesota, USA - June2016WEW_6_10 | ecosystem: Environmental > Terrestrial > Soil >...
GACCATTACGGCACCGAGATCCTAGACCGCTACCATAAGGAAGGGGTGAGCACGGAATACGTCAAAATCAATAAGGGCAAGCCGACCAATTACCATTTTGTTCTGACGTACAAGGCGGAGCGGACCATTTTGATAAAACATCAGGTCTATGAATATTACGATCCGCGCAAACTTGATTCGAACACCGATTGGATATATTTTTCTTCCATCGCGGAGCACACGCTTCCGTTCCATAAAAAAGTTGCGGATTATTTAAAGAAGCACCCGGATATAAAAATGGGATTCAATCCCGGGACGTTCCAACTCCGTTTCGGCGCGGAAAAATTGCGCGATATATACAAACACACGTATGTTTTGTTCGTGAATCGCGAGGAGGCGCAGTTTATTTTGCACCGCAAGAACGAGGACATCATGCCGTTGTTCGAAGGGCTGCACAAACTGGGGCCGAAAGTGGTGGTGATCACCGACGGACCAAAAGGCGCGTACGTATCCGACGGGATGAACAAATATTTCATGCCGCCCTATCCGGATCCCAAGCCGCCGATCTCACGCACCGGCGCAGGCGACGCGTTCTCCACCGGATTCTTCTGCGGCCTGGTTTACGGATTGTCCGTGTACGACGCGTTGCGCTGGGCACCGATCGAATCCATGCATGTCGTGCAGTACTTCGGCGCGCAGACGGGATTGTTGTCAAAGCCCGCGCTCGTGAAGTTGCTCAATAAGGCGCCGAAAAACTATAAACCGAAAACGATCTAGTTTTTATCAAAAAATTATGAAATCCCTCCGTGAAGTTCTTGCCGACGCCGAAGCACGTCATGTGGCCGTCGGACATTTTAATATCTCCGACCTCGGCGCGCTGAAAGCGATCTTTGCCGCCGCACGAGAGTTGCAATTGCCGGTACTCATCGGTGTCTCGGAAGGGGAGCGCGAGTTCATCGGCGTGCGACAGGCGGCGGCGCTTATCAAAAGTTACCGCGACACGTACGACTACCCGATCTTTTTGAATGCGGATCACACGCATTCGATCGACAAAGCGAAGGAAGCGGCGGAGGCAGGATTCGACGAAATTATTTTTGATAATTCATCATCGCCGATGGAGCAAAATATTGCGAACACGAAAGCCGCGGTTGCCGCGATCCGCGTGATCAACCCGGAGATCGTGATCGAGGGCGAGATCGGATACATTGGCTCGAACTCTGAGGTCATGGACGTCGCGCCGACGGGAATCGCGCTTTCCACGCCGGAAGAAGCGGTGCGCTTTGTGACCGAGACCGGCGTCGATGTGCTCGCGCCCGCAGTGGGAAACATGCACGGCTTATTGAAGAGCATGACGACGGACGGCACGGGCGCCGAGTATAAGCATCTCGACATCCCGCGCATCGCGGCGATTAAGACGGCGATCGCCGGCACAAACGCAAAATTTATGACGCTCCACGGCGGTTCCGGCACCGACGATTCGGACTTTACCGCCGCCGCGCGCGCGGGCATGACGATCATCCATATTTCAAGCGAATTGCGCCTCGCATGGCGTCGCGGCGTGGAGGAAGGGCTCAAAGATCCGAACGAGATCGCGCCGTACAAGATTGCCGCGCCTGCGGTGGTCAATATCCAGAAGATCGTGACCGATCGGCTGAAGCTTTTCAACGGTATAGCATAGCTAGGTATAAAAGAACGAGTCTTTAAATTCTCACAAAATAAAAAACCCGCCAAGCAATTTTCTGCCGGACGGGTCGGGATAGGGACAACCCTATCGAAAAATGTGGCGCATCCGCCAAAGCCGCACAAGAAAGAACAGTTCAAGGGAGAAAAATACTGTCGCGGCGAGAATGCCCAGAATCATGACCGCTGCATTGGCTGGCCCAAACCGATAGAGGATAGCGGCAATGGCGACGAGAAAGATGCCTGTTACCGTAGCTTCTATCTGAACCATACTCCGACGTATTTCGTGTATTGTCGGCAGGAAACTATTCACAGCTTCGATTGGAACCATTGGTCTCTCTCCTGCGTATATTATATTAATAGCCAATAAATATGTCAATCCATGAGAGCCTACCAAATTAATACTAGCGGGCATTGGAGCATACAACGATGAAGAAAAAGACGGTCGGCCGCTCGTTTTCGGGCGGTCCTTTTTTATAATTTGCCTTTTCTCTATTCTCTGCTATACTTTCCCCTATGGATTTAGCGGTCAAAACGCGCGACGTATTGGGTAAAAAAGTGAAGGCGCTCCGCCGGGAGGGCCTTATTCCTGCCGAGCTGTATGGTCACGGCTTCAAGAATGTTCATCTCGCGCTTCCGGCAAAGGAATTCAATAAGGTGTTGAAAGATGCTGGCTCCACGTCGGTCGTTACGCTTCTGCTCGGCAAAGAATCAAAGTCGGCGATGATCCACGAGGTGGCGCGCGATTCGGTTACGAGTGAAGTCATCCATGTAGATTTCCATCAGGTGCGCATGGACGAGCTCGTCAAAGCGCGTGTGCCGTTGGAATTCGAGGGTATTGCCCCGGCGATCAAAGCGTTCGCCGCCGTCATCAATAAGTCCATGTCCGAGATCGAAGTTGAGGCGTTCCCGCAGGATCTTCCGCACAGCATCACAGTGGATCTTTCCGCGCTCGACGCTTTGGACAAGACCATTTATGTAAAAGACCTCAAGCGCCCGAAGGGAGTAACCTTCCTCATCGAAGATGAGACTGCCGTTGCCACCGCCACCGAGCCCGCACCGGAAGAAGTCGTCGCACCGGTTGAGACCGTTGATGTCTCCGCCATAACAACCGAAGGCGAAGAGAAGAAAGCCGAACGCGACGCCAGCAAAGAGACGAAGGAAGAATAACAAAACATCCCGCTCGCGCGGGGTGTTTTGTTTGTTCGAATTCACTCCCGTATACAGTTTTGTTATAATTCTTACATGAAAGATGAGTGGTTGGCTGCAGAATTTTCAAAGCAATGGGATGTGAATGCCAGTACCGGCAAGGGGAATCCAACACGACCAGAACAGTTGGATATTTTGACTTCGATCATCGCAAATAATTATCATCCGGGGAATCTTATCCTCGACCTCGGTTTTGGATCCGGGCAAGTTGAAGAGTTGATTTGGGCGAAAAAACAAAACATAAAAATAGTGGGCGTTGATTCGTCAGAACCTATGATCGAGCTCGCGAAGAAGCGCCTTACACCACATTTGCATAATCTAGAAATCATTAAGAAAAATGTTGCAGAATTGACCCGTTCGGACGTGCCGAAGGGGACGTATCAATTTGCGCTCAGCGTTCAAGTTTTCCACGAGCTTACCGATTCAGAAAGAACGAAGCTGTTTAAAGAAGTGTATTCCATTTTGGAACCGGGTGGGTCATTTCTCATCCTGGACAGAATTGCCATAGATACTAATATTTTTTCGGAAAGTTACGAAACTATTCGAAACCGATTGGAAGATTTATCGCCAGTGAAGAGTGAGAAAACCTATGAAGAATTTCGTCGAGGTCTCGCGGCAAAAGATGACCAAGTGATACCCGTCGAACGGTATGTTGAGCTCTTAGGAGGGGCAGGATTCAAGGCTACCATATTGCATTTGCATCTCAATAGGGCGTTGATTGTTGGCGTAAAGGCATAGTCGCCCATTCCCTCTTACTAGCCTTTAAAATCGTTCGAACATCGTCCAGTCAGACGCCCCTTGTGGATCCGTCCGGAGTTGCGCCGGAATCTGTCGATTGTCAAAAACGACCGCTCTACTGTTGAGCTACGGACCCGAATATTTGGGGGGCGTAGCCAGCTTAGCAAATTGTCCATTAAAACTATCTAAAACAAAAAGAGCCATTTAAATGGCTCTTTTTGCGACAATCGACAGATAGTCCGCAGTTCGTGCGGAGCAGCCGTTTCGCCTATTATCATACGCCGCGTTCAAGAAATGTCAAAAAACTTTTAATCATTTTTTAATCTTTCTTTCTTCATCACCTACAAAAATAAAACGTGGGGTTGCCCTTTCCTGTGCGGTATGTCTTTTCGGGGTATCGCGGAGGCACGAAGGTGCCGAGCGTAAGGGCGCGTTCAGTAGAACGCGACCCGTCCCCGAAAAGGCATGCATCACAGGAAAGGGCTGACTCCGCTTTTCTTTTTGCGTTATAATAGAAGAGCAATGAAACGACCTTTGAAACCGAGGGTGCTCGGCGACGTTTCTGCTAGAAAGCAGGGCGGTCGGAGCTGGAGCTCGTTCGGGCCGCTCGCGGCGCGCGTCGATCTGGCGGGCGAGCGAATCATTCGTATCCCGCTCACAAAAATCATGCGCGTGGCGATCATCGCAACGGCCACGATTTTTTTCATGTTCGGGGCCGCCGCCGCGCCGACGTTTTTTAATAAAGCGTCCGGTGATGCCGCGAACGGCGGCGGAACGGCGGCGAGCAGCACCGACCCCACCACTGCGCAACGCACTCAGCTTGAGTCCCAGCTCGCCCAGCTTGAAACGCAGATAGACCAGTATCAGGGGCAGATTACGAGCTATCAAACGCAGGGAAAAACGCTCAATGACCAGATCAGTATATTGAACGATAAGATCGCGTCGCTTAATTTACAGATCCAAGCCGTCAACCTTACCGCCCAACAACTGAACAGCAATATAAGCGAAGCGCAATCGCAGATCGCCGCTCTGCAGACGGCCGTCACCACCAAAAAGGTGGCGATGGAGGTGTTGATGCGGGACCTTTATCAAAACGACCAAGTGAGCCTTGTGCAAGCGTTTCTCCAAAATCCACAGATCTCAGATGTCTGGAACGATACAGAAAATATCACCCTTGCGGAGAGCAGTTTGCGCATGACCGCACAACAGGTCGCAGGCCTTCAGTCCCAATTGCAAAACGAGGAACAGCAGTTCGAGGCATCAAAGTCCGATGCGGCGAGCGTGGCGGCGTATCAGGCGGCGCAGGCGCAGGAGGTGGCGAGCACAAAGACGCAGGAAGCGCAGTTGCTCACGGCGACGCAGGGGCAGGAATCAAAATATCAGGCGTTGCTCGCGCAAACGCAGATGTCGGCGGTACAGATTCGCAACCAGATCTTCCAGCTGCTCGGCGGCGGCCAGTTGTCATTCGAGGATGCGTATCAATATGCGCAGGTGGCGTCGAATGCGACCGGCATCGATCCGGCGTTCATCCTTGCGATCCTCGATCGTGAATCCGCGCTTGGCCAAAATCTTGGCCAGTGCAACTATCAAACGGCGATGAGCCCGTCCGATCAGCCACTGTTCCTTGCGATCACCCAGTCGCTCAACCTCGATCCGAGCGAGATGTTGGTATCGTGCCCGAATGCGGATGGCGCGTATGGCGGCGCGATGGGGCCGGCACAGTTCGTGCCGTCCACATGGGATAGCTATTCCGCCGCGGTCGCGCAGATCACAAAAGACAACCCGCCGTCGCCATGGAATGACACTGACGCGTTTGTGGCCACCGCATTGTATTTAAAGGATAATATGACAGGATGTGAGACACTCTACAGCGCGCCGCTCGGCCAGGAACGGTGTACGGCGGCCAAGTATTACGCGGGCGGCGACTGGAAGAACTATCTATGGACCTACGGCGAAGCGGTCGTGGAACGCGCACAGAACTTTGCATCCGACATCCAGACGATCACGAATAGCACCAGTAGCGAACCAATTTCCAGTTCATGATAAAAAATCCCAAAAAAATCATTTTAAAGAACGGCCTGCGGATACTGTTGGTTCCCCAGCCGGAGAACCTCGCCGCCACGGTGCTCATTCTGGTGCGTGCGGGATCGGAATACGAGGTGAAACGTCAGAACGGCGTCTCGCATTTTTTGGAGCACCTGATGTTCAAGGGCACGACCGACCGGCCCGAGCCGGGGATGATCGCCCACGAGCTCACCGCACTCGGCGCGCAGTTCAACGCTTTCACCGGACAGGAATATACCGGCTATTATGCGAAAGCGCAGGCGGAAAAATTGCCGAAAATATTGGAGATCGTTTCGGATCTTTATCTCCATCCGCTTTTTAACGAGGCGGAGATTGAGAAGGAGCGCGGCGTGATCATCCAGGAGCTCAATATGTATGAGGATGACCTTCCGACGCGCGTGCAACGCGACCTTGCCCGACTGGTCTACGGCGATCAACCGGCGGGTTGGGATGTGGGCGGCGAGAAACCGATCATACGGAAGCTCGTGCGCGCGGATTTTATTTCGTATCGCAACCAGCGCTATGTGATGCCGGGGACGGTCGTCATCGTGGCGGGAAAGTTCGGTGAGACGGCCACGGTCGCGCAGATCAAAAAATATTTCGGCGCGCTTCCGCGACACGCGGCACCCGCGAAGAAAAAGACCGTGGAACGGCAATCGGCGCCGAAGGCCGTGTTACATTTTAAGGAATCGGACCAGGCTCATGTGGTGCTTGGCTTTCGCGCGTTCGACATGTTCGATGAGCGTCGCTATGCTCTGCGCGTGCTGGCAGACATCCTCGGCGGAGGAATGAGCTCGCGCCTTTTTACGCGCATCCGCGAGAAGATGGGCGCCGCGTACTACATCTGGGCGGCCGCGGATCTGTCGCTTGACCACGGGTTGCTCACTATCTCCGCGGGCGCGGATCGCAAGCGGACGGAAGAGATCATCCGGGCGATCCTTGAAGAGTGCACGGCGCTTCGAGACGTTGTGGTGTCGGAAAAAGAGCTGCAAAAGAGCAAAGACCATATGATCGGCGGCCTGGTCCTTGGACTTGAGACCTCGGACGATCTCGCCAGCTTTTATGGCGGCCAGGAGGTGCTGACCCACGGGGTTTTGTCGCCAACGGTATTAACGGATAGAATAAAGAAGGTAACTGCACGGGATGTGCAAAAGGTGGCAAAGGCGATCCTTAAGGATAAGGGGCTCAACCTTGCCGTCGTCGGGCCGTATAAAAGTCAAGCGGCATTTAAGAAAATTTTAACAATCGAAAAATAATCAACGATCATATTGTGAACGCCAGCGAAAAAACCACATTCGAGATCTCATGGGCAACGCTCTGGCGCGTGCTCGTTTTCGTGGCGCTCTTTGCCGTGCTGTATGACGGCCGACAGATCGTACTCGGGCTTTTTTTGGCGATCATCATCTCTTCCGGGCTGGAAGGGATCGTGGATTTTTTTGAGACCCGCATCAGCCTGCCACGAAGCGTGAGCGTCATTTTGATCTTTCTCATCGCGCTGATCATTTTTGTTGCGGTTGTCTATACCGTCATTCCGTTCCTGCTCGTGGAGATCGGCACGATCCTTTCCGGCGTCAATGCAGCGAGCCTCGGCGGATGGGGGATCTTGCTCGATCTCAAGGCGCCACAATCGGTGGGATCGCTCGTTGGGAAAGTATCTTCACAATTCATTTCCGGCAGCGCCTCGCCGCTCCAACTTTTTTCCCAGATGCTCGGAAGTTTCGGCCTCGCGGTGGCGGTGTTCGCGAGCTCGTTCTATTTGAGCATCAGCCATGACGGCGTGGAAAAATTCTTAAAGATCGTCGTGCCGCCGGATTACGACGAGACGGCAATGCGGATCTATAAGCGGTCCAAAGAATTGATCGGGTCGTGGTTTCGGATGCAGGTGGTGCTCAGCGCGATCATGGGATTTTTAGTATGGGGAGGATTGTCGCTGCTTGGCGTGCGGTACGCGTTCTTGATCGCCATTTTGGCGGCGATTTTCGAGCTGGTGCCGTTCCTCGGGCCGATCCTTTCCGGCGCGGTCGCCGTCGTTGCGGCGCTTTTGACCTCCGCCATACTCGCGTTCTGGACGTTGGTATTCTTCCTCATTGCACAGCAGTTCGAATCGCATGTCCTCGTGCCGCTTTTGAGCCGCCGGTCGGTGGGACTGCATCCGGTCATCGTCATCGTCGCATTGCTTATCGGCGCGGAAATGGGCGGTGTACTTGGGCTCATCATCGCCGTCCCGCTCGCGGCGATCGCGCAGGAGATAATTCAGGATTGGTCCTCAAAGCGCCGAGCAAAAGCTATGGCATGAGCAGTATGCTGTGCTGAGGCATGGAAGATTAAATGCCTCAGCACAGCATACTGCTCATGCCATAGCTTTTGCTCGATGGGTTGCAGAAAGAGGAGAAAAAATAGTACGCTATTGCAATGGACTCACGCGACGAATTTTATATCACGACCCCGATCTATTATGTGAACGACAAACCGCATATCGGCCATGCGTATTCGACGATTGTCGCCGACACACTCGCGCGCTGGCGCGAGACGCGCGGAGAGCACGTGGTGTTTTCCACCGGCGTGGATGAGAATGCGCAAAAGACGGTTGATGCGGCGAAGAAGACCGGCGAGGAGATCCACGCGTATACCGACCGCATGGCGGATATTTGGAGCGGAACGTGGGCAAAACTCGGTATTTCAAACACGGATTTTATCCGCACCACGGAGGAGCGGCATATCGAAGTGGTCAATGACATTTGGGGCCGCATGGAGGCCGCCGGGGATATCTATAAAGGACAGTATCAGGGATTGTATTGCAAAGGACATGAGGCGTTCATGAAAGAGGACGAGCTGACGCCTGACGGGCTTTGCCCTGAGCACAAAGTTGCGCCGGAGCTCATTACCGAAGAAAATTATTTCTTCCGTTTATCAAACTATCAACAGAAGTTGCTGGATTTTTATGAAACACACGGCGAGTTCGTCGCGCCCGCGCACCGGTTCAACGAAGTGCGCGCGTTTGTCGAGAACGGTCTGGAGGATGTGAGTTTCTCGCGCGAAAAGAAGGAGTGGGGGATCCCGGTGCCGGACGATCCCGGCCAGGTCATCTATGTATGGGCCGACGCGCTCGTGAATTACATCACTATCGTCGGCGTGGAGGGATGGGAAGAACATCCGGCGGATGTGCATGTGATGGCAAAAGAAATCGTGCGATTCCACGCGGTGATCTGGCCGGCGATGCTCATGTCCGCTGGGTTGCCGCTGCCCGGACAGATCGTTTCCACCGGATTTCTTACCGTGAACGGAACGAAGATGTCAAAGTCATTGGGTAACGGGGTGGACCCGCTCGATCTTGCGGCGCGCTACGGCAACGATGCGGTGCGCTATTTTCTCCTGCGCGAGGTTTCCTTCGGCGATGACGGCGATTTTTCCGAGGCCAAGATGAAGGAGCGCTACAACGCGGACCTTGCAAACGGGCTTGGCAACTTTGCCGCGCGGGTACTGACGTTGGCGGAAAAGGAAACGCTGTCCACGGCAGATGCCACGCTCGACGGTGATTTTGATATCACGATCGAGACGATGAAGCGAATGGTCTACGCGAAGTTAAAAGAGTATAAATTCTCCGACGCACTCGCCGCGATCTGGTCCGCGATCTCGTTCGGCGATCGCTATGTGAATGAGCGGAAGGTGTGGGAGATAAAAGACGACGCCACGCGCGCGGTGACGCTGTTCAATCTTGTGTCGTTACTTGAAGCTGTCGCGACCGAGCTCGTGCCATTTTTGCCGGAGACATCCCACAAAATCCGTGCGGCAATTGTGCGCGAAGGCGGTGTGTTAAAGACGAAGAAGCCGGACACGCTGTTTCCGCGGATAAAATAATCTTCGCCCGCAGGCTGTTATCGCCGCGTTTCGTCAAAGAGGCTTTCGTAGACGCGATTGATGTCGCGGTGGAAGTGTTCGATATCGTCGTGGTTGTTCTCGATCACGATCTCGGCGCGGAGTCCGATGTCGGGAATATCCACTTCCGTCCGCGCCTGTTCCTGCCGCGCAAAATTCTCCCACGTCGTCGCGCCCTCGCCGGCGCGGTTTCGCGCGAGCAGGCGGGCATAGCGCACTTTCGGATCGGCGGGAATATATATGATGATCGATTTTATTCCTTCCTCATTGAGATCGCGTAGCATCTTTTCGTCTCCAAGCCATCGTATGCCGTCCAGAATGGTCACGTCAACGTCTTCGTGCGTGATGCGGTTTTTCATCGCGCGCGCAAGCGCCCCATCCTTGAAACCAGTTTCCGCGTTCATAATGATCGCCATCTTTTGCTCGTTATCGCGCCCATGCGGAATGCCCCATAGGTCGAGCGTCTCGCGCAGGATCTCAGAGAACGTATGACGGCTCACCGAATAACCGTCTTCGATGAGCAGTTTTTCCAATACGTTCGCGCAGGTTTCCTTTCCTGCGAGCGGCGCGCCGACGATGCCGATGACGAGTTTCATATAATGGTATTGTAACAAAAAAATTGTGATAAGATGAATCTACTATGGCTGAACAACCCTATTTCCTCGACGCCCATACCCACGTGCAATTTTCCGGTTACGACGCCGATCGCGGCGCGGTCATCCAACGCGCGCTTGACGCGGGTGTCCGGAAGATGATCGTCATTGGCACACAGAAGGATACGTCGCGTTCAGCGGTGGCGTTGGCGGAGCAATATCCCGACAATGTCCGCGCTGCGATCGGGCTTCACCCCATCCACACGAGTCGGTCGTTCCACGATGCGCAGGAGCTCGGCGGCGGAGACGCGGCGCAGGCGTTCACCTCGCGCGGCGAGAGTTTTGATATGGACTATTACCGAGCGCTCGCGCGGGATCCACGGACGGTCGCGATCGGCGAATGCGGCCTGGATTATTTTCATTTCAACGACGACGAGCCGCGCGAGGTGCAGATCGCCCGGCAAAAAGATGCGTTTCTTTTACAGATCGATCTTTCTAAAGAAGTGAGGAAGCCGCTCATGGTCCATTGCCGCGATGCGTTTTCCGACCTTATCGAGTTTCTTCAGCCGCATGCGGACGATCTTACGCCCGGCGTCGTGCATTTTTTTACCGGCACCGCAGATGACGCCCGGCGTCTGCTCGACATGGGATTTTCATTTACCTTCGGCGGCGCGATTACGTTCCCGCCACGCAAAGGAAGAACGCAGGGCGACTATGACGAGGTGATCAAGCTGATCCCGATCAATCGCATCATGAGCGAGACCGACGCGCCGTACGTCGCTCCCGCGCCGTTTCGTGGCAAGCGCAACGAGCCGGCGTATGTGGTGCACGTGGTGGCACGGCTTGCGGAATTGAAAGGCGTCTCGACGGATGAGATGAAGGCGCAGATAGAAGAGAACTCGCAGCGGATATTTGGGATATAAAGGAAGATTGAGAAAACCTCGCGAAAGCGATAGAATGGGAGTACTGATGATTCCCTACGACCCAAAGAAGATCGAGGAAAAATGGAATAAAAAATGGCTCGAAGAGAAGGTCTTTAAAGCTGTCGACGATTCGGCGAAGCCGAAATATTATCAGCTGGAGACGTTCCCATATCCGTCCGCGGCGGGATTGCACATGGGCCATCCCAAGGGCTATACCGCGGAAGATATTCACGCGCGCTATATGCGCATGCACGGGTATGAAGTGCTTTACACGATGGGATGGGACGCATTCGGACTCCCGACGGAAAATTATGCGATCAAAGTAGGGAGGAATCCGAAAGAGATCGCGCGCGAGAACACGGACAACTTCCGCCGTCAGGTGCAGATGTTCGGCTTCTCGTACGACTGGGACCGCGAGATCGATACTTCCTCGCCCGAATATTATAAGTGGACGCAGTGGCTCTTTATCCAGCTTTTCAAAAAAGGACTGGCGTATCGCAAGAATGCCAGAGCGAACTGGTGCCCAAAGGATCAGACCGTGCTTGCGAACGAGCAGGTGATCGACGGCAAATGCGAACGGTGTGGGAGTGTGATCGAAGAGCGCATGATGGAGCAATGGTTCCTTAAGATCACCAATTATGCGGATCGGTTACTCGCCGATTTGAAGGGCCTCGACTGGCCGGCGGCGACGATCAAGCGCCAAGAGGACTGGATCGGAAAGAGCGAAGGGGCGCTGCTGAAATTTTCATTAAAAAATTCTGACGCGGCGATCGAAGTCTTTACGACGCGTCCAGACACACTGTTCGGCGCGACATACCTTGTTCTCGCACCGGAGCATCCGTGGGTGACGCTCGCGCTCGCCGACCAACACGATATTCTATTGAACAACGATGAAGTGAAAAAATATGTGGAAACGTCTTCTCATAAGACTGACCGCATGCGCCAGGAAGACGTAAAGGACAAAACCGGCGTGGAGCTGAAAGGGGTGATGGCTATCAATCCTGCAACGAAGGAAGAAATACCAATGTGGGTCGCGGATTATGTTTTAGGTTCGTATGGCACCGGCGCTATCATGGGCGTGCCCGCGCACGACGAGCGCGACTTCGAGTTCGCAAAGAAATTTGGATTGCCGATAAAAAAGGTGGTGGTGCCGAAGCCGATCATTCCTGGCGTTCCTGTCGCGAGCGCCGCGATGGGTGGCGCATCGCCGGAGTTGCGGGCAGAAGAGGATCTGTGGGAGGGAGTCGGTGATCTGATAAATTCAGGTAAATTTACGGGGATGAGCTCTGAAAAGGCCAAAGCGGAGATTGTTGCGTTCGTCGGCGGCGCGATGAAAACGCAGTACAAGATCCGCGATTGGTCCGTGTCGCGCCAGCGCTATTGGGAGGCGCCCGTCCCTATGATATATTGTGCAAAATGCGGGATTGTGCCGGTGCCGGAGAGTGAACTGCCGGTGGTGTTGCCGGATCTTGAAAACTATCGTCCGCAGGGGATGGCGCCGCTCGCCAGCTCGCCGAACTTCATCAACGTGAAGTGTCCGCAGTGCGACGGCGATGCCAAGCGCGATTCCGAAACGCTCGACACATTTGTGGATTCTTCGTGGTATTTCCTTCGCTATCCGGATCCGCATAACGCGACCGCGATCTTCGATAAAGAAAAAGTGGCACATTGGATGCCGGTGGATCTCTATGTGATCGGCGCGGAGCACACGGTGATGCACTTGCTCTACTCGCGTTTCATCACAAAGTTTTTGCATGACGAAGGATATCTCGCTTTCGTTGAGCCATTCAAGAAGATGCGGCATATCGGACTCATCATGGGCGCGGATGGCGCGAAGATGTCCAAAAGCAAAGGCAACGTGGTGAATCCCGACGAGATCGTCGCGGAGTTTAGCGTCGATGCCCTGCGAATGTATTTAATGTTCCTCGGCCCGTTCTATGAAGCGACGCCGTGGGATGCGAAGGGGATCCTTGGGGTCGAGCGATTTTTAAAGCGGTTCTGGAAATATTGCGCCGAAAATTTGGCGGGCGGAGGTGCCGCTGCCGGCGGCGCAGAGAAGCCGTCCGCGCGCGTTGCGCTCCATCGCACGATCAAAAAAGTAGGGGATGACATCGAGGCGTTCAAGTTCAACACCGCCATCTCGGCGCTTATGATACTCTTAAATGAGTTGGAGGCATCCGCATCGCTCGCACGCGAGGAACTCGCACCGCTCGTGAAGATCATCCATCCGTTCGTGCCGCATATGGCACAGGAGCTGTGGTCGCTCATGGGCAATGCGAGCTATGTGGATTTCGAGCCGTGGCCCGCGTACGACGCGGCGCTTATCGCAGAGGAGAAGATCACCATCGTGTTCCAAGTGAACGGGAAGACGAAAGACGTGGCATCCGTGGGTGCGACGATCGATGAGGCCGCCGCAAAAAAAATGGCGCTCATGAGCGAAAAAGTGAAGGCCGCGATCGCCGCCGCCGCGGGTAACGCGCAAGGCGCCGCTGTGTCGACGCCGAAACGCATCATCTACGTCGATAAAAAATTGGTCAATATCGTTATCTGATATGGGGAAGGTCGTATTCATCATTATCATCATCGTCGCGCTGGGCACCGGATTATATCTATACAGTTCCGGCGCGTTTGCGAACGGAGTGAAGGGGATTGATACGTTGTTCCCCGCGCCTTCCGGTATGGGATCATCCAGTGCAGGTTCTTCCTCCTCTTCTTCTTTAAGTTCATTCTGGAATGATCTTGGTTTCTCCGGCAGCGCCCATGCGCCCATCGGGCCATCGCTCACGCCTGCGGCGCCGGTGCAGCAGACGACGATCACTGCGCCATCATCCGGCGCGCCCGGTAACAATGCGACCGCGCCCGCCATCAATCCCGCCGATATTCCTGCGGGATATACCGCCGCCCAGCTTTCGCCATACTTCCATGACGTGCTATTCGGGAGCGTCTCCGCGGCGAGCTTCTATTCCTACGGCACGATCACGCTGAACGACGATGATTATAATTCAACGGGGACGATCGACATCACGGGCTGGCAGATTAAGTCGAACGACGGCGATGAATATGTTCCGCAAGCGGTCAATTTGTACGATCCCACCGGGCTCGCACCGGAAAGCGATATCAACGTCAAGACCGGCGATACGGTGTTCATTTATTCGTCATCCGCGCCGTTCAACCTGCGGCTGAACGAGTGCATCGGCTACGCCGCGCATGTTGCCAATTTTGTTCCTGCGCTGCCGCTCACGTGCCCGTATATCAACCAGTCGCAGCTCCAGGATTTTTCGGGCGTGTGCCAGAACTATCTTGATACCATCGGGCAATGCCAGATGCCAGTCCTGTCGGGCCCGCAGGTTCCGACCAACGATTACGCCTGCATGAATTACATCGAGAATAATTTTACGTACCGCTCATGCTTCGACCAGCACTCCGAGGACGCGAACTTTTTGAGCAACCAGGTATGGGTGTGGACCGGCAGCAGCCCCGTGAATCAGTATCACGACACGGTGCGTTTGCTCGACAAGAACGGATTGCTGGTGGATATTTATACGTACTAACAAAAAATAAGAAAAACTCCTCTCATTTTTTACGGTCACGTTCCTACGTGGTATTTCCGTAAAAAATGAGAGGAATTTTTCTTATTTCCTTTCCATCAATACCGCCTTTGCCGGGAATTGCTTTCCATCGCGGAGGATGAGCAGTTCGATCTCATCGCCGACATTGGATTCTTCCAGGAAATCGACGATGGGATGATCGCGGTCAAGGTGCTTTCCGTTGAACTCCAGAATGATGTCCTTTTCTTTGATGCCTGCTTTTTCCGCAGGACTCTCGGGAACCACGGCATAGTCGTGCTCGCTTTCGCGCATGACATAGGCGCCGTAGTTCACGGAGAGCCCCATTTTTTTCTTGAGCACATCGTCGATCATTGTGTAGCGGACGCCGAGCAGCGGACGGTTGATGCGGCCGAATTTTTTTATGTCATCGATATCGCGCCGCGCGGCGTTCACCGGGATCGCGAAGCCGATGTTTTGCGCGCCGGAGACGATCGCCGCGTTCACGCCGACGACGCAGCCGTCGCGGTCCACGATCGGGCCGCCGGAGTTGCCGGGATTGATCGCCGCGTCGGTTTGGATGAGACCGCGCATTTCCTGCGGCGGCGCGTCGGGTTCCGCCTGGGCGGTGATTGAGCGCGAAAGTCCGGAGACGATGCCGACGGAAACGGTATTGCGGAAGATGCCGAGCGCATTGCCGATCGCGATGAGCGACTGGCCGAGCTCCAGCTTCGTTGCGTCACCGAGCTTTACGCAGGGGAGTCCGTCCACGGCAATCTTCAAAATGGCGACATCGTTGATCGGATCGCGGCTTAAAATTTTTGCCGGGAAGGTGCGGCCGTCGGCAAGGATCACGGTGTATTCCGCTTTGCGTTCGCTCACCACGTGTTTGTTCGTAAGGATAAGCCCGTTCGGCGCGACGATGAATCCCGGGCCGCCGCCGGTCTGCACCATGCCTCGGTCGTCCACTGTCCCGTCCGGGATCGTCGGATTGAAGTCTTTCGGAAATTGCTTTTCAAGATCCGTCAGCCGCTCCGCGATGGCGATCGAAACGACCGAGGGCATGACCTTCTTTATGACCTTAATGACACGCTTGTCGTCCATAGGATTATTCTAACATGAAAAAAGAAAACCGCCTTCCCCAAAAGATTCAATTTTCTTGGGTTGGCGGATTTTGGTTATGGGGTTACGCAACTTTGCAACTTGCTCTTCCACCAGTAATAGGAACGAACGCCGATCGCGACGATGTAGACCGCATATACTATCACCATCGTGATCTGCGAAGGAATGGGGATGTCTCTCTGAAATATGACGAGAATTTCTCCGATCACGATGTAGGCGAGGGCGGTAAAAAAGAAAGCGACCGCACCACCTATGATTCCTACGATGAGTCCCAATACTGCGTTCAAAAGCATCAACTTTCTTTTCGACATATCGAACCACCCTCTATACAGAGATTAGCAGTGATATTTAAGGTTGTCAAAATTATCGGGAGATAATTCGCATCCGTCGCTTTGGCGTTTATTTCACGAACCGTACATATATTCCCGACGGCACTACGCGGTCGGATCCTTTTTCGTTAATATGCAACTCGCCAAATTCTCCAGCGATTTTTTTGCCCGTTGCGATTTCCGGGAAAGAGCTTTCCACGGCTTGCAAAAGCGATTGTGGCGCATATCCTGCGGCGTAGCCGTTCAACAAGAAGAACGAGCCGGGCTTTTGCGCGAAGATTTTTTTGACGGCGTCGAGCAGGGGAATGATATCCTCTTCGATGCGCCACACTTCGCCGTCCGGGCCACGGCCGAATGCGGGTGGATCGAGAGTGATGCCGTCATACACCGAGCCGCGCCGGATCTCGCGTTCCACGAACTTGAGCGCGTCGTCGGCGATGTAGCGCAGCGTGTTCGGCGGCACCGCCGAAAGTGCCGCGTTCTCGCGCGCCCACGCGTTGCTCTGCTTGGATGCATCGAGGTGTGTCACCATCGCGCCGTGCTTGGCAGCGACGATGCTCGCGATACCGGTATAACCGAAGAGGTTCAAAACTTTTGGTTTGTCAGCGCTTTGCTCCGCACGTTTTACAAGCGCGCTCACCCGTTCGCCAATCCATTCCCAGTTCGGCGCCTGTTCCGGAAAGACGCCGGTGTGCTTGAACGACCCGATGCGCAGGGAAAAGCGCACGTCGCCGTGCCATGCAATATTCCATTTGTCGGGCACGTTTTTTCCGCGCCACGATCCCTTATCTTTGTCGAACTTGAACTCCGCCCCGGCCTGTTTCCATAATTCCGGATGGAGCGGTTTCCAGATCGCCTGTGTTTCCGGACGGATCAAAACATGCGAGCCGAACTGCTCCACTTTGCGGTTATCGCCGGAATCGAGAAGCTCGTAATCGGCCCAGCCGTTCGTCGCAAGATCAATATGTTGCATGGGTATAAGAGGATTATATCAGAAATCAAAAAGACCGTTCTTTCGAACGATCCTTTTGAAAATGGTGCTTACGGCGCCACATTAGATCGCCATCTTGATATCTATAGTACTCGGATCTCTATGGACGTCAAAGTGCTCCCGGATGCCGCACGCTCCATTGATACAAAACTACCGCGGCAGACACCGACGCGTTCAGCGATTCCGCACGCGCGTTCATTGGGATACGCAAGCCGACGTCACAGCGCTCCATCGTTTTTTGTCGGATGCCGTCACCTTCGTTGCCGACGATGAACAGCGCCGGTGCGTCGAACTTTTCATCAGTAATATTTTGTGACCCGTTCATTACTAAACCGTACGTGCGGAATCCCATTTTCGCGAGTGAATCTACCGCCTGGTTCACATTGCCGATCAAGACGAGCGGAACGCGGAACGCCATTCCGGCGGATGTCTTTACGACGGTGCCGGTGATCGGCGCCTGGTTGTGGACGGGGAGCAGCACGCCCGCCGCGCCGAACGCGGCGGCGGAACGGATGATCGCGCCGACGTTATGCGGATCGGTGAGCTCGTCGAGTAAAACCAGCATTGTGTTTTCCGTCGGACGCAGCTCGGCGAGAAATTCTTTGAAGTCGAGGAGCAGTGATCCTGGATCGGTCACGGCGATCACGCCCTGATGCGCGGTCTCGCGGCCGACCATGTGGTCCATCTCGCGCCCTTTCAAAACGCCGGGCGTGAGGTTGAGCTTTTTTAACAGCGCGCGTAGTTCAGCATCGTTCATTTCCGGCGACAAAAAGACCTTGCGCACCGTGTGCGGCGCGTGGGCGAGCGCTTCCATGAGCGCATGCTTGCCATAGATGTAGATCTTCTCGTGCGAGCCGTGCGCGGTATATTGCTTCGGGTGCGCCCCGCGGGAAGAGCGCTGGCCGCGCGAAGGGCCCTGGGAACGAGCCGAGTGCGATGAGCGGCGTGAGCGCATATCAAGATGATTTAAATTCCGAGCCCGGTTTCCACGGCACGCCAAGCCAGGGGAGCAGCCACCGGTCGAGGCCGAGCCATCCGGCGTTGCGCCACGCGAGGATCAGGAATAATTCAATGAGCAACAGCAGTGGATTCACGCTGACCGTTCCGGCAAAGAGATAATTGAGATTCATGAACGCGCCGAAGAACGCGGCGATGCCGGTGAATGCGCCGAGCACCAACCCGACACCAACGGCGAGCTCGCCAAACGTGATGAGATACGAAAAAATCGTGACGTGAGGAAGTGCGACGCTATGAATGAACCATGCGTACCATGACGTCACCGCCGGATTGGTGCCCGTCGCTTTCGCCGCTGCGGCGGAAAGGAATCCGCGGAGCGTGGTCCCTGCTTGCGGACCGATCCACATGCCACCCGTCGCTTTTCCCCATCCCGCCGTCACCCATTGGTAGCCGACGTAAAGGCGGAGCAGAAGCCATACCCATGCCACCCGCGTGTCGGCAAACAAAAATCCCGCAAGCTTCGGCTCGGGAATCACGACCGATTTGTGCGATGGGCTTTCGGACATGAAGTTATTATAACTTATTTGCGGCGGAGGGGGTGGGATTCGCCCGCGGCTCAAATGCTCGCCGTCGCTCGCATTTGGCCTGGGCACCGCCTCGCTGATTTTCTCTGCTGAGAAAATCAGCTCCGGCGTTCGAATCCGCACATTCAAACAAGCAATAAAAAGAATATCCCTTTCTGGCGAATTATTCTTATCACGAGCCAGAAAGGGATATTCTTTTTTTGTTGTTGGCGGAGGGTGCAGGACTCGAACCTGCAAGTCCCTTACGGGACCCCGGTTTTCAAGACCGGTGCCTTGCCATTCGGCGCAACCCTCCTCTTGAACTTTATACCATCAACTTGTAATGTTTTCCAATCCAGCTTCTGGTTAGGTAATGCTCTTCAGAGTGGCAATTGGGGCAAATCAATTCAAGGTTACTCAACTCATTATTCTTTCTATTTCTGTCTTTATGGTGTACATTCAAAATCTCACGTTTATTATAGCCGCACCTTTCGCATTTTCCACCCCGAATTTCAATCAACCTTATTTTTAAGAGTCCCGTAGAAACGATTTTATCTTTCAATCTACGCCCGGTATATTTTATGCCTGCCCTATTCTTATTCGCGCAACTTCTGCTGCATGTCTTTTTATTTAATCTTGCGGCGATGGGCCTTTTGCAAATTACGCATGGATGCTCTTTGAGTATGGATTTGCCGTAACAATCCATACTACAAAAGACATTTCCTTTGTTGATCGATATTTCTTTCGGTCTCCGATATATCGGCTTCCGACAAATTTTGCATTCAATGTTTGGGTTTCTCTTGTACGTTTCCATTCGCGTACTTTATCGCAACACACAATAGATTTCAAGAGAAAATTTTAGAATTTTTTAATCTTGTGGACCCATGGGGAATCGAACCCCAACCTCCTCCATGCCATGGAGGCGTAATACCATTTTACTATGGGCCCTTCGTATAACAATCTTTCGATTGCCTGCCACTCATTCTATATATATTGCAGGCATTGCGTCAATCATCTATAGTTTGTTCAACGCCCTCGTAGTTCAATGGATAGAACGGCTCACTCCTAACGAGCTGATAGAGGTTCGATTCCTCTCGGGGGCACCCTTGAAATCGCGTCGCGTTTCTGCGACCATAGAGTGGCACGTATGCAAAGCGGTGAGGTGGCTGAGTGGTCGAAGGCGCCGCACTCGAAATGCGGTGTACCTGAAAGGGTACCGTGGGTTCAAATCCCACCCTCACCGCTTTGCATGTGAAGGTTATTGCTTATTGCGCAATCCCATTATTTTCGCTATATTTTCTTGTGGCGGCGCCACCTTAGCTCAGCTGGTAGAGCAGTGCTTTCGTAAAGCAAAGGTCCCCGGTTCGAATCCGGGAGGTGGCTCAGAAAAGTGATATAATCAAGATATCATGAAACGCGAACAAATTTCTTCGCAGGACGGTCCAAGCGAGCCGCAGATTCCTCAACAACGGAATTTTGATTTCGAGGGAGCGGCTAAGAAAGCGGCTGTGGAGGCCAAGGCGATAGAATTGCGGAAAGTGAATGATTGGACGCTACCCTACGCGCGCGCCATGGCGAGTCAGCAATTAAAAAAAGAAGAGTGGGAAGAGAAAGCTAGCCAGAAAGAGAAATCCAATTAGTTTTTTATGAACCGAAACGAACCACTTCAGGAACTTACAGAAGAAGCTCGCCAACTGGGCGAGCGTCTTTGACCTCGCGGCGAAACAAAAACGGATCGTGGAATTGGAAGCGGAAATGTCATCCGCTGGTTTTTGGAATGATCGGCAAAACGCCGATGCCAAGATCCGCGAGCTTGGCGAACTGAATGATGTCATTGCAAAATATGAGATCATTCGCACCGGTATCGACGGGCTTAAGCTTCAGTTCGATGAAAATAATTTCCACGATATCAAGCGTGCATTTCGCGAGTTCGAGCTGAAACAACTTTTTACGGGCCGTTACGACAAGCAGTCGGCGGTCCTTGCGATCTATCCGGGCGCGGGAGGCGAGGATGCGGAAGACTGGGCGCGGATGCTCGGCGCGATGTACGAAGGCTACGCGCGCGAGCGCGGCTGGAAAGTGCGCGAAGTGGACGATAATCCGCGCTCGCGCGCGATTGAAATAAGCGGCGCGTACGCGTACGGCTATTTAAAGAACGAGCAGGGGGTGCACCGCCTTGTGCGTATCTCGCCGTTCAACACAAAGCACTCGCGTGAGACATCCTTTGCGCTCGTGGAGGTCGTGCCAGACCTCCCGGCACTCGACGAATCGAAGCTGCAAATTCCGGAAGCCGACCTGCGGTTTGAGTTCTCTCGCGCCGGCGGTCCGGGCGGCCAGAACGTGAACAAAGTGGAGACCGCCGTGCGGGTAGTACATATTCCAACGGGCATCGCGATCAGTTCGCGCGCCCAGCGCTCGCAGCAGCAGAATCGCGAACAAGCGCTTAAGATCTTGAAGGCGCGGCTGTTCCAACTGATGGAGCAGGAAAAAGTGGAAGAGGTTGGTGCGTTGCGCACAAAGGTAAAGCCAGAGTGGGGGAGCCAGATCCGTTCGTATGTGTTGAATCCCTATCAAATGGTAAAGGATCACCGCACCGATGCCGAAACCTCGCGTGTAGATGACGTGCTGGCGGGAAATATCGATATGTTTATAGAAGCCATGCTTGAGCAAAAATCTCCTGAAAAAAAGGATTAAAAAATTGTTAAAAAGTTTTTGACTTTTATCTTGTGTGGCCTATGATTTGTGGATGATAAAAAAACCAAAAGAGAAAAAAATAACAATCGATAAATTAGCCATTATGGTCCAGGAAGGGTTTATGGCAATGGCAAAGCAGGAAGATTTACTTGCGTTGGCCGGGCGATTGGATAAATTTGAAGAAAGCATCAATGTCCACTTCGATAAGGTAGATAAACATTTTGGCGAGATGTCTTTAGAATTGAAAGAGATTCGTAAAGAGGTTTGCGTCAACGAGCTGAAAAATCGTGGCGACGTTGCCAGTCTCGATTTCCGCGTAAACAAGTTAGAAAAGAAAGCCGGATTCTAGTGTTTGGTTCTTTTTGAAAAAATGTTATCATTAATTACGTGATTGTTTTTCAAGGAGTTTCCAAACATTACACGGGCCACGGGGTCGCGCTTGAGGATGTGAGTTTTGAAATTGATCCCGGGGAATTCGTTTCCCTTGCGGGTCGCTCAGGCGCTGGAAAGTCCACGGTTATAAAATTACTGATCGGGGAAGAAAAACCGTCCAAGGGCCGTGTTTTTTTTGGGCAGTATGAAGTGAATAAATTGCAGGATAACGAGCTGCCCGCGTTCCGCCGCCACATCGGCGTCGTGTTCCAGGATTTTCGTTTGCTTCCCACCAAAACGGCATACGAAAATGTTGCATTTGCGTTGGAAGTGGCCGGGCGGCCACAACATGAGATCGCGGAATTGGTTCCGCAGGTGCTCGATATGGTGGGGTTAGGGGATAAGATGAAAAACTTCCCGAATGAACTTTCCGGCGGTGAACGCCAGCGCGTCGCGATCGCGCGCGCGATGATCCATCGTCCGGAGGTCGTGATCGCCGACGAGCCGACGGGAAACCTCGACCCGTTTCACACATTTGAGATCATCAAGCTGCTCGAAAAGATCAACCAGCTCGGCACCACGGTGGTGCTCGCCACGCATGATAAGGAGGTCATTAACAACCTCGAGAGAAGAGTGATAACATTGGATAAGGGCCGCCTCATCCGCGACGAGAAGAAAGGCAAGTACATTCTAGTATAATAAAAAAATACCAATGTTCACCATTATCTCCAGAATTTTCCATTTCGGGTTCAAGAACTTCTGGCGCAACGGCTGGCTGTCCACGGCGACGATCGCTATCATGACGCTCGCGTCCATCGGTTTTTTAGGGCTTATCATGTTTGGCGTCATCACGCACGCTGCCGCGGCGGCCATCCAAGATAAAATAGACATCAGCGTTTATTTTAATACCAACACGTCGGAGGATGAGATCTTGAATATTCAGCAATCGCTCGAGGGGCTTTCGCAGGTGGCAAGCGTGAATTATATTTCACAGGATCAGGCGCTCGCTACGTTCCAACAAAATCATGCGAGCGACCCGACGGTCAGCCAGGCCATCAATCAACTCGACACGAATCCGCTTGAGGCGTCGCTCAATGTCACGGCGAAGAATCCGAGCGAGTACGGCGCGATCAACGATTACCTGAGTTCGCCCGACCTTTCTCAGTATATTGACACGATCAGCTATGCGCAGAACCAGGACGTGATCAACCGCCTTGCGGCGATAGTGCGCGATGTCTCGATTGGCGGATGGATCCTGACCGTCTTCCTCGCGCTCGTCGCGGGACTCGTCATGTTCAATACGATCCGCCTTGCCATCTATTCCAATCGCGAGGAGATCGGCGTGATGCGCGTGGTGGGCGCGTCGAACAGCCTCGTACGCGGGCCGTTCGTGGTGGAGGGAATGCTGTGGGGACTGATCGCTGCGCTGATCAGCCTCATTGTGTTTGCCCCCGTGCTCTATTTCGTCTCTCCCTATCTGAACGAGTTCATTCCAGGGTTGAACATCTTCCGGTATTTCTACACGCACATCGTCCAGCTGTTCGTCTATGAATTATTATTCGGCGTGGTGATCGGAGGACTCTCCAGTTTCTGGGCGGTGCGCCGTTATTTGAAGAACTAGAGCTTATTTTAAAAATAGGTATATGAGGATTTTGAGTCGATTTCGAGCGAGGAATGCGTATCGTGACGAAGGAATAGCGGTCGCTATTGCGAGGAGCGATACGCATTCCGCAGCCGAAATCGGCCAAAAGAGTCGTATGATCTATTTTTAAAATAAGCTCTACTTTGAACGACATCAACCCACAAGATATGCCGCCATCGCCTCCGGTGATGGAAATACCGCCGCCGCCTTCGCCTTCGCACGACGCGCCCGCCGCGTCGCGCAAAAAAAAGGCGCGGCGACGGCTCATCATCATCGCCGGCGTGGTGGTGGTCGCCGCCTGCGCCTTGTGGTATTTCCAGAAATCTCTTTCTCTGCCGTTACAGAGCATTGAGTCGTTCGCGAACCCTACCACTCCTGCAGCAACCAGTAGTCAGTCCGCGCAGAATTTTCTCGCGCCGACTACGTCGATACAACAGGCCACGAAGGTCGTGCCAAAGAAAACAAATGCGTTGACGGTCGCGGGCGTGATCGCCGAGACGAACGCCGCGCGCGCCGCGAATGGCGACCTGCCGCCGCTCGTGGAGAACGCGACGCTCGACGACATCGCCACGCTGCGCCTTGACGATATGTTTACCCAGCAATATTTCGCGCACGTCGGGCCGCAAGGAGAAGGCGCAATCACTGTGGCGTCGAGCGTCGGATACGATCACCTCGCGCTTGGCGAGAATCTCGCGCTTGGCAATTATGCCGGCGACGCCGGCGTCGTCACCGCGTGGATGAACAGTCCCGGCCACCGCGCGAACATTTTGGACACGCATTACACGCAGATCGGCGTCGCCGTACGCGAAGGGATGTTTGAAGGCGACGAGACGTGGCTCGCGGTGCAGATCTTCGGCAGACCGGCATCGGATTGCACCGCGCCGGATGCGAATATGGAAAACAGCATCAATCTTTCCGAGCAGCAGATCAGTTCCACATCCGTCGAGCTCACCGATGACAAGGCCATCATTGATGCGATGTCCCCGCAATCCGGCCCTGCGTACAACGCACAGGTGGAGGATTACAATAATCTCGCCGCGCAATACAACACCCTTGCCGCCGAGACCAAGACCGCCATCAGTGTCTACGACGCGCAGGTGACCGCGTTCAACGCGTGTTTGGCGGAATAACTAACGGGCGTGATATAATAATGATATAAATTTCATGACAACAAAATTTCTTTCATGGAGCTTCAGCTGGCGTCGAGTATTGATCATCGTCGGCGTTGGCGCCGTTGTCCTGCTTTTCTTTGCTCTTCTCGTTACGTATCTTGCCTCCCGGGGAATGTTGACCGGTATGTAACGCCATGCGCAACGCTTTCACCCTCATCGAGCTCCTGGTCGTCATCGCCATCATCGCCATCCTAGCCGTCGTCGTGGTCCTCACCCTGAATCCCACAGAGCTTCTCCGTCAGAGCAGGGATGCGAACAGGGTCTCTGACATGGCAACCCTCAATTCTGCCATCAATCTCTACAATACGGATCAGTCAGGAAGCATAGGATATACTCTCGGCAATGCCTCAAGCGTGTATGTCTCTCTCACGGATACCACAAGCACCTGTGCCAATCTTGGCCTTGCCACCGCTCCTACGGGATATACCTATGCCTGTGCCTCTGCCACTTCATCACGAAATATCAACAATACCGGCTGGATCCCTATCAATTTCTCCACTATCAGTGCAGGATCTCCCTTAGGGTCCCTTCCTGTGGATCCAACAAATGCCTCTTCCTCAGGCCTCTACTATACCTACAGTACGAATGGCACCCAATATGAGGTCACTTCCTTATTTGAATCAGCTAAATACAAGGCACAATACGGACAGAGCCCCATGGATCCCAGCTATCCCGAGGTCAATGCCCAGGGAAACTCCTTGTCCGTTTCCCCGCTCTTCAACCCCTCTGGGCTTGTAGGATGGTGGCCGCTCACCGAAGGATCTGGATCAAGCTCCATTGACCAATCAGGCAACGGGAATAACGGGAACTGGACAGGCACCGCATCGGGCACCAATGGCACTTACTATGCCGGGGGAAGGGTGGGAAGCTGGGCGGGATACTTCAATGGGAGCACGGATGCTGTGAATACTGTTTCTAATCCTAGTCCAACGGGCTCTTCAAGGACAGTTTGTGCATGGATAAAAACTACCACAACCTCTCGTGGGGGTATTATCGATACTCGGGGTAGTGGTAGTGGTGGGTTTTTCTTTTCGGTAAATCGTACCACTGCGGGAAATCTAACCTATGCCCATAACGGAGGAAGTGCTGTTGAGATTGCTGCTGGTGTAAATAATGGACAATGGAATTTTGTGTGTGCAGTGTACAATGTTTCTTTGGCGGCAGCTAGTCTTTATGAAAACGGAACCATACTTGGAACAATCTCCTCTTTCACGGCAGAACTTACTACTACGTCTACGGTTCAAATAGGAGAAGATAGCACCGGCGGTGACCTATTCTCTGGTCTCATTGATGACGTCCGCATCTACAACCGCGCGCTTTCGGCGGCGGAGATTATGGCGATATATAACGCAGAGAAGTAATCCGGCGCGCTGGTAAAACCTCCATTATTTTGTTATCATTGCGGTGTGTTATGTTGAACATCTCTCTCAGCGCTGAAAAAGTTTTTTCTATCGGATTGTTCCCGGTGACAAACGCCCTCCTGATGGCGTTTCTTGTTTTGGTGTTGATCGCGATCATTGCCGTCACGTTGAAGAGCAAGCTCAAGATGATCCCCGGCATGCTGCAGAATGTCGTCGAGGTGATGCTTGAAGGCGCACTCGGCCTGATGGATTCGGTATTGGGAAGCCGCAAGGAGTCGGAAAAATATTTCCCGCTCGTCTTCACGATCTTTATCTTCATCCTGATCTCGAACTGGTCCGGGCTCATCCCCGGCGTGGGATCGGTGATGATCGGCCAGGGTGCGAATGCGGTACCGCTCCTGCGGTCGCCCGCGAGCGATCTGAACTTTACCCTCGCGCTCGCGCTCATCGCCGTCACCATGGTAAACGTGTTCGCCACCTCCATCGTGGGATTGCGCGACCGCGTTTCCGTTTTTTTCAACTTTTCGAGCCCGATCAAGTTTTTTGTCGGCATACTTGAGCTTATCTCAGAATTTGCTAGAATTATCTCGTTCACGTTCCGTCTTTTCGGCAATGTGTTCGCGGGCGAGGTCCTCCTTGCCATCATGGCGCTCCTTGTGCCATATCTCGTTCCGCTCCCGTTCATGTTCCTCGAGGTATTCGTCGGATTCATCCAGGCGTTCATTTTCGGGATGCTCACTCTGATATTCGTGGCATTGGCCATCACCCCTCATGAAGGCGAGGAGGCGGGTCACTGATACCATGGATGGAAAGGTCGTAGAAAAGATCATCAACAATCACCATTATTAAATAATCATTATGGATGCTACTACTATGCGGCTTCTTGCCTCCGCGATCGCGATGGGCCTTGGTACGCTCGGTCCGGGCGTCGCGATCGGATTGATCGGCGCGAAGTCGGTCGAAGCCATTGGAAGGAATCCGGAAGCGTCGTCAAAGGTGCAGACCATGGCAATTCTTGCCATCGCGTTCGCGGAAGCCGTCGCCATTTACGCGCTTGTCATCGCGCTCATCATCAAGTTCGTGTAGTCGCGGAATAACGTTCGGTTCGCGCTTTCGCGCAGTACGCCTGCGGCGCACTGATAATCTATAAACATGCAGCAACTATTAAGCAACTTAGGCATCAATTGGGAGCTCCTGCTCAGTCAGGCGGTCAATTTTGCGTTGCTTCTGATCGTGCTGCGTATTTTTGTGTATAAGCCGGTGTTGAAGCTGTTGCACGATCGGCGCGAGCGGATCGAAGGGGGATTGGCGAAGGCCGACGAGGCCGAGCGCCGTCTCCACGAGGTAGATATCATTGGCGCGGGGAAGATCAAAGAAGCGGAACATGAGGCGATCAATATTTTGAAGCGAACGGAGCTGGAGGCGAAGACGCTCGAGGAGAAGCTTCTTGCCGAGGCGAAGCGCCACGAAGAGGAAGCGGTGCAGAGCGCCGCCATGCGGTTGCGCTCGCAAGAGGAAGAGTCGCGGCGCGTGTTGGAAAAGGAAGCGGCGGGGCTTGTGCGCGCCGCCATCGTGAGAACGGTCGAGCTCTCGCCGGAAAAGATCGATGACGCGCTGATCGCAAAGGCGGTCGGCGAGGCCGCACACGCCGCACACGCCGCATGAAATACGCACCGCACGTGTATGCCAAGGCGCTCGTAGAGGTGCTGTCCGCGCCCGCCACCGAGTTGGGTACTGGACCGGGCAAAAAGACCGACGACGAACTCGCAAAGAATTTCCTTGCGCTCGTGCGCAAGAACGGCGACGAACGATACTTGCGGAAGATCCTCGAGGAAGCGTCGCGGTTCGCGCGCGGCAAGAGCGGCGTGCGGAAGGTGACGATAGAGTCGGCGCGCGCGCTCATACCGTCGCAAAAGACCCTGATTGCGCACTTCGTAAAGCCGGGCGACATGGTGGAGGAGCGGATCGACCCCGATCTCATCGCAGGGATCAAGATCATCCTGAACGACGAGATGCAGTTCGACGGGTCGCTGAAGAATAAATTGAACAAGGTATTAGGGAGTGCGTAGGCTCGTTGCCGCCATTTCAACTATCATATGTCATACGAAATAATCGAAAAATTAAAAAAGGATATCGAGGGATATAAAGA
>Ga0187851_10000993_pt1 | contig 27945 bp, 19 predicted proteins | sample June2016WEW_6_10_FD_132997 | JGI IMG/M metagenome (GOLD analysis project Ga0187851, IMG submission 132997) | Peatland microbial communities from SPRUCE experiment site at the Marcell Experimental Forest, Minnesota, USA - June2016WEW_6_10 | ecosystem: Environmental > Terrestrial > Soil >...
AGCTGAGGCGGGCGTTATTTGAAAAAAAGATTGTAAATCTAAACAACCAGGAGTATATTACAAACACCAGAACTATCTCTTAACTTAAACAAACTTCTGTCCAAAACCTTTTGAAGACGTACATGCTTCACTTACCTGCCCACGTTTCGCGCAAAAAGAAGCGAACTCGGTTAAAATTGTTGAATAGTTAGAATAAGCAATATCTGGATCAAGCATTTTAACCCCCAGTAAATTTAGGACTTAGGGATATTTACGTAATTGAAAAGAAATGTTCTTTAAAGATTATATTATCTTCTTTTTCCATTATACGTGCTATTTAGCGACCCTCGCAACACAGCCAACGCTTCGGCGACCACCCGCCCCTTGGCATCGACGAGAGCCGGGGCGATAGGTTGTGTATAGAAATGACTTTGACCCGGAGAACGTAGTCGATCTTCCCTCGCCCCCGCCGCCGGGGCTTGCCGTTGATTATCTCGACCTCACCCATCGACTCTTCGCGCCGAATTAGGTCTTCGGTCCAGCCGCGCTTGTGAATGGCAGGATCAATGAGTTTGGCTCTGGTATCGGCTTCGTTAAAGGTCATGCATCCACCAGAATAAGGGACATGACAGGAATAGCGCTGGAGATATGGTAACGTTTCCTTAACCCTGATAAAATAATAACCGCCCGGTTGGCACTCATCAAAAATGGAAGAATTGCTTCATATCAAAATAATCCTGAATATTCGTTTTTGTTTTAATTCATTGCATCCAAATCCTCTATTTATAGAAAATTGCATTAAATTTTGCGGTTCGTCTGCATTTGTTCGCAGCAATAAATTCTGCTTTTAATTCAAAAAGCACTACTTTTGCCTGAAAATCGTGATACATCCCTTCGAATATGATCGTATATCGCGGTTTTTATTGGTTTTTTTGTTGAAAAATATAACTTTTCGTATATATTAATAGAATGCCGGTGTTACCTGCAACCACTTTCCGGAAAATGAGAATAAATAGCTTAATGCGTGCAAAGAAACACGGTGGTTATTATGATTGGTGGCTACAAAAGCATAATTACCTTTCTGTTGTTGCTTGCGATAGCTACTGGTTGTTCTCAGCAATTCCATCTGCTGAAATCCGGAGTAGAGAATTGGAATAAATGGCGAGAAGAACATACAACCGTTATACCTGACCTTGCGGGAGCCAACCTTCCTGGCGCCAATCTTGTGAAAGCCAACCTTGAGGGAGTTAACCTTGATAGCGCCAACCTTGAGGGGGCCAACCTCGATAACGCCAACCTTGAAGAGGCTACCCTGTGGGGAACCGACCTTCGGGAAGCCCGCCTTGTAGGAGCCGACCTGGGGCAAGCCAGGCTTGTGGAAGCCGACCTTCGGGAAGCCAATCTTAAGCGAGTTAACCTTGATAAGGCCAATCTTGAGGGAGCCAATCTTGATAGCGCCAACCTTGATAGCGCCAACCTTGAGGGAGCCAACCTCGATAACGCTAACCTTGAAGGGGTCACCTTTTTGAGAGCCTACCTTCGAGGCGCCCACCTTGCGGGGGCCGACCTTGGGGACGCCTGCCTTGTGGAAGCCAACCTCTGTGCAACCAACCTTGAGGGAGTCAACCTTGATAACGATAACCTTGATAGCGCCAACTTTGAGGGAGCAAATTTAAATAACGCCAACCTTGCGGGGGTCCATCTTCGGGGAGCCTATCTTCGAGGAACCTACCTTGGGGGAACCTTTCTTGTGGAAGCCGACCTTCGGGAAGCCGATCTCGATAGCGCTGACCTCCAGGAAGCCAATCTTCGAGAAGCCAACCTCGGGGGCGCCGCCCTTGTGGATGCCGACCTTCGGAAAGCCAATCTTAAGGATGCCAACCTTGAAAAAGCCAATTTTCGAGGAGCCACCCTGCGGGGAGCCAATCTTCGGGGAAGCCGCCTTGCGGGCGCCGACATTGAGAATGCCGATCTTCGGGGAGCTAACCTTCGGGGAGTAGACCTCCGCGATGTTAAATCATTTTACAAGGCGAAACTCGATCCGGGCATTCTATCCGAAATAAAGACCACATGGCCCGAAAAACTTGCAACCATCTGGGACGATACGAAAAAAGACTGGGGTATAGATGATTCTCTTCTTGAACAGATCAAGAAATCTGCTTTGCTTGGGGGAATGGCCGGAGGGAAATGACTTTCATGGCACTGAAGAGTTGCCACAACACGCGGCTCCGGTCATTACCGTTTCGCCGCATTCGCGTTTGCCTCGGCAATGAGCTCCTCGACCCTCTGCCGTACCTCCGTGTCCGGAGAGAGTTTCGCGCACGCGGATAAAGCCGCCTGCGCCCGCTTCACGTCGCCCTGCCGGAAAGCCGCTGCCGCGAGGATATAGTAAAGCATTCCCCGGTTGCAGCCGGAGTTGTCGGGAAGGGTGATTCCGGCCAGGGCGCTGTCCGCATAGGCGGCGGCCGCTGCATACTCTTTTCGGGACAGCGCCGCGTCGGCGATGTGCTGCTGCAGAAAGGGACGGTTCCAGAAATTCGCGGGATCGTCGAGGAGTTTCTTCCCTGCTATCTCCGAAAGCTCCCACTGGCCGGTCCGGGTTGCGAAGTCGAAAAACATTTGCTGGATGAGCCGGTCGGACGGCGCGATGGAAAGCGCTTGCGCTGCCTTGTCAACTGCTGCGGGCAGATTTCCCGACTCCGCTTCCAGGATCGCCCCGTTGTAGTAGATCATGTGATCTTTCGGGTCAAGCATTGCCGCTTTTCTGAGTTTTTCGCGAGCAAGGTCGGCAATCTTACTGCCGCGGTCCGCTGCGTTTGCTTGATACTCCTGCACCATCTGTGAGAACAGCGGCCCGGCGTCTCGCAGCAGCTCATCGGCGGCATCCAGCCTCTTGAGCGACAGATCGGTATTAACAAAAAATGAACCTTTTTTCTCGAAAAGCGAGGCATCGAACCGCGGGCTGTATCCGCGCTTCCAGGGTGTCGCCGGTTTTTCGCCGGAGCGCAGGACCTGCACGATCCGGTACGCCGCATTGTCAAACACCGGGGCGAAACGGGTCATGGTCTGGGGCGCGAACTGGATGAGGGCAGCGGCGCATTTTTCCGGGAGGGGGCCGATGAAGGCGGCGTTCCACCGGTCGGCGCCGGGCTTGTCATCGATCGCCGCTGCCGCTCGCGCCATGACGTACCGGATGCCGTATTTGGTGCAAAAAGCATGGAGGTCGTCCTCGCTGCCGAAATACGCTTTGTAAAATTCAACGGTGCGCTTGCGAATAAAACTGTTTTCGTATTGGGAGTTGAGAACCACGGGGCGTCCGGTGTAGAGCAGGATCATCGGGCCGTCGGAAAAGTTGCCGACGAACGGATCGTCGGCTCCCGTATTCGCGTGTATCCAGTCGAACAATTCGGTTTTATTGGCGGCGATTTCGCCGATGACGGGTTTCATTTTATTGACAATAATAAAATTGAGAACCATTATGATACCGAAAAAAGCATATGCCGCCCAGGCAAAAGGGGATGTTTTCGCGCTCCGGGAGCAGCCTTTTTTTTTCGCTGCCATGCGAAAAAGCAGGAGCGGGATAACGCAGAGACTGACGGCAAGGATCGGGGCGAAGAAAACCGACAACCGGTCGACCAGCCAATAGATGAAGCCGGCGCCGAGAAGGAGCACGCCGACAAACTCTTCCTGTCGCGTCAATTTCTTCCGTGCCGCGCCGAGGAGGAAAAAGAGCGGCACGGCCGCAATGAACGGCGCATACCACCTGAAGGCGGTGATAAGTGTATCGAACGTCGCGCCGTCGAAATCGCCCGCCCAGAATACCCGCGCTTCGAACGGGAGCGCCGACGGGTCCGACGGCATGACGCCGAGATACCGGACTTTGTAAATAAAGAGCTCGAACACGTGCGCATACTCCTTGAAATGCGCGACAAAAGGGAGGTCACTCAGGGCAAAAACGAAAAAGGCGCCGCCGAGGATCGCAACTTTCTGCCACCACAGGGCTACCCCGCCCTTTTCGAAGCGTTTTTTGATGATGATTGCCGCGAGCAGGGCGTAGCAGAGGATCATCGATTGTGAAATGATAAACGCCCGCTGTCGGAGCACGGGCAGGCAGGCGGCGGCAAGCGCAAAGGCAAGATAGACAAGAATATTCCGGGTCCAGTGCTTTTCCCACTCGGTGCGGAAGATAAAGAAAAGCGCAGCGCATCCCATAAGGAGAAGGAAGAAAAACTGTGAGAGGTGCCATGATGCCAGTGCGATGAAAAGTGAAGCTCCACCGAGAATCGCGATGCGGCGCCGCTTATCCTCGATACTCACGATAAACAGCAGGATAAAGGCGGCCACAAAAAACAGGGAAAAGTCCTCTTTCAGATAAACCGCCGACACCTGTCGCATGAAGCTTGCGGGCATGAGCATCCATGAGAGAGCGGCGATGAAGGCAATGATCCTGTCCTTCCACAAAGCGCAGCATACCGTATAAATGAGGAGCGCGGTCAACGAGCTGAACAGTGCGACAAACCAGAGCAGGAAGACATGGAAAGGAATGTTTTTCGGCGCGAAGATACGGTATGCCAGCCCGTCGAACGGTTCCATGAAGGTGGTGTAATCTTTCCAGGTATCGACGCCGTCGGGATACTGAAGCCGCGTATCCCTTTTCAGCGTCTGCCAGACATGCGGATCGTTTTCGGCGAACATTTTGGCGTACCGGTACTGGTAGGCCGTTTCGCTCCAGAACATCCCTTTATCTTCGGCGGGCGTGTACCCCGGATTGCACTGCATGAGGCCGACCTTGAATGCGGCATACAACGCAATGACAATGAATAGGGCGATGAGCGGCAGGAGCTCCTTGACTATCGTTTTTTTTAAGGTTATCGTGGCAGCCCGTGGAGAAACTACCGGGGTAAACCGGGGAGAAGACGGGTCGATTGCAGGCGGCAGACTCTTTTTTCCCGGCATGGCTATCGAAGTCGTTTATTGTCCTAAAAATGAATGAATGAGCGAATCAACTCTTTGTCCCATTTTGGCCGCACCGGCAGTGCAGAGATGAGCCTGATTGGTAAAATCCGTGCTGTCATAGTCAGGGTTGCCATTATTATACTGATCAAAAAAATGAAAATACGGATTATTGTTGCCGAGGGCCTGGTATTGCTGCATCACCGCCTGGCCGGTTGCCCATGACGGGCCTTCACACATGTAATAAGCGGTATTTTTCAATCCGGGATTCTCCGGAAAATTGATCATGACAAAATGAATCTGAAGCGCGGCAAGCTCCGCGGCGATCTGGGCGATGATATTGAAATTCCGGATATAATTCGTATCGGTGACGGTCCATGTTATCGATCCGCTGGTGGCTGGCGGTGGCGGCCCCCATCCATCGCAATCGGAAAGGCATAGACCGAGTGTATCGAAAGTACCAAGTGTGTAAGGGTTCGCCACCTGCATGAGCGAGTCGAATAAAGGCGGCAGACCGTTGCGCCAGAAATTATGATTTTGATCATACAGGTAGCCCTCACTCTGCTCGATACAGGGAATCCAAACCGGGGGGGACATGCACTCTCCGGTGGAATCGTTGAGCCAGTACGGCGTGGTGCTCATGCCGATGACTTTTAAATTCGGGGCCTGAAGAATGAGATAGTCCTGAATAATATGCGCGCAGGTCGTTATCGCGGCGCCGCCGACGCCAAGATTGAGACCGACAAGCCCTCCCGTGAGCTGATGGCAATCAACGCCGTTACTGATCTGGGAACTGCCGACGAATGCCACGTTGAGCGTTCGATGCATTTTCCAGAAAAGATGCATTTTGCCGGCAAATTGCTCCTGAAAGGCATTCTGGTCGGGAGTATCATAAGCGCCAAGGCTGTCCTCGGACAGATTCTGGGGAAACTGTATGATAGTTCCCGCCCAGAGAGAGGGATTTTCCAACTCCGTTCCCTGTGCGACTTGCAGATAATTGCCGTTTTGAATATTAACCAGATACAGGGCATTCGCATCCATGCTGCTGTTGCAACCGCTGGCGGCCGCGAAGGAAGGGGTGTTTGACCATTCGGGAAAATTCCATGCCGATTCGCCGGACGGGCAGTTATACCACGCGATCACTCTTCCCGTATAATCGGCGATGAAGAGATACTGATGGATGCCGTAGGTCGATTGCGTCAGGGTACTTACCGTAGTGCATCCGAAATCCAGAAACAGGCATCGGCTGGGGTTCGCGGTATCCTGGGAGATGGAGACGTTACACACCTGCGTGGACCCTGAAGAGTCCTTCCCGTTCAGCGGCGGCAGAAAAAGTTGACGCTGGGGCACGGAGTCGGCGCCGGTGATGTCCCGCATGAGAAGTCGGGTATAGCCGGTGACAACGTATTGCCGGTTTGTCGACAATCCGTCATGAAAGCCTCCGTTCGCTACGAGCGCCTGCGGGCTTCCGCTCGGTTTTCCTCCCGCCATCATCTGCATGAATGTTTTCGTCGCCGGCCAGCCGCTCTGGCTGTTGTCGATGGCGGAATTGGTATAGATCAGAAAGGTATCGTTGGTTGTTCTGTCAACCCACCATCGAGGAATATACCCGCTGTCAATATTCAATTTCCATGGCGCCGTCGTCAGGGAATCGAAATAGCGGATATAAATGTTTGAAGGCCCGTATGACCCCTCCCCGCGCGTACACCAGGCGACATACCTGCCGTTCGGGGAAATTTCCGGGACATTCACGCTCCTGCTGTCGGTGAATTCATAAACTGCGGGCTTCGGCTGGTTGAAATTAACCGTGCATAAGGTCCGGTTCGCGCCCGAAACGTTAACAAAAACAAGTTTTGCCGCATTGGTCCCGAGGAAGCTTTGAACCGAGGCCGTCGTCAGGGCGACCGGGTTGGTCTGTACAACGGAGGTATCGGTGGTGATATCGTTCGGGGAGGGGATGACTCCCTGTGCACAACGGAATCCGATGAATTCACAGGCCGTGACGAGCGAAACGGGGTAGGTGGCCGACCGCCGCGAAGGCCGCAAATAGAGCATGGGGTGTTCAAACGACCCGCCTTTGATCGTGCGCTCATAATTACTGTCCGCATATTCGGCGCCGATGGAATTGGTCGTGCCTTTTGTGTTGTAGGGACCTTTCCAATCTCCCGTCCATTCATACACATTCCCCGCCATGTCGTAAAGGCCGAGGCCATTTGGTTTCAGCAGGGCGACTGGATGACAGGTATCGGCGGAGTTCTCCGCAAACCATGCCGAAGCCAGCGCTGCCGGGCTGTCGGCGGGTGTTGCAAAGGGCAGATTCGAGGAAGCGCCGCGCGCGGCGAACTCCCATTCCGATTCGGTGGGAAGCCGGTAGCCGTCGCGATCGTAGTGGATGGTCACGCTTGCCATGGCATTGACGCTCCCTGAACTGATGGTATCGGGAGCAAAGTAGCTGTAAACGGTATCAAGGCCGTTCAGCTTGCTTTTGGCATTACAGAAAAGGACCGCGTCGTACCAGCTTACATACGAAACCGGACAGCGGTTACCCCTCCCGTAGCTGGAGGTAAGATCGGGCTGCTTTCCGGTGACGGCAAAGTATTCCTGTTGGGTTACGTCCGTGGTATCGATCGAATAGTTGTAGGTAAAGGTTGTCTTCATAGGTGGTGTTTCAAGATCCGAGGCGGAAGCATACGCATCGTTGGCTCCCTGCATAAAGGATTTGCCTGCGGCATAAATAATATGCATCCCCGGATGGGCGGCATCCTGAGCCCAGAGGGGTCCGGAAGATGACGGTCGTGTCGGAGACAGGCAGGCAGACAACAAAAGAGCCGCCGCAAGAATCACTCGCAGTGCCGTTATCAAACGTTTCACCTTTATGTGGTGTGCTCTGTTTGTATAAAGAGAGACATCATTGATTTTCTTAAGCATAAGCATAGGGTCCCTCCGTAGCATAAACGAACCTCAACACTTGAACACCTGCATGCTTTTTGTTTAAGGACCCCTTTCGATCATTGCAGGCCGATGCCTTGAAATCTGACAGAGCGACGTTTGAAGCGTGGAAACTGAGCGGACGCATCATCGGTGCCAAAGGCAAAATACAACGGACCTGAAATAGATTGCAATAAGGCAGTTTCCCGGATCGGTCAATGCGATGGTTCCCGGAGTTTATGATGATATTCTCAATGAAGAAGATCATGGCTGGGTTCAGGCAAATAATGCTGAATCTGTCAACATGATAGTATTTTAAAGGCAACATGATCTGACGGACACATGAGCAAACCCCCAAAAAAATTCGGCATATTTCTCCTCCTGCCGGTCGTCTGCTTCTTGAGCAACGTGCTATGGTATTGCTTTTTTCCTGACATCCAGGAGCTCAAAACGCATAATCCGGACACGACCTCTTTCATGAAGTACCGTGAACGACAATGGCGGGACGAGGGGAGGCAGGTTGCGATCCGGCGCCAGTGGGTGAGTTACGGTTACATTTCACCGTTTATCGTACGCGCGGTAGTGATCGGAGAGGATGCAAAATTCTGGCGGCACGATGGGTTCGATGTATCGGCTATCAAGTATGCTCTCGAAAAGGATATTACAACGAGGACATTCGAGCTCGGCGGAAGCACCATTACGCAGCAGCTTGCCAAAAACCTCTATTTAAGCCCGAGCAAAAACCCGATCCGGAAAATCAAAGAGGCGATTCTCACCTGGCGGATCGAGCGCACGCTCCGTAAACGACGGATTCTCGAACTCTACCTCAATGTCGTGGAATGGGGTGACGGCATATTCGGCATAGAGGCCGCTTCGCAGTGCTACTTCGGTCATTCTGCCGCGCAGCTGAGCGTTCACGAGGCGGCGCAGCTTGCGGCGGCGCTCCCCAACCCGATCAAATTCAAGCCGACTTCGCCGGCGCGCTATGTGACGCGGCGCTCAAGGTTGATCTATGCAATCATGGTCCGGCAGGGCGTTATCGTTTCGGAGACGGATAGTACGGTCGCACGCGCTCCCCGGGAGGTTGCCCCGAGCATCGATTCCCCGGTCGTTGCAAAAGAAACCGAACCGAAGGCGCCAGAGTCAACTGATATTGATGCGATGCTGGATTCGCTGGCGAAGTAGCGGAACGCCGGCGCCTATTCCTCATAGTCGAACTGCGTATGCGACATCCGCCTCATCATATTTTATACGATCACCACATCGATCAAAGGAGCCGCCTATGGTTTTCGGCCGGTCCATCATCGTTCCCACCAGAGGCTTTTCCGACGTGAAGGATATCACCGACGAAGTAGCGAACATCGTCGCCGCGTCGAAAATCGGCAGCGGCACCGTGACGGTCTTCGTGGTGGGGTCAACCGCGTCGATCTCAACCGTGGAATATGAGCCTGCGCTCGTGGCGGACGTGTGCGAAAGCCTGGAGGTTATCGTGCCGCATACCATGCACTCGCGGCATTCGCAGACGTGGGGCGATGATAACGGATTTTCCCACATTCGCGCGACGCTCATGGGGCCCGGGATCACGGTACCATTTACAGAGGGCATAATGGAGCTCGGGAAGTGGCAGCAGATCGTGGTGATCGACCATGATAACCGTCCCCGGTCGAGAAAGATTTTCGTACAGGTGATGGGGGAGTAAGAAAGATGAATGAAGAGGGATGAAGGATACATAAAGGAGAACTCCAAAAACGATTCGTTCGTCCTTCGACGATCTCAGGACGAACGGGAGTTAGGGTCGCAGGCCTTGCGCCCTCCTCTTCGATCGGGCGGTAAGAGTTTTGTTGCCTTACCGGTGTGCATATTTTATTTTCCCCCTCCAGTGGCGTTTAATTATCCTCCTATAGTTCGGGCCTCATGATCGAATTCGCGAAGCAAGTTTCCGAAAAGTGGAACCTATCAGCGCCCTTATCCGAGCTTATTTGTGATGCTTTTCAAAAGGGCGACACCCCTTACTATCTGGCTGAGTACCTGCCGGCGGTCGCGGTCGAGCTGCCCATCGCGGCGCTCTGGGAAATTCTCGACTTCCTGCAGGGAATGGAAGAACTCGGTTCGAAAAAGAAGCGAGTCCTGAATGCGTTCAGGAAGGCCAAACGACTCACCCCGTCTATTGAAAAGCGTGTTAACCTGACCGCCGACGCATTTGATCTCGACGATATGTTGTTGCCGCTTCGTCCGAATCCGCGAAGCAGGGGACAGCTTGCAGCTAAAAAAGGTCTTGAACCGCTCGCCGATCTCATCGCCCGTCAGGAGGAACAGAGCCTCTCTATTGAAGAGCTTGCGGAACAGTATATCGGTAAGGATCCATCCCTTAAGACAACCGCTGATGTCATGCAAGGCGTCAAAGATGTCTTGGCTGAGAGGCTTGCCTATGACGAAACGATTCGTTCCATGGTGCGTGACTTCGCTTATGAGGACGGCTATTTCGAGGTAACGCCGAAGAACCGGCAGGATCAACGGTTTTCCCGGTACGTCGGGAAGGAACTGCCCGTCGCGGAGTTGACAAAAGACGAGATCCTGACTCTCCTCGCGGCCGAAGAGGAAAAGTCGGCCCGGTGCCGGCTCGGAGTACAGCTCTTCCGCATTACCGAACTCCTGCGCCAGCATTTCATTCAGAATCTCGACTTCAGCGGCTTCGATCTCCTGTGTGAAATCATTGATGACAGCTGGCAACGACTGCTTCAACCGATCATCGAACGAGACGTCAAAATTCGCTTGCAGCAGGAAGCCTGGGAGTGGATCGTGGCGCGGATAGTTCCTGAGCTGGAGAAAAAATTTGCCGAAGAAGAAAAACGAGGGACGCTCTGTATCGTCGATGCTTCTCCGGTAAAGCAGATGTTGTTTCTCGTCGTGAGCGGCCATGGCGATCTGCTCGGAGCCACGTCGGAAAAACGCACTGCAGACGGCTCCATTGCCTCATACGACCGCATACGGCAGTTTTTCCTTCGCCACCGTCCGTCGGAAATCATCGTTTGCGATAATGTGCAGGCCGCCGCTGCGGAAGCGGCGCTCGCCCGGATCGTTTCTCAGCCCGGAGAGGGCGAACCTCCGCCGCCCATATCCCGACACAAGCCCGATGCCGCCGATCGTAACCCTTGCGAATCAGAATGGGTGTCAAAAAAAATCGAAACCCTCCTCGATGCGGATATGCGCAGGCTCTATGGTATTGCGCTTATGTGCCTTAAACCGATCAAACTTATTCCACACATCGGCGTCGACTTCTATTCGGTGCTTCCCCTTCAGCGGGCGGTGTCGCGAGATCGATTCCTTGCTATTATCGACCGTATTCTCACCGATTCGGCCCTGCATAAAGGGGTAGCCGTCAAGGAGGTCGTTGAATCGTCGATTGCACGCATGTCGTGCGTTTCCGCCGAAGTGCTGCGGAATATTCGTTCTCTGGATGCCCAGAAGACGATCGCTTCCAAGAGTGCGCTGCTTACGGTGCCGGGCATGACCGAGGTGATCTTCCGGAATATCGCCGGCTTCATTATGACACCGGGAAGTGAAGATGTCCGCGATCGCTCATTGGTGCATCCCGATCACTACGGGTGGCTTGAAGAGGCCGGGGAGCAGATCGGCGTCTCCCTCGATACCATCATGAACGATCCGGAAATTCTTCGATCATTCGCGACCGAAGACTTTATCCGCAAAATCTATCTGGAAAAAAAACTGATTCCCCAGCTACGAGCCTCGCTTCGACCCGCCGGACCTTCACTGCAAAAATCCAGGCGCAAGGTGAAGCTTGCCGAACTCAAAGAGGGTTCCATCGTTTCCGGGAAAGTCACCAACATCACGCCTTTCGGCGTTTTTATCAACATCAACGCCGTTTGTGACGGCCTTGTCCATATATCTCAGCTCGCTGATGAATATGTCGAGTCTCCCGAGCAGGTGGTGGCGCTTCACGACAAGGTCGATGTCCGGATCCTTAAGGTGGATTCCAAGAAACGGCGGATCTCACTCTCCATGAAGAATCTCGGGCAAAAAGCCCCCCACGTCCGTCCCTCTCAAGGACAGCTCAACACGCTGGCCGAGCACTTCAAGAACAGATAATTCCGTGAGACCGGTCCGATGAGGGGCCGAAATCAATAATCGAGCTGCTTTCCCTTGGCCCACATGGTTTCTAGATTGTAGTAGGCCCGGAGGTCGGTGAGCATGATATGGACCACCACATCGGAAAAATCAAGGAGCACCCAGTGCCCCTCCGACGCTCCTTCGTCGTGCCATGGCCGCGTACCGGATTCGACGCATTTATCAATAATCGCATCGGCGATTGCCCGGTTCTGGACGGCTGTTTCGCTTTCACAGATAATAAAATAATCCGCGACGGCATCCGCTTCGCGGAGGTCGATCACGGTGATGCCTTCAGCCAATGTATCCCGCGCCGCCGCGACTATGGTGTCTATAAGCGGGATCCCGGCAAGGGGTGGGCTTGATTTTTTTTTCACTGAATTCTCTCTTCGTAATCGGGGCCGATGATCACGGTTGCAACATAGGTTTCCTCGCCGTTACGCATCAGCACGCAGTGACCGGTATGGAGCGCTGACTCTAACTGATGCGCAATGGTCATATTTTTCGATCGCGAAATAACGAGCGTATAGGGGTAATTGCTTTCCGGTGCATTGCCGATATTTTTCACATCAAAATTCCTGGCGCGCAGGAAGTCAGCCATTCGATCACCCGCGCCAGCGATGCCGCACCCATTCAATACCTGAACCGGCCCAAGGTACGGGATCGACGCCGCGGTTGTTTCCGATGCGGGTTCCCCCGATCTGATCGGACTTCGGCGGACGATGCCGAGAAAAATCGCGAGCAGGAGAATTATGCCGATAATTGAAAAAATGAGTAAATTTTTCGGTGACATTTCCGTTGGTTTTTCAATCGTAGTTTTTGCGTTCACCGGTTCTATCTGGCAGGATTAATGGAAATAATGGTCGGCCGATGCTTTTCAATTTCAACTGGATCCAGGAGTGCATACGTGAGCACCATGATTTCATCGCCCGCCATGCCAAGACGCGCGGCAGGTCCGTTGAGTTCAATGCATCCTGAGCCCCTGTCTCCGGAAATGGCATAGGTTATGATTCGCGCACCCGTTGAAAGATTCAGGACATGGACCTCTTCGTAAGGAAGGATGTCGGCTTTGGCAAGGTACTCTTCATCAATGGTGATGCTGCCCTCATAATCCGGTCGGATGGCGGTAAGGCGGATGTCTCTAATTTTACTATGCAGAAACATTCGTTGCATAGAATTGTCGGCACCTCCCTCGAATAGGGAAAATTTCACTATGCACTATGAATGAAAAGATTAATAAATAATTAATAAATAATTAAATAAAAATACAATTGGGAACAATCTCCGGGTACTGCGTCTGCACGATGGACTGCGTCACGCGGAGCTGGATGATGCATCTACTCTGTTCCTTCTCCGGAGCGGCCTGCCGCGCGTGTTTTTCTTTCAGCAATGGCTGTTATGTGCATGACCTTCCTCGCACAGGTTGGCAAGCATATTCTATTTTAATCCAGTGGATTCACCATTCTTAAGGGCAATGGAATGAAACAGAATGTGCTTTTCCTGTGCTTCTGCATCGCGGCGGCGCTGGTATGCGGATCTTGTGCCAGCGCCAGGCGGCAAAATGTTTCCCAGCGCGCGCAGTGCGATGCACATATGGCCGTTGCGATAAAAAAATACAATGCCGGAAAATTCTCCAGTGCGAAGAATATTCTCGATGATGTGAAGGAAAAATGCAATGGGAGCGAGATAATGGACTCGGCTCAGTACTACCTTGCCATGTGCCTCATGCAGATGAAGTTCTATCCTGAGGCGAAACTGGAGTTTACCAGGCTCATGCAGGATTTTCCGCGCTCGCCATTCCTCGATGAATCCCGTTTCAGGATCGGGTACTGTGTTTTGAAATCGTCGCGGTCGATCGATCGCGACCAGACCGAAATAGCCGAGGCGCAGCGGTTGTTTCAGGATTTTCTCGAGAACTATCCCTCCTCTCCGTACGCCGACAGCGCAGCGAAATACCTTAAAGTAACGGTGGAACACTTGGCGGCAAAAGAGTTTGCCAGCGCAAAGTTTTACCAGAAATTAGGAGAAAAAGAGGCGGCGATTATTTATTTTAAAGCATTTATTCAGGATTACCCCGCTTCGGATCTTGTGGCACAGGCGCGGCTCAATATAGGTCAGTTGTTGATAGAACTCAATCGGAAGGCCGAGGCCAGAGAGGTGCTTGATGAGCTTGCCGCTCAGGAAACGACTGGAGAGGTCGCCGCAAAGGTCCGGGAGCTGCTCGCCCGCTGCAAAGAGTGATAATCGGGAGGAACGTGCTCTGTCGGTGCGCATTACCGGGGAAGAGGCAACGCCTCTCGGCGTACTGGGCGGGACCTTCGACCCGATCCATAACGGTCATCTCGCAATCGCCGCCCTCGCCATTGATTGTTTCAAGTTATCCAGAGTGCTCTTTATTCCCGCTGGCCGGCCGCCGCATAAGTCTCTTCCCGGCGCATCGGTGCTGCATCGCGTTGCGATGCTGCGTCTCGCTACTGCCGGCGAGCCTTCCTTTGAGGTAAGAAAAGAAGAGATTTGCCAGACCGGCTTTTCATATACCTTCGATACTATCAAAAAACTTCAACGGGTGTTTCCCAGAAGGCCTTTTTATTTTATCGTCGGGTCCGACAATCTGTGCGAGATAGAAACCTGGCATCGATATCAGGAACTTCTGCGCATGGTTACTTTCTGTGTCGCGCACCGTCCCGGCTTTTCGCTTTCGCCTCCCCCATCGCTTGCCGACGGGGATTTCCTTCCTTTTCCCGCCCCGGAATGGGGCATCAGCGCAACGCTTCTTCGAACGTATCTTGCCAAAGGCTACCGATGCCGCTATCTTGTTCCGGAAGCGGTAGGAGAGTATATTGCGAAAAATCGGCTCTATTCATTGCGGAATGCTCAATGATGGTTTCAGCGCCAATGATTGCTTGGGCAGGAATGCCGCGAAGCCGCTCTCATGGACTTTGTCGTCCAGCCCTTGGATGTCCGCCCGAGCAGTTTGTCAAGGTCGGGCTGTTCAGGAATGAGATCTTTCAAACCGGGTCGAAGAGCGTCGTAATCGTTTTCATTGCTTTTAGTTTTTGCGAAAATTATAATAATTTCTATATACTATATTTTTGCGGGGGAGCTGCAATCCAATTAATTAAGAAACATAAGACTGATTCTTTCATTTTTTGAAAGGAGACGCGCCGTGAAAGCCGTCAAAAAACTCAGATGGAAAATCGCAGGTGTCGTCATCGTTGCCGCCTCTTGTATCCTGCTGTGGCAGTGCGCCAACCCGACCAACAAACCGTTGCGGTGGCAGTCGGTTATTGACGTTCCGCTGACGAACGACTCATTCTTCCTGGGTCAACAATTGACGAATCTCAACGGCCAGAACGTCACCGTGGTGGGTTCGGGCAGAAGCGCGCAGGACACCGGGGTTTACTACGATACAACCAATCCCCTGGCGCTGTTGCCCGATACGAAACCAGGCGATACCATCACCTTGTCCCTCCTTCAGAACGACAGCGTTTCTTACATTTTGCGCCAGGATTCCATGCAGACGCAGAATTTCCACCCCCTTTTCGGACCGATCCCGATTTCCAATGCGCCGGTGGAGTCTATGGTAATACCTTTGCCGGCGGGTTCTTTCAACATTCCCTCCAACACTCCGCTCAGCAAGATTACTTCGATACTTTTTGATTCGACCTCCCCTGCGATGCCGGTTACCATTACCAACAATTCCTCGGCGACCATCGACAGTCTTTCCATCGCCATGCTCGGAACCAAAACAACCACCTCTCTAGGACCGAACTCGTCGACTACCCTTCAAGTTCCCGTAGCCGGACAAACGATCAGCAATGGCGTATTGCCGGTTACTATTGAAGGGTCGGCCGCCGCCGCCGCCAGGATCACGGTCAGTTTCAGTTGCAACGGGTTATTGGCAAGCTACGTCCAGGCCATGGACAGCCTTATTTCGTTCAGTAAGGTTGTGACAAACGATTACGATTTGACCGACACGCTCGACGTCGATTATATCGACATTCTGACCGGAGCATTCGTCTATGCATTCCACAATTATACGTCGATTCCCCTGCAGATCAATATCACCCAGCTCAATCTCTGGCAAACATCGTACTGTGTTCAGAATTCACTGGTATCGGTTTCCAGCCTTACGGCCGCGAATGCGCTGGGGCTGGATTCCAGCTTTTACTTCGGACAGGCAACGTTTCAACCGCTGGGAGTTGCGGCAGGTGGAAGCGTAACGGATTCTTTGAAGTACAACCTTGCCGGGTTGCGCTTATTTCCGATATGGGATCCAAACGTTGGCACGGCCGGCGGCGAATCGGTTTCCCGCGTCATATATACGGTGTCAAATGTCCCTCCGACGGGAGCGACGGAGACGCTTTGGGCCGGCGATTCGATGCTCTTCACCATCAGGGGGCCGAACTTCAAGTTCCTGGAGATGGCGGGTACGGTAATGTTGCCCTATGTCCGGGCCGGCGACACCGCCAAAGTCGCGGTGCCGTATCCCTGGGATTCCGCATCTTCAAACTCGCTGCGGAATCGCCTTAGTCTGAGCAAGGTCTGGGCGGACATTTTCCTGAAGCCGAACCTGCCCGACAGCACCCTTCTGACCCCTCGACGGGCGATGATCGATACCCTCGGGATTCAATACACGATTTTTAATCCAGCTAGTCCATCGGGGAGCTTTGTGGACTCAAATGCGACGCTGCATAATGTCGTTAACGATACCACATTCAGGCTTGCTCCGACCAACATCACCAGTATAGTGAATCAATTCCCGGATTCGTTGTATATCGCGGTAGGGGTCAAGGTGCCGGTCGGTACGCATGTGAGGGCGATCAACGAATTGACCGATCCAACTTCTCCCGATTACAAACTTTATATGGGTGAAATGTTCGTCAAGGCCAATGTTACGGCCCGCATGAACGTCATGCTCAGCTGGAATGTGGATTCCATGGCCAGTCTCGATCTGGGTACCGGCCGGTTCCAGGTGCCCAAGGCGACGCGGTACATCACCAAGATGGACGGCATACAGGCCACGATTCATATGACCACCCTTAATAAGTCGAATTTGTATTTAAACCTCTATGCATTAATGGCTTCGAAGGCGCACATGAATGCTCTGGACTCGCTGTCACTCGATTCGGTGTGGGCTTATATTGCCGATACCGGGCGGGCTCGCAGTGCGGGATACATCGATCTGCTCGGCTCCACGGGTGTGCAGATCCCTGCGCGCGATTCCACCGCGGTTGATACCGTGGTTTTGAACGAGTGGCAGATAGACAGCGTGCTGTTGGCCGACAGCGCCGGTTGGCGCTGGGAAGCGCGTTTCCTCCCCATGAACAGTGATGCCTTGATCGATACGGATTTCGTAAAAATCAGGTCTTGGATGCATATTGTGGGCAACAATAACATGGATTCGCTTCTCATCTGGCATTAATGGGGTCGTATCGTTCATGCTCAAAATGGAACCAACCTATAAAGAGGGGTTTATGCGAATGAAAACAATCATGCATGGAGTGGCAGTGTTGCTGATTGCTGGCTTTTCATTGGGTTACGCGCTTGATGACGACCCAATAAATGCGTTGGGCACGCAGACAAGGAACGCCATCGGGACTTCAACCGAGGCGGCGCAGGAGAACCCGGCGATTCTCGGCGTTGATCAGATTCCAACCTGCGGACTCATGGTCTGCCCGTTTACGGATTACGCAGCGGGTCTGTGGAGCGATAAACTGGCGCTCTCCCCTTTTACCAAAATTCCACAGAATGATACTACTGCGCTTTCTTTGTATCTCACAAACATTATAATGAATAGTTTCAATATTAATGCCTCTGATTCGCCCGCGACGGTTTCAAGCAAGCTGCTTAATGGATTCAAGGATGGAGTTACCATCTATTCCGGGGTGAAGTCCACTCTTCTGAGCTTTGCGATTAATCGTTTTGCTTTCGATGTTACCACGCATGTGGATGCACAGCTGTATTTGCCTTCAGGTCCGCTCGATCTGATCATGGGCCTCGGGCCCGTGCGCGGGCAATCGCTCGATTTTTCCAATATGCGGTCAGATGCCTTGTGGACGACCGATTTTACCTTCAGTACTGGTCTTCCGGTGACGGTTCCCGCGCTGAACAATTTCTTCGGCCTTCGTTACGGCGCCGGGGGGCTGGACGTCAAATACATCATGGGGCACGCGATGTTTCATTCGGAAACCAGTCCGGGAAGCTCAGTGCGCTACGATACGTCAGGAGGTCAGGAGAAATATGTAGGGAACGGCAGCCTGACCGTGCAGACTGCCGGTACGGGACTATCCGGTCCCTGGCTCTACAGCGACCCCTTTACCAACTCTGTTTTACCGCCGATCACGGGCCATGGGATCGGTCTCGATATAGGCGGCATTCTCTATGACGAAAAAGGTTCCTTGACCATCAATGTGCGGGACCTCGGCGTCATCTTCTGGCTCAATCAGGTTCACACGGTGACTTATAACCTTCAGAATGCCGGGCTTACCGCCTACAACGCCGGTCAGATCATCAATAAATTCGGGAATAAATCCGCCAAGGGGTTTGACTCCCTGTTCATGGCCAACGGAGGGTCCATGTCCGACTCCACGAACGACTCTCTGGTCAATGGCAACGGCTTTGCCTACATGCTCCCGCTCAAGCTTGACTTGGGCTATGCCCGGACATTCGATCTGTCCAAAACCAGTACTCGCTATCTGGCTCAATATATCAATCTCAGCGCAAATTACGAACAGGGATTCAACCAGGATCCGGGTAACTCGTATATTCCGCGTCTCTCGGTCGGCGGCGAAGCCGGCGTACTGTACGGCTTTCTTCCGGTGCGCGTGGGATTTGTCGTCGGGGGTCCCGAGCTGATAGCTTCGGCACTTGGCATCGGGTTGAATTTCAAATATTTCCAGATGAATGCTGCGTATAAAGCCATTGGAACCTTTGATTTCGTCCCCAAGAATGGCGTGGAAGTCGCAGCCGGGCTCGGCTTCAATTGGGGCATGACCCTTCCGCCAAAGTTTGTTGTGGTGCCTGAATATGACCGCGATCATGACGGCATTCCCGATTCCGTCGACAAGTGTCCGGACATCCCTGAAGATAAGGATGGATTCCAGGACGAGGATGGATGTCCTGATTATGATAATGATAACGACGGCATTCCCGACACTCTCGATCAGTGCCCGAACCTGTTGGGAACCAGAGAAAATGACGGTTGCCCGGTGTTCGATCAGGATAAAGACGGCATACCCGATAGCCTCGACAAGTGCCCACGGGCGCCGGAAAACTACAATGGGTATATGGATGAGGATGGTTGTCCCGACACGCTGCCCAAGGTGGACACGGTGAAGCCCAAGGTGGACACGGTGAAGCCGACCGTCAAGGAAATGGAGGTACTCAATACCAAGCTACGCGATATCAACTTCAAAACCGGCAGCGCGGAACTGCTTCCCGTCTCCTTTGCGGCGCTCGATTACGCTGTTGGTTTCTTGAAGCAGTATCCGCTGCTCAGATATGAGGTGCAGGGCCATACGGACAGCAGAGGTGGGGATGATCTGAACCTTCTGCTTTCTGCGGCTCGCGCCGCTTCGGTCCGAACCTACTTGATTGCAAGGGGTATTCCGGATTCGTCTCTGATCGCAATCGGCTACGGTAAAACCAAGCCGATTGCAACCAATAATACGGCAACCGGCCGCGCACTTAACCGCCGCGTCGAGTTCAAGTTCATCGAAACGGCCCAGGAGTACTCGACGCTGAAGGTGGAGGAATCGATGTTCCAAGAAAGGATCCGGGAGGCCGAGCTCAAGGGAGCCAAGTATTAATCTCCTGAATGGTTGATTAACACCAGTGGCGAAAAGGGTGAAGAGTATCGCTTCTTCACCCTTTTGTATTGAATCGCCATGAAAGAACGGCAGGTGCAATGAAAAAACGATCGATTACGATCTTCGCCATTGTTTTGCTGCGGGCGAATTCTTTCGCGCTAGGGGCGATTGCGGTGGTTGCTCTGTACGGCACGGTAATGGAAGCCGACGCCGCCGGAAAAAATACGCTGGTGTTGAGCAAAGATTATATCGATACCACGATCATGCGGGCGATTTTTCTTCTCAGTGAAGGGGCCTCCGTTGATGGCGCCGGGTTCGCCCGGGCGAAGGCCATTGCCGATGCGAAAATGGTGGCGGAGCGTCTGCGGGCAGAGGCCAGGGGGGATCGCAATGCATCTTATGTTATCTGGAAAGTAAACGAGCTTGAAGGGCAGATTGCCCTTGAGGAAGAAGATATGGTCCTCCAGAAGGTGCGGCAAGGACAGGCGACCATCGAGGCCCTCATCAATGATTTTAATCGGGAAGTCGTAAAAGACCGCCCCGATTTTCCCGCACTTCAGCAATTTCAGACCCGGATGAAAGGACTTGATCCGCAGCGGGCCGGTGCGATGGGAAAATCGATAAGCAGTCGTGGGAAAACCATTTCACGAATCGCGGTGGTCGCGCTTGAAGAGGCATTGATTTACGGAAATGAAGAGAAAGCCGATGAGGAGTTCCGTTACTGTTTGCGCAACCGGCAGTTTTTTGAGATTTCCCCGGCCACCTTTCGTCATCTTGAGGAGCGCGTATCGGTTTGCGATCAGTCCGTTGGAGAACTCAAAGCCATCAACACCGAGGCAGACAGCGTCCAGTCACTTATCGCCGTTGCTGGAATCGGACGGGCCCGCTCTCTTATTGCCGATGCCGATTATCGTCTTTCGGCGATAAAAGGGCAGATTCTTCTCGCCGGAGACAGCGCTTGTGCGTGGCGCTTGATTCAACTTACCAGCGCACTCAAGCATTGTGAGGATTCACTGGTACAGGTTAACCTCGATATTTTGAGATCAAAGGGTACCGAGGCGGCGAGCGCATATCTGGATGAAGTAGTGCATCCAGCGGGTATCAGCCGGGAGAAGTCGGCGCGTATCGATCAGGCCATCCTTTCCGTCGAATCACCGGCAGAACAGAGTAATGCCATGGGCCGGGAAGTCGATTCGGTTGCGGCGGCATCCGAAGCCGATGGCAGTCACGATGTGTTCGAGGAAATACGCCAGAAGGCGATCAAGAAAGCGCGGGAGCGCCAGGACAGCATACGAGCGATCGAAGAAGTTCGGCAGCGGCTCGAACTTGCCCGGCTCGACAGCCTGGAGGCCGAAGCGAAAAAAAAAGCCGAACTTGAGTTTCAGGCAAACAGGACGCATGCCATGCAGATATCCTCGGGGATTTACAACATGATTAAAACCGGCAAAGCGCGGGTTGCGTACGATATGTTTGACAGTAAAAAGCCTCTCCTGCGCCAGTACCTGATACCCGAGGCGTTCGCGCTTCTCGAAGCGACGGTCGGCCAGTTGCTTGATCCGACGTGGGTGACCGCTTCAAACAATATTCAGCTGGTCGCGAATGGCGCTCAGGCGGCTCCCGGCGCGGCGACGCCCGCCTCTCCCGCCGAGAGGAATCGGGAAAAGGCGACCGCCGCCATTGAAACTATCTACGAAATGCTTGGCCGTAACGATATCCACGGCGCGATGCAGCAATTTGACGACAAGAAGGCTTTTCTGCAGGCATATCTTGACAAAGACGCTTTTACGATGCTCAGCGATGCTGTCGACAAGGCGCGGAAAACCGTCCGCTAGCGCAACGGAAGGCATCGCTCCCGTATCTGCATCGCATGCATAATGGCAAGTATCGTTCGCCCGTCCGCGATTCCTCCGCGGGTCTTGATACGGTCAGCAACGGACGCGACATGGAAGGGACTGCTATGAAGCACCATATTGTCGAGCTGCTTTCCACCGCTCTCGGAGAACATCTGGCGGCGGACGAAATCGCCCGACTGATCGAAGTTCCGCCCCTGGAGTCGCTCGGAGATTTTGCCTTTCCCTGTTTTCCGCTTGCTCGATCTTTCCGGAAAAGCCCCGCTGCTATTGCCGTCGAGCTTCGTGCGAAAATGATTAAGCCGCCGTATATCGACCGGATCGAAGCCGTGTCCGGATATCTCAATTTTTTTATTGACATTCGCACAATGGCTCGCGAGGTGTTTGTCGCTTCCTCCCGTGAGGATTTCGGCAGGCTCTCTTTGGCGCGCCGTGTCGTGGTGGAATACGCCTCGCCGAATACCAATAAGCCGCTCCATCTCGGCCATCTACGCAATATCGCCATTGGTGAAAGCGTGGCGCGTCTCCTTTCGTTCTGCGGGAATACGGTAATTCGCTGCTCCATCAATAACGACCGCGGTGTCCATATTTGCAAGTCCATGCTGGCATATGCCATGCTCGGGGCGGGAGAGACCCCCGAAAGTGTTGGAAAGAAATCCGACCATTTCGTAGGCGATTATTACGTTCTGTTCAATAAGAAGGCGCGGGAGGACGAATCATGGAACGAACGTGCGCAGGAGTTCCTGCGCAGGTGGGAGGCCGGCGATCCTGCGACGGTGGCGCTCTGGAAGAAGATGAACGCCTGGGCGCTCGATGGTTTCGAGGCCACCTACCGACTCTTCGGCGTTGCGTTCGATAAGGAATATTTTGAGAGCCGGATCTATAAGAGTGGGAAGGAAATTGTCGCCGACGGATTGGCGCGTGGAATTTTTTACAAAAGGGAAGACGGCGCGGTATGCGCTGACCTTGGGGAAACAGGGTCGGGCGAAAAAGTGCTCTTACGGCCCGACGGCACCTCGGTATATATCGTGCAGGATCTTCATCTGGCGGTCCTGAAGGATGAGGAGTATCGATACGATCTCTCCCTGTATGTCGTCGGAAACGAGCAAGAATACCATTTTACCGTGCTCAAGGAGCTTCTTGCAAAACTCGGCTACCCGATCGCCGGCAGGATCATGCACCTTTCCTACGGCATGGTCGAACTACCTGAAGGCAAGATGAAATCGCGCGAGGGGACCGTGGTCGATGCGGATGATCTTATTGCGGAGACGCAAGGGCTCGCCAGAGACGAGCTGCGCGTACGCTATGCGCTTTCGGACAATATCATTGACGGGCGAAGCCTGAAAATCGCGCTGGCCGCCATTAAATACCAACTTTTGAAAGTTGACATCGCCAAGACGATGGTGTTCGATCCGAAGAAGGCGATTGCCTTCGAAGGCGATACCGGACCATACCTTTTGTATAGCTATGCGCGGGCGTCATCAATCCTGCGGAAAGCGGCGGGAATGGGGGAAGAGGGGAACGTGACATCGGAGATCGGCAAACTCGATGCCCATGAAATACGGTTGGTTAAAAAAATCCAGGCATTTCCCGATGCCGTAGAAGGAGCCTATGCCAGAATTTCGCCGACTACCATCGCGGTATACGCATTCGAACTTGCCCAGTGCTTCAACGAATTTTACCACTCCTGCCCGGTGATTGGAAGCGGGGCGGAATGGTTCAGACTTACATTGGTGAAGAGTTTTCAGGCGGTGTTGAAGAAGTGTATCTGGTTGTTGGGATTTGAAGAGATTGAGGAGATGTAAAAACGATTAAGGCCAAGGCAAAGAGATGATGAAAGGTCACGTTAAGGGGGATTCCCCCCTTAACGTTTCAAAAAGCCGCATGCCACACGAAGCTTAGACTTTACAACCCACCAGAAGCTTCTAATGGATACTATCACTTGATCACTACAGCGCTTTCTGTCTGTTTTGCGGCTATATGTTTTGATACTGACACCGCCGGTATGCCGCCGTTTATACTCCAGCTTGCCGCCGACGGAAATGACGTAATCATGGTGTCAGCCGTGCCGAGAACGGAGTCTTTATGGGTGGTCCATTCGGCGAAGAGATTGGCCGAATCGGGAATAATGATGGAATCTGGAACTACAACTACGGTACCGCTGGAATTAGTGTAGTATATTGGTGTGGCAACAAGTTGACCATTGGCGTATATATCAAGAACATTCGTTCCGACGGTATCTGTTCCGTTGGTATTCAGCACGGAGTCGGGCATAAACCCGATATACACCGTCACCGGATTATTGATTCCCATGGCATTGCGGGCCGTATCCTGAACTATGATTGTGTTCGTGATTGTATCGTAGGTGGTCGGATTGGACGTTGTGCAACCCGGGACCGATAGAGAAATCGCGCTGAATGCAGCGCTGAAAAGCAGGACTGAAATAACCTTACACATGACCCCTCCTTCATGAATTGTGTGTTTGAAAAGGTTATCATTTTGAAGCAGACTTTAAATCGCCTCGATTCATTTCCACTAAGCATGCCCTATAATAGTTCCTTTTATGGGCGCCACTCGCGTTCCGGGGACCATGCTTTTCATAATACAGCCGTCTATGCCACAGTAATTTATCCTGCACCTCCTTGAGATAAATGATGAAACCGGAAACCGTTTTCCCCTAAATTTTTTTAGACCGGAAATGAGAGTCAGCTGTTACATTTTCTTCTTTGCTCTGTCTATCCTGATTACAGTTCAAGGCCGCACGATTCTCACCGCCCAACCTTTTAGTTGATTCGCTCCTCGCCAAGTTGGGTAACAGTTCGAGTCGAGGATTTGCAAAAAATAGTGCACTGAAATTTGCCATTAATGGCGGAGGCGCTTGGTCGAACGCGGGGTATTACCTATGCATGCGAAGCGTCACGAAATTCTACTTCGATACAATGGGCATTGTTCTTGTCACTGCTGGATTCAACACTGACTACTCGCATTGAGTCACAAAACGTCGGTACAATACCATCTGGGATGAGGAGTCGGAGGGCGTGCACAAGCCTTCCGACTCCTCAATTTGATCTGCCAATCCTTGATTGGAGACAGTCGGAAACATATAAAGCTCCCCGCTGCATGAAGATTACTTGCAGCGGGGGAGGACAAAATCGTTTTACTGCGCCTGTTTCAGCTTTATCAATCGCACCTGATTGAGTCCGCTAAGATCCTTTTTCAGGTTGATAGAAGCGCCGCCCTGCGTTACCCCCTTCTGCAAAAGCGCACCCTGCAGGTCATAAACGCTGTACGCCATGCGCTTTCCGGCAAATTCCTCCGGGACAGAAAACTGCGTACCAAAAGTCTTGAAGGTCATTGCGGAGGAAGAGGTTATTGATGAGGCAGGCGCTGGCTTTTGGATCACGCCCGTCGGGCCGAGGAAGGCATACGGCGGCGAGGTATCCTGGGGGAAAACGGTTACCGGCGGCGTCGCTCCATTGACCGTATTAATAATAAGATTGTCATACATCGCGGTATTATTTGCGGTGCCTGAAAGTCCGGAGCATAACCCCGCCATACCCGTGGAATAGCTCGTACTGGTAACGGAACACACCTGCGTGTTATTGATCTTTCCGACAATGGTCGTTCCATTCATCTGGAGCATGACATTAATCCATTGCCCGGCAGTGAGGGTCACGTTGCCAGAAGCCAGCTCGTCTCCCATGCCGGTAGTGCCCGTAGCGGCATAGAGCGCCCATGCTCCCGTTGCATATAAAGCAAGGTAATAGCATTTAGGCCAGGGACCATAGCCGTCTCCCACGTAGTTGACGCGGCCCATTACCCCGGCCCACCCGCCATCGTCGAAATAGATATCGGCGCTGACCTGATAATCGGTCCACGCCGAATTTCCAATAATGGTGTAGGGCGCCCATAAGCCGGTCGTAATCCAGCTATCGGCCGCTACATTTAAGACCTGACGCAGACATTTACCGGTTCCATCCGGGCGTTCGGCGATCTCGAACACGCCGTCGATGTCACAATCGTAATAGGGCAGGTAACCCCAGGGTTTCGCATCAGTCGCATACGTGGTGGTATAATGATCGTAATTTTCGTAATAGGGAAAAGGAAAGTTTGCCGAGGCTGGAGGGGTCGGGTAGCTGCCCTTCTGCTGACCGGTGGTGGTTGAAATGGAATAGATGGAATTCGCCGCTACCGTTACGGAGAATGATCCATTGGCCGGCGTTATGCTGGCTTGCTGGACGAATTGGGCGTTGGCGTTGCTCATCCACACGCAGAGCGTTTTGTTGGTCGGAAGGCCGCCGGTAATGGTAAAAGTTAATGTTTGGCTTGCCGTTGCTCCGTTTGTTTCAATGATCGTGCTGAAAGCCGTATCCCCCGGCGATTTGAGCGTAACGTACGTACCGCCGCTCGGGAGAGTTCCGCAGGCATTGTCCAGGAACTGCCAGCCGACATCTGCAAACTGGCCATAATGAGCATACCCCCATAACCCAGGGTCTATCTCGTAATGTCCGCTCCAGGGTTGGTTTGATATTCCTACGGTTTGACCTTCGTTATTAGTGCCGGTGAAACCCTCAACGGTGTAATATGCCTCTATTAAGTACCAGAAGACCGTTTTGGTGATTCTTTTGTTTGCAATATAATTTTCATTGATGTCATGAGCGACGGCCGATGCGCAAGTCCATCCACCATCATACGCATGTTCTTCGGTGTCCCATATCTTTTTACCGCAATTCAGCGCGGATGCCGGGATAGGGTCACTGGGATTGTTGGTTGTATGGGCGGTGACGACGTCGAGCGCAGCGGCCAATGCCGGAGTAGTGACAATGTCGTTGCAAAAATCCCACTTTGTGGCATCAGATTGATCGAATCCATGGAGCTGGGTGGAGGGAGAAAGGCCGTCTGCAATAAGTGAATCCTTCATTCCTTCCGCCCAGGTATAATTGGTTCCAAATTCGTTTCTGCAACCAATGGCATCCAGATTGTAGCCGTAATGACTTTTGAGTCCCTTGATAAATGTGCAATAATAGTGCTGCATGTCCGCTGACCAGAAGGTATTGTTTCCCACCCAGCCCGGGCATCCCCATGCCACGCCGTCGATGGTAAGGGCGGGATTCCTTTGTTTCGCCTCATGTATCAACCACCACTCGTAACCCCGCTGGAAATTGGTATCGGTCCGGGTATGCATATGGCTCGGTTCGCTGCCCTGGGTGGCATTGTCATCGCCGCCGATTTGGAAAAACAGCGTATTCATCGAAGCGCCGAATTTAGGCTTGAACAGATAATCCAGAATCTGAGTGCGGTACGGTTCCGGATAGTCCTTGAGCAGACACGATGTAGCGCCGCCGCCGCTGACCGCGCCGATGCCGTCAAAGGTCCGGCCACTGTCGGCGCCGTTGATGGTAACGTTGGTTTGTCCGAACGCGCTGGCGAGGCCAAAGGCGAAGATACACGGAACAAGACGAAACAGCACCCTTCCCGAAATTGTGTCGAAAAATTTCATGATCCCCCCTTGCTTGAAAAGGCATGTATAGCACATATTATTTGGGAATATATATTTGAATTTCTTAATTAAGCAACAAACTTCTTCAAAAAGTGAAGATATCAATTCTTTTGAGGGAGGGTTGCGACAAAAAATGCTGGCTTTACTCTACGATTACCGTAATAGGTAGTATTTACTAAGCAGTTCATAAGTATGATTACATAAGAACGACGAAAAATCATTTAATCGTGAGTTTTAGCCTGAAAATTGGCATTTTTTGCTTAATTTCAGCATTTTAATGTGTTTATACTTATGAACTGCTTAGTAAGTATAAAATTACTTAATTATTTAACCCCCGCTGCAGGCAGATTACTTGCAGCGGGGGTAAAACCCTTTTTACTGCGCCTGTTTCAGCTTTATCAATCGCACCTGATTGAGTCCGCTAAGATCCTTTTTCAGGTTGATAGAAGCGCCGCCCTGCGTTATCCCCTTCTGCAAAAGCGCACCCTGCAGGTCATAAACGCTGTACGCCATGCGCTTTCCGGCAAATTCCTTCGGGACAGAAAACTGCGTACCAAAAGTCTTGAAGGTCATTGCGGAGGAAGAGGTTATTGATGAGGCCGGCACTGCCTTTTGGATCACGCCCGTCGGGCCGAGGAAGGCATACGGCGGCGAAGCGTCCTGAGGGAAAACGGTTACCGGCGGCGTCGCCCCATTGACCGTATTAATTATAAGGTTATCATACATCGCGGTATTATTTGGTTGGCCTGCAGTTCCTGTAAGTCCCGAACACAACCCCGCCATACCCGTGGAATAGCTC
>Ga0187851_10000994_pt1 | contig 27935 bp, 27 predicted proteins | sample June2016WEW_6_10_FD_132997 | JGI IMG/M metagenome (GOLD analysis project Ga0187851, IMG submission 132997) | Peatland microbial communities from SPRUCE experiment site at the Marcell Experimental Forest, Minnesota, USA - June2016WEW_6_10 | ecosystem: Environmental > Terrestrial > Soil >...
TTCCCGAACGGACGGCCGACATACGGGATGCCGGCATAAAATTCCTGCTCGCCCAAAAGAGCGAGCGATGGTCGTTCAATTACTGGGCGCGGGAGGCGCAAGAACGAATCACACTCCCCTATCCGGATGATTGTGACGACACGTTCGCCGCGCTTGCAGCGATCGCGCGACATAACGGCGCCTTGATCAATGGCCACGCCTTTTCCGCGATCGCAAAAATATTGACCGGGCGCGAGGTCCAAGAAGGAGGGCCGTACCGAACCTGGCTCGTGTCCGATGATGCCTCGGCAGCCTGGCAGGACGTGGATCTGGCGGTCAACAGCACCATCGGCTATTTTCTATCGCTCGTCAGTGTACGGTTGCCACCGCTCCAAAAATTTCTCGAGGAGATAATGCATAAAAGCCAACTGACGTCTCCTTATTATCCCGGCATATTCCCCGTCGTTTATTTTCTTTCACGATTTTATAAAAACTGCGGCGACGCGGGTATGGCAAGCGCAACGCGCGCGGCATTAGCGGATATCATTACCGAACGCCTCCAATACGATAACATTACCACTCTCGAGCGCGCGATGACCATTTCTGCGCTCATCAACCTTGGATATACAAAAAAACTCGTTTTGGGCGCCGCAGCGGATCTGCTTGTCGCCCGGTTGGAACGGGAAGGATTTCTGCCCTACGCGTTCTGCATCGATCCCGCGCGCGACGGCAAGCGATGCTACGCCGGCGCGTCCGCGCTCACGGCCGCGTTCTGCGCCGAAGCGCTCTCGCTCGCGCAATTGCACTATGCCATTTCCGATGGCGCCGGCGGCGTCGATTGTGCCACCGCAGCGCGAGCGCCCACCATCCACAATCATATCTGCAGCCTGGCACGAACGGCATGCCGAATGCTCAACCCCGACCTGTGCACGATGGCGATCGCGCAGATAGAAAAGACGTCCGACGAAAAGATCACCACGCTCGCATACGAATGCTACGAGGCGCTGTATAAAAAGAGAATCCTCGTCCCGCCCGACATCGTTGAATCACTGTCGCTCGCCAACCTTTTTGGATGGATGGCATACGACATCTACGATGACGCGCTCGACGGCGAGGATGGCGCGACGCTCATCCCCTGCGCGAACTTCTTCCTCCGCGCACTGACGGAGATCTATCACTCGCTCGGCGGCCGCGCCGCGGAAATAGTATCGCTCTTCTATAGCACAATGAACCGCATTGACAATGCAAATGCGTGGGAGCAACGCCATTGCCGCATCCTCGCGGGATCGGATGCGACGCCTGGCGACATTCTCACCTGCCCGCTGCCGTCGTTCGGCGACCATCAGACCCTCGCCGACCGGAGCATCGGCCACGCCATGGGACCGCTTGCCATGCTGCTCCTTGCCGGATATGACGCGGAATCTAAAGCATACAAAAACGTCGAATCATTCTTCCGCCACTATCTCATCGCACGCCAGCTCCACGACGACGCGCACGATTGGGCGGATGATCTTCTCCGCGGCCGCGTGAATAGCGTCGGTGTGATCGTTCTTAAGAGCTTCAAAGAAAAATATTCCGACGCGGCGCTCCCGAAGCTGAAAAAAATATTTTGGGAAGAGACCATCGATGTCGCCGCGCGCATGATCATCGCCCACGTCGTTGCCGCGCGGCGCGCGCGGGAAAGTTCGCCACTCTCCGACACCGACTTTATGGAAAGCGCGCTCCAACGCCTTGCGTCCGGCGCGCGCCGCGCCGTAGCAGAGCGCAATGAGGCACTGATTTTCCTTGAAGATTATGGAGGCCGCCGGTCGTCTGGCGTATAGCCGGAAAAACCGCTAAACTACGAGGTATATTCCTCACAAAGGACACTACTACCATGTCATCAGAAAACCTCGAAGGATCACTCACGCCAGAGCAGCAGGAACTTGCGGACCTTCGGACGGAAAACGCGGAGCTAAAAAGAAAGAACGCGGAGCTAAAAAAACAAGCGGAGCTGGCGTTGGTGGACCCCGATCTCGAAATTTATAACAAGCGCGGCATGATGCGCATGGCGGAGGTGCTTCTCCCCCGGGATGAAGCGGGGGGTTCTGCGGAAAAAGATCTAGCGCCGGCAGAACGGCCGCCCATCGCGGTTGCCATGTTCGATCTCGACGATTTTAAAAAATTCAACGCGGATTACGGGCATCTTAAGGCGGATGAAGTACTGAAAGACGCTGCCGCGGTGCTCAAGGAAGCGGCAAAGGTGCTGAAGGCATCCGTTCGCGGCGGCGATGTGGTTGCCCGGTTTGGCGGTGAGGAGTTCGTGGCCATTTTTCAAAACACGACCGACGAAGCGATCGATAAGGCCTTCCTGGACGAAGAAACCGGACGATTACGGATCGGCTTTATGAGCTTGATCAACGGAAAGGAAGTCCGGGTAAGTTTTAGCGGTGGAGTTACGCAGGTCAAACCGAGTGAAACGTTTAAAGACTTTAAAGACATCCTGGAACGCGCCAATCAAGCGATGCGTGAGGCAAAAAAACGGGGAAAGGACCAGATCATCTATTCTGTCGATCAGGCTAGTTGAGGGAGCCCCAAATCGCAGGATCAATATCCCCATCCATCTTAAAGAACATCACGCCGCGCAAGCCGTATTCCTTTGCGAGCGCCACTTTCTGCAACTCCGACGTGGCATCGGGGAATGAAACAAAGAACGTGGTGGATGCATTCGGATTGTGGGTCATTAACACCGCCGGCTCCGTGGATGAAACATAGTTAGTGAGATCGAGCGGCTCCTGAATATACGTGCTCGACGTGAAGGTAAAGCTCAACTCCCCCGCATTATCGCGCACCGGCGCGATACCGAGCGAATCCGCGCGGTCCATCGCCCCGAAATAATCCCACGCGCGAACTTCCTGATAGGTCGTCACATTATTCGACCACGAGACCTCGTATTCGTAGCCATAGGTTGGGATGCCCAACATGATCTTCTTCGGACTGATATATTGCAACGCGTACTGCACGATCTTCGTTACCCAATCCGGATCCGCGGTCGGCGAATAGAGCGTTCCATCCCCACCCTTACTCGCATCAAGTTTGAGATCGGTCGTCCCCTGATCGTATGCCATCAAGCGCACTTCATCGCAATACTGGTTGAGCACCGGATAGCTCTCGGCATAGCTGATGTTCGCCGGGACAACCACGTAGACATCGCTCGCCGGCTCGCGTGGCACAACGGTACATGTCAATTTTTCTCCGGCCGGATGGAGCCGCATCGCCAGTCCTTCTATAAATAATGAATAGTAAGACTGTGTCTTCGGCGACATGCTCTCAAAATCAATATCGATGCCGTCGAAATTATTATTCTTCACGAGTGCGGCGATACTGTTCTCTTCCGCCTGGCGCTTCTTTGCAACGGAAAGCAAATTATAAATACTGCCGGTATCAAACCATGCGATCGTGGGGATGACCTTGACGCCGCCCGACTGCACGGCCGAGATCCATCCGGTCCATAGTCCTTTACTTATCCCAAGATCGTCCTTGATGGCTCCGCCGCTTACGATCTCGTACGAGAACGGGCTCACTTCGTTTAAAGAGTCCAGATTTACCGCGATCTGCTGTTCGCCCGCCTGGCCGGTCCAATACGGCACCCATGCGCCATAATAGAACGGCGTACTTGCCGCGGTCTTCGAAACAACGACGGTCGCCGTTGCGGCCGATGCAAAAAACGGCACCGCGCCCGCGATGAACGCGGCAACCATCACTTTTATAAAATATTTCTGCATAATTATTTTTTAATACAAATATAATCTCCAATCCTCACGATAAAACCCTCCTTGGTAAGGTCTTTAATGATGTCTATAAACCTTTCGCGAGGAACTGCCAGCTCTTTTAAAAGCTCCTTCGCGCTCATTCTATTCCTTTTTTGGGAAAGTGTCGAACGCACGATCTTCCCCCGCAGCTCGCGGTCGGACCCGGTAAACGGCAATTGCTTTTTATAGTGAGCACTGCGACGATTGGGATTCGCGCGGGGCATGGCGACAGCGGGCATCGCCGCTCCCGCAACATTCATTGCCGCTCCATAGTCCATGAGCGCCCAATACCATTCGCGCGGATTTTTTCTATCAACACTTCTCTCAATATAACGTGTGAGCTCCACATCTGTTACATTCCGCCGCTTTAGAAAGAAAAAGTAGATGAACACACGGCGGATATTCGTCTCAATAAAAATTTCCGGCTTGTTGAACGCGAACGCCATGAGCGAGCCCGACGTCCCCTTCCCGACGCCAGGCAACTGTTCAAGTACCGCGCGCTCGCGCGGCAAGCGGCCGGCGTGTCGCGCGACGACGATCTCCGCCGAACGCTTAAGGAACATCGCGCGGCGATTATAGCCGAGACCTTGCCACGCCGAGAGTACATCGCTCGTCTTCGCCCGCGCGAGCGCGCGGAAGCTGGGAAATCGTTTAATGAATTTTTCATAATATTTCTCCACGCGCGCCGCCTGTGTTTGTTGGAGCATGATCTCGGAAACAAAGATGGCATACGGATCGCGCGTATGCCGCCACGGCAAGTTCGTACGCCCCGCACGATGGTAATGCGCCCAAATCGTTTTTTTGAAAGCACGGATGGTCATATATTGCTATTTATCGTTCCTCATATTATAACAATATATAGACAAGGGCTTATATCTTCATATTTGGAGGAACTCATGAGAGAGATGGATCAGCGACGGAGGATGCGGGAGTTGTCGAAAGCTGAGCTAAACAGAACCAATAAGAAGATCGAAGGTCTCCGACGGCAGCACGAACCTCACGAGACTATAGTTCCAGAGAGCCTTCATCGGATTGAGGTCCGCGGAGAGATTCACGCTTCCTTCCGTCATCCCAACCACGCCTCGAGCGCCTAGCGCCCGGGGCAATTTTTTATCATTAAATCTTCATTAATCCGCATTTGCGCTTTTTGAAATGCCTATGGTATAATGATTGTGATGTAAGTGTTCTTAGTAAGTTTCCACTGGCCGACTCTATCATTTTTTTGAGTCGGCGCAGGAGCAGAGGAGAAGGAGGTCGCCTTACACATCAACAGCAATTGAATGGCTACAAAATTATATATTGGAGGTTTACCGTACTCGACGACTCAGGATGAACTCCAGGCAGCATTCTCGAAGGCTGGCGCGGTCGTGTCCACGAGCATTATCATGGACAAAATGACCGGCCGCTCTCGCGGATTCGGCTTTGTCGAGATGGGTTCCGATGACGATGCGCAGAAAGCGATCGAAATGTGGAACGGCCAAGATTTCGATGGGCGCAAGCTCACCGTGAACGAGGCAAAACCTTTGGAGGCTCGCCCTCCCCGCCGCGAAGGCAACTTCGGTGGTGGTGGCGGCGGACGCGACTGGCAGTAAAGTCGCTTAAAAGCCCCACACCGCTGCTCTCTTTTGGGGCATTTAATCTTCATGACCCAAAAGAGAGCAGCGGTGTGGGGCTTTTTCGTTCTCAAGTGAATAAGTGATAAAATAGAACTAATGGAAATCGCCCTCCTTATCATCGTTGCTCTCCTCTTCGCCGCCATCGCGTGGCGGCTTTGGCGACCGCCGACGGCAAAGAAAGAAGATGCCGGCGCTCTTGTTATTCTTCAAAACCAGATTCAAGATCAACAAAAACAGATGCAACAGCAGATGCAGGAACTTACCAGAACCCTCAGCACGGGGCTGAATAATTCTACGAACACAGTACTTTCACAAGCCAGCGAAAATAATAAAATAATAAAAGACATAACAGGTGAAATTACCAAAGTAACGGAGGGACAAAAACAAATCACGGCCATTACCGAACAATTAAAAAATCTCAATGATGTCCTAAAAAACACTAAGCAGCGCGGTATCCTAGGAGAATCTCTTTTACAAAATGTCCTGGAAAATGTTCTTTCTCCAGGACAATACCAATTGCAATATCCGTTCAGCGATAATTCAAAAGTAGATGCAGTGATTTTTTACCAAGAAAAAGTTATACCAATTGATTCGAAATTCAGCATGGAAAACTATAACCGCCTCGCAAGTGGAACAATAACTGATGAGGAGCGAAAACGATACACCGATGCATTGCGAGCGGATCTAAAAACGCGGATTGATGAGACCGCAAAATACATAAAGCCGAGCGAAAACACAGTTGATTTTGCATTTATGTTCATCCCTTTTGAAGCCCTTTATTATGACCTTCTTGTTAATAAAATTGGCATGACCGCTGAGCGGGACCTCATTCAATATGCGGGAGAGAAGCATGTGTATCCCGTGTCCCCCACAACGTTCTATGTTTATCTCCAAATGGTTATTCAGGGTCTTCGTCAAATGCAGATCAATAAATCAGCACAACAAATAATCAAAGGAGTGGACGAACTCCAGCGCCATCTTAATAAATATGAAGAATATCTCGAAAAGATTGGCACCCACCTTCAAACGACCGTGAACGCACATGCTACCGCTTCAAAAGAATTTGGCAAAATCGAAAAGGATATTTTAAGGATTGGGAAAATACCAGGAGAAACCCCTGCGCTCAAAGAAGGTTCTGAAGAAGAATAACACTATCGCTTCCTTCTCCTCAAGAACGCCGGAATATCCCACGCGTCGTTGTCTTTTCCTGACGGTTTCGCCGGCTCGGGTTTTTTGTCAAAGTTGTTTGGCGCGAGCGTCTTTTGGGCCATCACCTCGTCCGCCGACTCCTCGCCGCGGGCGTGAACAACGGGATTTTTGGAGGTCATGCCGGGATCGCTCACACGCATTGACGTGGACTGCTTGGTGATGAGAGATGCGCCATTGCCATTCACCGACCCTTCCGCACCCGTGCGCGAGCCACCGCCAAACATTGAAGCGCCTCCCTGTCGCCCTTCGAAATGCGTGCCAAAGAGCGATCCTGGCTGGCTGCCGCTAAAGCCCGCGGCCACGATGGTGACCTTCAACTCGCCCGGCTTCATGTTCCGGTCGTGATAGGCGCCGAAGATGATGCGCGCGCCCGGGTCGGCGGTCTGTGCAACGATCTTTGCCGCGTCGTTCACTTCGGTCATCCTGAGATCGCGGTTGCCCGTGATGCCAAGCAATACTGCCTTCGCGCCTTCGGGATTCGTTTCGAGTAAAGGAGAATGAAGCGCAGCGTTCACCGCCTTCACGGCACGATCCGGACCGCTCGCGCGGCCGACGCCGACGATCGCGATTCCCGCATCCTGCATGATGTTCTTCACGTCCGCGAAATCAACATTGATGATGCCTGGCATCGCGATGATCTCAACGAGTCCCTTCAATGCGTTGCGCAGGATCTCGTCGATCGCTTCGAACGCTTTTACAATCGGCGTGTCCTTGCTGATCACGGTGAATATCCGATCGTTCGGCACGATGATGATCGCGTCCACTTTGTCGCGCAGCTTTATCAAACTCTCGTTCGCGATGCGTTCGCGCTGGCTGCCCTCAAAAGTGAACGGCTTCGTGACGACCGCGATCGTGAGCGCGCCGGATTGCTTGGCCGCCTCCGCGACGATCGGCGTCGCGCCGGAACCGGTGCCCCCACCAAGTCCCGCGGCAAGGAACACAAGATCTGCGCCCTGCACCGCCTCTGAGATCTCCGAGCGATTCTCTTCCGCCGCCTGGCGGCCGAGATCCGGGTTCATGCCCGTTCCCAATCCATGCGTCAAACTTTTCCCGATATATAATTTTGTCTTCACATCGCACTGATCAAGATCCTGATGATCGGTGTTAATGGCGATGAAGTCCACGCCACGGGTGAAGTCTTTCGCCATGCGCGCAACCGCGTTTCCACCACCGCCGCCGATGCCGATCACTTTAACGTTCGCCGATAATGGCTGGAACTTCTCGCTCTGCTTTTTTACGTGATGCGCTTTGCGTTTTGTTTTTTTCATGGAGATTTAATGTTTCTTGTATGGTAACAGAAATGGAGTCAATGGTTAAGGGGTGCCGCCAGGGTAATTTACGGGGCAAAAGACCGGAAAAAGTTCCTAAAACCCATGCCCGATGGCGTTTTACCCCCCCCCTTGCCTTCGCTATCCATGCCCCATAAAACAAGGCCAAACGCGCCTACAAACTCCGGATCTTCCAAATATTCCTTAAACCCGCCTCCGCGGCCCTCCCACTCGTCGGCGAGGGTGAATCCGATCTGCGCGGCCAGCTTCATCTCCTGTTTAACAAGGTCGGTAAGCCCCGGCAACTTCGCGCCGCCGCCGACGAGCACCACGCCCCCCGGCAACTGGCCATATTTTTCCATGAGCTTCAGCTCGTTATTCACAAGATCGAAAATTTCCTCAAGGCGCGACTCCACGATCTCCGCGATAAACTTCCGCGAGACCGCGCCTTTTGCATCCTCGGAAAATTTTTTCATATCAACCGATTCCTTATGCGGCACTTCTTTGGAATATGCATAGCCGTAATGAAGCTTCACTTCTTCCGCCGCATCGACGGGAACTTTTAATCCAACTGCGAGGTCGTTCGAAATATTTCCCGCACCGACCGGGAACTTGCACACGCCGGTGAGTCGATTTTCTTCATACACGCAAAGTCCGGTCGTGCCAAAGCCAAGATCCACGATGGCAGTGCCAAGGTCGCGCTGGCGCTTGGAGAGCGCAGCGCGCGCCGCGACGAGCGGCCCGTAGACGAGGCCGCTCACATCGCCGCCGGAAAGTTCCACCGCGCGGATGAGCGTCTTGATGTGCGGCGAGAACGCATCGATGATCAAACTTTGCACTTCGAGCCGGCTCCCGGAAAGCCCCAGCGGATCAATGATATCGCCGACGCCATCCACCATAAATTCCTTCGTGAGCGTGTGGATGATCGTCCGGTTCTGCGGAAGGTTCACCGCTTGCGATGCGCGTACCGCGCGGTCAACGTCGTCCTGATAGATCTCCGCGTCCGCGCGCGAGACAGCGACGATACCGCGCGACGCCTGGATCTTCGCCTGTGGCGTACCAATACTCACGTAAATATTCCGCAGCGCGGACTTTGACACTTTTTTGACCTCAGAAAGCGCGCGATTGATCGCCTGCGACGCTTCGCCAAGATCGATAACGGCGCCTTTGCGAATGCCGAACGAGGGTTCCTCGTGCGCGTACAGAATCATCGGGCGTGGCCCTCGACATTCGGCGACCACAATTTTGAGGGACGATGTCCCCACGTCCAATCCCGTAATAAAATCCCCTCCACCGCCAAGTCCCTTGAGCTTCATATGCTCTTATATTATCACGAAAAGCAAAGCAAGTGGAACCGTGCATTCCTCTTTAGATATTTTTAATGTGAGCGTGCTACGCTGTCCAAGCCAACCATGACGGGCCGGTGGTGAAACGGTATCATGGCCAGGTTGCCACTTAGCAGTTCGGGGTTCGACTCCCCGCCGGTCCACGTTGGCACCGAATCTGAATTTGACATCCATAGAGAGCTGAGTATTATGGATATCAAGGTGGCAACCTGGCGTGGTGCCGTAAACACCATTATCAAAAAATCGCTCGAGAGAGCGGTTTTTTGATTGCCATTTATTTTTTTAAAATCAAAAACTATTTTAGCTTTTTAAGAATTTTTGCCTCCAACTCCTCCATCTCGACCATGTCCACCTTCTTTATATGATCATACCCAAGCAAATGTAGAACGCCGTGCAGAAGCAACGCCTTTGCGCGTTCGGGCGACCGATGCAAAATATCGCGGTTCAGATAGATCTCGCCCAGATATTTTTTCTTCGTCTCCGGATGCGGAAAATGCGCGGGCTCGGGGAATGAGAGTACATTCGGCTCGGTCTTCTTTTTTATAAAACGCGCCTTGAGCGCGGCGATGCTCTTGTTATCAAGCAAAATAATGTCCAACGCCGCGGCGTGGATGCCGAGCATCGTGAGCATCTTCTGCGCCAACCGCGCGAGCTTATGCTCGTTCCACATCGCGGATGACATCCCCCACCGTCTTGCCGTCGGCCCGTCCCTTTGCGATCTTCATTGTCTCCTTCATGAGCCCGCTAAAATCGCTCGCTACGCCTTTTGCTTTCAAATCTTTTACGATCGCCACGATCTCATCACGTGAGAGCTCTGCCGGAAGATATTCATAAATCACCTTAAGGTCGCCCTCTTCTTTTGCCACCAGATCATCGCGCTTGCCCTGCTTAAAAAGCTCGATCGCGTCCTTGCGCTTTTTTGCCTCTTTTTGCAGGATCGTTATCACTTCTTCGTCGTTCAACATTGCCTGCGGGTCCTTTAGTGTCTTTTCTTTTTGCGCCGCGTTCAGTCCGGCAAGCGTAAAGCGTAACACCTCAAGGCGTGCTTTCTCACCGCTTTTCATAGCGGCTTTCATATCTTCGCTAATTTTTTGAAAAAGGGGCATGAGTGGAAAATTCCGAGTGTCGGCCGCTAGATGAGACCAAGCTTCTTCTGGCGCTCAACATCGGCTTTCTTTTCCTCGCGATGGATCGCGGACGAGCGGCGCTTGATGCGGCTCACCACCCGCGTGTGGAATTTGCGATGGCGTACCTCCTTAACAATACCACTGCGCTTCACTTTGCGCGTGAAAGTATACAAAAGCGACTGTCCCGATTCCCCTTCTTTTTTGCGTGCTTCTATCGCCATAGGAGACAGTATAAATGAGGAGTGGCTGTTTTGCAAGGTGATAAGAATAATTCGGCGGAAACTTTCCCTTTCATAGTCACCACCCGTACAAAGCCCACAACCCTCCTTTATAATCATTAAATATTTATTAAAAAGTTTTTGACTTCTTTTTTGCGCGACGTATGATTATTGGCATGATAAAAACAAAAAATGACGATGATGAGGTGGTGACAAAAGGTTGGTTCCGCGAAGCCATGCGTGAATCGATAGGCGAATTCGCGATGATCGTGAATAAAAGCTTCGTTGGCGTGGAATCACGAATAGGAAGGTTGGAATCGCGCATGGATGCGCATTTTGAAAAGATAGAATCCACTATGGCGGGAATAAAAGAGGATATCCTCGCGCTTACGCAACGCATAGATAAATTGGAAAAATATGTCGATAATCGCTTTGACGGCATCGCTCGCGAACTGAAAGAGATCCGCAAAGAGATAAAGACGACCGACGTCCGCGCCGATATATTCGACCTCCGCTCCCGCGTCACCAAACTGGAACAAAAAGCCGGTCTCTAGGCTCCCTCCATCTTCATCAGCCTCGCAGAAATAAAATACCCCTTCCTTTTCAAACGGTCACGTTCCTACGTGGCATTTCCGTTTGAAAAGGAAGGGGTATTTTATTTTTGCCGCTTCCTGATCTCTTCCACCAGCTTCTCCAACGGCACGGCCTCCTGCAGCCCGTTCGTAAGATCGCGGACGATGATGGTGTTCTCGTAGATCTCCTTCTGCCCCAAGATCAACGCCAACGCGATCCCTTCCTTGTCTGCAACTTTCAACTGCGCTGCCAACGATTCTTTTGACAAAGACTCGGTCACCAAAAATCCATGGCCGCGGAGGTCCTTCAAGATGGCGAATGCTTTTTTCTTGGCGAGCGCGCCCGCGTGCGCGAGGAACACACGCTTGCCGGACTTTCCGCCAACCGGGATCTCCTTGGCGCGCAGGACGGCGATCAGCCGTTCAACGCCCGCTGCGCCGCCCATGGCAGGCGTCAGATGTCCGCCGATCGTTTCCATCAAGTAATCGTAGCGCCCGCCCGCGGCAAGTGCCCCGATCTGCGCCTCGTTGCCGTCGGCATATATCTCGAACACCGTGCGGCTGTAATAGTCCAAGCCGCGCACGAGGTGGTGGTCCAGCTCGTAGGGGATGTTCACCTCATCCAGATATTCCAACACCGACTTGAAGTGCGCACTGCACATCACGCAGATCTTATCCAAAAAGTTCGGCGCCTTCTCCTTAAGCGCGATACATCCGGGCTCTTTGCAGTCAAGCAGCTTGAGCGGATTCACCTTAAGCCGGCGCTGACAATCTTCGCAGAGCGCCGCCTCGTGATTTTTATAGTACGCCGTCAGCTGTTTTTTATAGATCGGCCGGCAGATACGGCAACCGATGGAATTCACCTTCACGAGAGAGTTTTTGATCTTGAGTTCGTTGAGTAAATCCCAAAAGAGAGCGATAATCTCGGCGTCATAGATAGGATCATTTACGCCGCCCAGCGTCTCAAGGTTAATCTGCGTAAACTGTCGCGCACGACCGAGTTGAGGCCGTTCGTGGCGGAAGATCGGTCCCATCGCAAAAAGCTTCTGCGGTTGGCCAAGGCGACTCAGCCCGTGTTGCATGTAGGCGCGGGAAATGCCCGGCGTATACTCGGGGCGAAGTGCCAGGACATCACCTCCTTTTGTCTTCAGCGTATACATTTCCTTCTGCACCACATCGCTCTCCTCGCCCGATGTCTTATTATAGAGCTCGGCGAATTCCAAAATCGGCGGTTCGATGCGTGAGAATCCGTATGCGGAAGCGAGCGACCGCGCCACGCTTTCTATCTTTTCCCAATACGGCTCGTCGGAAGGCAGCACGTCGTGCATGCCCTTTGCGGACTGAAACGTGCGCACAACTTCCTTTGGCTTTTCTTTCTCTTGTTGAGGAGTGGGCATGATGATGATTACGAAGTTGACGGCAACGTTGACGTGCGGTACTGTGGAGCGCTAAAAACCTGGATTGCATTGAATGGCCAAAGCCGGAACCGCACCAGCCCGACGATATTGCCCGCAGGAAGCGGTCCCCAACTGCGTGAATCATAGCTCACCGCGCGATTGTCTCCCATCATAAAGTACGAGCTTGAAGAGAGCGTGATGTCTTCATCTCCCGAGGTGACCGTGCCGCTCGGCAAATACGGCTCATTCAACACAAACCCGTTTGGATTCTGTTTGTTGTAGATCGTAATGGTATTGTTGTTGATGACCACGCGCTCCCCCGGCAGGCCGATAACGCGCTTGATAAGATAGGTCGACGGGTCGCTTACGTCGTGGAACACCACTACCTCGCCGCGTTCCGGCGGACGGATGCGGAAGGTCAATTCGTCGGTCAGCACATAATCGCCGTTGGAAAAGGTGGGAACCATGCTCGTGCCGCTTACGAGAAATGGCTGGACAAGAAATGATCGCACAATGAACACCGCAGCGACGGCGATGACAGCGATCTCCAATACCTCGAGCAGCGACGCAAAGAACTTTCTCATATATAGTAAGTTAAGTGTACTCATTATATAGAAGATGTAATACAATAATCAAGCATGGACCACACACTCATCATCGGACTGGGAAATCCCGACCCGGCGTTCGAGAATACCTACCATAATATAGGCGCTCTTGCGGTGCAACGGATCGCGGAACACGCGGCGAACAGTGCCGGGCACGCGGCGGAAGGCAATCCCGCCCCGAAGTTCCGCATGCATAAGAAAAGCTTTTCATATGCCAAAATCGGGAATCATATCTTCATCCGCCCGTTCGTCTTCATGAACGAATCCGGTCGCGCGGTCAAAGACGCGATGCGCGCGTTCGGCGCGAGCGCAAAAGATATCGTTGTCATCCACGATGACAGCGACATTCCGGTCGGCGATTTCAAGCGCGCAACCGGCGGTGGCTCCGCCGGACATAAGGGCCTCCAGTCCGTCATCGACCATCTCCATACCCAGGACTTCGCGCGCATCCGCATTGGCATCCGCGAGCCAAACGAGGTGCGCAGAAAAAAAGCCGGGGATTTCGTGCTCTCCCCCATCACCGCCGCCGACAAAAAAATCTTCGAGAGCGTCTTCCAAGAAATAAGGAATACCTATTTTGAAGCATAGAAGATTAAATGCTTCAAAATAGGTATTCCTTATTTCTTATTTATTTTTATATCCTCACCGCGGCTTCTAGGAAAAGGATAAGGCAGCATACTTTTGGAAACCATTAATCTTCTGGTTTCCAAAAGTATGCTGCCTTATCCTTTTCCTAGAAGCCGGACGATAGCGGGAACGTCATCGAGAACGCATACCCTCCCTGCGTATCCTGTTGGATGCCAAGAAGCGGAAGCGTGACCGCCCCGAAATGGTGATCGCTTTGGACCGCATTTTTGAATGCGACTATCTGATCCGTCGATTGGGCGGTGCCAGCCACGAGAATGGGAGTGTTCGCCGCCTGGAATGATATATGGCTTACCGTAACGCCGTTCGCCGCCGCCGTATTGTTTATATCATCGATCATTAAATAATTCCTGCTGATCTCCGCCTCCGCGCCGGAGACAAGCGCCACCGATCGGTTGAACGCCGTAGAGGACGCCTCAAGCGCCGCAACCTCGGAGGATTCCTTTCCTTGTTGGGTAAATGCCGCCTGCGACTCGATGCCGGACCGCACGGTATTCAAAAAACTGTCGGCAAGAAAAAGGACGATGATGAGAAATCCAAGGATCGCGGGAACGAGCACGCGCCAAAGATTCATAAAATTAAGCAATTGTTCCTCGTGGAACGTATCAAGCGCCTCTTCGCCGGATAAATTGATCTCCTTGTCTTCCAAATTCGCATTACTTCCCCGCAAGGCGCATCCGAACGCCACAAACCACTCCGGAGGGACCGGCTGAACCGTCAAAAATGTAGGAGTGAAGACCGGCAGTAAGGCTGATGTTCCGATGGCTTGCACGGCCTCTTTGTGAAACGCCACTGCGGAAAGGAGAATCCCGGCCAGCGGATCCGGCCAATGCTGGGTATAGAAATTCATCACCTGTCGCAAACTCGCCGCGAGCATCTCTTCAAACTTTTTTGTTGCTATCTGACCTTTTTCGTCGGTAAGGTCGGCCCACTGATTCGCGTATTCGAAATAGAGCATTCCTTTCCGGACGATAAGAAAATCGATCCCTGCATTATCGATGTCAAGCACAAGATACGATTTATCCATATCCACGCCGGTCCCCTTTTCGCGCAAGATCCTCACGAGCGCGAGCGCCCGGGATTCGACGCTCACCGTTATGAACCCGGCGGCGTAGAGCGCTTCGGTCATTGCATCCACGATCTTCTTATCCACGAACGCCGCCGCAATATCCGACCTTAAATTTACTTCGTCACGCCCCAGGAGCTGCCAGCCGTAGTACACATGGGAAATATCCACCGGGGACACCATCTGCACGTTGAGATTGATCGCTTTATCAAGGTCATCCCCTTCCATAAGAGGCAACGTAAAAACCTGGCTGTACATATTGACCGAACTCAGAGACACAACGACATTCATCTTCTTTCTCTTTTTTTTCGCGAACGGCAGATGCGACCTCAGCTCCTGAAGCGCGGCGGCGAACGCCGCCGCGTCCTTTATGGCGCCTTTTGAGAGGACGCCCGGCGCGAGGCGCACCGCCTCCGTCTTCCATCCCCCCCGGTCGGAATAGACGAATCGCAGCACCTGATCGCTCACCTCAAGGCCGGCGGCGCTCGCGCGGATCCTTAAGAAGGAAAGAAATTTTTGAAAAAAAGATTTGATCGATTGCATGAGATTTATTGGACGTCCGTCCATGAGACGATGTTGACCGCCCCCGTCGTGCCGTTCACCGAAACCACGATCTGGATCTTCTTCGTGTGGCTCGAAACGGTCGCCGCGGACAGGATGGTGGCAAAGCCCGATGAGGGAGAATTCTGCGTGACGGCGACGGTGGCCGTCGTGGACGTGCCGGCGGCGACCGAATATCCCGACGGGTTGGAGAATTGAGCGTTCCGGTCAAGCTGCAGCAGCCCATCCTCCGCTCCCGCCGTCGCGGTCGACTCGGCGCTGTACGCCGCGGCAACGCCGTATCCCGTGTCCACGAGCGACACCGCAAAGAACGCGATGAGCAACCCCGCCACCGCGACGATCCCCCCGATGAAGATCACCAGTGCCAAAAACGACTGCCCCTCATTGGACGATGGATGTCTCACCTAAGTTATTATACCTTTTTTAGGAAAAGCGTACGCGGGAGGATATCAAGAAATCCGTTGTCACCAATTGAAAGTTAAAATACTTGTGTAGTGGGTGGGCGCGCTTCCGCCGGCTGCCGCGACGATGTCAAATCCGACAATTTCATAGTAGCCACTCCACCCTCCGCCGCTATAGCTGAAGCTCACCGTGGAAGCTCCCGCAGCGTATGACGCCCCTGAGTTCTCGGCGTTAGCACCCTGAACGGAATACCACGTGGTCTGGTTGGTCGGGGTGGGGACCGTATTTACCGACCCCGACCCCGTTACCGCCAGGTCGCCCGAGGCGCTCACCACCGTCTGCGTCCAGCTCGAGTTGGTATTGGTACTGCTCGTGGCTTGGGCGAAGGTCGTTGTCCCTCCTGTTTGGTTCGCCCCCGTCACGCTCAATGCGGCAAGGTTCGCCGAACCTGTCGTACACCCGTTCGTCCATGACGCTTTGAGGGTCTTGTTACCGCTTGTGGGAGCGACGAGACCCCAAAGCTGGGTGAGTCCCGGGTCAGACGTGTTGGAACTGCTCGCCATAAGGGTCATTGCCTGGTTCGTACCACCGGAATCCCACGTCACCGAAATACCCGTGGGAAGCGGCGTGCAGCCTGCCCAAGAAAGATGTGCGACAAGAGCACGGTTCGACCCGCTCCCGACGGTATAGGTCAGGGATACGGAAGTTGTGTTGAGCGCGGATTCAGTGGGAGAAGACGTGGCGTCGATCGCTACCGCAGCATACGCGGGCGCTGCCTGCAGGGCGAAAGAGAGGACGGCGAGCGGGATGATGATGAAAAGATATTTTTTCATGTTTAAGAATATCAATATCCAGGAATGGATTTCCTCATTGCGACGTTGCGGCGACGTTCACCGTCGTCCACGTGGGAGTTCCCGCGGTGGAGGTCACGTCGGCGAAGAGGTAATCACCCGCGGGAATCGTGGCGGTCGAAAAGGAAGTCGTCGAAATGCCGGCATGGCCGCACGCAATGGAGGAGAGCACCACGGTGCCCGGGGCTGTCGCGCTTATCGTGGTGGTATAGAACAACTCTATGGTCGTCGTGGCCGACGCGTATTCGAAACAGGAGACATAGGTAATCAGTTTCTGGTTTGAGGTATAGATCTTCGCCAGGTTATAAGGAGCGGTCGTCGTGGCGTTGTAGATATTGAACGTGACCGAGGACGACGCGAGCGTCGAAGATACGGTGAGGTTTGCCCCCGATGTGCCAAGATACGCACCCGCTCCGTATATCTGCGCACTGCTAAAAGCATTTGTACCAAGAGCCGTCGTCGTCCCCGTACCGCCGTTCGCCGCCGTAAGAACGCCGCTTATGAAAGCGTGAGTTCCCAAAGCAGTCGTCGTCGCCGTACCGCCGTAGGAAGAGGGAAGCGGAGAGGCTATCGTCGTTACCGAACCCGTAGTCGAAGCAATAACTAGACCGCCCAACGTCCAAGGAGTAGTGGAAACAAGACCACCACCGCCCGAACCGCAAGTAGAAAGGAAAGCGCACGCACCCAATAAAGTCGTCGTCCCCGTACCGCCGTTCGCCGCCGTAAGAACGCCGCTTATGAAAGCGTGAGTTCCCAAAGCAGTCGTCGTCGCCGTACCGCCGTTCGCCGTTCCCAAGACAGTTCCTGTGATTAAAGTCCCCGAAGCATTCGTCGCCAAGAAAGGAGATGAAGTTACATTTCTATCTGTTATATTTCCAACCACATCGAGAGTGGTGGAAGGTACCGTCGTCCCGATGCCGACGTTGCCGGGGAAGGAAAACGGTCCGCCGAAGGTGCTGGAGCCGAACTCGCCCGAGGAAACGTTCCCTGCGTTGATAGTCGAACCGCCGAGGCTGGCTCCCGAGATGGTGCCTGTGACATTCAGGTTTCCTCCAATGTACACGTTATTGGAGGCGTCGGTGTTGATCGCGCCGCTGCCGCCCGAAGGGTTTTGCGTCGGGCCGTTGAACGCAAGCGTGCCGAGCGTCGACCAGAAGAATGTGCCGATGAGCAGGATGCCGGCCGCAATCGCGAGAATATGGACTGTCTTCAGCGGTGATGGTTGGTTCATTTTAATGATGATGTACTTGCCGCTGGAGACGTTGCCGTCGCGTTTTGGGGAAGCTGCGCGGGAGCGGCGCTCTGCTGCGCCGCGGCGGCCGGATTCGCCATCAGTTGGGCAACGCTACTCGTGCTTGAGAGCCGCGTCCAGAACACGATATCCTGGGCGTTGAAATATATCACGTCCGACGGACCCCATGCCGCCTGGCTGAACGGATAGACGCCGACCGTGGACTGCCCCTGCGCGTCGGTGCTCCGCTGCAGGAACCACGGGTCCTCGATATGCGGCGACGGGGACCAGTCAAGGACGCCGAAATAGATATCGCCGGTCGTAAGATACACCGCAGAGTACGGCGAGAGCGACGCGCCGCCGTTTGCCGCGCCGCCGCCGACCACGCGCGTGCCCACCAAAATGCCGACGCCGATAAGGAATGCGACCGCTACGATGATGATAATGATGATGAGTGTTTTTGGCATATGCATGGTAGTGTCTTTAATTATTATACACGAATCGGTCAATCCGCGGTCACGATAAGGTGTCCGACCGGACCCTTCGCCGGACCGCCGCACGACGCGCAATAGAAGGTAAAGTCGCCGGCCTGCAGGGCCTCGAACTGGATGGTCTGCGTTTTGCCCTTGGGGATCACGCCGCTGAACCCGTAATTCGGTTGTGTGAACCCGTAATTCGCGTCGACGGCGGTCATCTCAATATTCACCGTATCGCCCTGCTTCACCGCCACCGTATTCGGGGAATACGCGCCGCCCGCGATCTTGATGTTGAAACTGCGATAACTCACGCTTCCGCCGGGATTCCCCGGACCCTGCACGACGGGAACCGCGACATTTGCGGGAGTGCTGGTCGCGCCCTTGTTGGGAATCACGGTGTTCGCGGGAACCGGCGCCATGGTGGACGATGTCGGAGCCGCCGCCACGCCGGAATTCCCGTTCGCCGTTTGCGTCTGACCCGAGCCCGGGACCGGACCCGCGCCGCTCCCGCGCAACGCGTATACGACGAGCGCCGCGACGGCCGCGAGCACCACCACCGCGATGACGATCTCTATAATTATTTTTTTTCTTTCATCCATGGAATTTATTATATCATCCCACGCGCGACCCTTGCATCACTTGCATCAGTAGAGCGTCTGCCACACGACCGTCCCCGACGCATTCGCAGCGCAGAGGGAGAGATGGTCCTGGTTCGCGCCGCCGGGCGAATAGAACCAGAGCGTTCCGCGGATGGCCGAACTGCAGCTCGGCGCCGAGCCCTGACTCACAAGTTGCAGACCACCGCCCACCGAAAGCTGTTCGGCGGGGTTCGTCACTCCGGCACCGATACCGACGTTGCTCCCGCTGAAGTTGATGACGCTGTTGATCGGGGTCCACAATAGACCGCTATTTCCTAATGCCTCCCCGCTTGCCGACGGAAGTACGTTCGTATCGAACGTGGCCGCGGAAACGTGTTCCACCGTGGACTGAAAAAACTGGCTGAAGGCCTGGGCGATGTCCGTCGCCGGCGTATTGTATGCCATCGTGAACGAGACGCTCACCGTGTCATGCCCGGGAGGGCTCGCATTGCGGGTGAACGAAAGATTAGAAACAACGACCTTCGGCGATGTGAGTGCTTGCAACGTCCCAGTCGTCGTCTGCTGAAGATATACCGTCCCGCTCGAAAGCGTGAGGGACGACGGGTCGAGCGACGAGCTTGCCACAAAGAACTGCAGCGTGGACACGGGGGTGGACGTGGCAATGTTGATGACGCTCGCCGTCTCCACGTAATACTGGACCTTCTGAAGAAGAGACTGGCTCTCCTGGTCCACCGCCACCGAGGACGATAATTGCACCTGTATCTCGCTTACCACCACGAGAATGCCGATGAACGCGATGATGATCACGGAAAAGATGGCGATCGAAACGAGCATTTCAATGAGGGTAAATCCTTTTGTGGGCATACTACTATTATAGCAGGTATTTATAAGCAGATACGTTACGGACTCCAGTTCACGGAAACGCCCGTCACGCGCGGCGTGGCAGTTCCGTTCGGGTTGGAGGTCAGGATGATACGATAGCGGAAGTATCTTCCCGTGAGGGCCGGGTAATTCGTCAGCGGGATCGGCACGCCGGCAACGCCGGCGTACGTCGTTCCCGACGTACCGTCGTAGCCCTTGAAGCTCCACGACCCCGGCGTGGACGACGTACTCACGGCGAACTGGAACCCGACCGTGGTGGACGCGGGTACGGTTCCCTGCCAGGTGACGGAATTGAGCTGCGCGCCGCTCGTGACGCCCGTGTCAAATGTCTGCGAATCGAGCGTGCCCGTCGTCGAGGTTCCGTTCGCGGTCCACGAGGTCACCACATCGTATTGCGACGGCGAGCCGCACGGTGTCGATGGCGTGTTGCTGCAGTTGAACGATATCCAGCCCGCCGTGTCGTTCCATGCCCATCCGGAGAATACGCCGGTTAAAGGATTGATCACGACCTGATAGGTGGGGCTCGAAGGACAGACCCAGCTCGACCCGTTCCACGTGGAAGCCCCCGAGGAATTGCCGCAGAACGATATCCAGCCGTACGCGTCGTTCCACGCCCATCCCGCAAGGTGACCGCTGCCGTCGTTGCTTACGCCATAGTCGCTCGTACCGCAGATGTTCTGCTCGCCGCCGGAGCCGTTCGGCGCGGTGCCGCAATCGAGCGAAATGTACCCCGCCGACGAGCTGGCATAGCCCGTGATATTCGTGGAAGCTACAATGATGTTCTGTGTATCGTAAAAATCCATCCAGCCAATCGCGTCGTTCCACGCCCAATGCTGCAAGGATGACGAGCTGATATTTGTGATGCCTCCGCTCGGCGCGAACACTGCCATGCTTCCCTCCCATGTGGAGGTCGTGCTACCGTACCAACTGAATGTCCAGTTGCCGGCGATCGGACCTGCGGTGGATTGGGCCTTGTATTCCGCCCCTTGGTCCGCGTTGCCGCCGCCCTCGCATTGGGAGATCGTCCATCCGGTGCCGGGGAATATATCCTGAATGCCGCAATTGTATTGCTCGCCAGCGCCGTCATCCTGCCCTATGCTCACCACGCCGAATTCGCCGTTCTGGCTTGTCGTCACCGTCCCTGCGGACGGAAACGCCGAAGTGCCGGTAGCAGCCGAAGTGAGATTAAGGACGCTCGGGGAGAGTTCGAGGACCGACAAGCTGCCGCCGAAGGCAGGATCACTGTAGGTGGCTGTCACTGTATCCGCGCCGGCGGCCGTGCCTGTTGCATACGCGATGGCTACCCACATACTGGCGTTCAAATAAGAATAATGTGGGGGGTTTACCTGCGCGATCTCGGTGCTTGTCACAATGGTAAAATGGTTTCCCAGCGTGTCCGTAACACTCGTAACGCCGGTTGTATATGAGGCACCGCTATAGGTCTGCATGACGGCGACGATGGTATCCCCCGCCGTGACCGATGAGCTGAATCCCTGGTAGGTCACATTTCCTGCTCCGGTGGGCGAGCCGGGCGTGCTCGACGCCTGCACGAGGGAAACAACACCTCCTCCACCTCCACCACCTCCTCCTCCTCCACCGCCGCCGGATGATACCGTGATCGGAGTGGTGGCGGTGGATGTCCCGTTCACGTTGTTCGCGGAAAGGGTGTAGGTAAGAGTCCCCGTGGCATTCGGGGTGACGCTCGTCGTGCTCGATGCGGTGGTCGTGGAAAAGCTGAGATTGTTGCCGGAGATCAGGACCGACGACGCATTCGAGACGTTCCAGGAAAGGACCGACGACGAGCCAAGTGTGATGGAAGAGGGTGATGCGGAAAAGGAATTGACGGTGGGGGGGGGAGCGGAAGAGCAACTAGACCAGCCCGAACAGAATGTTGCCATAGCCGCCGCCCAATGGGTCGATCCAGCCGCTGTTGAAACGGTAAAATTGCCCGTCAAGTTCCCGGCGGTAGCTTGCGTGCTTGATTCCGTCCCTTCGTCCGCGGATCCTCCCCCGGCGTTCTGTTGAAGATTCCATCCGCTCCCTGCGGTATAGGCGTTTGCATTCCCCAGACCATCGTCCTGAACAGAAACCGCCGCTCCGAACTCCCCGTTTTGGTTGGTCGTTACTGTTCCCGCGCTCGGCGTAGCGGACGTTCCCGTGGCATTCGACGTCCGATCGAGCGTGCTTGAGGTAACCTCCATGATGGAAACGAGTCCCCCGCTTGTCGAGCCTGTCCAATTTACTGTTACCGTATCCGCCCCCGCAGCAGTACCGGTCGCATATACTATCTCGGATGCGACTTCCCCATAGTTCGGGGTAGCGAGCTGATAGGCGAACGTACTGCTGACGATATTCCATTGATTTCCGCGCGTGTCGGTGACGGAAGAGATCGTATCGGTTCCGCTCCCTGTATACCATTGCACAAGCCCAATAATGGTTGCTCCGGCCGTTACATTGGAGGAGAATGCCGCGCTCGCGCTCGTCCCTCCGAAATTATTGGATCCCGCCGTCCCTTCAAGCCACGTCACCGTGGAAGCCGACGCCGGAAATGCCGCTGCAAGTCCTGTTATTAAAAAAACGAAGATAAGGTATTTTCTCATCGTAAAAACATCAATAGCCCGGAATGGAGACATAGAGCGATCCGGTGCTCGTAGTATAGTCGATGTTAGAAGAGCTGGCGAACTGGTTGCCGGCCGAGGTCGCCACGGTGCTCGTGGCGCCGCCGGACCAGTCGGCCTGATAGAACACCCGGTCACCGTTCCGTGTGATGTACGTGCTGATCGTGCCGGTTGTCCCGTGCGTCCAGTTGTACACGGCAAAGACCTGCTTCGTGGAAGGATCGTACGTATTGCCGCTTGAGGTCGCCGCGATGTTTCCGCCGCTGCGGTACGCATCGGCGAGATAGAAATAATCCGTGTAGGTCGTCGTCCCGATGACGACCGACTGGATACCCGACGTGGCGGTGTAGGGCGACGACGACGTGATGAGATAGTACTGGTATGCCGAACCGGTGGCGAGTGAAAGGATATTGTTCCAATTCCCTTCCGACCACGCGCGCACGTTGGTGAGAAGACCCTGCGCGTTCGTCACGGCCGTCTGCACTTTCCCCGCCTGGCCGCTCTCGGTGAGCGACGGGGCGATGATCATCGCAACGCCCACCGTAAAGATGGCGCCGATGCCAATGGCGACCATGAGTTCCACGAACGTCTGCCCGGATCGAAGCGTCCTCATCTATTATATTTTACACTATCACGCTAAAAACTGACGCTGCCGGACGATGCGATGGAAATAGTGGAGGAGAACGCGGTGTTCTCTTTCGGCATGTAGAGCCCGACGGTCGTAGAGACCGACGCCGTGCCGGAGATGGACGAGAAGATCACGTCGAGCGTCGCACCAGGCGCGAGCGTGGAGGTGGCGTACGCCACCGTCGGCGGCAGGCGATACGGTCCGCCGGCGACCGTCGTCGTGCTGTAGCTTGTTTTAAACAGCGCGTAGAACGGCACGCTCGTGGCGTTCGAGAAATGCACGCCCCACGCCACGTCGGATTCCTGCGCCATCGCGTCGCTCTGCGCCTGGCGCAACAACGTGCCGATCTGCTGGGTCGTCGCCACGAGGTCGACGTCGATCCGGCGCGATCCAAGGTTCATGAATACCACCACACCGGCAACGATCATGAGCGCGAGCACGAGCAGAAGTTCGATGAGCGTAAATCCCTTTTCCATCAAAACGAGGTCGTTAATTGGTAGACGGGAACGATGATGGCAAGCGCGATGACGGCCACCATGACGCCCATAATGAGGAGCATCGCCGGCTCAAGGAGCGAGACGAGCGCCTTGATGTTCGCGTCGATGTTCGATTCGTAGAACTGGGCGAGGGTGTCGAGCACTTCGTCGAGATGCCCCGCTTTCTCGGAAATGGCAACAAGGCTGGAAACCGTTTTTGGGAATACCGTTTCACGGCGGAACGCCTCGCCGATCGTGAGTCCTTTTGCCAGCCCTTCGTTCGCGACGCGAAGCAGCGCGGAACGGTACGAATCCAAACCGACGGTCTCGGCGGCGATGGTGAGCGTCTGCACGATCGGCAGGCCGGCGCGCATGAGCGAGCTCATTGTGGACGCCATGCGCTGAACCGCAAGTTCCTGGTACACCGTCCGCACGAGCGGAAGATTCGTAAGCACGCGGCTGAATACTTTCTTTCCCGGCTCCGTTTTGGTCACCACCCATACCAGCGCCCCGACGACTACGACCGTTCCCGGAAGAAGGATGAGGATGTTCGCCCCTATAAAGAGACCGACGGTAAATACGACCTGCGAGAACCATGGCGGGGTGATGCCGCTTTGGGAAAAAACATTCGCCACCTTCGGCAACGCGAACGTCACCAGGAAGGTCATGATCGCCGTTGCCATGCAGACCAACACGATCGGATAGATCATCGCCGACTTTATCTTGCTCCGGATCTCCGACTCCTTTTCGAGCGAGACGCTCAGGGTTTCAAATGTCTTCTGCAAACTCCCCGACTCCTCGGCGGCCTTCACTAAATTGATGACGGTCGGCGAGAAGTCTTTTGGGTGCCGCGCGAACGCCTGATAGAACGGTTGGCCTTTGCTCAGGTCTTCGCGCACCTCCAAGAGAAAGTTGCGCATCGCCGGCTTGTCAAAATCCATAAGAAGAATGTTGATCGCGGAAAGCAGGTCCGTCCCCACGCGCAGCATCAGCGCAAGATATTTTGTGAGAAACACCTTGTCCGACGTGTTGATATTCCCGAAAAGCCCCTCCATAAATCCAAGCTTCACTTGCTTTATCGGCTTCACCGAGATCGGGCGCAATTGCTTCCCGCCGAGAAACCGCAGGACGTCGCCCAGGGCGTCGGCCTCATATTCCCCCTCCGTCATTTTTCCCGCCTCATCCGCCGCAACATAATGGAACAGCATACATATATGATAACACACCGTTTTTAATCTTCATTTAATCCCCGCCGAGTATTGTGGAGAAATGGAAGAAATTTTTGATTTTAATGCCGCAAAAGAAGCACTGTGTGATTGCGTACGCGAGATGTATCCCCTAAGCAAGGGCGAACGCATTGTCCATCCGGATAAGGTGATTTTCCGATCAAAAGATATTCGAACCACCCGAAAACAGATCAAGCATGTTATCGAGCAACGCAAAGCGGAGGGGAAATCAGCGGATGAAATACGACGTATTATAAGTTATATTCCAAAAACAATTATTGATTTTGACTTTGAGATCGTCAACTCAAATCAGAAATACGCCGGGAGTATGTTGCGAGTCAAGGTGTTTAAAAAATGGGGTTGCGGGATGGTGGCGGCGATAGATAAAGAAGTCGACGGCCGAAAGGATCTCATCACGGCATATCCTTATCGTTACATATCCGCCTATTTTCTTCTTCTTAAAAAGCTCCATACATCTGCCGCCGGGAAGACGCCACACCCTTAAGTTTTACTCGAGGGATAACTTCCATCAAGCACCGTCATTTTAAACGGCGTTCGCAGTGGGAGGCAATTTCTGACCTTCAGCAGCAGAAGTAAAGAGCTTTTATATTAGCGAGGGAACCCCCGCAAACATCTTAACAAAAAGCAAGAATGCGTCAAACTTCTTTTAATGATTTTTTAATCATTTTTTCACGCAAGGAAATACTATCGTCATCCGCGAGTAGCATATCCCTTTTCGGGGTATGCCGGAGGCGCGAAGGCGCCGAGGCTTAGCGCGCTTTCAGCAGAAAGCGACGCGACCCCGAAAAAGGATATGCTATTCCCGGATGACGCGCAACACTTCCTCAAGCGTCGTCATCCCGGTCTCCACTTTCTGCAACCCGTCCTCAAACATCGTTTTCATTCCAGACGACTGCGCCTGCGAGCGCAGGGCCTCCAGGCTAAATTCCGGGCTTACGATAAGCTCCTTTATTTTTTCATTGATCTCGAACGCTTCATAGATGCCGAGACGGCCGCGGTATCCCGTCAACCCGCACGCCGGACAACCTTTGCCGGCATAGAGCGTCTTCGGAATACGTACTTTTTCCGACGCAAGGCCGTTCTCCTTGATCTGCGCCAGGAGCGCCGCCACGATCGACGGGTCTATGTTGTATGAATAGATGCAGGTCTGGCAAATTTTCCGTACCAACCGCTGGGCAAGCACGAGGTTCAGCACCGAGCTCACAAGGAACGGCGGGATTTTCATATCAAAGAAACGCGGGATCGCCGTCGGGGCGTCGTTTGTGTGAAGCGACGACAAGAGCAAATGCCCGGTGAGTGCCGCCTGCACGGCGATGTCGGCGGTCTCGGCGTCGCGGATCTCACCGACCATGATGATATTCGGATCCTGGCGCAGGAGCGCGCGGAGGCCGGACGCGAACGAGATTCCCGCCTGTGGGTTGATCTGCGTCTGGTTCACATACCGCATGTTATACTCGATCGGGTCCTCCACGGTCGTCACATTCACCTCGGGACGGTTCAACATGTTCATCAGCGCGTAAAGCGTGGTCGTTTTTCCGGAACCGGTCGGACCGCACGAGACGAGCATGCCGAACGATTTCTTGAGGTTATCGGAAACGATCTTTGAAACCTCCGGCGACATGCCGAGCTCTTCGAGCGAGAGCGGCTTCTGCGACGACTCAAGCAAACGCATCTCCACCTTTTCCCCATAGAACGTCGGCATGGTGGAAACGCGGACGTCGATCTCCTGACCGCCAAGCTCGTAACGAAACCGGCCGTCCTGCGGAGTAAAGTGTTCGTCGATCTTGAGGCCGGCGAGCAACTTGATGCGTGCGACGATGCCGGGATGCACCGCCTTCGTGATATCCATCACCTGGTAGAGGATGCCGTCAATACGATAACGGATGAACGTGGACTCTTCCAATATCTCGATATGAATGTCCGACGCGCGCGAAGCGAGCGCATAGGAAAGGATGTTATCCACGATGCCCACGATGGGAAGGTCCTTCGCCGCTTCCTGCGCGCTCTTCGACTGGCTCACAAGCGACGCCCGTACGTTCTCGTCGATGATCTTCTTGAAATCCTTCCCCAGCTCGTAGCCGTACACGGAAAATCCGCGGTTCAGGTCTTCCGACGACGCAAGGAACGGCTTGATCTTTCCGTTCAGGCGCTGTTCCAAAAATTCGCGCGTCTCCAGGTCGGAGGGATCGAGCATCGCGACGTCGTACGTCCCGTTCTCCTCCCGTCCGAAAACGATGACCTGCCGCTGGCGCGCCATCCCCTCGTTCAAAAGCTCCACCAGTTCCTTATTGACCTTGATCGTACTGAAATCCGCGCGGGGCACGCCAAGTAGGGATGCGATGAGGTCGTTCAGATAGTTGGACTCGACGATCTTTTCAGAGACCAACACGTCGATCACATTCTGACCCTTGCGATTGGCCTCCTGGTACAGTTCATCGAACCGCTCCGGAGCGATCAGGTTCTGGTCCACCAGCAATTTCTTGAGCTGGTCCGAGGAAATAGGAAGTTTCATGATGGTCGTTGTCTTGTTAATGATAACAGAGCGGCGGGTAAAATAAAAAGCGCCGACGGAAGCCGGTGTTTTTTATAACCAAATCCACAAAACGGTTAGAGGGCTAAGTTCGAACCTTGTTCGTACACATACACAGAGTTTCCCCCGTCGTTTGTCTCGACATCGCCCGGGCCGTTCGTTTTGTACTTTGTGCTCTCCATCATTGTGGCAACCTTCCATGATGTTGTCGTCGCCGCGTAGACGTACGCACTGCTGCTACCGCTGTTCGTCGGATCAACCGGCCATACACCGAGCGGAGCTCCCGAGCTGATCACGGTCAAATTGACAGGAATCCAACCGGTGCCATTGACCAATCGTGAAGCGGTACTGGTAATGCTCGTCTCGCCTGCGGCGAATCCCCACTCCACTGAGGTAGAAGAGAGGTCTAAAACGGTGGAGGTTGCAAGGCCGGAGGTGCTTGCATTTGCAGTATAGAGTACACCCACGGTGGTCGCGCCGCTAGAGGTCGCGTCCATTGACGTCGTTGTCGCCACATCCGTCTGGTACAACGCAAGGGCACTCTTGATCGTCGCGAAGTCGGAGATGCGGTTCGAGTCCCTCGCCTGGCGCAAAA
>Ga0187851_10000996_pt1 | contig 27848 bp, 23 predicted proteins | sample June2016WEW_6_10_FD_132997 | JGI IMG/M metagenome (GOLD analysis project Ga0187851, IMG submission 132997) | Peatland microbial communities from SPRUCE experiment site at the Marcell Experimental Forest, Minnesota, USA - June2016WEW_6_10 | ecosystem: Environmental > Terrestrial > Soil >...
ATTCCCACATTCCCACACGCATTCCGATTGTCCGTATACTCACTGGGGACCCCAGAACACCCCCGGCCGAAGTGTTACCCATGTCCCCGGTCTGAAATGTCACCTATGTCCCCGGCCGGACATAACAATAGTTGCGGCTCAGTAACAATAGTTGCGGCTCGGTAACGCAAGTCTCCGCGACAGGTTACTAGTGTAGTGTCTCAGTCAAGGATTGACAACGCCGGCCGAGCGTCGACACGAGTGTCGACGCGGCAGGCACGAGTGCCTGCGCCACGGTGAATGGCCGGTGATTGTCAAAGAATCTGCGAGACAGGCCACTAGAACCCGAAACCGGCGCCGTTTCACCGGTTGCATCGGCTGCCATTGGATCTGTGCATGCGGTCCCGCGGTTCGCGCTTTTCCACGGCAGTTGATTGCAGCAGATCCACAGTGAAGCAAATGACGTGATTATTCCGGCGCATTTGCGGTGCGCGCACTGCGACTTACGGCAAATATACGGTGAATACATGCTGGACGGCGGAAAAATGCAACCCGCCGGATCCAAAAATGACGGCCAGGTGTATACTGTACCTCGCGGTCAGATTAGAACGAAATTGCTGATTGGGCGGACTGACAAAGAAGCATTAAGCTGATTTTCTCGAAAATTGGAGGAATTACCATGAAAATAACAACCTTTCCAGCGCCACCGAAGGAATTCAATCCGGTGACGGGATCCGACAAGGAACTGGCGCAGTATGGGTATCCGCGGCGGCCCGACCCGGTCAAGGAGCCGGTGCTTAGAAAGCTCTGGGATCAGCATTTCACGGGCAAACATACGCTCGTGACAGCCGAACTGGTGGAAGACAAGGTGTGGCACACGGTGCCGCACGGCGCCCCGAAGAAACCGGGGTTCGGCCTGGGAGGGGATTGGGGCGGCGCGGTGGTGCAAGTGGCGTCGTTGGGGCTGACTCCGCCCGAGCCCGCGAACACGGTATTCGCGGAGTGGGTGGTTCCCACGATTTCGCCCAAGCCAACGGAGCCGGGGTCGCAGACGGTGGGCTTCTGGGTCGGGCTGGGCGGATTTGGAACGAGCCAGGTATTACAGGCCGGGACGGCGGCGACGCTTAGCGGCACCAGCGTCAATTACTGGGCCTGGACCGAGTGGTTTCCGGCGGGATACAAGGTTGCCAACCTGGCGATCGAGCCGGGCGACCTGGTGAGCGTGCTGGTGTGCGCGCCGGAACCGAATCACGGTTATGTCAGCATGATGAACCATCGCACCGGCATTGCAATCAGTGTAGGGGTGAGCGATCCGAATGGGACGACGCCGTACGACGGATCGAGCGTGGAGTGGGTGATCGAGGCGATCAACACAGAAGTGCCGAATTTCGGCAGCGTGACCTTTACTCAGGTGACCGCAGGGACCCAAAATCACACTATCGATCTTACGCATGCGTTCACGATCAATACGACCAACGGAAGCAAGACGCTGGCGACGGGAAAGATCCTGGCATCCAAAGACGAGGTTGAGGTGATCTGGGACGCGGCGATCTGAGCGGGCGGCGTATAGCAGCCTGTGGCAGAAACGGGAAACCGCTAATACTAGCGGTTTCGGCATTTCTGCCACGGGCAGACAGGCCGCGGGTTATACGGCCGCGGCGGTTGGCTTTTCAGATTTTCAGGTCTATAGCTCTAAAGAGGCTGACTCATTGGGATCAGGCGAGCATACTCTAGACAGCCGGGATCCCAGAATGGGAATTCCGGGTGAGCCGTCTGCGGACGGGTGGCGGGGAGAGGTTTGACGCGCGGATCGGGATTGGGAGGCAACACAATGCGCGCTGCGAATCTGTGGAGGCGGCTGGCTCTGTCGGTGCTGGTGGGGCTGGGATGTGGCCCCGTCCTTTCGGCTCACGCAGTGGGCGCGAAACCCGCGGCGGAACGGGCGGCCGGGAATACGGGAGCGACAACCCAGAAGGGGCGATCAACGATTCGATCCGCGATGCTTGCGGGGCCTACGGGCTGAGTTACGAGCGAGGCGCGCAGAAGCGGCTGAGTGGAGTGATCAATCGCGAGAGGCACGCCTGGGACAGCAGGCGCGCAATTTAACCCTATTGTGATACGCTCTAATGTTCGAGATCTTTCGAGCGGACGTCGTGGTCTATCATCAGACGTTCCGAATAATCCTGGGGAGCAATTCACGTGAAGGTTTACGAAAGCACCGAAGTCCGAAATGTGGCCCTCGTCGGCCACGGCAACAGCGGGAAGACGTCGCTGGCGGCGGGCATGAGCTTTGCCGCCGGAGTGACCAACCGGCTGACGCGGGTGGACGAGGGCAACACGCTGACCGATTACGACGACGAAGAGATCAGCCGCAAGATCACGATTTCCACGGCACTCGTGGCGATCGAGTGGAAGAAGATGAAGCTCAACGTGTTCGACACGCCGGGCTTCAACCTCTTTATGTACGACACGAAGATGGCGCTGGCGGCGGCGGACGCGGCGCTGGTGGTTGTGGACGGAGTCGGCGGCGTCGAGGTGCAGACGGAAAAGGTTTGGGAATACTCGGAAGAGTTCAAGCTGCCGCGCGCTTTCTTCATCAACCGGTTGGACCGCGAACGCAGCGACTTCGATCGCAGCGTGGCCAACATCCAGGAGTTTTTCGGACGTCACGCGATCCCGGTGGCGCTGCCGATCGGGGCGGAAAAAGAGTTCCAGGGCGTGGTGGACCTGATCCACATGAAGGCCTACACGTACACGCCCGATGGCGACGGAAAGGGCAAGGAGATTGCGATCCCCGAGGCGCTCGCCGAGCGCGCCCAGGCGCTGCACGAGCAACTCATTGAGAGCATCGCCGAAGGCCAGGATGAACTGATGGAAGAGTTCTTTTCCACGGGCACTCTGCCGCCAGAACACATCCGCACCGGCTTGCGCGAGTTGATCAAAGAGAACAAAGTGTACCCGATCCTGTGCGGCTCGGCGCTGCGCAACGCGGGCACGGATGTGGTGCTGGATTTTCTGATCGAGTTCATGCCGGGCCCGACCGAGCGGCCGGCGCTGAAGGCGAACTCCAATGATGTGGAAGTGGAGCGGCCGATCAGCGATAAAGAACGCGTGACGGCGTACGTGTTCAAGACGATCGCCGATCCATTCGCCGGGCGGCTCTCGTATTTCAAGGTCTGCTCGGGCGTGTTGAAAAACGATGCAGCGCTGATCGCGGTGCGCAGCGGCAGCCCGGAACGGCTGGCGCACCTGAGCGTGGCGCAGGGCAAGCAACTGCTGCCGGTGAACGAATTGCACGCGGGCGATATCGGCGTGGTGGCCAAGCTGAAGGACGTGCTGACGGGCGACACGCTGTGCGAGAAGGGCGACACGATTTCGTTCCCCAAAGTGCAGGTCGCCGAACCGTCCATCGCCTACGCCATCGCGGCCAAGAGCCGCAACGACGAGGATCGCATGGGCAACGCGATGCAGCGGATTCTGGAAGAGGATCCGGGCCTGCGGTTCTATCGCGACGCGCAGACCAAGGACTTCCTGCTGGCGGGCAGCGGAGGGCAGCACGTGGAGATTGTCGTCAGCCGCATGAAGAAGCGGTACAACGTGGACGTCGAATTGCGCGCGCCGAAAATTCCCTACCGCGAGACCATCCGCGGCCACGCCGACGTGCACGGCCGGCACAAGAAGCAGACTGGCGGGCATGGGCAGTTCGGCGACATCAAGGTGAAGGTGGATCCGCTCGAGCGCGGGGCCGGGTTCGAGTTCGTCAACGACATTTTCGGCGGCTCGGTGCCGCGCAACTTTATTCCCGCGGTGGAGAAGGGCTTCATCGAGGCGTCGGCGCGCGGGTATCTCGCGGGTTACCCGATGGTGGACTACAAGGTGACGCTGTACGACGGCCAGTATCACGACGTCGATTCATCGGAAATGTCGTTCAAAATGGCCGCCCGCAAGGCTTTCAAGCTGGCCATGGAGGCGGCCCGGGCGACGCTGCTCGAACCGATCATGAAGGTGGAAGTGGTCGGGCCGGTGGAATTCGCGGGCGACCTGATGGGCGACATGAACAGCCGCCGCGGGCGCATCACGGGCATGGACGCCAAGGGCGGCACGCAGATTGTGCGGGCGCAGGTGCCGATGTCGGAGATGCTCGCGTATCAAAATGACCTGACGTCAATGACGCAGGGCCGCGCGTCGTTCACCATGGAGTTCGACCACTACGACTACGTTCCGCAGTTGCAAGCCGACAAGATCATCGCGGCCGCGAAGGCGCTGATGACCGGCGAGGAAGAAGAGGAAGAATAGGCGCGCGTTTACGCCAGCCGGCCGCTCGATGCATTATTCAATGGCCCGGAACCGCCTGGGGCGGCTGCGGGCCATTCTCTTTGGTGCCCCTGGCTGCGTGGCCTGCGCGCCCGGCCAGAATCGCCAGCGCAGGGGTTCCCGTCAGCCGTGCACGGCATTCTCAAAGAACGCCCAGGTCTTGAGCGCGCTCTCACGCCAGCTATAGCGCCGCGCCTGTTTCGAACCGCGCTGGATCATTCCGCGCCGCTCTTCCGGAGACGTGAGCAGCCGCTCCAGCGCCGTCCGAATTTCGGTCACGCTCAGGGGATCGACATAGCAGGCCGCGTCGCCGGCGATCTCCGGAAGCGAACCGGCTGAGGCGGTCAGGACAGGCACGCCGGCAGCCAGCGCCTCGACCACCGGGAATCCGAATCCTTCATACAGCGAGGGATAGGCAAACACGGTGGCTCCCGCCATGATCGCCGGCATGTCCCGCTCGGCGACGTAGCCCAGCGAGCGAACCCCGTCCACGCCACTACGCACGCGCGCTCGTGTTTCCCGGTCGAGCCAGCCCGGCATTCCCACGAGGACCAGGTCGAATTCTTCCCTGAGACCCGGCCGCATGCCGGCGTAGGCATCCAGCAGTCGCGCGAGGTTCTTCCTCGGCTCCAGCGTGCCCACAAACAGGATGTATGGCCGGACCAGGCCATAGCTCTCGCGAGTCGCCGGACCGTCGGGTGGATCGCCTCCGAAGTACTCTTCCCGCACGCCGGGGTAGATGACGCTGATCCGGGAGTCTGGTATGCGCAGTGCGGCCAGCAGATCCTGTTTCGTGTTGTTTGAGACGGCGATCACCTGGCGGGCGCGACTGACGATTCGGGAGAAGAACGCCCGATCGGCTCTGATCGTCTGTCGGGTGTGCAATTCGGGCAGGCGAAACGACGTCAGATCGTGGACCGTCGTCGTCAGGACGATTTTGCAGGGCACATCGCGCACCAGATTGGATGCATGGAAGAGGTCAGCGCGATGGGCCGCCCATTTGGAAATTGGATTCCAGGGACCGTTGAGGCGAATGGCGAACGCGGCCCGGGCGAGGCTCGCGAATCGGCCCAGCGTCGACGCATCGTGCCGCAGGCTGCAGGGGCGGTCGAGGAAGGGAAAGCAGACGATTTCGCGACCCTCAGCGGTCGCGTGAAGATACTGGTTCAGGTAATACAAATATGCTTTGACACCGGCACTCCGCACCAGGAATGGCGTGCAATCCAGGCATATTCTCATGGCCTGCGGCTCTTTGGGCAACAACCGGCGGAAGTCTGCTGCGCGCGTCTTCGTCGCATGAAACCAGCAACAAGATTAACAGATGGCGTTCGCGGCGAGATCCTGCGCGGAGCGTCGATGCAGAGCGTCCAGTCCGCGCTGCCCTGCGGTGCCCCCCGCATGTTTCAATGGAGCGCGGGCGTGCGCGCGGTCTCTATTTGGAAGCATTGAGCGCCGGGGCGGGGCGCCCGACGCTATGGATCTCGATATCGACGTGATCGTTCACCCGCAGGAACAGCATGCTCGGATTCTTCAGGCCCCATTGAATGTAGGGCACGCTGAATTTCGCGGTGGCGATAATCTGGCCGGGATGCGCTTCGACCGTCACCGGCAGCTTCAGGTCGTGGTCCACATTCATCAGTCGGAACTTCCCATGCACTTGTAGGATCGAGGATCCCTCCGGCGCCAGGTTGCCTTCGACGCGGTCGGGCGTGAAAACGATCTCGGTGTATTTGCGGCTCTCGATGATGCTGGTGTGCATGCGCTTGTCGCGCGATTCGTTGCCGCTTTCGCCGCTCATGGCGTCGACGACGAGCGCGCCGCCGGCCTTGCCGGTGGCCGGGTCGAACACGATCCTGCCGCTCTTCAATCGGAACGTCCCGTGCACCTCGTGCAGGGCCGTGTCCAATGTCCAATGGACCTGACTTTGCGGCGGGTCGAAAGTCCACACCATTTCGGCGGCGCTGAGCGGCCACGCCGCACACGCCGCCAGCATCAGCGTCAACAGCATTTGAACGCCCGTGGAACGGCGGAACGCGGAGACCGTGGGGTTCTCGATTGGCATTGAGTTATCTCCCGGGGAGTGCTTCATCGGTTGCCTCAGGCCTGGGTCAGCAGGCCCCAGCCCAGTGCCAGACAATTCGCCGCGAACGACGCCGGGGGCAGCGCGCCGACATGCATGGCGAGCATTCCCGAAAAGACGTTTCGCTGCGCGGAAAAAACATTCAGGGTCCGCCGGCGCAGCCAGTTCCGCCGGCCCATCATGAGCAACAGGTCGGCCATGAAGGCCGGGCGGCGGCGCAACCGCCGGTGCTCCTCCTCATAACCGGCCAGGCTGCCCGACAACTGGGCCGCTTCGAGATGGCGCGCCAGCGCGTGCGCCTGATGGAAGGTCAGGCAAAGTCCTTCGCCGGTGATCGCATCCACCGATCCGGAAGCGTCTCCGACCATCGCGATGCGGTCCGTCGAGACTCTTCTCAACTGCCGCGACGCGGTGATCGCACCGCGCTCCTGGCTGGTGGCGGGAGCGTCGTTCAACCGCTCGGCCAACCATGGGAACCGGGGCAGGGCCTGGTCGAGCCGCAACTGCGGATTGCGCGAGAGCACGGCCACGCAGACCTCCTGCGGGCCTACCGGCGTGACATAGATCTGACACGCTTCGTGTTGATCGTCCGCGCTCCAATACAGCTCCATGAACTCGCTCCACGGCGCAATGCCATAGTGGCGGCGGAACCCGTAACGGTGCTCATCGCGGCGGCAGGCGTCGAGACCGGCCCAGCGGCGCACGGAGGACTGGCCGCCGTCGGCGCCGACGATCCAGCGCGCCTGGAACGACCGGCCTTCGCATTCAACCTGGCCGGCCTTTAGACCGACCACCCGCGTCTTCCACAGCATTTCGACGCCGCTGCGCGCGGCTTCCACGCTCAGCAGATCGTGGAGCACAGTGCGGCGCACGCCCAGCCCGGTCCCGGAAGGAAAGCGCGCGTCCACCGCAACGCCGCTGCCCAGGAAGCGCAGGCCGGGGAAGGGATGGCCAGCCTCCGGCGGTATGGTCACGCCGAGTGCGCCCAGCGCCTCCACGGAGTCCGGCATCAGGCCCTCGCCGCAAGCCTTGTCGATGCCCGGGCCCCACGCGTCGGCCACGGCGACTCGCAGTCCGCGCTGCGCCGCGGCGATGGCCGCCGCCAGCCCGGCCGGGCCGCCGCCGATCACGAAAACATCGAAATCAGAACTCATTTACGCTGCCCCATCCTTCGAGATGCAGGTACTTTTCACCCGACATTTCTCTGCGAATCGTTTGTCACGCTCCTGCGCGGGAGCGGCCGTCCCACGCCAATGGCGGCTGCCGCGGACACGGCGGCGCCCGCCGCTGCGGTCCCTCTCGCGGCCCGTTTCCGGGCGGTCCTATATGTTATGGATGACCCGCCGCGCGAGCCCCAGCGCCTCGGCCCAGAACGAGGCCGAGTTATGCATGAGATCGACCACGGCGGTGATCGCCCGAACAAATTCGTCGATCTGCGTTTCTTCGACTACGAGCGGCGGCGCGACCTTCAGCACGTGGAAGTTGTTGCCGCAGATCTGAGTCAGCATGCCGTGGTCGCGGAAGAGCCGCATCACCACCACCTGGCCGAACATACCCTTGTGGATGGCCATGAAGGCCTCATACGGAACCCGCAGCTTCACGCTCCGCGGCGCGCGGAATTCGATGCCGTTGAGCAGTCCCATGCCGCGGACCTCGGCTACCATTTCGTAGCCTGCGAGCGCCGTTCGCAGCCGCTGGCGCAGATACTCGCCGCGGGCTTCAGCGCGCGCACCGAGGCCCTCCCGGTCGAGCACCTCCAGCGTCGCCAACGCGGTGCGCATCGAAAGGCCGTTCTCGCTGAACGTCGACGTGTGGACGATGGCACGCTTGAAAGATCCGTAGGTCGAAGCATAGATCTCGTCGGTCAGCAGCACCGCCGCCGTCGGCACCAGCCCGCCGCTGAGCGCCTTCGCCAGGATCACCATGTCCGGATCGGCCTGATAATGCTGGCCGGCGAGGAACGCGCCGGTGCGGTGCATACCGGTCTGCACTTCATCCAGCACCAGCAGCGTCCCGTGCCGGCGGCACAGCTCTCCGACCTTTTGGAAGTAGCTGGCAGGGGGCAGCCGGATGCCTGCCTCGGCCTGAATCGGCTCCACGATGAACGCCGCGAACTGCTTCGTTGCCAGCTTCTTTTCGAGCGTTGCCAAATCGCCGAACGGCACCGCTTCCGTCTCCGCCAACATGGGGCCGAAGCCCTCGCGCCAGAAGGGATCGCCCATCAGCGAAAGCGCGCCGCAGGTCAGACCGTGGAACGCACCATCGGCGTACAGCAGGCCGGTGCGCCTGGTGTGAGCGCGCGAGAATTTGATGGCCGCCTCGACGCCCTCGCTGCCGGTGGATGGGAAGAACGCTTTAGTGACACGGCCGCCGGCGCGAGAGCAAAGACTCGCAGCCAGCTCGCCGGCCAGTTCCGGCACGTGGCTTTGCAGCATCGCCGGGCCACGCCGGTCCAGTTCATCCTTGATTGCATCGATGATCGCCGGATGGTTGTGCCCGGCGTTGTGAACGCAGTAGCCGGACAGGAAGTCGAGGATCCGCCGGCCATCCTCGGTGATCAGTTCCGTGCCGGCGCAGTGGCGATAGCGAACGTTCATTTGCAGAATGTTCAGCAGCTTCACCCACTGCGGGTTGACCCGATTTTCGTACAACGCGTCGGCGGCGCGCGTCTCACTGGCAAGTTGCAATCCCTCGGTCCCTCCTGCAAATCTGCTCTCAGTCAGTTGTTCCCAGGGACGGAGCAACCTCCCTACTGGTTTCTGATGATGTGAAATCCATCGCAGATTCCCGTTAGACCCGTGTAACTCTATCTTGGGATGCGGAAGAATTCCACAGATAAGCGGTAACAACACCGCGCGAAGCCTGCCGACGGGAGTTTTTGCTCCCTTGAAAGCTACGCGGAGCGGCGGGGTCCGCGGCCCGGCGACGGGTTTCACTCGCGGTGATTCAAGAGCTGTCTGTCCGAATTAGGAGGTTGACCCTAACGCCGAGTTCGGATAGAGTCATAGCTGCGGTTCTGTAGTCGAAAATTCATCCGAAATACCGAATGACGCAACCCTACAAGACCACTCTGCTGGCATTCGCGCTCGGATTGCTCTCGACCTTTGTCTTGAGCGCCGCCGATGGCGCGGCCACGCCATTGCCCCCGCTTGAGTTTCGGGCGGTCGAGCCGTCCACGCACGCCTCCGGAGTCGACGTTCAGAAGATCCAAACGCAGATTGCGGCGCCTCAGCCGCCTGAGAGCGGCCCGCCGTTGCTGTCGCTTGCCGGGAAGGCGCTCAGCGAGAGTGAGGGGCATTTCCAAGAAGGCAAGTCGCTGCTGCAGGAACAACGCGTGGACGAGGCGCGCCGCGAGTTCGATATGGCGGTTGACGTGCTGTTGAACGTGCCCGAAAACGCGCCCGACCACTCGCTGTTCGAACGGAAAGCGGAAGAGATTATCCGTCAGATTCACAAGTACGATCTCGAAAGCCTGGGCGCGGGCCAGTCTCCCGAGGGCTTGTTCTTCACGGAGTCGCCGCGTGACGATCTCCTCGACATGACGTTTCCGGTCGACCCGCGCCTGAAGGGCCGGGTGCTCGAAAGTATCCGCGCTTCCTCGTCGGAGTTGCCCTTGGAGGTCAACGACGCGGTGCTGGGCTATATCAACTTCTTCAGCAGCCGGCGCGGCCAGCGGATTTTTTCATATGGCTGGAAGCGCGCGGGGCGCTATCGGCCGATGATCGAAAGGGTATTCCGGGAAGAGGGGCTGCCGTCGGAACTGATTCACCTCGCGCAGGCCGAGTCGGGCTTCATGCCGCGGGCGCTGTCGGTCAAGGCGTGTGCTGGCATGTGGCAGTTCGGCCGGCAGACGGGCGGTCTGTATGGACTGGAAGCGACCAAGCTGCTGGACGACCGGCTGGATCCCGAGAAGGCGACGCGGGCCGCCGCGCGTCACCTGCACGACCTGTACCGCCAGACCGGCGACTGGTACCTCGCGATGGCGGGCTACGATTGCGGTCCGCTGTGCGTCGAACGCGCCGTGCAGCGCACCGGCTTCGCCGATTATTGGGAATTGCGACGCCGCAATGCGCTGCCGCGCGAAACGCAGAATTACGTCCCGGCGATCCTGGCCATGGCGATTATCGCGAAAGACCCCGTGGCCTACGGAATTCCGGTCGTAGACCAGGATCCGGAGCTGGCTTTCGATACCGTCCGGCTGTCCGCTCCGACCCACCTGGCGCTGTTGGCCGATGCCGCCGATTCGTCCGTCTCCGATCTGCGCGACCTCAATCCTTCCGTTTTGAAGAATGTCGCACCGGCCGATTCCGAAGTGCGCGTTCCGACCGGCAGCGCGCGCTCCGTGCTGTCGGCCCTGGATGCGGTACCGGCGGACAAGCGGGCCTCCTGGCGCCTCCATCGCGTCTCCGCGGGCGACACTTTGCCGCAAATCGTGCGGCGTTATGGCGCCGCGCCTCCGGCCATCCTGGCGGCTAACCGGAGCCTGGGCGAGGCCTGGTTCGATCATCCTCGCGTGGGCGATCTGGTCCTGATTCCGCTGGCTCCGCGGGCCGCGGCTGTGACGAAAACGGCGCGCCGCCCGAGCGCGCAGAACAAGCCCGCCGGCAGCACAACTGTTGCCGCGCGCCGCCACCGGGGCAAGGCCGCGGGCCACGCCAAGAGCGCTCCCCGCGGAACTCAGATTGCCTCCGCCGCCCGCGCCCAGGCCCGCCGCCCCGCCGCGCGCTAGCCCGCGCCGCTCGCGGGCTTTTCTCCTGAACCTCATCCCGCCGCCGCGCGAACAGGCCGCGCGAACAGGCTCTTGTCAGTTTCTACGGGGCATGATAGTTTTGTTCTGGTCCTGCCAAAGGAGACCTCCGCGCATGGTGCCATTAAAGATGAATGCCGTCGATTCGTTCGACGAAGGTGAGACCGATTTCGACTCCGTGGTCAAGGACGACGGGGTCCGTGATGTTGACGATGGGCCCGATAGCGTGCTGGAAGAGGAAGGGCTGAGTTCGGAAATGGTGGAGGAGATCGTAGTGATCGAGGTCCTCGAACCTGCTGCTCCGCCGCCCGTTCCTCCGGCGGCCTCGGCGAAGAAGCCCGCTGCCCGCGCCGCCACACCCAAGCCGGCCGCCAAACCTCCAGCCGCAAAACCGGCGGCTCCAAAACCGGCCGAAGCGAAGCCCGCAGCGAAGAAGGCGCCCATCAAGAAGGCCGCGGCTAAGGCCGTTGTGCCGGCCCCTGCCGTCAAAGCCGCCAAACCAGCGGTCAAGAAGGCGGTCAAGAAGGCGGTCAAAAAAGCGGTCAAGGCAGCCGCTGGAAAGGGAGCCAAGAAGCCGGTGAAGGCCGCTATCAAGAAAGCTGTGAAGAAAGCGGCGCCAGCCAAGAAGGCGGTCAAAAAGCCGATCAAGAAGGCGATCAAGAAGGCTGCGCTGAAGAAGGCTGCCAGGCCCGCTCTAAAGAAGGCCGCCAAGCCTGTGAAGAAGGCTCCAACCAAGAAAGCCCCAGCCAAGAAGGCGCCGGCCAAGAAGAAGAAATAATCATCGGGGCCGCGGGCAACCGGGCCCCGCTTCGAATTGGAAGCTGGCAGACCGGGCGCTCCTGCGGGCGCCCCGCTGCCCGAGTGCCTCGGTTGCAGCCGCATTCTCGCCGAGTCTGAACCGCGTCCCTGCCGTATAACCGGCGCGACCGCGCCGTGCCGCGCGCTGCCAGGAGCGCGGGAATCTATCGCTGCTTTTCCGCGCTCTCTTCGTGGACCACCGAGCGGCACTTGCGGAACAGTTCCAGCAGCGACTCGGCCTGCTCCTCGGGCGTGCGCGTGCCTTTGCCGGCGAAGCCCACCTGCTGCGTCCCTTTGCCGTATGCTGTGGAAGACGCGATGAATTTCATCAACTCCAGAGCGACCTCGTCGCTCGTGGCTGGGTGGGTCTGCTTGTCCTGATCTTCCATGGAATGATGCGGCTCCTCAAATTAAGGCTGGCCTGCGCGCGGACGCCGGTCCCGCGGCCGCCTCACCCAGATTAGCGCAGCCGCCCATGCCCGTTCTTGCCACTCGCTTTCTCCGACATATGCGCGGCGGCGCGCAGGCCCACCTGCTCGAGGCCGGCGACGGCTATTTCTACGTCACCAAGTTCCGCGAAAATCCCCAGCACCTGCGGATTCTGGTCAACGAGTGGATCTCGGCCCGCCTCATCGAGTACCTGCAGATCGCCGCGCCTCCGGCCACCGTCGTCGAACTCGACCAGGCCTTCCTCGGGCGCGAGCACGAGGTGAAAATCCGTCTGGCCTCGCATGAGACCCCGGTCAACGCCGGCTGGCATTTCGGCTCCCGTTTCCCCGGCCATCCCGACCGCGAGGCGGTGTACGATTACCTGCCCGACTCGCTCCTCGGCCAGATCCACAACCTGCGCCACTTCCTGGGCATCTTCGCCTTTGATAAATGGACCGCCAACTCCGACTCCCGTCAGGCCATCTTCGTGCGCCAGCGGGTCAGCCACTGGATCGAGGACTCCGGCCAGCCGCCGCTCAAGAAATCATTCCTGGCGCTGATGATCGACAACGGCTACGCCTTCGACGGGCCGCATTGGGAATTCTCGGACAACCCCGCCCAAGGCTTCTACTTCCGTCCCATGGTCTACAACGGCGCGCGCACGCTCGACGACTTCAACCCCTGGCTGAGGCGCATTCAGGAGGCCCCCCCGGAGCTGTTTGACGGCATCCTGCGCGACTTGCCGCGCTCCTGGCTCGGCGCCGAGGACGAGGCCGCCGTGGAACCGCTGATCGAACGCCTCTACCGCCGCCGCTCCCGCGTCGCCGACCTGATCGAAACCTCCGCCACCGCCCGCCCCTCCTGTTTCACCGCCTGGGCCGCCGCCTGAGCCTCCACTTCGACCGCCGCAACCGCGCCTCGCGCCGGTCCTGCGCGTGACTGGCGATAAACTGAAAGTGTGATCCATCCACTGCTGCTTCATAACGGCCACGTCCGTCCTTCCACCGATCTTTTTCTCTCGCCCGGCCAGGTCGGGCTGATGAACGGATGGGGCGTTTTTTCCACCATCAAAATCGTGGACGGCGTGCTATTTGCCTTCGACCACCATTGGGCCCGCATGCGCCGCGACGCCGATCTGCTGCGCGTTCCCTTTCCATGGAAACCGGCGGAGCTGGAAGAAATGTTGTTGACGCTCGTCGAAGCCAACCGCGATTTCAACGCCACCTTGCGCGTCGCCGTCGTCCGCAATCAGGGCACCATGTGGCAGGGGCCGGCATCTAAGCTCGACGTCGATCTGATCGCCTTCACCGCCGCCCGCAACGACTGGGGCGGGGAAGCCCGTCTGATGATCGTGCCCAATGCCCGCTTTGCCGCCGGTCCCTTCGCCGGCTCGAAGATTCTCTCCTGGGCCATGAACCTGGTGTGGTACGAAGACGCGCATCGGGCCGGCTTCGACGAAGCGCTACTGCTGAACGAACGGCGCGAAGCCAGCGAATGCACCTCGGCCAATCTCTTCGCCGTCTTCGGCGACAGCGTCACCACGCCGCCGCTCACGTCCGGCTGCCTGCCGGGCGTCACCCGCGAGTTGCTTCTGGAGGAAATCCATGCGCCGGGCATCGAAGTCGTAGAACGCCCGCTCACGCTGCCGGATCTCGAAGCCGCGGACGGCCTCTTCGTGACCTCCTCGACGCGCGATCTGCTGGGTGTCCGCGAAATCGATGGTCTCTCCATTCGCGCCGAAAACCGTGTCTGCGCGGAGCTCAAGAAGGCTTTCACCGCGTATGAGCGTTCCTATGTCGAGCGCGCCCCGCGCCGCGCCCGCGGCGCGGAGACCCTCTCCTGAGCGGCGCGCGGCACATCGAATCCCGGCCGCCGGACGACGGCGTTCCCAGCACACCCCTCTGCGCCCCGTCGGATTGGCGTTAGCCCCAGTCCGATTTCCTCGGCTTATACTCTAAATGAGGGTCGCGGGAGGCGCGAGCGCTGCCCCGCTCGGCGTCGCGGTTTGCTGTCGGCCGCGCGGCTCGTAATAGCCTGTTAACGCTATGCGTCATGCTGAGAAGTGTCCGTTTTGCGGCTCGACGCGCGTTCGCGTCGGGCGGGCGCGCACATTGGGCGACTATCTGCGACTGCTGCACGGCAGCTTTCCCGCCCGCTGTGGAGAATGTTCCGCGCGCTACACTGTCCATGGGCCGGGCCTCAGTGCCCTGTTCTACGCCCAATGTCCGCGCTGCCTACGCCAGGATCTCACCACCTGGGATCTGCGCCACTATCACGCGGCGCTTTCAATGCGGATCCAGATGTGGTTTGGCGCACGCCGCTGGCGCTGCGAGGCCTGCCGCTGCAACTTCGTGAGTTTCCGCGGCCGGAAAGAGAAGTACGTCCCGCCGGCCCAGCGGGCTCGAGCGCAGGACGCCAACGGCAACGCGGCTTGATCCTTTTCACCCGAACGCAGGGATCCAATTTCTGTCAGGCGGCGCTGCTTCCACTTCCACCCACTTCCTCTGCGGGTCCTGCGAGCAGGTTGCGGACATCCTGTTCGAGGCGGGCGGTGAGCGCCGGGCGGTCCCTGGCGGTGAGTCCGTCGACCGGGACCGGATGGCCGAGGCGCAGTTCGATATCGGCCGGCATGAACCACGAGGAGCGTGCCGGCAGCACGTCGCGGGTGCCCACGATTCCGACCGGCAGCAGCGGAACGCCGGACTGGATGGCGAGGTAGGCGGCGCCGTCGCGGAAGCGCTGCAGATGGCCGTCGGGGGAACGCGTTCCTTCGGGGAAGATCAACACGGAGAGGTGTTTTTCCCGGATCAGGCGCGCGCATTCGTTGGTGCTCTCGATGGAGGAGCGCAGGCTCTTGCGATCCACCAGCAGGTGGCCGTCGTGGCGCAGATACCAGCCGATGAAGGGGACCTTCAACAGCTCTCGCTTGGCCAGGAATCTGAAACGGACGGGAAGCCAGGCCATGAGCACCGGGATGTCGAGCAGGCTGGAGTGGTTGGCGACGACGACGTAGTTGGAAGCGGGGTCGAGGCGTTCCCCACCTTCGATGCGGACGTGCGCTCCGGCGATTCCGAAGACCGCCGCGGCCCACTGACGGCAAAACCACGGCTGGTATTTGTCGCCCCGGGTGAGGAGAGAAACGACGACGTAGCCGGTAATCATCACCGCGGTGGCGAGCATGGCGGCGGGGATGGTCCAGAGCAACGAGCGGAGGTGACTCAGCTTGGAGGTGCGGGGGTTTGAACGGCGCGGCATGGATGCATGAGGCGGCGCGGTTTTCAGTGCTCCGGGAGCGGCGGACAGTCGCCGGCCGTGTGGCTCCTCCATACTCTATCCCAGACCAACCACGGGTCCCGAGCGCAGGGCGCGACAGTGAGGTCCGGGTTGGGCGCGGGATTCGGGCTATGGCGCGGGCTTGGGTTTGGGCGCGGGCAGTTCGCGAGCCTCGCAGGCCGACTGGAAGCCCTCGCGGTTGTGAGCGCCATCGCAAAACGGCTTGTTGGCGGAGAGCCCGCAGCGGCACAGGGAAATTACGGTGCGTCCGGCGAGCCCGAACATGTTGCCGGCCTGATCGAAAATTGCGAGTTCCACGGGGTCTGAAGCTTCCAAACGGACCGGGCCATTGTTGAAAACAGTTGCCTTGACAGCCATGAGAGCGATGTTAGCAGATAATAAGGGGTCAGACTCCTGAGATGAGATTACTTGAGCGCATGCTCCCGTGCCTGCTAGCGACGGCCGCCGCGAGCGCGCTGTGGGGCGCCTCCGCAGCGCCCGACAGGGAGGCGATTCTGGTGGCGCGGGTGCGCGCAGTGATGGACGAGATGCTGCACCGGCTGCCGGATTACACGTGTGTGGAGACGATTGAGCGCTCGGCGCGCAATCCATCCCAGACGAAGTTTCGCCTGCTGGACCGGGTGCGGGTGGAAGTCGCCTATTTCAAGGGGAGCGAGCTGTATGCGTGGCCCGGAGCGCCGAAGCTCGAGGAGCGGGACCTGGCGGAGATGGTGGGCGGAGAAGGGGCGATTGGAACGGGCGATTTCGCGTTGCATCTGATGGCGGTCTACCGCGGCATGGCCCCGCTGCACTTCGCCGGAGACGATACGCTGCGGGGACGCGCGGCGCTGAAGTTCACGCAGACGGTGCCAATCGCGCTCAGCAACTACATGGTCTACGCGCCGCCGGTGAAGGGCGTAGTGGGCTATGAAGTGACGGCCTGGCACGACGCGCAGAGCCTGCAGTTGCTGCGCTTCGAATTGCGGGTGACGGAGTTTCCCGCGGGCATGCCGATTCGCAAGGTGTTCAAGGCGATTGAGTATCAGGACGCGACGGTGGGCGGCTCCGGATTCAGGCTGCCCGCGGTGACGGAGTTGTCGATGCTTCGCGACACCGGGTTGGAAGGCCGCACGCTGTCCACGTTCGCGCACTGCCGGCAGTACCTGGGCGAGTCGACGATCACGTACGGAGACCCGGAGCCGGCGGGAAAACAGGAGGCGGTGCGCACTAGCGCGAAGCTGCCGGCCGGCGTAAAGGTGTCGCTGATACTGAATCGGGAGATCGAATTGACGACGGCCGCGCGCGGCGACCTGCTGGAAATGTCGGTCAGCCGGGAGGTCGTGCACAACGGGCGGACGGTCCTGGCCAAAGGAACGAAAGTGGAGGCGCGGATCGACGGATTGTTCTGCGGGACGGCGCCGTACGCGAATTGTTTCGTGCTGCTGAAACCGGAGACGTACGAGGACGCATCGCGGACCGGGCCATTTTCCGGCCTGTTGGAGACGCCCAGTCTGGAACATCAGCTCACGGAAAGCCGGAATGGGATGACCCACGTGCGCAACGTCAGCATTCCCGATGAAGTTGCGCACGCCAGAAACGACGAAGGGATTCTGTTCGCCGGACCGAGCACGAAGCTGCCGCGCGGGTACCCGATGATTTGGCGTACGCTGGAGGTTCCGGGAGGCTCAACGCCGTGATCCAGTTCGAACCCGAGATCGACAGAAGTCTGTTTCAAGAGACGCTGCAGTTTGCCAAGCGCCAGGTGCGGTCTGTAACCGATAAGTATGCCGGCTTCTACCCCATGTACACGCTGGCGGGCAAGTGGAAGCACGAAGGTCCGGCGTGGACGCACTGGTGCGACGGATTTCTGCCCGGGCTGATGTGGATTTTCCAGCGAACCGAGCCGGAGGAGAGCGCGGACAAGGGCTATTGGACGCAGAAGGCGATCGAGTACAGCCTGCCGCTGGAGCCGCGGCAATTCGACCGCGACGTGCACGACCTGGGGTTCATTTTCCTGTCGACGTACTACCGCTGGTACCAGGCGACACGCGAGCCGCGGCTGAACGACGTGCTGGTGCAGGCCGGCAAAACGATGGCGCTGCGGTTCCGGGAGAAGGGCCAGTATTTGTGCTCGTTCGTGGGCGAGGAGTCGCTGTTCATCGACATCATGATGAACGTGGCTGTGATTTTCTACGCGGCGCGTGAAACCAACGACCGGCGGTTGAGGGAGATTGCGACGCGCCACGCGCTGACGACGCGGCGGTACCTGGTGCGCGGCGACGGCTCGACGGCGCAGGAGGGTATTTTCGACCTGGAGAGCGGCGAGTTTCTGCGGCATTCGACGCAGCAGGGGTGCCGGAGCGATTCGTGCTGGTCGCGCGGACTGACGTGGGCGATGTACGGATTCGGATCGTGCTTCGAGTACACGCGCGACCCGCGGTTCCTGCAAACGGCGCAGGCGTGCGCCGATTATTATCTGACGCACACCGGTGCGGATGGCGTTCCAAGCTGGGATTTCCAGGCGACCGGCGAGTCGCGCAAAACGCCGGATACGTCGGCGGCGGCGATCGCGGCGGGCGCGCTGATCCGGCTGTGCCGTATGCTGCCGGACCCGGTGAAGGGGTTCTACTACTGGTCCTGCGCGCTGAAGATTCTGAAGACGCTGTGTTTGAAGTACACGGACCGCAACGACGAGGGCTGGGAAGGCATTCTCAAGGGCGGCGTGTATCACCTGCACAAGGAACTGGGCGTCGAGGAAAGCGTGATGTGGGGCGAGTACTTCTTCTGCGAAGCGCTGGAGAACGCGCTGCGGTTCAGTCCCATCAACGACCGCAAAGTGGTGGTCAGCTAAGCGGAAGGCCGCACGCGGAAGCGCGCCGTGGCGGACAGAACGAGCGACGCGGCGAGATAGCACGCGGCGCCCAGAAACAGGGCCGTGCGGAGCCCGAAGTAAATCGCGCAACAAATAGCCAGAGCGGAACCGAAGACGCTGGCCGCGGCGTTCATGGACCAGGCCCAGCGGACGGCGGAAGGCTGCCAGGCCTCGAGCACGGCCAGGCCGCCCGGAAACGGCATGCCCATCAGGAAGCCGGCCGGCACGACCATCAGGACGGCCGACAGCAGGCGCACAAAGGCCGGCGCGGCGGCCAGCGCCGAGTTGGCCGGCGTGATCAGCAGGGCGAGCACGACCACGGCCAGGGCCACGCCTAGCGGGACAAGGCGCAAACGGCGTTCCTCGCGCTTGACGATGGCGCGGCTGGCATAGCTGCCGAGGCCACTCGAAATGAGCATCGAAAAGACGACCACCGTGAGGGCATAGGTGGGGTGGCCGAGCAGCAGGATCAGCTTCTGAATGAGGCCGACCTGGACGATGATGTAGCCCGCGCCGAGCAGCAGGAAATAGGGCAGAAACCAGGCCACGCCGCGCTCGCGCGGGAGGCGTGCGCCGAGCAGCAGCGGGGGCAGCAGGAGGGTGACGAGCGTGGCCACGGCGCTGATGCCGAGCAGCGCGAAAAGCGACGACAAAGCCAGGTTGACCTTGTAATCGGCGCTCTCGCGGTTGAAGGCGCGGACGAAGCCCCAGACGTCGCGAGGTTGCACGGTGTAAAAGAAAAACGGCCGGTCGTCGGGGAGCGGGCGGACATCGAAGCGGTAGGAGTCGTAGAAGCGCTGGGGGTCGCGGGCCAGAAGCAGATCGCGAAAGGCGGTGGCGCCGGGCGCATCCGGCGTGTAGATGGTTTCAAATCCAGTGGCGGCGGCGAGATGGATGCGCGCGAGGTCTTCGGCAGTGAAGGGCCGGCGGGCGATCAGCACGGTGTCGGTGGCGCCCCAGCCGCCGAGCTTTTTGGTCTGTTCCCGCAGGACGGCGATGTGGCGCCAGGCTTCGTTCTCGCCGACCTGGGCCAAGGCCTGGCGGGCCAGCGAGACCAGCCGCAGGGATTCGCGCGGCGGGTCGAAGCCCCAGCGGGTAAAGGCCAGAACGCCATCGGGCGTGAGATGGTCGAGGTACTCGACAAAGGCTTCGACGGTGTAGAGGTTGTTCTCGGAGAGGGCGAACGCGCCGGCGGCGGTGGAGGCCCAGGTGTCGACGAGGGTGGCCTGGAGCACCTGGTACTTTTCAGGCGAGCGCCGGACGTAGGTGCGGCCATCCTCGACGACGACGCGCACGTCGGGACGGAAGTAGAGGCGCTGGCTCTGAGCGGCGAAGCGCTGTCGCATGATGGTGCTGGCGATGATCGGATTGATCTCAACGGCGGTGACGTCGCGGCTGCCCGAGGCCAATGCGCGGGCCACGTCCCAACCGCCTCCGGCGCCGATGACCAGTGCTTTTGCGCCGGGGCGCACGCGATAGACGAGGCCGGGGCCCTCGGAGGCGAGCTGCGCGTGGTCAGAGGCGGAGAGATGGTCCAGATCGAACTGTGAAATGCCGGTGGTGGCGTCGGCGTCGATGACGACGGTGAGTCCGCCGGCCGGGTCGCTCTTCACGGCGATGCGCGAAAAGCTGTTCCATTGAACGAAAATTTCGTCCTCGAGCGCGACCCCTTTGGCGGTGCGCAGATCTAGAAAGTGCGCCTGCTTGTTATAAACCAGCAGGCCAATCAGCACGAGCGCCAGAGCGACGCCGAAGGCGCGGCCGCGCACCGCGCGTCCCAGTCCGAACCAGACCGCCGAGGCGGATGCCGAGAGCAACGCCGAGGCCAGCACCGCGCCAGGCGCGCCGGTGAGATTAAGCACTGGAATGAGCAGCAGACAGCCCAGGGCGGCGCCGGTAAGGTCCCAGAAATAGATGCGCTCAACGCGCTGGATGGTCTCCGAGATGACCAGCGAGACGACGAGCCCGGAGAACAGGAAAGGCAGGGAAGCGGCGAAGTAGACGCTGCCGAGGGAGGTGAAGGAAGTCCCGCCGCCGCGGCCGAGCATCCAGATCAAGGTCAGCACCGTGACCAGCGAATTCAATGCGGAGATGACGCCCAGACGGCGGTAGAGGGCCGGCCCGCGCTGCGGGAAAAAGTAGGAGAGGACGCCGCCCGCGCCCAGGCCGAACAGCGCGATGGAAATCGCGAGGAAGGCGAAGTGGTAGTAAAAAATCACCGAGAACAGGCGGGTCAGCGCGAGTTCCAGGATCAGCGTGGCGGCGGTGGTCAGCGCCACGCCGGCGTACACGACGCCCCAGACGGGGCGGCGCGCGGCAAAAGGGGAAGAGACCGTTGACAAGTTACTATCCTACCGTGAAGGTGGCGGCAGGCTTCGTGTTTGCACGGCTGAAAACTGAAGGCGGCTACATGATGGCGGTTGGCGGCGCCGGTTCGTTGGGATCGCCCGCTCTGGAAATCGGGAGGAAGATCAGGTACAGCGCCAGCAGGACCAGCACGGCCAGGCCGATCACCAGCGGCGGCTCGGCGAAGAATTCGAAGATATCGGTGACCTTCTTGCCGGTGCCCATGACGACGCCGGCCTTGACCAGCCCCATGAGCGCTTCGCCGGCGATCAGGCCGGAAGCGCAGAGAACGCCGGCGTTCTCGATGCGCGCTTTCTGGGCGTCGTTATAGTCCTTGCGGTCGCGAACGACGTCGCATAGCCAGCGGATCAGGCCGCCGACAAAGATGGCAAAAGTCGTTTCCAGCGGCAGGTACATACCGACGCTGAACAGCATCGGGCTCTTGACCTGCACCATGATCAGCGCGAAGCCCATGCAGATGCCGACCAGGACCAGCGCCCAGGGCATACCTCCGCCGACGATACCTTGGGAGAGACTGGCCATGAGGCCGGCCTGGGGCGCGGAGAGCTTGGCGTCGCCGAAGCCGATGCCGCCTTCCTTGATGTTGGCCTGGTGCAGCCATAACAGCGGGAAATAAAGCGCCGCGCTGGCCGCCAGCACGCCCAGGAAATCGCCCATCTGCATCAGCTTGGGCGTGCCGCCGAGCAGGTGGCCAACTTTCAGGTCCTGGAGCATCTCGCCGGCCACAGCGCTGCTGACGCAAATGACCGCGGCCACGCCGAGCACGGCGAGCACGCCGGTGGTGCCCTTCACGCCGATGGCGACCATGAGCAGCGCGGCGATGATCAGGGTGCACAGAGTGAGTCCCGAGATGGGGTTGTTGGAGGAGCCGATGGTGCCGACCAAATTGCCGCTGATGGCGGCGAAGAAGAATCCCAGAATGAGCATGACCACGGCCGCGACGCCGGCGGCGAGGAAATCGCGGGTGAAGAGGAAGTAGAGCGCGATCATGGCGGCGAAGGCGACGCCCAGACCGAGGAAGACCGTGCGACCGTTGAGGTCGAGCTGGGTGCGATCGTGGGCCTCGGATTGCGAACTGGCCTGCTTGAGGTCGCGGATGGCGCGGCCGATGCCGGTGGCGAGGCTGGCGCGCATCTTGAAAAGGGTATAGCTGGCGCCGACGAGCATACCGCCCACGGCGATAGGCCGGACGATGTTTCTCCACACCTGCAGCGTGAGCACGGCCCAGTCGACGACGCCGTTGGGCGCGTTATTGACGGCCGCCGGCCCGAGGAAATAGACGATCAACGGAACCAGCAGGCCCCAGGCCACGACGCCGCCGGCGAAGTTCAGCGCGCCGAGGCGCGGCCCGATGATGTAGCCGACGCCGAGATAGGCGGGGCTGATGGCGGGCAGCGAGGCGGTGGTGGTTCCGCCGACGGCGATGAGGCGGTCGGCGCTGAGCTTCACCACGCCCTTGCCGACGGTGCCGATTTTGACGAAGAAATCGCGGCTGGCGGAGAACAGGTTGAACTCGCCGAGCAGATAGATCAGGCCGCCGATGCCCATGGACTGGAACAGCGTCCGGGCGGCGCTGCTGCCGAGCTGGCCGGCCTTGTGAATCTCGGCGGCGGCGGCCGATTCGGGGAACGGCAGGTCGGGGTCTTCGACCATAACGCGCCGCAGCAGCGTGACGAACAAAATGCCCAGCACGCCGCCGACGAGCATGAGCGCGAACGACTGCCAGTAGGCGGTGGAGGAGTCGAACTCGGGCCAGGCTTTCGTGATAACAAACGCCGGGATGGTGAAGACCGCGCCGGCGGCGACCGACTCGCCGATGGATCCGATCGTTCGGGCGATGTTCTCTTCGAGGATCGAGCCCTTCATCAACCGCAACACGGCCATGCCGATGACCGCGGCGGGGTAGGTGGCCGCGATCGTCATACCGGCGCGCAGGCCGAGATAGGCGTTGGCCGCGCCGAGCACCACGGTCATCACGAGGCCCAGCAGGACCGCGCGGAGCGTGAACTCGCGCATCTTCATCGTAGGCGGCACAAACGGCCGGTATTCTTTGGTTTCGCCAGGCATCGCTCGGGTGACTCCTTATTAACGCGCCGGACGGGCGATTGAAAAGTCCGCCCAGCCACGCACTGAGAGAACATCATACAGCGCGGGCGGGTGGCGGCGGGATGCGGCGGGGAGGAATTTGTCAGGAATACCGGCTTGCCCCATTTCGGGATCATCCGATTGGGGCATTTCGCCCACCTCGGCGCGGTTGGAATAGAGCGATTCTTGATGTTTCAGGCAGTTTGGGGAGGCGGAAGTTTGGCCCCACACGTGCACTGGTACGGGGCGGAGACCTTTTTCATGGCATACGTTATCGTTGACACCTGCACTAAAGACGAACACTGTATTGAAGCCTGCCCGGTGAACTGCATTCATCCGACCAAAGATGAAGCCGACTTCGAGAGCGCAGCCCAGCTCTACGTCCACCCGGAGGAATGCATCGATTGCGGCGCTTGCGTGCCGGTGTGCCCGACGAATTCGATCTTCCTGCTGGAGGAACTCCCGGCCGAACAGGCGAGCTTCGCCGAGAAGAACGCAGCGCATTTCGCCTGAACGGAGCGTCGTCGACACGGCGGCGGTCGAGCGGTGGTCGGATCGGTCAATTCGAAAAGCCACCCGGAAGCTGAGCCGGGGGTGGCTTTCTGGCGGATGCCGGGCTTGGAGAGCAGGCTCAGGCGAGCCGGGCTTTTACTTTGTCGCTCATCGACTTACCGTCGATGCGCCGGCCACCGAGGCGGGCCTTGGCGGCGTTCATCACCTGGCCCATCTGTTTGGCCGTGGTGGCGCCGGTTTCGGCGATGGCGGCTGAAATGGCGGCGTCGATCTCATCCTCCGAGGCAGCGGCGGGCATATAGGTTTCGATCAGCCGCAGTTCCGCCTCTTCCTTGTCGGCCTGCTCCGGCCGGCCGCCCTGGCGATACATATCCGCGGCATCCCGGCGCTGTTTGACGAGCATATTCAGAATCCTGAGCTCGGCGGCCTCATCGACCCCCTTGGGCGAATCGGCCTTCTCCTTCATCAGGGCGGCCTTGATCATGCGGATGGCGCTGAGGCGCGCCTCGTCCTTGGCCCGCATTGAGACAACAATGTCTTTTTGTAGTTGATCGATTAGCGCCATATTCTGATATCCTGTTGTGCTACTCAGGAGATATCATCCCACACCATGCATATCCGGAAGCAGCGACTCCTCACCCCCGGGCCTACGCCGCTCCTGCCGCGCGCCCTCCATGCCATGATGGCGTCCGATATTCACCATCGGACGCAGGACTTCATCAAGCTTTATCCGCAGGTCCTGGCGGACCTCAAGGAGGTTTACGGCACGCAAGGCGACGTGCTGATCACGGTCAGCTCCGGCACCGGCGGGCTGGAAGCTGCGATCTCGAACTTCTTCAGCGAGGGTGACACGATCGTCATCTGTTCGGCGGGGAAATTCGGCGAGCGCTGGGTGGATCTGGCCAAGGCCTACCGCTTGAATGCCGTGGTGCTGACTGCGCCCTACGGCGCAGTGGTCGCGCCCGAGCGGGTGGAACAGGCGTTGCGCGAAAACCCGGCGGCGAAGGGTGTGACTTTTCAGGCCTCGGAGACCTCGACCGGTGCGGCGCACGACGTGCAGGCAATCGCCGAGATCACGAAGAAGACCGGAGCATTGTGCATCGTCGACGCCATCACCGGCCTGGGCACGATGAAGCTGGACATCGATGGCTGGGGACTGGACGTGGTCGTCGGCGGATCGCAGAAGGCGTTCATGATTCCACCCGGGCTGGCCTTCGTGTCAGTGAGCGAGAAGGCGTGGGCGCAGAATGCGGGCGCGAAGCTGCCGCGACTGTATTTCGACCTGAAGCGCGAAAAGAAAATGGCGGACAAGGGCGAATCGGCGTGGACGCCCAACGTCAGCCTGATTCTGGCGCTGGCGGAGTCTCTGAAATACATCAAGTCGCTGGGCATGGACAAGCTGATCGAGAATGCGCAGCTTCTGGCCCGCGGCACGCGCAGCGCCGTGACGGCGCTGGGGCTGGAGCTGTTCGCGCCGCATAGCCCGAGCTCGTCGGTGACCGCCGTGAAGGCGCCCCAGGGCATGGATTCGGGCGAGATCGTGAAGGGCTTCCGCAACCACTTCGGATCGATCATCGCCAACGGCCAGGGCACGATGAAGGGGCAGATCTTCCGCATCGCGCACCTGGGCTATTTCGACTTTGCGGACCTGTTCGCGGTGATCGCCGAATTGGAGCTGATACTCCACTCGAAGGGCATTCCCGTCGAGTTCGGCAAAGGCGTCGCCGCGGTGCAGGGCGTCTATGCCGAAGCGGCGTTCAAGCCGGCTAGCGTCTGAAAAAGGAGAGGAACAAATTGAAAGTTCTGGTTGCTGAGCCCATGTCGCCAGCGGCGATCGCGCTGCTGCAGTCGCAGAAGGATTGGGACGTGGTGGTTTCCAATCCAAAAGAATATGAGGCGCACCTGGCCGATTGCGACGCGTTGCTCGTGCGCAGCGCGGTGAAGGTGAAAGCCGAAACGCTGGCCAAGGCGCCGAAGCTGCGCGTGATCGGGCGCGCGGGCGTGGGCGTGGACAACGTGGATCTGAATGCCGCGACGGCGGCGGGCGTGCTCGTGATGAATACGCCGGGCGGCAACGCGGTCTCCGTGGCTGAGCATACGTTCGCGCTCATGCTGGGCCTGGCGCGGATGGTTCCGGCGGCCACGGCGTCGACCACCGCGGGCAAGTGGGAGAAGAAGAAGTTCCTGGGCAACGAGCTGCGGGGCAAGGTGCTGGGCGTGATCGGTCTGGGCAACATCGGGCAGGAGGTGGTGCGGCGGGCACGCGGCTTCGAGATGCGCGTGCTGGCCTCGGACCCGTACGTGAGCGCGCAAACGGCGGCTAACGTGGGCGTGGAATTGGTCCCACTCGACCGGTTGCTGGCGGAGTCGGACTACATCAGCCTGCACGTGGCGAAGACGCCGGAGACGGTGAAGATGATGAATGCCGCGGCCTTCGCCCGGATGAAGGATGGAGCGCGGATCATCAATTGTGCGCGCGGGGAGTTGATCGACCAGACAGCGCTGTGCGAGGTCCTGGTATCGGGCAAGCTGGCGGGCGCCGGCCTGGACGTTTTCGACCCGGAACCCCCTGCGGCGGGCGACGCGCTGTTGGCGGCGCCCAATCTGATCGCGACGCCGCACATCGCCGGCTCGACCGAGGAAGCGCAGGAAATCGTCGGCATCCGGATTGTCGAGCAGATGGCGGAGTATCTCAACAACGGCATTGCGATCAACGCCGTGAACATGCCCGCCATCACGCCCGAGCAATACCGGGCCATCGGTCCCTACATCACGCTGGCCGAACGGCTGGGGCGCTTCGCGTCGCACATCGCGACGGGCAGTCCGCAGGCCGTGCGCATCGGCTACACGGGCCGCATCGCGGGCATGAATACGGCGCTGCTGCGCAACTCGGCGCTGGCGGGTGTGCTGGAGCGCGCGCTGAGCTCGCACGTGAACTTCGTCAACGCGCTGCAACTGGCTGCGCAGCGCGGCGTCGCCGTCAGCGAATCGCATGCCGGCGGCCCGGCGGCGGTGGAAGGCATCCGCGTGGACTTCGAGACCAGCGCGGGCGTCACTTCGGTCTCCGGCGCGGTGGTCCTGGGCCGGGCGCGGCTGCTCGAAGTGAATGGCATTCGCGTCGAAGTGCCGCTCGCCGGCCGGCTGATTTACATGAGCAACTTCGACGTGCCCGGCGTCATCGGCCACGTCGGGTCGGTGCTTGGCAAGAACGACGTTAACATCGCCAACTTCTCATTGGGCCGAGAGGAACGCACGCCCGCCTCGGGAGACGCATTAAGGGCCGTGGCCGTGGTGGAAGTGGATTCGATTATAGAAGAGAAAGTGCTGAACGAACTGCGCAGTCATGCGGCCGTGCGATTCGTCTCGCTCGTAGAGCTATGACGGCTGCGCAGTGAGGGCGCGGGCCGGGTAACGAAAGCAGGCGCGGGGCGGTGCGAGCCGCGGCCGCGCCTATTCTTTTTTCATCTGCTCGCGCTCCAGGGTTCGCTCGATCTCGGCAACCCGGTTCCGCGCCCAGGCCAGATCCGGCGACACGCCGGTGACCTTGCGATAGGCTTCCCCGGCGTCGTACAGCAGGCCGGCACGATCCAGGGCCGCGGCCCGCGCGATTAGCGCGGCGAGATCCTTGGGATCATCCGCCAGAGCCGCATTCCACGTGGCCAGTTCGGCGTTCAACTCCTGCCGGGCGGCCTCGGGCAAAGCGGCGATCCGCTCGTCCAGGTTGGTCTGCGGCGGCGGCGTGCTACCCGAGCGCGCGATCATGACGCCGTAATGTTGCATACTGGCCACGGAGAGCTTTTGCACGGCCGGCAAAAAACAGGCCGAAATCTGCTTACGGTCCTGAACCGTGCCCGTCCGGACGTGAAAACTGTCCGCGGCGAGCAAGGCTTCCGAGCCCGGCGCGATGGTCGTGGATAGTTTCTGCGGGCAAAACAGGAATGTCGCGGCCAAAGTCCCGGCGCGCAGGCTGTCACCCGTGAAGAGCACTTCGCCGGGCTTGGCGGCCACGGATTGGCCTCCTCGAACCAGAGTCGCGCCGGAGCTCATCATCAGTCCGACGGGCGCGGTCGCATGGGGCTGGGCCCACGCCAGGCCGAGAAACCAGGTCGACGCCAGCAGGCAGGAAGCGAAACGCAGATTTGTCACTGTTCACCCCTCCTCGCTACAGTGTATACCCGAACGGGGGCGCTCTTGCCCTTCACGTTTGTCTCGCCCAGCAGCGCGGCGTCGAACGCGTCGCCGACCAATTCCCGGGTGGCTTCGCTGAACAGCAGGTTGCTCTTGAACTGCTTGTTGAGCCCCTCCAGGCGGGAGGCTAGGTTTACGGTGTCGCCTAGCGCGGTGTACTCCAGTTTGTCGCCCGAGCCGACGTTTCCGACCACGACATCCCC
>Ga0187851_10001001_pt1 | contig 27783 bp, 24 predicted proteins | sample June2016WEW_6_10_FD_132997 | JGI IMG/M metagenome (GOLD analysis project Ga0187851, IMG submission 132997) | Peatland microbial communities from SPRUCE experiment site at the Marcell Experimental Forest, Minnesota, USA - June2016WEW_6_10 | ecosystem: Environmental > Terrestrial > Soil >...
CCGGTCCCGATCCGCTGGTTGAATCTCCTCAAGCCCCTGTGCTAGCATCCGCTTTTCCGCGGGGTTCATCGCGCGCAATCGCCGGGGGCGGCGCTTCGTGATGTTGATCCCAGTGCAATCCGCGAAGTGGTTGTCCTTTTTATTCCCTCACGAAATGCCTATCCGGAGGGCCGCGGCTGTAGCGCCTTGCTCTAAGTGCGTGCAAACGCGGACCCTGCCTCGGTTGGCCGGTCAATTATTGAAAGATCAGAAAGAGAGGTGGCGCACATGAAATCCTACAACACCGCATGGATACGCAACGTGGGCATTGTAGGCCACGGCGACACGGGGAAAACCCAGCTCGTGTCGTCGTTGCTGTTCACCGCCGGGATGACGCCCCGCTTGGGAAAAGTCGCAGAAGGCTCGACGGTCACCGACTGGGATGAAGAAGAAATCGCGCGGAAAATATCGATCAACACCGGCCTTGCGTATGCCGAATGGCAGGCGCCCGGCCAAGCTGAAAAGACAAAGATCAATCTGCTCGACACGCCGGGCTACTCGACCTTCCTCAACGAAACGAAATCTTCGCTGATCGCTGCCGATGCGTCGCTGATCGTGGTCGATGCGGCGGCGGGCGTTCAGGTGGTCACCGAAAAAGTGTGGGACTACGCCACCGAATACGACCAGCCGCGCGCGTTCCTGCTGAACTGGATGGATCGTGAACTTGCGAGTTTTGACCGCGCGTTTGAATCCCTCCAGCGCGTGTTTGGTCGCGGTGTGGTGCCTCTGCAGTTGCCCATCGGCTCGGAAAGAGGATTTCGAGGCGTCGTCGATCTCATCACGATGAAGGCGCTCCTGTATGCACCCGATGGCGACGGCAAGGGGAAAGTGGAGGAGATCCCCGCCGTGCTGGCCGAGCCCGCAAAGGTGGCGCACGAGGCGTTGGTGGAACTGGTCGCCGAAGGCGACGACGCGCTCCTGCAGGAATTTTTCGACGAAGGCACGCTGCCGGTGAACGATCTGAAGAAGGGATTGCGCGAGGCCGTGCTCGCCAAGCGGCTCTTTCCGGTGCTGCTCAGCTCCGCGCTGCACAATACCGGCACCGACGCGATCCTGAACTTCCTGGTGGACATTTTCCCTTCGCCCGCGGCACGCGGGAAAGCCACCGCGCACAAAGCACCCGATCACCAGGGCGCAACCGTCGAACGCAAAATTGCCGAATCGGAGCCGCTTTCGATCTTTACCTTCAAGACGGTCGCTGATCCCTTCGCAGGGCGCATCACGTATTTCAAGGTGATGTCGGGCGTGCTCAAAAACGACGCGACGCTCAATAACTTCAATCGCGGCTCGCAGGAACGCTTTCAACACGTTCAACTGATGCAGGGAAAGACGGCCACGGCTGTGAACGATCTCCACGCCGGTGACATCGCCGCAGTCGCGAAGCTGAAGGAAACGACCACGGGAGAAACTCTGGGCGATAGGGGTGAGCCGATTTTCTACCAGCCGGCGCGCATTCCCGAGCCTTCCATCACCTTCGCGATCGAGCCACGAACGCGCGCGGATGAAGATCGCATCGGGCAGGCGATCCACAAAATTCTCGAGGAGGATTTGGCGCTGCGGTTCGCGCGCGATCCGCAGACGAAGGAATTTCTGCTCAGCGGCGCGGGGCAGCAGCACATCGAAGTGGTCGTCGCGAAGCTGCGCAAGCGGTACCACGTGGAGTTGACGCTCAAGCCGCCCAAGGTTCCCTACCGCGAGACGATTCGAGGCAAAGCCGATGCCGAGGGCAAGCACAAGAAGCAGACCGGCGGTCACGGGCAGTTTGGCGTGTGCCGCATCAAAATGGAGCCGCTGCCGCGCGGCGCGGGCTTCGAGTTTGTCGACGATATTTTCGGCGGCGCGATCCCCAAGAACTGGATTCCGTCGGTTGAGAAGGGGGTCCGCGATGCGGCCGAACGCGGATTTCTGGCGGGTTTCCCGGTCGTCGATTTTCGCGTGAGTTTGTACGACGGCAAATACCATGACGTGGATTCCAGCGACATGGCCTTCAAAATTGCCGGCTCGCTGGCGTTCAAGGAGTGCATGAAACAAGCGCGGCCGGCACTACTGGAGCCCATCATGCACGTCGAGGTCTATGCACCGGACCAATACTCGGGCGACCTAATGGGCAACCTGAGTTCACGGCGCGGGCGCATCAGCGGCAGCGACGCGCGGGCTGGGAGCGTCGTGATCAAGGCGCTGGTGCCGTTTGCGGAAATGCTGAGCTATGCGAACGAATTGATTTCAATGACCCAGGGCCGCGGCAGCTATTCCATGGAATTTTCGCATTACGATTTCGTGCCCGGGGAAATCGCCGACAAGGTGATTGCCGCGCACAAGCCGCACCATGCCGGGGAAGAAGAGCACGCATCGGCAACGGCGTAGCGAGCCCTCTACATTCAGAGAGAGAGACGGACAGACAGAGGGGGCTCGGCCCGACGCCGCATGCCAAATTGGTGCTTGCGGTTCCGCGCTGAAGTGGACCATCCTGCCTGGATGAAAAAGTCCGACAAAACAAACCGCATGGGCGATTCGACGATTGCCATCCATGTGGGCGAGGAGCATTTCGGCGTCGGTGCTTCGGTAGGCACACCGATCGCGCGCACGGCGAACTTCACATTCGCGAACACGGAGCAGATGAAACGCTGGGCCGAGGGAAAAAGCTCGGCTTATATCTACACACGCTACGGCAATCCCACCCTGACCATGGCGGAACAGAAGATCGCAGCACTCGAAGGCGCCGAGGCGGCGGTCGTCACGGCTTCCGGGAGCGCGGCCATCTCGAGCGCGCTGCTGGCGGTCCTGCGAGCAGGTGACGAGGTCATCGCGACCCGGCAGCTGTATGGCGGGAGCTACCGTCTGCTGCGCGACATTTTTCCGCGTTTCGGAATTGTTGTGCGTTATGTGGAGTCCGATCTGGCGGGGATCGAACGCTTCGTGAACCCGCGGACCAAAGCAGTGTATGTGGAGACTCCCACCAACCCGACCCTTCGTCTGGTCGATTTGCAGAAGGTGATGGCGTTCGTGAAGGAGTGGGACCTGATCTCGATCATCGACAACACCTTTGCGACGCCCGTCCTGCAAAAGCCCATCGAAATGGGTTTCCATCTGGTGGTGCATAGCGCCACGAAGTACCTCGCGGGCCATTCCGATGTGGTCGCGGGAGCCGCCGTCGGAAGCAAGGCGCTGATACAGAGGGTGCGGGAGAACGTCATCCACCTCGGAGGCTCGATGGATCCTGAAGCGGCATTCCTGCTGATTCGGGGGATCAAGACGCTCGGAATCCGCATGGAGCAGCAGTGCAGCAACGCCGTGATCGTCGCGAAATTCCTCGAACAGCATCCCAAGATCGCGCGGGTCCACTACCCCGGCCTTCGGTCGCATCCGGATCATGCGCTGGCGAAGCGCCAGATGCGAGGCTTTGGAGCGATGCTCGCTTTCGATATGAAGGGCGGCCTCCCGGTTGCGCGGCGCTTCTGCGACCGCGTGCGGATCTTCCTGCTGGCGCCGAGCCTGGGTGGGGTCGAATCGCTGGTAGTCCTGCCTATCTACACTTCGCACTACAACATGTCCGAGGCGGAACTGCGCGGTGCCAGAGTCGAGCCGGGGACCGTCCGGGTGTCGGTTGGCCTCGAAGACCAGGGTGATCTGATCGAAGACCTTCGTCAGGCTCTCGCGTAGGTCCGCTACAGGCGTAGCGGGTCAATGTCGGAAGCAATCAGCCCCCCAACCAGGCAACTAGGCACCCAAACACTAGCAATGTAGGCAGGAACGGTGGTATAAGGCTGTTTCTAAGTGGCTCAAGCGGGGGCGGTTTCGCCCAACCTGGTGCTGCGTCTGGGTTGTCTTGATTTGATCAACGCCCTAGTACCTTGTGGCCATTGACCTAAGGCGTGCGTACACTTAGTCTTGTGGTTGCGGCGGAATTAGGCTTGCGCGGACATTATTCCTTAAGTCTTTTCGTTCTTGTGATTCGGATGTTGGCTTGCATGGAAGGTTGCTGGGGTAAAGGGCGGGAGTGTCATGAAGCGGCGAATGACCAGATGGGCCATTGTAGCTAGTGGCACGTTATTGCTGGCAGGTTGCGAGGGGACCACGACGAAGGTGCAGGTTCGACCCCCGGCGGCTGTGCCAGCCCCGGTGCCGGCCTATGTGCGGGAGCCTCTTCCGTTGCCAAACCGGGAGCTCTCCGCCGTCTCGCTTCGATTGGACCCCCGGGCTGCCATCGACATTCTGGTAGAACGGGTTCAGGCGAGTTGGATCGCCAGTCAGCAGGACTTTAAATCCGGCGATCCGGACCAGGGCCGCGCCGAGCTGGACAAAGCTGTGAATTTGATTCTGTCCGGCGGCTTCCAAGCCGAATCTGATCCGCGGCTTTCCAAGCTATTCGATCAGATCGGCGAGGCCATGCACGCCTATCCGTCGCCCCCCGGCCAGGGCGTGCTGGACGAGGCCGAAGACGCAGAAGCGGCTCCGCCCGCCCAGCCTGCTCCCATCGATGAAATCGCGGACTTGACGCTGCCGACCGGCGATCCACGGTTGATCTCCAAGGCCCAGAGAGAATTGATCACGGTGCCGCACGACCTTCCGCTGACCGTAAACGACTCGGTGCTGCAGTACCTGAGCTTTTTCACGAGCCCGCGCGGGCGAGCGATCGTGGAGCACGGTCTGGGCCGGGCCGGGCGTTACGACGACATGATCCGCCGGGTTCTGAAGGAAGAAGGCGTTCCGCAGGATTTGATCTATCTGGCTCAGGCAGAAAGCGCTTTCCAGCCGCAGGCTGTTTCGCGCGCCGGGGCTCGGGGAATCTGGCAGTTCATGCCCTACCGGGGCGAGCAATACGATCTGGAGCGCAGCTACTGGATCGATGAACGCAGCGATCCTGAAAAGGCGACGCGCGCCGCGGCCCGGCACCTGCGAGATCTCTATGGAATGTTCGGCGACTGGTATCTGGTGATGGCTGCATACAACTCCGGCCCGCTGAATGTGGCTAGGGCGGTCGAACGCACCGGCTACGCGGATTTCTGGGAGCTGCAGAAGCGCAACGCCTTGCCGAAAGAGACGCAGAACTACGTTCCCATTATCATCGCCATGGCTCTTGTGGCGAAAGCTCCCGCGCTCTACGGCGTCCAGATCGAGCGGGAGAAGCCCGCAGACGCGGAGGCTGTAAAGCTTGATCATCCCGTCGATCTCCACCTGGTGGCGGATGCAACCGGCGCGGACCTCGATGGGCTGCGCCTGCTCAATCCGCAATTGCTGCGCACGGTTACGCCGAGCGAGCCAGGATTCGAATTGAAACTTCCAGTCGGCCTCACCGCGCGCTTCGAGCAGAATATTCAGCAAGTCCCGGAAGACAAGCGGACCTCGTGGCGCCTGCACACGGTGAGCGACGGCGAGACACTCTCGGACATTGCAAGGCGTTATCGCTTGACGGTTCCGGCCATTCAGATCGCCAACCATCTGGACGCTCGCGCAACGGTGCCGTCGGGATTCCTGCTGAATGTGCCAACCGTTCCGCCCGTCGCGCGCGTCGTGCACTATCGCGTGCAGCGCGGAGACACGCTTGAGGGAATCGCGGATCGATTCGATGTAACCGTGACGGATCTGAAGCGCTGGAACCACATTGCCGGCGATCATGCCCCTCGCGGCATCCGGCTCAAGGTCCTTACCGGCAGCGAGTCGGCCGAGATTTCAGCGGCCGCTTCTTCACGCGCGTCACAAGGCAGCCGGGCGGCGGAGCGCACGGTGTCCGCGCGCAACCATGAGAAATTCGACGCCGTGCAGCACAAGGTGAAAGCTGGCGAAACTCTGTACTCCATCGCACGCGAATACGGCATCACAGTTTCGGCGCTGAAGCAATCCAACCCGTTTCTCGCAGATCGCTCGATTGAGGCAGGAGATTTGCTGAAGATTCAGCGATAGCCGCCGAGAGAAGCCTAAGTCCCATTTTTTCAGACTGATACTGGGGATTTCAGTACGGTTCTGGCACCCGCGGCCTCAAGTTACCCACAGAGAGTTCTGAACCGCCCCAAATTTTCGAGCCATGCTCCTTGACAAAGTTATAACACTCCGTTTATAAGCGCCGAAGGAGTTTGAAGCTGTCCGGCGACCCCGAGACCCACGGAGGAACGATGTTCTATGCGAAGATGAACGACGAGGAAGATGACGAACTGCCCCGGTACGAAGAAGAGGACGAGGGGCAGGAACAGCCTAGCGAGGCGATCGAAGTAGAAGAAATTGTCATCGAGGAAGAGCCGGAAGAAGAGGAAGCTGCTGCACCCGCCGCACCTGGTTCCCGCAAGTCCGCGCCGGCGCGGAAATCCGGCAAGGCTAAGAAGGCTCCGCCCAAGAAGAAGGCCAAGAGCAAACCCAAGGCGAAGCCAAAAGCAAAAGCCAAGGCCAAGGCCAAGGCGAAAAAGGCACCCGCAAAGAAGGGCGCAAAGAAAAAGAAACGCTGAGCGCGGTGGGAAGTTTTTGGGAGTGCGGCAATCGCGGAATGTGGCGCGGGACCCGGCGAGGTTTCATGACACGCTTGGTCCCGTATTTTTATTCCTTCTTATCGAGTTTGGCTCCCCGGAAACGGGCCTGCGGTCGGCTGAGTCCCGCGCAAATTTGAACGCAAGTGATGAAACTAGGCTTCCGCCCGGCGCGTAAGGGCGCGCATCGTTTCCATGCGCAGCGGAGTTTCGATTCCGACCCCGCTATCCAGGGACTGCGAGCAGAGACGGTCAAGCGCAGCGACAGCCGACGCACCGGTGGGTCGGCTCTTTATTGGCCGATGAAAACATCACGATCGCCCTTAGCCCGCATCGACAAGTTGGCCTAGCACCTCCACCTCCAGCTTCCGTGAAGTTTCCGGGGCCGCTTTGTGCCGCGACAAAAGTTCGGTCAGAACCACATTCTGTCGAGATAGACCCACCATCAACGCGGGAGTCGGCCCCAGTTGGGGAGATCGCGGCGATCGAGCAGGATTTCGGCGGCCCAAGCTCCCAAATAGCCGGATAGAGCCACGCCGTGTCCAGCGAAGGCGCCGATCACAAGCCCGCTGTGGCTCTGCGGATGCCAATCGAAAACGGGCTCCCAGTTGTCGCGGAACAAAATGGGGCCGCCCCAGCGATGGGTGAAATTTGCCGATGCGAGCACCGGATGGAGCCCGCGCACGCGTCTTTCAAGTGTGGCGAACATGCGCGTCGGCTCGTAGGAGTCGATGCTTACTTCCTCGAGATTGCCCGACGGTGGTGCGTCCACAAGGCCCGCTCCCCATACGATCGAACGGTCGTGGCGGATGCGGCCCCAGAGATAGGGGAAATCGACGGTGTAGAAGGGCTTTCCGCTGGCCAGGCCGATTGCTTCCATCTCTTGTGGCATCACTGGTGCGGTCAAGGCAGCCAGAGTCAGCTTGGGATGAGTGATGGCTTCCAGGCCGGAAAGGTGGAGCGAGAGGGCGCTTGTGGCCAACAGCACCTTTGACGCGGAAATGCATTGCGAGCCCGCACGAGAATCCCGGGTCGTGATCTCCAATTCCGCTGGATTGCCCCAGTGCACGTCTGTGACCTGGCGGTGTTCGACAATCACAGCGCCCAAACGGTCCGCCGCGCGGGCCAGTCCGCCGAGCAGTTTGCCCGGATCGAGTGTTCCGCCGGGAACCTCTCGAACGACGCGGAGGACGCCAGAATCGTTCCAGGAAAGGGGCGACTGGGCAAGACCGTTGCTACGGCCGATTTCCCACGCTCCGGGCAGTGCAAGGTCGCATTCGACACCGAGCTTCCCCAAAATGTCTTCTACGCCCTCCAGGACGTTTCCAAGACCCGGAAGATCGCCCGCGGCCGTCTCAGCCAGCGCCATGCCGCCTGTTCGCCCGCTGGCGCCCGCTCCGATGGCGCCGTGCTCCAGGATAGCGACCGATTTTTGTGGATCGAGCAGGCGGACCCATGCGGCCGCAGCCAGGCCCGTGAAACCGGCGCCCACGATCGCAATATCCACTTGGCGCGGAGGCGTCTGCGGAGCAGGGAGAAAGTCGATTGCCCAGGGCGGCGAACCCCAAGAAGGAGACGGGCTTTTGTCAGGGAACATTGCAGGGGCCCCACACGAACAAGCATGCTTTCATTCCGGGTGAAGCCGGGCATGAAACCGGCTTCACCCGGATTCAGATTGCCTTCGGCGAAGCAAAATCCCCCGGGGGCTACAGAATGCTTTCCGTCCAGTTTTCGAGCGTGTGCTTGATGTGGCCCATGAACTGGTGAGCCACGGCTCCGTCCACGACGCGGTGGTCGTAGGACAGCGTCAAATAAACCATCGAGCGGATGGCGATGGCGTCGTCGACCACGACCGGACGTTTCTCGATGGCGCCAAGACCGAGGATGGCAACGTTGGGCTGGTTGATTACGGGGAGGCCGAAGAGCCCCCCGAAAACGCCCGGGTTTGTAATCGAGAAGGTGCTCTCGGTCACTTCCTCCGGTTTGAGCTTTTTGGTCCGGGCACGGACGGCGAGATCATTGAGCGACCGCGCCAACCCCAGAAAGTTTTTCTCCTCGGCTTCCTTAATCACCGGGACAATCAATCCCCAGTCCAAAGCCACGGCGACCCCGATGTTGCACTCCTTGTGGAGAACGACATTGGTTCCATCGGCCGAGGCGTTCACGGTCGGGAACGCGCGCAGAGCCTCGACAGCGGCCCGTATGAAGAAAGGCATAAAGGTGAGCTTGGTGCCGGATTGCGCTTCGAACTTGTCTTTCATCTTGGCGCGCAGCGCGGCGATTCCGCTAACGTTGACTTCCTCTACCGAATACACGTGCGGGGAGACGCGCTTGGAGAGAACCATGTGCTCGGCGATCCGCTGCCGCATGACCGACATGGGCTGCACTTCGTAATGGCCAAAGTACATCCGTTCGCGGGGCACGGCTGTTTCCAGAACGGCCGAGGCGGCACCTCCTGCTGTCGGTGGAGGCGGCGCAGGAGCGGCTGGACGCGCAGAAGTCTCGGCGGAGGGTGTGGATGCCGCGCCGGCCTCGACGGCGGCGATAATATCGCGCTTGCTGACCCGTCCCCCTGCACCCGTGCCGGGAATCTGTGAGAGATCGATATTGCCCTCCCGGGCAAGGCGCCGGACAAGAGGTGAGCTGCGTACCTTCGAACCGGGAGTTTCAGGATGTGCAACGGGTTGGGCGGCAGGCGCCGGAGGCGGGGGCGCGGCCGACGGCTGGGCGGCCTGGGGTTGAGCCGGTGCGGGCGATGCCTTGGGCGCTTCGCTCTTTGCCGGGGCCGAAGGCGGGGCCGAGGCGGCAGCGCCGTCGGCTTCGATGACCGCTACGATTGTCTGGATGGGAACCGTCTGGCCCTCGGTAACCTTGATTTCCTTAAGCACGCCGGCCGAAGGCGAAGGGATTTCGGCATCCACCTTGTCGGTGGAGATCTCAAAGAGAGGCTCGTCACGGTCGATCTTGTCGCCCGGTTTCTTCAGCCATTTGGTGATCGTGCCTTCAAAAATGCTTTCGCCCATCTGGGGCATGATGACGTCGACAGCCATGGTGTTCTCCTGGGGGTAGAAACTCAGACGGCGCTGAGGCATTCCTCGTGCCAGACGCCTGGAATTCCATCGAGCGCGTAGATCTCATCGCCGCCGTGAAAGAAGGTCACCTCTTTCACCTTGGCCACGCGGCCGGCGTAGTCGAGTTGCTCGGGCTCAAGCTCGTTATGATATTGCCCGGCCTCGAGAAAGCTTTCCAGAAAGGGGCGATCCGCGATGCGCACCTCGGATCCCACTGCGAACTCCACGTTGTTGAGACCTTTCGTTTTTCCCACTGGTGCTAGCTCACTTTCGTCCGCGTTAGTATTTTGCCAATTCCCGCGCCGCCGCGGCAACTTTTTCGGCGTTGGGGAGGAACCGTTGTTCGAGAGGGGGAGAGTAAGGCACCGGCGTGTCAAGACCGGTCACGCGAAAAACCGGGGCGTCTAAATCGGCGAAAGCGCTTTCGCACACGGTGGCGGCGATTTCTCCGGCGATGCCGCCGGTGCGGGTGTCTTCGTGCACGATCAACAGGCGATTGGTGTGTTTCACTGAAGCTAGAATCGTCTCGCGGTCGAGCGGCAGCAGGGAGCGCAGATCGATCACTTCGGCGTCGATGCCTTCCTTAGCCAGTTCCTCGGCTGCTTCAAGCGATGTGTGTGCCATGGCCGCGTAGCTTACGATGGTCAAATCGGTTCCCCGGCGGCGAACCACGGCTTGGCCGATCGGAACCGTGAAATCGCCGTCGGGAATCTCTTCCTTGATCCGCCGGTAGAGAAACTTATGTTCGAAGAAGAGCACGGGATTATTGTCTCGCACCGCAGACTTCAGCAAACCCTTCGCATCGTAGGCCGTGGAAGGATAAACCACCTTCAGTCCTGGCGTATGCAGGAAATACATTTCCGGGTTCGCCGAATGAAACGGCCCGCCGTGGACCCCGGCGCCGGAAGGCCCGCGGATGACCATCGGCACGGGCGCACCCCAAAGATAATGAGACTTGGCGGCAAAATTGGTGACCTGGTTAAAGCAGCAGGCGATGAAATCAATGAATTGCATTTCCGCGATAGGACGCAGGCCCAGATAGCTCATACCGCAGGCCGCGCCCACGATGGCGGTTTCGCTGACGGGCGTATCGATCACGCGTTCGGGGCCGAACTTTGCGAAAAGACCCTCGGTCGCTTTGAACGCGCCGCCGTAGACGCCAATGTCTTCGCCCAGCATCACGACGGTAGGATCGCGGTCCATTTCCTCGAAGAGCGCCTGACGGATGGCTTCCAGCATGGTGACTTCGGCCATCAGCGGCGCTTCCCGCGCTTGTCCTTGCGACGAGCGTCCTTGGCATTCTGCTGTTCCTGCCGGAAGGCCCTGTCTTTCGGACCGCGGCCAAAGGGCACGCGCAAAGCCGGGGCGCTGGCAAGGTCAGGTTCGGGAGCCAGGGCAACAGGTGGCTTGCCATGCGTTTTTTCCGGGGGTTTCGCAGCGGGTTTCGCGATGTGTTTGGCGGCGTGCGTCGCTGGCTTCAGGTGACTGGCGACCGAAATGGCCGGTCTGGGCAGAGCGGCCGGCGGCCGGAACGCACCAAAATCGGAAACGGTCCAGACCGCCTCCACGCTCGAGGCCGGCGGCATGACTTCCGCCAGGGGCCGGCGCCACTCCGCTTCAATCGTGTGACAGCCCTCGCAGTAGACGCCCTGCTCGGCGAGTTCGGGGGGCGGGAGCGGGGATTGCTCGGCGAAATCCTGGTCGGAGTCCAGCTCTTGCTCGATACGCGCGTCGATTTCAGCTTTCCTGCCGGTCTCCCCAATATTATTCTCGGTGAGATAGTTCTCAAACAGCGCGATTGGATCACGCGCCTTCCAGTAGTCCAACATTGCCGGGGGGACATATTCCGCGGGATCGTGCTGCGCGTGGCCCCTCATACGCATGGTTTTCACTTCGAGAAGCACCGGGCCGCGTCCGGAGCGGCATTCATCGACCGCTTCTTTGGCGGCAGAATAAACGGCGAGAACGTCGTTCCCGTCGGCTGTCAGGCCGCGAATTCCGTAGGCCTGCGCGCGATTCGCCAGGTCGCGAATGGGAACCTGCCGGGCAACCGGTGTGGAATAGGCCCACTGATTATTCTCAACGACGACGACCAGAGGAGCCTTCTGCGAGGCCGCCAGATTGAGCCCTTCATGGAAAGCTCCTGTCGAGCTTCCTCCGTCGCCAATCCAGGTCATGGCGACGATCTTCTGCCCCAGGTAGCGTCCGCCCATGGCCACGCCCGCCATTACCGGAATCAGGTCTCCCAGCATGGAGGTGGGCGAAACGACGTGGCGTTGCTTCAGATCGCCGAAGTGGCTGGTGCCGTCCTTACCCTGCGTGGGCGACGTATATTTTCCCATGTGCTGCGTGAAGATGTCGCGCGGCTTAAATCCCTTCACGAGCAGGGCGCCGATGTTGCGAATCATGGGGGCGAGCCAGTCGCGCGGTTCGAGCGCATACGCGGTGCCTACCGAGACCGCTTCCTGTCCCAGGCTCGAATAAAGGCCGCCAACAATCTTGTTCTGGCGGAACAGACGCACCATCCGCTCTTCCAGCTGGCGATTGAGCTGCATGTAATAGTAGAGATCGAGATGTTGGTCATTGGTCAACGAATGTGCCAGCGAGCGCGTCGGGGATGGCTGTACGGGATGGCTCATGTCGCCGCTTCCCTCTGAGAGACGGATTCAGCTCGATCCGGCGATGGCATCGCAGCCGCGGCCAGGCCGACCGGCAACGCAGCTTCCAGATCCCGGCGCGAAGTATGGATCATGGTACGTCCAAACACTTGTCCAAAATGCGAAACCAGATGCGGCCGCACTTGCTCGGTAGAAACCGCGCGCGCCAGAAAGCGTTCAAGCGACGTCGCCCGCTTATCGGGAATTCCGCAGGGCACGATGAGGTCGAAAAAACGCAGGTCCGTGGAAACATTGTAGGCAAATCCGTGCGAAGTGACCCAGCGGCTCAGATGCACGCCGAGTGCGGCAAGTTTCTCCTCTCGCCCCAGCGCGCCAACCCAAACGCCGTGCTTGTCAGCGACGCGCTTTCCCGTAATTCCAAAATCCGCTGACGCGCGAAGCATCACTTCTTCGAGCTGCTCCACATACCAACCGACGTCGCGGCGATGTTCCGCCAAGTCCAGGATCGGATAGCCCACAATCTGCCCAGGCCCGTGATAGGTGATGTCCCCTCCCCGGTCGGTGCGGTGAAATTCCACGTACATCTGGCCCAGGACGTGCGGTCCCGCCCGCAGGTGCTCGCGCTTGCCGTTGCGGCCGAGGGTAATCACGTGCGGATGTTCGCAGAGCAGCAGAACGTCGGGAACCAAACGCGTCTTGCGCGCTTCCACCAATGCTTGCTGCAGAGCGCAAGCGGGCCCATAAGGGATGAGCCCGAGGTCCACTACCCATGCGATTTTCTCTGCTTGCTTCACGAGGCTACCGGGTGTTGCTTCTCATCATGTCCGTTCTTGCCGCTAGGTCTTCGGTCAAACCCACGTCAGTAGTTGATGGTGAGGCCGCGCACGGCGTTGAATGCGTCACCCATTGCTTCCCAGACGGTGGGATGGGCGTGAATGGTGGTCGACATATCATCGAGCGTTGCTTCCAGACCGAGAGCTGCGACCGGCTCGGCAATAATCTCGGTGGCCAGAGGCCCGATCGCGTGAACGCCAAGGATTTCGCCGTACTTGGCTTCGGCAACAACCTTAATGAAGCCTTCATGCTGGCCAAGAATGGTCGCTTTGCTGTTGCCAAGGAAGGGGAATTTACCGGTTTTGACTTCAAGACCGGCGTCACGCGCCTGCTTTTCGGTCAGCCCGATGGAACCGATCTGAGGCTCGCAATAGGTGGCGTTCGGGCAGCGCTTGCGGTCAAACGGCTGCATCGTTTTGCCCGCCATACGGCCGACGGCGATGATGCCCTCCATTGACGCGGCATGCGCCAGTTGCGGAAGTCCGGCGACGATATCGCCGATGGCGTAGAGGCGCGGCTCGTCGGTCTCAAGGAATGCGTTGGTGTGCACGAAGCCGCGTTCCACTTTCGCTTTCGTTTTCTCAAGGCCGATGTTCTCGGTGAGAGGGCGCCGCCCCACGGCAATCAGGACTTTTTCCGCGGCAATCGTCTGCGGCTTTCCGGACTTGTCCGTGTAGGAAACGGTCGCGCCGTTGGCATCCTTCGTCACCGACGAAACCTTTGCTTCCAGTTCAATCCGAATGCCTTTTTTTCTAAAACTCTTCTCCAGCTCGGCGGAGATTTCCTCGTCCTCAAGGGGCACAACGCGCGGAAGGGTCTCCAGAAGGGTCACTTCCGAGCCAAATGAATGAAACACGGAAGCAAACTCGACGCCCACGGCGCCGCATCCCACCACGACCAGTGATTTCGGAATGCTCTGCAACGTGAGAATCTCGCGATTTGTAAGGACTGTTGTAGGGTCGATCTCCACTCCCGGCAGGGACCTGGCTTCTGAGCCGGTTGCCAGCATCGTGTAGGTTGTTTCGAGCTCCGTTGTTTTCCCGTCCTTTTCCACCGAAACGCGTCCTGGTCCGGCGATGCGTCCCCAACCGGTGATGGAATCGACTTTGTTCTTCTTAAAGAGCGCCGCGATGCCGCCGGCGTGTTTCTTGACGATTTTATCCTTGCGCGCGAGCATCGAAGGCCAGTTCACCTTGACATCTTTCACTTCGAAGCCAAATTCAGCGGCGCGTTTAAAATTTTCGTACAGATCGGCATGATGCAAGAAGACCTTCGTCGGGATGCAGCCTACGTGAAGACAGGTTCCGCCCAGGAACGGATCTTTCTCCACCACGGCAGTTTTCAGCCCCCACTGCGAGGCGCGGATCGCGGCAACATAACCGCCCGGCCCGCTGCCAACGATCACAAGGTCATATTTTGCCAATCCAGTTTCCCCTCTACCCTCTTATTTTTGAATGGAACGCGCCCTTACATGGATGGAAGTCTGCGTAACTTGCGTCTTCCAGCGCGCAGACCAATGATCTTAACAGCCGCACCTGGCCTTCGCAACCGGCTCAGTTACATGCGTTACATGCTCTGGCAGATTCTTCGGTCCGCGCTCAGCGGTAGCGATACAGCGTGACACGCTGGGGGCACTCCAACAGCGGAGGGGGCTGTTTCTCCCTGTTGAACCACAACGAGCAGGTATCGCGGTCCTTGTTTCTATAAAGGGCAATATTCTGCCCTTCCCCGGCATCGTCGCCGGCCAGCCGCAAACCGGGAACCCAGGCGCCGTCTACAAACCTACCTTCTTCCACTGTTGCAAGTCCGGCCAGCGGAGGCCCCGGCGTGTTCGGAGAAAAGGTGATGGCCACGCCGGTGCCCGCAACGACGTACTCGTCCGGCCCGGTTGCGATGAAAATCGCCGCCGAACTCTGGGTATCGGGGACCGGTGTGGCCAGGCCAACAACCGGCCGGGGCCTCAGGTGTGTCACCTCCAGGGTGTAATTCCCCAGTTGGACCTTCTGAGGCGGGTCGTTCGGGCCCAGGAAAACGGCGGACATCGTGCCGTTGCCCTGGTGTTGCAGAATCAGCGGGGCCATTTGCGTGATCAGATCGTATCTGCTGACAATATCTTCCAGCGGCAACCGCGAACGCTCAATGCCCATTACCGAAAGGCCGATGGCGTCGTGGCGTCCGATGGCGTAGAGAATCTTGGCTGCGCCTTCGGGTCCGCCGTCGGCCTCGGGGATCCACAGCGGGTTCCCGGATCGCGCGTACCTGGCGCACCACATCACGAAGTCCCTGTCGTTGTAAGCGTCGGGCGAGAGCATATCGATTTGCGGGGCCCCGGCTCGCCAGACGTCCATGAGGTCGTCCATCGGGCCACCGATGGCGAAAATCCTTCTCCCCGCCGGTCCGTAGCCGTTTCCAACGACATCGGCGATAGAGGACGTTCTGGGCAGCGCCGCGTTCAGGAACATCGGCAGTGGGTACTGGGCCTTGCCCGCCTCGACGACGCGGCCGACGTAGCGCGCATAATTCCAGGCCATGAAAATTTCGTCGGTCGCGGGACTCCGTCCGAATACCTCTTCCCAGGTGCCCGCGGTCTTGAAGCCAGCGCCGCCCCAAACCTGCTTGAATTCCGGAATCAGCGAATCCTTGTGTTGTGCGAGGTAGTCCATCAGCTCTTTTGACACGGGTCCCGCGTAAGCCTTATTGGCCAAGGGTGAGCGGTCGCGGGTATCGGCCGCCATGCCGATTTCGTTCTCCACCTGGATCATGATCACGGTGTGTCGCTGGCCGTCTACCTCCTTCACGTGCCGCATCAGGGCAGCGAAGGCGCGGGCATCGGCGTCGCGGTTCGCGTCGCTCAGCGGACTGAGCAGTTCGAGGTTGAGACTCCCTACAATCTCGGTGCGCGCCTCTCCGAGCATGATCAAGGGGGTCTTATCACCGACTGCTTGGGCGCGCGGGAAGCGTCGGAAATCCTTCTTCACCCAGTCGGGCGTGTAGCTTGACAGACCGTTCTTCCAGCTTGCGAACCACAACAGCACCAGGTGCAGGTTGTTGCTGCGTGCGTCCTGAATGACGCCGTCGAGCGCATGGAAATCAAACGTCCCTTCCTGCGGTTCGATCTGCGCCCAGGAAACGCCCGCCAGCACGGTGTTGATTTTTGTCTCAGCGAGTCTGGGCCATGCCGGCCTGATGTAGTCGGGATCAGTGGCGGCGTTGTTGCTTAATTCTCCCGCCAAAACCAGGAATGGGATTCCTTCGACGATCAGCTGGGTGGCTCTACCCTGCTTCTGCAAATGAGGAATGTCGGAAGCCGCGGTGAGGGCGAAGGAGAAAACCAGAGTGGAACAAAGCAACGTTCCGAGTTTCATGACTACCTCCAAATCCTGACGAAACCGTCCTGCGCGATGCCGCGCTCGTGCGCATCCTACGCTTCTGCGGTTCCGCGTACAACGGGTTGGCCGGGAATGTCTCTGCAATCGGAGAATGGTTTGCGCACAGCAGGAATGTCTCGCTTTCATAGAAGCCGCGTATGACGCTTCGCCTTCTTCGAATCCTTTTCGATCCTGCCGGCATCTATGAGAAGCGCCCAGCAGATTGTCTGGGGCTTCGGGAATTTTTGGTCGCCGCAATTTGACAAGCGGCGGTGGTACCGATACTATTCATAGTTTTTGGCGGGTTACCGGAGGCCTCGACGGGGTCAACCATGGATAAAAAGAGGCTCGAGTATTACAACAAGAAACTCGTAACCAGGCGTGCCGAATTGCTTCGAGGCATCGCTCGCACAGAGCAGGAGGGCCGTGAAGCTGACGAGGATCCGACCGTGGATCTCGCCGACAAGGCGGCCAACTCCTACACGAAGGAATTTCTCTTCGGCCTGACTCACGAGAACCGGTCCCTTCTGCAACTGGTCGACGACGCACTCGCGCGGATTCGCGGGGAGTCGTTCGGGGAATGTGCTGCCTGCCACCAGGAACTTCAACAGAAGCGACTTGAGGCGGTGCCCTGGACTCGCTACTGTATTACCTGCCAGGAGAAAAAAGAGCAGGGCCTGCTCTAGCCGGACACAAATCAACAAGTCATAAGCTGACTGACTTGGCTTGCGGTTGGACGCCTTGCGGACTCTCGCAGTTTTCTGTAGCCATCTTCTCGGTAAACCCGTTTCGCTCGTTCGAATTCTACGGTCGGTTGTTCGCTCGTTCGGTTAGCAACGCTTCGGTGATCTTAAAAAGACGCGCTCGACGCAGCGACATCGGTGCTATTTCCGGCACCGTTGCGCATCGGCGGCCCGATCGGAGCGATGCTGGCCGAATTCCCATATGCAAGGATTGTCTTACCTCTCTTGATGAGATTGTGCCGCCGCGGTGCGAATGTTGCGGAACCGTTCGCCTCTGCCTTGGCGAGTGAGGCGAGCACGCCCCCTTGTCCGGTTCTGCTGCTTCGGACCTTTTGCGTTCGAGCCGATGCGCAGCTCCGTGGTCTATAACGCTCCCCTGTTTGAAGCAATTCCACTGATGAACCATGAGCAGGTAACGCGATTGGGACATTGGTTTGCCGAACGCATCGCCTGAAGGGTGCGTTCAGGAAAGCTTTGGCGCTTGACGCTTGCGCGACCCGGCCGCCGGCGGGAACCAGACTAGAATCAGGCCGATTGATTGCGTGACCGCCGGAAATCTGGGTGCGTGGCGCCTACGCGACACCGGATGGCGTAAGAGTTGACAACCTGCACATTCTACTGGTAGATGATGTAATGACGACCGGCGCGACGCTGGATGCCTGCGCGAGGGCATTCCAAGAAGACGGGTGCTTCGAGGGTGCTTGGGCTGACGGTGGTGCGGCCTATCCCGGGTTTGCCAATCGTTAGCTGAAACCAAGAATTCATACGGGCGAAAGAATCCTGTAAGCATTTCGGAGCATCATAGAGAGGCAAGGAGAGCTGTCGACGCCATCTAAGACAGCCCTATGGACAATCGGCTCAAAACCGGTTTACGTCCCCGGCCTGCACTAGGCTTGAGTTCAGGAGTGCCTCGGCCCGCGGGCAACCCTGCCGGCCGCCCCTCAGTGATGCAGGCTCCTGTGCTGGTTCTCAACGCCACGTTTGAACCGATCAATGTGACCGCCGTGCGGCGTGCTCTGGTTTTGATGCTGAAGGGTGTGGCACAGGCGGAGGAAACCAACCACACCGAGGTGCATACCACGTCGAAGGCGGTGCAGGTGCCTTCGGTGATCCGATTGTTGAGCTATCGGCACATTCCGCAGCAAAGCAGGGCACTTTCCCGTAAAAACATCCTTTTGCGGGATCGGAATACCTGCCAGTTCTGCGGAACTGCCTTGCCCGCTTCCGAGCTGACTCTGGACCACGTGATGCCGCGTTCCAGGGGAGGGCGGTCGTCCTGGGAGAATCTAGTCGCCTGCTGCTATGCCTGCAACAACCGCAAGGGAGATCGCACGCCTGAAGAGGCTGGGATAAAGCTCCAGCGCCGACCGCGCCCGTTCACGCTGCATACGTCGCGCCAGTTGATGCGGCTGATCGGCCATCGGGACGAAAAATGGCGGAAATATCTCTTCTACTAAAGCGCTGAAACCTTTTCGCGAACCCTGCGTCTAAACCAGCAATACTTCTAGGACACACCCCGGGAAGCGAGGCTGCCTAAAAACGGTCCGCTTCCCTAAATTTTTGCCTGCTCGTTCACCCGTCGCGGCCTTCTTATTGACCGAAGATCACTTTCAGTTCACGCACCAATTCTCATCGAGTCCTACGTGCGTGATCTGGCATCCCCTGTGGGACGGGAGTGTTGACTGCGAAGACGTTAGAAACCAGAGAAGGAATTCGGGAGACCGCGGCAGGCGCAGATTCCAGAATGCACTCGCTTTCCGGGCGCGGCCAAAGATGACAGAAACCAGGACCGACGCCTAACCTACTTGAGGATAAGGCCCGTGACGCGTAGGGAAGGATACTGCCGGTTCCAATCGGAGGGAATGCGTTCCAGGATGACCTGGAAGTCACGCATCTGTCCCGCGGGAAGAGGCTGAGCGGTTGGGGGAACCAGCATCTCGGTATCGCGCAGGACGGTCTGATTGAACTGGTCGTGGAATTCGATGTTGACCTGAAGTCCAGCGATCGCCTGGTCGCCTGTGTTTACGATCGTTCCAGCCACGAAGGTGAATTCCTGGTTGAGGAAATTGGTGGAGTGGGCCATCTGGATGGCTTGAAATTGAATGCGCGAAGCATAGGACTGCTCTTGCTGGCCGAACGGAAGTTTGGTTGCGGCGGCGATGCCGGTCGGTTGTGTCCTGCGAATCAGCAGAGCAGCACCGCCGGCAAGAATCAGCACGATGATCGCCCCGGCGATGAAAGCCACCGGGAAGCGGCTCTTTTCTTCGTAATTGTCTCCAGGCAGCATCTTTGCTCTCTTCTAACGGCCGAAGGAGAGCCGCAAGATCAACGGCTCGGGAAGCCCGGCCTGCGCCATGCGGTTCTGCACCGATTCAATATCATAAGGGACGCGCCAGAACTCGACGGACTGATGATCGAGGTCAGCGATCGCGAAAGCGGCGCGCGGATCACCGTCGCGGGGCTGGCCGATGGAGCCAGGATTCAAAAGGTAGGACGCTCCTTTTTCAATCACCAAACTTGTGAATAAGTTCTCACCGGCCGGCTTCAAATGCTGGACCGAGACTTGATCGTCGCGAAGAGTAAAGCCGCCCTGGATATGGGTATGCCCAAAGAAAGTTACCCGGGAAGGCGAGTCCAGCAGCCCCTCGAGGGCCTGCGCGGGGCCGAACACGTATTCGTCCTCGTCCCCAAGCGCACCGTGGATGATCGACAAGCCATCCAGTGTGACCGGGCCTTTCGGCAACTGGGCGAGGTATTCGAGATTGCCTGGCACAAGATGATCCCGCGTCCAAAGCGTGGCGGCGCGAGCAAGAGGGTTGAAGTCCTCGGCGTCTACCAGCCCGCTCACCGCCTTGTCGTGATTGCCGCGAATTACGGTGGCGCCCAGTGAGCGAACGCGATCGACGACTTCGTTCGGTTCCGGCCCGTAGCCGACAAGATCGCCCAGGCAAGCGGCTTTCTGCCACTGGCCTTTGGCGGCCTCCAGCGCAGAATCCAACGCGGTTAGGTTCGCGTGGATGTCACTCAAAATCAGATAGCGCATTCAACCATTCCCACGAGCACGATGCCAACTATAGTGCCACAGGTGGGTGGGGAGACACACGATACCGCTTAGGATTCGGGTTGCTGTTCGGGTGTTTGATCGCCCACAGAGAAGTAGTTGCAATCGGGATGATGAAACACGAGCGCGCTTACGCTCGCTTCCGGATCCATCATCATGCCTTCGGTGAGATGGACGCCCACGTCCTCGGGATGCAGAAGTACCCAGATGCCGGCTTGATCCTCGAGGTTCGGGCAAGCCGGATAACCGAAGCTGTAGCGCTTTCCACGATAGCGCGACGTGAACCGTTCGGCCATCGTCAAACTCGGGGGATCGGGGAAGCCCCAATCCTCGCGGATACGGCGATGCAGCCATTCGGCAGAGGCCTCCGCCGTTTCCAGAGCGAGCGCCTGCAAGCCGTGGGAGAACAAATACTCCCCCGCCAGTTTGGCCTCCTCGGATCTTTCACGGATTCCCGCGCCTGCCGTTACGACAAACAGTGCCAGATGATCCCGCTGGCCTTGCTGCGCGGGAAGGATGTAATCGCTCAGGCAGATCTTCTCGCCCACCGGCTGACGTTGGAAGTGAAATGTGTGGATGGGCGAGGCGCTATCGGGAGCAAAGAGTGCAATGGAATTTCCCTGGCGTTCGGCTTCGAAGAATTGCCAGACGGCGCCGATTTTCATGAACCCCCTGGCTTCGCGCTTGATTTCCTCCATGCTGTTGAACAGCTCCAGGGCGCGCGCGTCGCGTTCGCCAAGGGCTTTTTCGAAATTTCCGCGGAAGCCCAAATGGCGGCCAAAAAGCATGTAGGGATTCACGTAACTCCAGATGTCATTTAAATCGGGTACCGCGCGGACTTTGCGATCGAGGTACGCCACCGAAGGTATCGCGATAGCAGTCCGGATCTTCGCTGAGCGCTCTTCTCCGGCGGGTTGCTGAGGACGCGGGACAGCTTCTTCGGTCACGACCGCTGCGGTGAACGTATGATCCTGAAGGACGGCGTCGCGGCGCTTCGGGTCGCTTAATTCGTTCATCAGCCGCAAGCCGGTCATGGCGTCCTTTGCATAACAGACAGCCGTTTGGTACTGGGGTGCGATCTTCAGGCGGGTGAACTTGTCTGAAAGCGCGGCACCGCCTACCAGTAGCGGGACGCGAATTCCCGCATCGCGCAAATCGCCGGCTGTGGTGACCATCTGTTGCGCGCTTTTCACGAGCAGGCCGGAGAGTCCGATCGCATCGGGCTTGTGCTGCTCGTGTGCGCGGATCAAATCCTCCGGCGGCACCTTGATGCCGAGGTTAATCACGTCGTAGCCGTTGTTTTTCAAAATGATCTCGACCAGATTCTTGCCGATGTCGTGGACGTCGCCCTTCACCGTGGCGAGGATTACCTTGGCGCGTTTCTCCGTGTCGGCCTTCTCCATGAACTGCTCCAGGTGATTTACAGCCGCCTTCATCGCCTCGGCCGATTGCAGCACTTCGGCAACAATCAGTTCATTGTTGTTGAACAGCCTGCCGACCTCGGCCATCCCGGCCATCAGAGGGCCGTTGATGATATCGAGCGGCGAAACACCCTCTTCGCGCTTGCGATTGAGGTCGTCAATCAGGCCGTCCTTCGATCCCTCGAGGATATAGTTGGGCAGGCGCTGATCGAGGGGAAGGTCCTGCGTTTTTGCCTTCTTGCGGCCGCCGGCACCTCGAAAATGCTCTGAGATCGCTGCGATGTGGAACTGGTTGATGGCGGCTTTTTGCTCGCGGCTCTGGCCGCGCCAATCCGCCGGGGCACCCCGAAAGAGCGAAACCTGCGGATGATCGTCGGGTACGGACTCCGGGACGCTATTGAACAAAAGGCTTTCAGCGAGCTTGCGCTCTTTCTCGGAAATCGACGCAAACCGTTCGATGCGTTCGGCGTTGACGATCGCCAGGTCGAGGCCAGCCTTCGTGCAGTAGTACAGGAAGACCGAGTTGACCACTTCCCGAGCCCCGGCGGGCAGCCCGAACGAAACATTCGAAATGCCCAGCACCGTCCGAACATGCGGGATGTTCTGTCGGATCAGCCGGATTCCCTCGATCGTTTCGACCGCGCCACCGATATAGTTTTCATCGCCTGTGGCACAGGGAAAAACGAGCGGATCAAAAATGATACTTTCGGCATGAATCCCGTATTTCCCGGTGAGGAGTTCGTGCGAGCGCTTGGCAATTTCAAGCTTCCGCTCGCGCGTAAACGCCTGTGCCTGCTGCGGATCTTCATCGATGCAGCCAACGATGACGGCGGCTCCGTAGGAACGAGCCAGGGGGCAAACGCGCTCAAACTTTTCCTCGCCGTCTTCGAGATTGATTGAATTGATGATGCTCTTGCCCTGGCAATAGGTGAGCGAGAGCTCGATGGACCGGGCATCGGTGGTGTCGATCATGATCGGTGCTTTGATCTTGCGAATCAGCTGGTCGTAAAACGGTGGAATATCCTTGATCTCGTCGCGATCGGTGCTTTGCAGGCACACGTCCACAATGTGCGCGCCGCTTTTCACCTGTCGCCGCGCAATTTCGGTGGCTTCCTCCCACTGTTCGGCGGCAACAAGCTTCTTGAACTCGCGCGATCCGATCACATTGGTGCGCTCGCCCACGATCAGAGGCCGCGTGCTTTCTTCGGCCTCGATGACGTCGATGCCGGAGTAAACGGCTCGATGCCGGGCAGCCGCCGGACGGCGCGGAAGCTTCCCCTGCGCCATTTGAGCAATCGCGCGAATATGCTTTTCAGTGGTTCCGCAACAGCCCCCCACGATATTGAGCCAGCCACGCTCGACGAAACGGTCAAGCTGCTCGGCAAGAGAAGTCGGAGTCTCCTGATATTGCCCTTCTTCGTTCGGAAGCCCCGCGTTTGGATAACAAGAAACAAACCGGTTGGTCAGCGATTGCAGGGTGCGGACATGATCGGTCATGAATTCGGGCCCGGTGGCACAGTTGAGCCCGAGCGAAAGCACATCCACGTGGTCGAGGGAGGCCCACAGCGCCTCAATGTTTTGCCCCGCGAGCATCGTGCCCATGGGCTCAATGGTGACCGAGATCATCACGGGAATTGGCTGGCCCAGTTCGCGGCTCAACTCGTCAATGGCGAGCACGCCCGCTTTGATATTGCGGGTATCCTGGCAGGTTTCGAGCAGAAGCAGATCCGCCCCCCCTTCCATGAGGCCCCGCGCCTGGTCCCGAAAGTTGTTGCGAAGCTGCTCGAAAGTGATCCCGCCGGTTACGCTGATGGCCTTGGTAGTGGGCCCCATGGAGCCAGCCACAAAGCGAGGTTTGCCCGCGGTCGAGAATTCGTCCGCGGCTTGCCGCGCGAGCGCTGCGGCCCGCCTGCTGATCTCGTGCGCATGCCCGCCCAGTCCATACTCAGCAAGGACGACAGGCGTGCTTCCGAAGGAATTTGTCTCGATGATGTCGGACCCAGCTTCCAGATACTTTCGATGAATTCCAAGCACAACGTCTGGCCGGGTAATCACAAGATTTTCGTTGCAACCCTCCAGATGCGGTCCCCCGAAGTCTTCCGCCGTCAGGTTCACCTGCTGCAGCATGGTGCCCATGGCGCCATCCAGGATTAATATGCGCTCGCGGAGCAGTTCACGAAGGGCCAGGCCCTGTTGGATGAGGTCTCTCATGTCCTTAGAATTATCGCGTGGGAATGGGAGGAATGGGGAATTACGTCGGTTCCCTGCCACGCGGGGGTAAACGATCGGTTGCTAAAGCCCAGCGAGTTGTATCCGTAGAACGAGAAAGCGTCTCACCTGCTGTTCTTCTCCCCATTCTCTTGCAGCCTGCTCGGATCGATCTAAGCGGCGCCGGAGAGGAACTCAACCTTAAAAGAAGAAGGCACGAACCCGGCAGCGGCGCCGCGAGCGAGGAGCTCGCGCACGGCGCGGCGTCCTTCCTCGCCGTAGTCGAGTGTCCAACGGTTCACATACATCCCCACGAATTTGTCGGCCAGCTGAGGATCCATATCGCGCGCGAATTGCAGCGCGTAAGCCAGAGCTGGTTCGCGATGGTCTAAGGCATAGGAGACGCTTTCGCGAATGATGCGCGCCACCTGCAGACCGATTTCCGGACCCAGTTCCCGCCGGATGGCGTTGGCCCCCAAGGGCAGCGGAAGGCCGGTGGACTCATGCCACCACTGGCCCAAGTCCACCACGCGGTGCAATCCAACTTCGGAGAACAGCAGCTGTCCTTCGTGGATGAGAAGACCGGCTTCGACTTCCTGCGACTGTACGGCGTCGAGAATCTTGTCGAAGGGCATCGTTACCGTCTCGACATTGGGTTCAAAAAGCTTCAACGCCAGATAAGACGTGGTCAGCGTGCCGGGAATGGCAATCTTGCGGCCAGCCAGTTCCGTTTTCTTGATCGCATGGGATGCCACCACGATGGGGCCATACCCTTCGCCGAAGCTTGCGCCGCAGTCGAGCAAAACATATTTGTCCGCCACGAAGGTGTAGCCATAAAAGCTCAACGCGGTAACGTCGTAGGTTTGCTGCCGCGCCGCCTGGTTCAAGGACTCAATGTCGGACAGAATGTGCGTGAACTTGACTCCGGGAAGGCGGACCTTGCCGGTCGCCAGCGCGTAGAACATGAACGCGTCGTCACTATCGGGCGAATGCGCCAATCGCAATGTATCGATCTTGGGGCTCGTTGCTGGTGTGGACATTTTTTGCCGTCCCTGCCACCCACAGAAAGCTACAGCCGCCGCGCGTAGGCCAAAGAGACAGCTGTACCCGACCTTCCCTGCGCATCGCGGTGCCCTGCGGCTAACCTAACGTTCGGTGTGTGTGCCTTCCGGTGTGAATGCTTTTGTAAACGACTAAGGATACCATATCCCTGCATGGCAGGTACAGATTCGCCCATGGAAGCATTGGGAAGATTCCGAGAATTTTGAGGGTCGCCCATTGTGCCATTCACAAATGGACCGCATAGAATCAAGACGAAATCGGCCTTCGTGAAGAGGTGAACGATGCGAGCGGTAATTCAGAGGGTTGAACGGGCCCGCGTTATCGTAGACGGGCGCGTGACCGGTGAAATCGGCGCCGGCTTGGCGGTACTGGTCGCCATTGGACGGAACGATGTTTCTGCGACCGCGGCTTCCATGGCCGCAAAAATTGCAAATCTTCGGATTTTTGATGACGAACAGGGGAAGATGAATAGGTCGCTGCTCGAGAGGGAAGGGGCCCTGCTGGCGGTGTCTCAGTTCACTTTGTATGGAGACGCTCGCGGGCAACGGCGCCCCAGCTTTGTGCAGGCGGCTGCTCCCGAATTGGGTAAGGCCCTTTATGAAGAATTCGTCGTTGCGGTGAAGGCCCTGGGCGTGCCCGTGGAGACCGGAGTGTTCCAGGCGCACATGTCTGTGGAACTGACAAACGATGGACCCGTTACGATTCTTCTTGATTCCGAGAAGCAGTTCTAGGCTGTGGCCTTTGCGCGATAAATGGAAGGACCGGGCCCCGCAAACCCGAAACGAATTCGACTGCTTGCTCGGAACCAAGCTCCCATGACGATCAGGATTGATTGGGCCGCCGCACTGTCCGTTTTTGTAGTGGCGCTGTGCTGGCTTGGATTCGGCGTAGTCCTGATCGTGGGGAGCAAGGGAGCCGGGACGTCGACAAGAAAGCGAGATTTCAAGTCGCACACCGGTTTCCTATTGCAAATCCTGGGCTATGCAATCTGTTTTTGCTGGAGCCGAACGTATTTCTCGCCCCTCGCGCCAATGTCGGAAGCCGTGGAAAGTACGATTGCGGCATTCGCGGCGATGACCGCGATTGCATCCACTTGGTTCTGCTTTTCCGCTGCTCGTGCGCTCGGAAGACAGTGGGCGCTGGTCGCGCGCGTGATTGAGGGCCATGAGCTCATCCAGCAGGGACCCTACGCCACGGTGCGGAATCCTATCTATCTAGCCATGCTGGGAATGCTTTTTGCGACGGGGCTGGTCATCAGCCACTGGGAAGCGCTGGCTGGCGCAACCGTCGTATTCGTGATCGGCACCGAAATCCGCATTCGCAGCGAGGAAAAGCTGTTGCGCGAGGCCTTCGGGATGCAATTTGACCAATACACCCGGGAAGTACCTGCATTGGTGCCCCGCCTTTTCTGAAACCTCCGGCTACTCGCGACCCGTATATCGGGGCCTGAATGGACGCCCGGGACGCTGACTCTAGCCAAGCGTTTTCGCGTAAAAGCTTGCCACGTCATCGTCTTCCACGGTAAAGGTGATCTCGATTGGCTTGCAGCAGACTTCGCAGTCTTCGATGTAGCTTTGACGGCCGACCGAGAGGTCAAGAACCATCGAAATCTCTTCGCCGCAGTAGGGGCAGGGGAAACAGTGTTCCATTAAGCGCCCGGCCGGTGCGGACTGGGTCCCTGGTTAAAGTCTTCCGCGCTCTTGATCATCGTCAGCATGGCCTGATACCATGGCTTGAGAAATTCCGCCGCCGCTTGTGGATTGGATGCTGGTTGGTCCCTCAGAAGCGTCTGCATTCGTCCATCCAAGTTAAATAGTGTCTGCACCAGTAACGCCGCCGCCTGTTCCATGATGGTTTCCTCTCGACTAACGGTGCAATGTTATCACCGCGGCCTGATTCGCATATGCTCAACCGTGGCTCTTGGGATGGCGGCTTATCCAACGGTCAGGCTAGCGCAGCGCGTTCTGGAGGCGTTTGGCGGTCTTCTGCAACTGCTTCTTGAGAGCCTCCACCTGCTTTGAAATTGCCGCCAGCTCCTTTTTCGCCACCACCCCTGCCTTGGCAACCTTGTGAGCCGTGCGGTCCGCTTTTCCCATGGCCGCCCCTATTTTTACGGCCGCCTGCGTGAGCTTGCTGTTCTTTGCCATGATGTGTTCCTCCAAAACTGAGAAAACCGGAAAGCCGAGTCTTGCGGATCGCTACGATTCGCCCGCGTATTCGGCCGCGTCGTCGGGAATCTCCGGCATGTCTGGTTGAGTGATGGTCACCGGGCCAACGCCTTGGTGTATTTGCGCAGACCGGGGCTTGCTTGTCCCTTTGGAACGTGGCGATTTCGGTGGGGGCATCGGTTTCTTCTTGAGCTTTGGCTTTTTGCGGCTGGCGGACTTTTTCTTTGTTGCGTTCTTCTTGCCCTTCTTGGCGGCCTTCTGGCTGGGCATGCGGGGAGTCTACCATCGGCGCATGGATCGAGCAATCGTCTTAGACCAGAAAATCCTCTGGCGACGACCGTACGGATTGCTCGCCCTAATTTAGGGTAAATCGCAAGTAACCAAATGGAAACCGAGAGGCAACAGCAGGGCCCCAGCAAAGGCTCGATCGTGCATACTATGGCTCATGAGCAATGCCTACCAGGTCGTGTTTGAGTGCCGGAAATGTCACCAGAGAATCGGCGTGCCCCGTAAATCGCCCAAGGCCTCGTTATCAGATGCCGAAGTCAGGAAGATGTTTGCGGGTGAGGAAGTCCAATGCCCGGAATGCCGGTGGCATGGGAAGGCGTCCAGAACCAAACTTCTTCGCGTCGTGCCTTTCAACTGGATATGTTCCGCAGCGTGAAGCCCGCGAAGTCACGCCGTGCCGGGCCGCCGGGCCTACTTCTTGTCAGGTGGTTTTAAGGCAGTCCAAGG
>Ga0187851_10001003_pt1 | contig 27757 bp, 28 predicted proteins | sample June2016WEW_6_10_FD_132997 | JGI IMG/M metagenome (GOLD analysis project Ga0187851, IMG submission 132997) | Peatland microbial communities from SPRUCE experiment site at the Marcell Experimental Forest, Minnesota, USA - June2016WEW_6_10 | ecosystem: Environmental > Terrestrial > Soil >...
GAGACCCTGGTCGATTGTCCCCGCCCAAACCGTGCCGCCCGGCCCCAGATAGATTGAATAGACCGAATCCTGCGCGAGCCCGTTTCGAGTCGTATACGTAAAATCTTGAAAAGCGCCTCCCTGCGGCCGGAGCCGAGTGACGCCACCGTATTTCCGGGCTATCCAGATTTCACCGGCGCTTCCTGCAATCGAATAAACAGCTTCATCCTTGAGACCGGCTACCGTAATTCGCTCAACCTGCCCTTTCGAAAGGCGGAACAATCCGCCATCCCAGGGAGCAAACCACGCACTGCCTTGGTTATCAATGTATATCGCTCCACAATTGATCGAAGGCAAGCCTGCCGAGGCCGAGTATGTGTCGAATCCGTCGCCCCGGTAACATTCCAAAGTATCCGGACCGCCAATCCACAGATTTCCGTCGCGGTCCTCGAACAGAGAAGTGACTGGCGAGTGCACCGCCAGACGATCCAGCGATTGGATTTCCCCGTCGGCTGCGGTCTCGTTCGCCTCGGCCTTGAACAGACCGCCATTGGTAGAGATCCATATTTCACCTTCGAGACCTTTCGTTAACGCGAGTATTTCCTGGCTATTCAGCTCCGGACGCGTCTCGCGAACCAACGTGCCGTTATGTAGACTCATCAGTCCTTGGCTCGTACCTACTAACATCGTGGACTCCGCAATTGGAAGCAGGCAGTTAATTTTCGCAGTTGGCATACCTTCGACATGCTCAATTGCCGGGATACCCCGTTTCACGCTAAGACGAAAAACACCGGTGTCGCGTGTACCGATCCAGATGACGCCGTCGGATGTTTGCGCAATTGCCGTGGGATACTCAGGAACCGCACGTGCATCCAGGATGAGGTGAGGCGTCCCTTGGTCGTACTCGATCAGGCCCTGCGCTTCCGAGGCAAAGAGAAGCGATCCGCGGGGGGGCGTCGTCACTGTCGTCGTAGCTACTGCGACTCGATGCCGGTGCGGACCATGGTCGGGTACCGGTCTCCCGAGGTGGCCGTCTGCGTAGGGGAGGAGGTGGGTAACGTCATCGATGGCCCACAACTGGCCGGCCGAATCTGTTACCAGACCGAGAATGGGAAAGCTAACCTCGGAGCGCTCTTGGTGAATGAACGCAAACCTTAGGCCGTCATATCTGACGAGTCCCTTGCTAGTGCCGATCCAGAGATAACCATCGCCAGTTTGCGTGATCGAGTAAACGTACCCTCCTGGAAAACCCGAGGCTGCATCCCAAACGCGGTGGCTGTGGATGGCTGCAATTTGCTCGGGGACTGCGCTCGAAGCGGCGTGCATCCATAGCAGAGGTAAGGCGAACCAAGGAATCCGTCGCATTAAATGGCAGGCTCTCCGGCGAAACTAAGGTAAGAACTGAAACTGGTCCACCACCACTTCGGCGCGCCGATCGAGACCGGCTGGATTACCCTTGGGGTTCCAGTAAACATACAAAGTCATGCGTACCGATTCAGATCCGGGTCTCGGAATTTCAGATGTAAACACATGCTTGGACACTACTGGCTCGCCTGGAGTTGCCCTGGCGGTAATCATTGTGACGCGGCCAGGTTCCCAGACAATTGTATACTTTAGTTTGCCGCCAGGCGCGACAAACCGCGAGATGTTCATCACCGCGTAATTCGGCTGCAGGACAAACTGGGCATTCTGGTTGTCCGGGTTGCCCCAACGGCTAATTTCGATATCAAATTCGCGATTGTTCTGCTGATCGGTCGAATAATCCCACACGAACATGCCGAAGACCACGGCCGGCTCCAGGCTGGATGTGTCCTCGACGGTAAACGAATATGTGCCATATCCCAGGCTTCGCGTCAGGTTCACCTCCGAACACGTCCACTTTTGATCGCGCTTGATGATTTGAAGATGAAGAGCCCCCGCCTGGTCTGTATAAACGTTGTCGGGATGGTAGGGATTGGAAGTACCGCCGCGGTCGCTCGGCTTCCAGCGCACCCGCCACGTGAAGCCGCTGAAACCCGTGAAGAATGACGAAGACTTTTCCTGCCCGCGGGTAGTCGCGACCGCCAATACGGCCCCTCCAAGCTCGGGCATTCGGCGCAATGTTGCACGCGGCTGGTAGGAAGGATCCACAAGCAGGGCAGCGTATTCGGTGCCGAAGTGTGTTTCGTTGCGCCAGACCTGGCCTGGTAAAATGGCCGTAAACGGAGACGTCAGCAGCGGCTGCAGCCACCACAATATTCCGGACTTGGAGTAGAGAACTATTCTTTGTCCGGGGAGTGCCCCGCGAACGGTGCCCTCAATCACGTCTTGCTGGTCGTGATCTCCGGGATTCGATTCGGGTACCTGCGTAAACGAGATTCTCGGATCATCTTTGTGCGAGGCGCCTTGATGACAGCCGGCCAATGCGATGCACAGGAGCAACCACCAGCCCCCGCCCAGCCTGTGAGACGCAGAGCACACGATCTTCCCACCGAGCTTCCTCAACTAGTTGAGATTTTATCCACCTCGCGGCTAACTTGCAAACGTATCCGCGTTGCCCGCCGCGCGAGTCGTCCTAACGACGACGCCTGTACGGATTGAGTGCCACTTCATTCTACGCGCTGGGGCTGCCCTGAGTTGAGTACACTGATCAATGCCGAGCGTTTAGCGGCGTCGCGTTGTGGCCGGATCAGGTTTTGCTGAACTCTTTTTGGTTAGCCTGATACAATCGGCCAATGTGGTACGTTGCTGTTGGCATTGCTCTCATCATTTGCATATTTCTTGCGGCGCGAGCGAATCGAGGACATCAGCTTTCATCCCGAGCCTCCAGAGAGATGCGTGACCACATTCGTCGACAGTCGTACACGAACGATGAGTCGCCATAATCACGAGGCGGTCACGACTCCCTCTGCGAGCGGGGTCTGGAAATGGCAGCAATCACGTCAAGCTGCCGAGGCGTCAGTTTGTCCGGGTCGATTTCGAGCAGGTTAGTCTGTTCCAGGTGGCCCCGGAACCTCTCAGGCTTCAGTCCCTTCAGCAAAAAGATGCCTGCGGTGACGTTCCCTTCGAATGCCATTTCCGTCAGCTTGTCTTGCAAAGAGTCGCCCACTTCAAGCACAGCTTGCTCGAAAGCTTGTATGTACCAGGAATCGTCTTTCCTGCCTTGCTCAAACTTCCACACCTGGAAAACGCAGCCAAGAACTTGCACTTTTTCACGTGCGAAATTCTCGGAAAATCAGATCACTGTTTTGCTGCCGATCAAATAGTCGCGAGGGCAGTCCGCTGATCGAGGTGGCGAGCTATCGTGCTTTCCGTGGAGATTTTGTTTTAGTCGTTATCATCATGGCGGCGGTCAAGGAACTGGCGACCGCAAGTCCCGACGCAACCCACAAGACGATGCGATAGCCGGCAACAAAAGCTTCGTCAATCGCTTGGCGCGCCAACGCGTCATCTGTTTCGGCGGCGGCCAGTCTTGAACGCTGTGCCTCAACGTGAGCTGTCGCCGCGGGTGAAACACCTAAATGACTCAGATTCCGATCCAATGCGCTCTGAAAAGCATCCGCGAGCAGTGCCCCGAACGCCGCGACAGCCAACAAAGCGGCAATGCGCGAAACGGCATTATTAACACCGGACGCGGTCCCGGCATGGTTTTGATCGACCGAGTTCATCACCGTGGTGGTCAGCGGCGCCACGCTGATCGCCATGCCAAGCCCAAGCACAACGAGCGCCGGGAAGAACATCGTCCAGTAGGACCCGCCGATGCCGGGCCGGGTGAATAGCGCAAATCCGGTCGCGGCGATCAAAGGGCCGATCACCAAGGGAGCTTTTGCGCCATATCGATCGAGAAGTCCACCGGACCAGCGCGACAAAAGAAACATCAACAGGATGAACGGCAGAAGAGCGGCGCCGGCCTGAGTCGGAGTATACCCTTGCACCTGTATCAAATCTAGTGGGAAGAAGAACAGCATGCCGCTCAAGGCGGAGTAGAGAAAGAGGGTCAGCAGATTCGCGCCACTGAAACTGCGGGAGCGGAACAGACCGAGAGGGAGCATCGGCGACGATGAGCGCGTCTCCCAGTACAAAAGCAAGATCAAGAAGATTGCACCCGCTAGTCCCACAGCTGGCCTCGAATCGATGAGGGCAAAGACGATTCCACCCAATCCGAGCACGGCCAACAGGGCCCCAGCCCAGTCGAATCGACGGCCTTGATCGGCCGTAAAGCTCTCGGGGACTTTCCAAAGCGTCAGTAACAGTACCGCGAGCCCGACGGGTACATTGATGAAGAACACCCATCGCCAGGAACCGTGCTGGGTAAACCATCCTCCCAACACCGGACCGACGGCAGCGGTGATGGAGGTGAACCCGGACCAGGTTCCGATCGCGCGGCCGCGGTCATCCTCAGAAAAACTAGCGCTGATCAGCGCCAGACTACCGGGGACGAGCAATGCTCCACCAACCCCCTGTACGCCTCTGGCAATAATCAGCCATCGAATATCGGGCGAGCAGCCGCACAAGGCGGAGGCAGCGGAAAAGAGCGCAACACCAACAGCGAAGACCTTGCGGCGCCCATACAAGTCCCCGAAAACGCCGCCGATCAGCAGCAGCGCCGCCAGGAACAACCCGTACGACTCCACCACCCATTGAACGTCTGACAGCGTGGCGTGAAGTGCAGATTGCAAAGCTGGCAGTGCTACGTTTACAACTGTTCCGTCAATGAACGCCATGCTCGAACCCAGGATGGTCGCGGCCAAAATCCATGGTCCGTTCACAGCGGCCGGCTGGGAGCATCGATTACTGCGAATCGCGGCTTCGTCGCAGGGAGGCCTCGCGATAGTAGCCATTCTTCCATTTTCCGCTGGATCGCTCAGTCGTGCCAACCCGCCTTCGACAATGCTGGTTCCTTCAAGACCTAGGTTGCTTCCAACGTTGTCTCAATCGCTTCCACGGTCACAGTCTCGCCGCCTAAGGCCTTGTTCAGCAGGTGCTCGGCGATCACATCGAGCTGCTCCGGCGTCAGCTTGTCCGGGTCGATGTCGAGCAAGTTGGTCTGTTCCATCCGTTCGCGGAAGCGCTCGGGATTGCAGGCCTTGAGCAGAAAGATCAACAGGGAATCGGAATACTGGTTGGTGAACAGCGGCTCTCCCTGGACGTAGACCTGTTTCCCCCTATGCAACACCGGCTTGCGGATTCCTTCGCGAGCGCGCCGTACTGCTTCGTCCTCCAGCGCTCGATCAGCCTGGACTTCGGCTTCCCTGAACCGGCGCGGATAAGTCGGATCCACCGGGATCGTGGTCACTAGGTGGATCGGAATCCGTTGAATTGATTCTCATTGTCTCCCTACGCTTAGCGCTTCGAAGCCGGAGACGACGTCGAACAGTTCCTCGTCGATGCTACTCTGGCGCTGCCGATGGAATGTCCGGTTGAGGTCCTCCAGCAATTCGTTGATATTCTTTTCGGCGCGTTGCATCGCCGCCAGTCGGCTCGCATTCTCGCTCGCAAGGGACTCGGCGCACGCCCGGAAAAGCGAGATGAAAAGATATTCGCGAATGAGAGCGCGCAAAGTCGTAGTGCCGCCGCACATGATTTCAGGCAGGTTACCGGCGGGCCAGCGGACTTGGGCCAAACCTTGTTGCCATTGAGCGTCCAGCGGCAACAACCGCTGGCTGACTGGCTGGTAGAGCGTCCCCGACTGCGGGCGATTATGGAAGACGTAAACACGCGCATACTCGCCTTTAGCCCGGCGAGCTTCGCTTTCGATTTGAATCTGTCCGACCAGCGGGGTGATGGCCTGGACGGAGTTCGGCACGGGAAAGAGCCCCACCGGCGGCAGGCCTGCGTCCGTCAGGCGCGCATGAACGCGTTCACCAACGGCCCAGACTTCGGGGGTGCCAGGCAGAGCCGCCAGCGTCTTGACCGCAAAGTCGGCCACTACGTCATTAAACTGGCCCACCAGACCCTGGTCTGAGCCGAACACCACGGCGGCAATCGCGCCAGCTTCGGTCGCTCCTTTCCGTTCCGCTATCCAGGGCGCCGGTCCGCTCTCCCGGAAGCATGCGCCCAACCCCAGCTCCACGGTGCGATAGTAATCGGCCAGCGCGTGAACCGAGTTCTCGTATTGTCCGATGCTCGAGGCAGCCGCCGCCTTCATGGTGCGGACGACGGATTGTAGATCCCCGGCGCCCCCGATCTTGCGGCGCAGACTCGCGTTGGTGTCGCTCATGACTTGTCTTTGCTTTCAGGCTTGGGCTTGGGCTTGGGCTGGAAGCGAGCTAGCGACTTCCGGGCGATTTGGATGATGGTCTCGCGATCGGCGTCGCTCAATTTTTCGGCGGTCGCTAAACGATCGCGCACTTCCGCCGGGATATCCGCCGAGGCATCGCGCAAAGAATGCTCGGCGTCCTTCATTTGCTCCAGCGGCACGCCGTCGAAGAGTCCCGCGCTCAACGACAGCAGAATGGCGATTTGCGCGGGTACGGAGACGGGGGACAATTCCGGCTGTTTGAGGCAGGCACGAATGCGCCGTCCGTGGTCGATGATCTTGCGGGTGTTCTCATCCAAGCGGGCCCCGAACCGGGAGAAGCTTTCCAGTTCCTCAAACTGCGCATAGGCTAGCTTGAGATCGCCCGCCACCGCGCGGAAGGCGGCGCGTTGCGCTTCGCCGCCGACGCGCGAAACAGATTTTCCGACATCCACCGCGGGCAGCACACCTAATTCGAATAGCGACGGCGAGAGGTAGATCTGCCCATCCGTGATGGAAATCAAGTTGGTCGGAATATAGGCGGAAATATCCTGCGCTTCGGTTTCTATGATGGGCAGCGCAGTCAGAGAGCCGCCGCCCAGTTCCTGGCGCAAGTGCGTCGCACGTTCCAGCAGCCGCGAGTGAATATAAAAAATGTCGCCAGGGAACGCTTCGCGGCCAGGCGGACGGCGCAGCAGGAGGGAGAGCTCGCGGTAGGAGCGCGCGTGCTGGGTAAGGTCGTCGTAAACGATCAACACATCCCGGCCGGCTTCCATGAAGGATTCCGCGATACTGGTCGCTGCGTAAGGAGCGATGTAAGCCAGACCCGGCGGGTCGTTGCCCTCGGCCACGACGACGACGGTATAATCCATGGCGCTCTTTTCCCGCAGTGTTGCCACGGTTTTCGCCACGGCGGACGCGCGCTGGCCGATAGCGCAATAAACACACAGCACATTCTGGTCGCCGCGCTGGTTGAGGATGGTATCGATCGCAATGGCGCTTTTGCCGGTCTGGCGGTCGCCGAGAATCAACTCGCGCTGGCCGCGTCCAACGGGAATGAGCGCATCGATTGCCTTAAGGCCGGTCTGAAGAGGTACAGTGACGGGCGCGCGATCCATGATAGGCGGGGCCGGGCGTTCGATGGGTAGACGCTGGTTGGAAACCACTGGCCCCTTGCCATCCAGTGGCCGGCCGAGCGGATCGATGACGCGCCCAAGCAATCCATCGCCTACGGCCACGTCCATGACCCGGCCTGTGCGCAGCACTTCATCTCCCGCGTGGAGATGCCAGTATTCGCCCAGGAGAACAGCGCCAATTTCGTCCGCGTCCACGTTGAACGCAATGCCGAGCAAATCGCCGGGGAACGTCACCAATTCATCGAAGCCCACGCCGGGCAGCCCGGACACCTTGGCGATGCCGGTGGCCACGCTGAGGATGGTGCCCACTTCCCGTGGCCTCAATTCCGGCTTAAATGCTTCTCGCACCTGGCTGAGTTCAGCAAACGCAGTGTCGAAATCGTTCTGGAGGCTCTCAGGTTCCATATTCATTGGCTTTTTGTGGCGGGCTGGGCGTCAGCTTTGTCCTTCTCTTCGAGAAGTTCGTCGACGCCTTTTTCCAACGACTCCAGATAGTCCGCGATGCTCCAGCCCACCTTTTGTCCATTCGTGGTGAGCTCAATGCCGCTGATCAGGTCCGGCGCCGTCTCGAACCGGACGCGGACCACAGCCGAGAAGGTTTCGTTGAGCGCATTCTGTATGGCCGCGCGCTGCTCGGCCGGGACGTCAAACGTGCTGCGGACGACTGCGGGTTCGGAAGCTTTCTTAAGCGCTTCGCCAAGCCCTTCCTTCGCCTTGCCGTCCATCTCCCGCAGGCGGCGAGTGAACACTTCGCCCAGGCGTTCTTCCAAGCTTGTGGTGGCGAGGTCCGTCAGCGCCTTTCGTGCGATGGCAAATACTTCCTGCTGTGTCCGGTGGATGATGGCCTGATGTAAAGTGTGTTCTTCGTTTTTCAGCGTTTCCCGCTGTTTTGAACTCAAAGCTAAGGCGGCTTTGCGCGCTTCCTCAAGAAGCCGCTGACGTTCCGCCTGCGCATCGCCGGTTGCTTTGCTCAAGAGTGCGGCGCGTTGCTGGTCGAACTCCGCGTTCTTTTTCTGGAACTCGTCGTGCTCCTTTTGGGCTTCGGCCTTTTTCGCGGCGGCGTCGGCGAGCTCCGCGGCGATCCGCTTCTCCCGCTCATCGATGGCGTGCAGGATAGGCTTATAGAGAAAGCGCTTCATCAACCACACCAGGATGAGGAAGTTGAGCGCCTGCGCAGCGACGGTGAACCAATCGATAAGCATGGGCTACTTTCCCGCAGTTTGGGCGATGGCGTGGTTCCAGAACGGGTTGGCGAAGATAAGAATCATTGACACCACGAAACAGTAGATGGCGATGGACTCGATCATCGCCAGGCCCACGAATAAGGTCCGCGTGATGGTAGCGGAGGCATCCGGCTGCTGCGCCAGCGAAGTGAGTGCCGTCGCCACCGCCCTGCCTTCCGCCAGCGCAGGCCCTATGGCCCCCAAACTGATAGTGATCCCGGCGATGACAATTGATGCCACCGCGATGATGGTCATGCTATCCACGATGTCTCCTTTCGATGTCGTAGTTCATGCTGCAATACTCGGCGCGGCTTCCGGATTTGGTTTACGGACTTGCGTGGCGGCCGCAATGTACACCGCCGCCAGGATGCTGAAGATGTATGCCTGGACCATGCCGGTTAACTGGCCGAGCAGCGTCATAATGATTGGAAAGAGGAAGGGCGTGATTGTCAAAAGAATTCCGATGATCATTGCCCCGCTCATCATGTTTCCGAACAAGCGGACGGCCAGGGCCAGCGTGCGCGAAAGTTCGCTGATGATGTTAAAAGGCAGCATCAGGAATGTCGGCTTGGCGTAGGACTTGAGGTAGTTGCCCACCCCTTCCTCTTCGATGCCGAAGAACGGCACTGCAACAAACACGCACAGCGCGAGGGCAGCCGTGGTGGAAAGCGAGCCAGTCGGTGGCTGGTATCCGGGAAGGACAGTGCAGAGGCTGGCTGCTGCGATAAATAGAAAAAGCGTGCCTAGAAAGCCGAGATACTTCTGTGCCTGACTCAGGCCGACTTCTTCAATTTGCTTCTGGATGCTGGTAACTACGATTTCGAGTAGGTTCTGCCAGCGAGAACGTTCCAGGCCGACGGAAAGTTTGCGTGTGATGAGTCTTGAACCGACGGCCAGCACCAGCATCAGTCCCCACGTGAACATAATGGTGCCGTTGAGTTTGAAAAACCCGTATTGCCAGAAGATCATCTGATCGGGACTAAGGTGCATGGCTGGCCTCCCGTGCCCAGTAAGTTGGTTTTTGCGCCGCTCGTGTGAGCCGTGTCACGAAGACGCGTGCCATGACGAATCCAAGGAGGCACACCAGCAGCCTCTCCCAATGACCGCGCCCGACAAAGTAGAAACCAGCCAGGACAGCGCTCATTCGCAGCAACTGGCTCCCCAACAGCCAAAGCGCAGGCTGTTTGGACGAAACGCACGCGCGAACCGTCCACCAAAGGCCGCCGAAAAATATCGAACCGAGCAAAACGCCTGCCCCGAGAGCCGGCCCGAGACTCAAAGCTTCACTGATCATTGTTCTCCTGTTCCGCTCGCATTTCCCTGTCTTCCTTCTCCACCCAATGCCAGGCATTCAAACAGCCAATCACCAGGCCGATGACCAGCAGCATCAGCGTCCAGGAATGGCGTCCTGGATGGCGATTGTCCAGCCAGACACCGAGCGCCGCGCCGGCCAGCGTCGGAACCACCACGGACCAGCCGATAAGCCCCATCATTCCCAAGCCAAGCCAGACGCCCCGCGTGGAGTCGCGCTGCGCCCGGAGCTTGCGTGCAGCCTTCGCGCCGACCGCCCGGCTGAACGCAGTCCCGTCGTCCGGGCTCTTGATCTGGGGTTGTTCACTCATGATGAAACTTCGCTATGCGGCGGATGAAATCACTCTCCATTCTCGCCGTCACTGAGCGGACGCTCTGCTCGCTTTTGCTCACGGTCAGAAACTCGCGCTCCACCGCCGCACGCAACTGGCCGAGATCCGTTCCGCCAATTGCGTTGCGCACGGAGACGAGCACCTCCAAGCCGGTCTTGACCAACACTCCTTCATCCACGGCCAGGTAAACTTCGCTTTCACTTTCGTTCTGGTAAGTCAAAATTCCGGGCGCGAGCGCCGCGACGAAGTCCCGGCGGTGTGGCAAAAGTCCCATCGATCCCCCACGGGTCTCCGCAACGATGCGCGAAACTCCGGTTTTCTCGGCGAAGATTTGGAACGGCAGAAGAATTTTAAGATTCATGAGCGCCGGCTGTGGCATGTTCGACCTCCGGTTCGGGCTTGGGTTCGGGTTTCGGCTGAGATTGGGGATCGGCTTTGGGTTTGGAACCCGCAGCGGCCTTCGGATCGGGGGCGGCCTTGGTGTCACCCTTAGCGTCAGCTTTTGCTTCTTTCTTCGCCTCGCCAATCGCCCCGATCATGTAGAGCGCGCTCTCCGGGTAGTCTTTAAACTCGTCGCGCAGGATTCGTTCACAGCCATCCAGCGAGTCTTTTAGACTGACCATCTTCCCCTTGATGCCGCTGAACTGCTCGGTGGCGAAAAACGGCTGCGTGAGGAATCGCTCCAGCCGCCGGGCGCGGGCGACTACGTTGCGGTCCTCGGGCGCCAGTTGTTCCAAGCCGAGCATGGCGATGATGTCCTTGAGGTCTTCGTACTGCGCCAGCGTCCGCCTGATTTCCCGCGCTAGGAGATAATGCCGCTCGCCGACGATGCCGGGCGTGGCCATTTTGGAGTTGGATTGCAGCAGATCGATGGCCGGGTACAGTCCTTCACTGGCCCGTTTGCGCGAAAGCACAATGGACGTCGAGAGATGCGAAAAGACGTGCACCGCCGCGGGGTCGGTCAAATCGTCCGCGGGCACATACACTGCCTGAATGGAGGTGATGGCTCCGGTATCGGTGTTGGCGATGCGCTCCTCCAGCTCTGACAGCTCGGTGCCCATGGTGGGCTGATAGCCCAGGCGCGACGGCATCTGTCCCATCAAGCCGGACACTTCCATGCCGGCCTGGATGAAGCGGAAAATGTTGTCGATCAGCAGCAGGACGTCGCGATGCTGATCGTCCCGGAAATACTCTGCCATCGTCAACGCCGCGTTGCCCACGCGGAACCGGCTGCCCGGCGGTTCGTTCATCTGCCCGAACACCATTACCATGTTTGGCAGAACGCCTGCCGCCTTCATGTCGCGGTAAAGTTCTTCCGCTTCCCGGCAGCGTTCGCCTATCCCGCAAAAAATGCTGACCCCCTTCTGTTGCTCGATCATGTTGTGAATCATCTCGGTGAGCAATACCGTTTTACCCACTCCCGCCCCGCCGAACAGGCCCGATTTGCCGCCGCGTTCGAGGGGCACCAGCACATCGATGACCTTGATCCCCGTCTCGAAGATCTCGGATTTGGTGGAACGTCGGACTAAGGCTGGCGGGGCTTGGTGGACGGTGCGCCATTGGACATCCTCGGGCGCCGGTTGGCGGTCGATAGCGTTCCCGAAAACGTCGAACATTCGCGAGAGAATTCCCTTGCCGACCGGCGCCTTCAACGGCCCTCCCGTGTCTTCCACCGCGCTGCCGCGGACCAGGCCTTGGGTGGGTGTCAACGCGATTCCACGCACGCAATGCGCGTCGAGCTGAGCCAAAACCTCAATGGCGATCTTTCCGTCCTGCGCGCGCAGCAACGAGTAGATCGGCGGCAAATGCGCATCGAACCGCACATCCACGACACTGCCGCGCACCGAGACCACCGCACCCAGGTTCGAAGAAGTTGGTTTGTCTTTCATGTTCGGGGCGCGTTACGCCTTAGCTTCGGGCGGGTCGGCGACACCTCCAGACGGCAAGAATTCCGGCATGTCGAGACGTGCCACGCCAATCCGCTGGTCGGCCATTCCGTAATAGACGTCGAAGCGGTCCGGTGACCCAAGATCGTCGCGGCGGTCGATGCCGGTGGGGAATACGACGTTGGCGATGGCTCCGCTGCGCTCTTCGGGCAGCAGCGGCGTCAATACCGGTTCCTGGGAACGATAGAGAATAATTTGCGGATGCTGCTTCGAGAGCACCATTAATCCGGCCGAGTAGCACAACTGGTCTCCGGCGTCCCCTGGCTGCAGCATTTTGCTAACGCCGTGGTAAATGATCAGCCAGCCGTGCCGGGTCAGGACGGGTGGAGTGCCGCCGCCAATTTTGAGGCGCTCCCACGGCGACACCGGCGTCGCCAGCCGGTGATGACACGCAAACCGCCCGAGATGATTTGATTCACGGCCCTCCAAGGCCATCGGGCAGTAGGAAATCCAGATGCTTTCGCGATCGAGATCTACCTCACGCGACCGGGGACGGCAGGCGGTCTCTTCCGGACGAGTGCCCGGAAAAAGCGGCCGGTGGAGCATTGCCATTTCCGGTTTCCCGGATGGATTGGGAATGGCGACCGGGAACAGGCTGGCATCTTTATCATCCACACTGCCAATTTGGATGCCCTGATATACCCCGAAGGTTGCGAGGCCCAAACGTTTCCAGTGAAAGAGGTCCTTCGATGTTGCGAGCGCTATGCGCGGGCCCTGGGCCGAAAATGCCGTGTAAGTCATGATGTAGACTTGGAGCGGTTCCACGAACGTGATTCGAGGATCCTCGCACCCACCGCCGCCGTTGGGCCGCAGCTCATAGTCGGCTTCTGGCTCAAGTGCGATGCCGAGCCGATCGACGCCTGCCGGATCCCCGGCCGCATTGAACCGCACGCGTGCAATGCCGATGCGCGAATAGTTGCCCTTCGCAACCAGCCGCGGGAACAAATAGAGTTCGCCATCTGGTCCGCGAATGGCGGCAGGATTCAGAACGCCTTCGATCTCGTGGGGATTGCCCGGCTCCGGTTCCATCACCACTCCCAGGCGTTGGAGCTCAAGTCCATTCATACCGGCTTCCTCACGGCCGCGGCTCTGTAATGTGGCAACGCTCATAAGCTGACGTCTTCCTGGCCGTGATCCGATAGGCAAGCGATGCCCATTTGGATAACCCGCTTAGTCTCGTGAGGTCCCTTAACGCCGATCGAAACGACACCGGCTTGTTCCGCCGGATAGTCGTTCCCTCCCGCGAACAGCGCGTCGCCGACGTAAATCATTTCCTGCAATGAAATGCCCAGTACGTCTCTCAGTTTTCTGATTCCGTAGGCCTTGTCTATGCCGGGCTTGGTGACATCGATGGATGTCGCGCCACCCATGCGGACAGAAAACTCAGGTATCAAATTGTCGACGATGGATTTGATCTTCTTCCGCTTCGCGAAATCAGGGTCCCATTTCTCTTTTTCCTCAAGGGGGGCCTGCTGGCCTAATGCGGAAAATGTGATTTGGCTTCCCCGATCCTCAATCACTTCTCCCCAAACCTTTTCCACTTTGAAGCCGGCCTCCGCGACCGCTTTCTTTAGAGAGCTGACGATCTTCTCTTTTTCCTCCGGCGTGAAGTCTTCTGAATAGAGATTCGTCCAAACGCCTGTGTAACGGAAGAACTTCGTCCCGGATGTAGGGAGAATCGACAGGTTTGCCAAGCTCAGGTCCTGCGGAAGATGGGAGACGAACTGTTCTTGAAACTGCGGCCAATCGCCTCCGGAAATGACGGCGACTTTGATAATGCCGAGCAGGTCGTGCAGCAGCCGCGACATGTCGGCGTCGATAGACGCTTTGCTCTCGGCAAGCGTGCCGTCCAGATCGAAGACAATCAGCTTTTTCATTCCGGTATCTCGATTTCCAACACGGTCACTGCTCGTAGCGGCTGAAAAACGCACGCTCCGAGAACCGCGGGCAACAGAAACACGTCGCCTTCTCCGGCTTCATAAGTGGCGCCCTCGTGCTCCACCCGGCCCTCACCGTCGATGCATACCAAAACGCGCGGCACATCCGCGGCGCCGACGGTGAACGGCGATTGTCCGCGCAGGCGCAACAGCCGGAAATGTTCACAATCAAACAGCCTCTCGCGCTCAACCGGTGTCGTCGCCTCCACCACCGGCGCCACCAGGCCCGCCGAACCGTCCGCAAAATCAATACACGCCAGCGCCTGATCCACTTGGAGCGGACGCGGCTGGCCAGTTTTGGCGTCAATATGGTTCCAGTCGTACAGTCGAAACGTCACGTCGCTGTTCTGCTGAACCTCGAACACCACCACGCCACCGCCCAGAGAGTGTACCGTCCCAGCCGGCAGGAAGACGGCGTCGGCGGGCTTGGGGTGGAAACACGCAAGGCGGTCCGCCACGGAGCCGTTCGCGAGCGCCAGCCGCAGATCGGCCTCGGTGGTGCCTGGCTTCAGACCCGCATAGATCCGGCTTTTCACTCCCGCTGCCAGCACCACCCATGCCTCGGTTTTGCCGGTCTCGCCCGCCGGCAGAAGGTCCTTGTGAACATCACCCTTATGCACATAGCCGGGATGCACCTGCACCGAGAGCATTTCGCGTGCATCGAGGAATTTCAGCAGCAGTGGGAAGCGGCGGAAGCGCCCGGCCAGCCTTCCCATCGCCTGTGTTGGAAACTGCTCCAGCACTTGAGCAATGGTGCGCCCTTTGAGGGGTCCATCGGCAACCTGGCTTGGATGATCGTCGCGGTCGCTGAGCACCCAGGCTTCGCCGATGGGTCCGTCTCCTGGCAGAGGTGCGCTGAGCAGATTCGCCAAATGCCTGCCGCCCCAGATCCGATATTGATAGATCGGTTCGAATCGGATTGGATAGAGAAGCGTTTGGCTCATGGTTTTGTCATCGGCCAATCAGCCGTGAGGCAGGAACGCCAAGTTATCGCTCAGGACAAAGATTGTGATTGCGGCCGACATAAAAAACAGGCCGACCCAGAAACGCCAATCATGGTGCGCGCGCTTCCAATAAGGAAGCTGGCCGGGAGGAGCAGCGTGATGAACGCTGCCGGGATCCGGCCCTTCGTTCCCGTGATGACCGTAGTTTGTCTCGCTCATTGCTGTAGCGCCTTCCATTTCCAGTTACGAATCTCCGGCAAGTCCTCGCCATGTTTGTCGATGTAATGCTTGTGCTGGATGAGCTTGTCTTGCATCATCTGCTTCAGGTAAGCGCCCTTAGAGCCTAAGTTAGGCACGCGATCGATCACGTCTTCAACCAAGTGAAATCGGTCCAGATCATTCTGCACGCGCATGTCAAAGGCCGTCGTGATGGTCCCCTCTTCTTTGTAGCCCCGGACATGCAGGTTCCGATTGGCCCGGCGGTAGGTGAGCCGGTGGACCAGCCATGGATATCCATGGAAGGCAAAGATGATCTGCTTGTCCTTAGTGAACAACGAATCGTAATCCGTTTCGCTGAGTCCGTGCGGGTGCTCACTCGCAGACTGCAGCTTCATCACATCGACGACATTGATCACCCGGATCTTCAGATCGGGGAGATGCTCGCGGAGGATAGAAACGGCTGCTAGGATCTCGAGCGTGGGCGTGTCTCCGCAGCAGGCCATCACCACGTCGGGCTTGGCAGCGTCCTGGTCGTTGCTGGCCCATTGCCAGATGCCGATTCCTTCCGTGCAATGCACCACCGCGGCGTCCATAGTCAGCCATTGCGGCAGCGCGTGTTTGCCCGCAACTACCACGTTGACGTAATGCCGGCTGCGCAAGCAGTGATCGAAGACCGAGAGCAGACAATTAGCGTCGGGCGGCAGATAGACGCGCACGATATCGGCCTTCTTGTTGATTACGTGATCCAGAAAACCGGGATCCTGGTGCGTGAAGCCGTTGTGATCCTGCTGCCAGACGTGGGAGGCCAGCAGATAATTGAGCGACGCGATCTTCCGGCGCCAGGGCAGCTCCAACGTCACCTTCAGCCACTTCGCGTGCTGGCTGAACATCGAATCCACAATGCGTATGAAGGCCTCATAGCTGTTGAACAGGCCGTGCCGGCCGGTGAGCAGATATCCTTCCAACCAACCCTCGCACTGGTGCTCGCTGAGCATGGAATCCAGCACGCGTCCGGCGGGCGCGAGGAATTCATCGTTCGCTAATTCGCGGGCGTCCCACTGACGGTTGGTGACTTCGAAAACCGCACCCAGGAGATTCGAGAGTGTCTCATCGGGACCGAAGATACGGAAATTGCGCTGTTCCTGATTCAGCTTGGACACGTCCCGCAGGAATTTACCCAGCACCAGCGTGTCTTGAGCCTCCACGGCGCCGGGCGACGGGACATTCACCGCGTGGACGCAGAAGTCCGGCATTCGGAGATCGCGCAGCAGAATTCCGCCGTTGGCGTGGGGATTGGCGCCCATCCGCCGGTCGCCTTTCGGCGCCAGCTCGGCCAGTTCCGGAATGAGCCGGCCATTTTTATCGAACAGCTCTTCGGCCCTGTAGCTTTTCATCCAGCTCTCAAGCTGCTGGACATGTTCGGGATGCTCGGAGTCCACGAGCAGCGGCACCTGGTGCGCACGGAAAGTGCCTTCGATTTCGAGACCATCCACCACCTTCGGTCCCGTCCATCCCTTGGGAGATCTGAGAACGATCATGGGCCAGCGCGCCCGCGCGGTGTCGTTCTTGTTCCGCGCATGTTCCTGGATTTGCCGGATGTCCTCAATGGCCGTTTCCAAAATGGCGGCCATGAGTTGATGCATCGTTTCCGGGTCGTCGCCCTCTACAAAGTAAGGCGTCCAGCCGCAGCCTCTTAGAAATTGCTCCAGTTCCTCATGCTCGATGCGGGCGAGCACGGTCGGGTTGCTGATCTTATAGCCATTGAGGTGCAGGATCGGCAGCACCGCTCCGTCAGTAATTGGATTGAGAAACTTATTGGACTGCCACGCAGTCGCTAGCGGACCGGTTTCCGCTTCACCGTCGCCGATAACGCAGGCGACTATCAGGTCGGGATTGTCGAACGCGGCCCCGAAGGCATGGCTGAGCGAGTACCCCAATTCGCCACCTTCATGAATCGACCCCGGCGTCGTCGGAGCAACATGGCTCGAAATTCCGCCGGGAAACGAGAACTGGGTGAACAGCTTCTTCATCCCGGCTTCGTCCTGAGTCACGTTCGGATAAATGTCGCTCCAGGTGCCTTCGAGATATACGTTGCCCACGATCGCCGGGCCGCCATGCCCGGGGCCGGCGATGTAGAACATGTTCAGGTCATACTTCTTGATGACCCGGTTCAGGTGCACGTAGATGAAGTTCTGGCCCGGCGTGGTGCCCCAATGCCCGACTACCAATGGTTTCACGTGGGACAGTTTCAGCGGTTCCTTCAACAGCGGGTTGTCGTAGAGGTAAATCTGCCCCACCGAAAGATAGTTAGCTGCGCGCCAATAGGCGTTCATCTTGTGCAGCATTTCCGGCGTGAGTGTGTTGGTTTTTGCGGCTAGCTCCTGATCTTTCACCCCGTTGGGTTCCTTGTGGGCCAGTTCAGGAGTAAGAGAAATAAGTGTGTTGGTTTTCATGAATTAGACCTTTTCGTTCACCATGCCGGTCCGGGATCTGGACGAACATCGGGGTGCTTTCGAGATACAACACCTGCCGCCCTGGTGCTTGAGTGATGTCAAGCGCAAGCCGGAAGATGTTCGCGTCCGGTTTGCGGAGATGCACGAAGCAGGAGGAGATAAAGGAATCCACAAGCTTGTCCAGCTTGAATGTGCGAACCCGATAGGCATTCAGTTCGAGTGATTCGTTGCTGTCTACGGCGATCTTCAATCTGTACCGCGCCTTCAGTTTTGCTACCAACCCGAGCATCTCGGCGTATGGCTTCGATTGGCCACACATGAATCGCCGAAACTGCGCCCGCCTGCGGGCATAATAATCCCACCCATTGGTGAGAAACACACCCCCGATATCCAGAAACAATGTGGTGATTGGCACTCTCATGTCCCAGTTCCGCCAGCGTGGTCCACAAAGAAGCGGTTGCGGGTGACTACACACTGCTCATTGAAAAAGACGACTGGTGTTCGGCTTCGTGCGCCCAATACGGCGGACGGCCGTAGTGGTCGTGGAGCCGGGTTTCATACTCGCGAGTAAGCGGCTGGGAGAGTAAATACTCCGGAGCGTTTTTGATCGCTTCTCTGGACAGGCCGGCGTAGATCTTAGAATCCGCCCAGCTCACCCGTTTAATCCACGCAGGTGAAACCAGCACCTTCTTGCCTGGCAGCCAATTCCGGGTGGCCACCTCAACGTAACGTATAGCCCAGGCTTCATCGTCTATGACAAACCCGGCCACATGGCCGATTTCACCATCCGTCGCTTCCACGTGATAGCCAATGACGGCTCCTGTACTCCGCAGATGCGAATCCGTCGACTCTCCCCGGATCTTGTCTGCCATCTCTTCCGTAGAAGTAGCTTCCGGAAGAGCCAAGAACCCCGGGAGATACGCCGGACCCCACAAATAAGGACCACCCCAATAAAAGGGGTACCCATAATAGCCGAGGTACGCGGCTTCCTGTTGCCGGGAGACGGGCTGATGTGTATTGATGTCGGGGCTGTTCTCAACCTGCTTTTTCGTCAGCGAAACATCCAGCCGCTTGGCTTCGAAGTCCGTATGGAGTACGGAGAATGGCGAGATTAGTACCTCCCGGCCGTCAAACCAGCCGCCGGTTTCGACCGTGAGGTAGCGGATAGCCCAGGTCTCGTCATCGAAATAGAATTGATCAACAGTTCCTAACTCTCCGTCCGTAGCTTGAATTGCAAGACCCTTCAAAAATGTAACATTCGTTAGCATTGTCGTTGCCCTCCTGAGGACGTTTTGTTGAATCTGTTCTTCGGCGCCCACGACACACACGTCGAGGACGCTATCTCATTGGCGCTCTATCTGACGACTAAAGCTTGTGCATGCGTGTGCCCAAGTGGTTACCATCGGTACACCCTCGCTTCGTCCTTTTGTCCCACTGGATTTATTGATGTCGAGCGAGGAATAGCACCTTACATTGCGACATTAGTGACCTTGGGCGGTCGCACGACGAGGGATGGTCACTTGAAGACGCAACCCCTGCGCTGTATTTCGACGCCGGAGAGCCACGCCCGTCGTTTCACACTGGGCTTGGAGTTGTAAGCAATGGTGAGCCTGAATGGATCTTGAATTGCAGTCTCACGTGCATTCCGACCCGGAGAAATATGGGTTAAAAATCTTGCAATGGAGGGCTTAATATGCCGAAGACTGCAGTTGGATTATTTGAGAATGCTGACCTCGTGGACAATGTCATTCGCGAGATTGAGGGCCTTGGTTTTTCTCGGAAAGAGGTTCGCACCCTGATGGAGCCGGCTACGTTCGAGGTCACCGGTGTGATGAGCTTCCCACGTCTCGAATTCGAAGTCGACTCGATCCGGGCGCTCACCAGGATCGGGGCGACCAATGCGGAGTCGCAGGTCTACTTGGAAGGAATGCGGCGAGGAGGGGCCCTGGTATTCGCGACGGGTTTGGACGACAGCGTGGAGGGCGCCGCAGGTATCATGAACCGGCACGGCGCCGTGGAGATAAAGAAGACCACTGGTCCAGAACCACAGTTGCCCGGTGTGGCTCGCGAGAGCATGACTCCGCTAGGCAATGGTCCGGTTCAGGCAGGGCGGATCCGCGAGCCGGGCAGCGGCGCCCGCTTTTTTTCTTGGTGATCAGCGCGATACTTCTGGCTCGAAAACGGGTCCGGTAATGCTGAGTATCCAGAAGGTCCTTGTTCCTGTTGTGTCGCGGACACTTCACAGCACGTCGTCGACCAGGCCGCTTGGTTAGCGCGCCGCTTTCAGGCGGAGATGATCCTGTTGCACGTGCTAACGCCTCTCAGTTATCCGCCAGGCCTGCTGGAAAGCGGGCACGAGATCACAGCACGGGATTTGCACGCGAGCAGCGTGCCCGGGAAGATCTGAATCAGGCGCTACGGCCAGAACTCGACGGGATTGCGGTCACACGTGTGCTGCTGAGGGGCGACTCGGCCAGCGAGATCGTGAAGACCGCTCGCGACCAGAACGTCGGGCTGATCGTGATGTCGACTCGTGGCGAAGGGACCTTCTACCGCTTTCTGCTGGGCTCAGTGACGGCGAAGGTACTGCACGAAATCCAATGCCCGGTATGGACAGGCGCTCACCTGGAGGAGGTGCCGCAGCGCGAGTTCTCGATCCGCCACGTCCTCTGTTCGGTGGATTTGAGCCCTCACAGCCATCACACCGCGTCCCTGGCCGCCGAGATGGCCGCGGCCGTCAATGCGAAGCTTACGCTGGTCCACATCACGGCGGAGTTCTACGGCCCTGGAGGATCCCACGTTGACCCCGTTTTGAAGGAGAAGACCGTCGGCTTCGCCGCCGAAGAAATCGCCAAGCTTCAGAACGCCGTGGGGACACACGCCGAAGTTATTATCGATAGCGGCAATGTCCTGGAGTTGTTGAACCAGGCGGCGGAGCAAACTGAGGCTGACGTCCTGGTCATCGGACACATTCCTGGGCGCAGCCATTTGGGGGACAACGGCAATGGCTATGGGATCATTCGGGAGTCGCACATTCCGGTCCTGAGCGTATGAGGGCTCCGGCGTTTCAACTGCGGCGGAGAATCGCCGCTCGCGCGGCGTGCCGCGCGGTTCATCAGTTATTCGGTTATTCGGTTCGTTGTTCGGGAGCGGTGGATGATCAAGGGCGTTTCTATACGCTCGGGCGCGGTATTCAGCGGCGAGTAGCCACTGACCGTATTTCGCCGACTGACCAAGTGCGGTCGGTCTCTTGCGTAAGCGCCACCGGTGTCCATTTTGCTTCCCGCATGTTTTACCTCGCTTGCTGGCTCGTCCCGGGTTGAAAGCCACTCCGGTTAAACAATTGCTTAAAGCTATTGCTTAATGGCTAGCCGAACCACGCACGTGAGGAACGGAGCGGCCGGGCCCAGCAGTGGCGCGGCTGAGGACACGCGGACAAAGCTGCTGGACGCCGCCGCCGAGATTTTTGCCGAGCTCGGGTATCATCGGGCCACCATCCGCGAGATTTGTGCACGCGCCGGAGTAAATGGCGCGCTGGTGAACTATCACTTCGGAGACAAGCTGGAGTTGTACGCCCAGACGCTGCAGCGTCTGGTGAGCGTTGCTCGACTCGATGCGGTCCGCGCGGCGCTCAACCAAAAAGCGCCGCCCGAGACTATCTTGCGCGAAGCAATCAAAGCCAGGCTTCGTGGCGTCGCCGCAAGCGACCATAGCGGTTGGCTATTTAGAATCGTTGCTCACGAGATGACACAACCCACGCCTGCGATGACACACGTCGTCAATAGCGTTCTGCGTCCACTCTATAACCAGGTGTACGAGATCGCCGGCGCGCTGATTGGACTGCCCGCAGCTGACGAACAAACCCGTCTTTGTGCGCACAGCGTCATGGGCCAAGTCATTATTTATGCGTTCGCGGGACCGGTTCTCGCCCGGCTTTGGCCGGATATGCAGATGACGCCCGAGAACCTGGACCGGATCGCCAACCACATCACCGATTTTTCGCTCGCATACCTCCGGCAGGTGCGCGGTGCGCAGCCGCAAACAGGAGGAACCTGAAATGAAGCTGGTAATAACTGACACGAACGGTGAACAGCTAACAATTGCCACGAACGGCGATAAAGATGAGCGACAGGCGAATAACCTAACTCCGGCTGCCGACGGCGGCAAGCAGACTGCGCAGAGGCCTCAGGAATCAGTTCCGGTCGCCAACGGTGACAAGAAGACCGACCAGAAGCCTCAAGAATCGGTTCCGGCTGCCGGCGGCGGCAAGCAGACCGCGCAGAAGCCTCAGGAATCAGCTCCCACCGCCAACGTCGATAGGAAAAGCGAGCCGCGTCCTGAGGAACAGACTCACGAAAAAATCGCTGTTCTTGCGGAGCGCTACTCGCATGAACGGGGTTCTTCGCAAGGCTCAGCGGAGCAGGACTGGTTGCGGGCTGAAGCAGAGGTCGGCGGAAAGAAAAACGAGCAGCAGACCCAGCCGGCACTGCCTGATGCCAAACCGCCGGGTGACGCCAACGGCAAAAAGAATGAACAAAAATCGCCCGATCCCAAAGCTGCGCCGCCGAAGGACGCTCCACATTCTCGGCGCAAAATGGTTTTGGCTGCAGTGGCTCTCGTGGCGCTCGCGGCCTGCGGCTACGTTATTTGGAGAGTATTCTTTGCCAAGCCAAAACTGCCCGATAGTATTGTGACCCTGAGCGGCCGAATTGAAGGTGACGACTCCGCGATCGCGGCCAAAACCACTGCACGCGTTCTCGAAATCAGGTTCCGCGAAGGCGACGCGGTTAATGCCGGCGATGTCATTGCGATATTGAGCGACGAGCAGGTCCGCGCGCGCCAGGACCAGGCGCAGGCGGGAGTTTCGATCATGGAGGGCAAGAGCAAATCGGCTCTGGATCAGATTGGTGTTTTGCAACAACAGATGCAGCAGAATCAGCTTCAAACCGCACAGTCGAAGGTAGACGCGGAGGGGCGCGTAAGGCAGGCCGAAGCAGAAGTGGCGGCTGCTGAGGCTGATTTGGCGCAGCAGCAAGCTTCCTATCAGATCGCGGCATTCGACAGAGACGCTTACACAAAGCTCGCGCAGACGGGAGCAGCCTCAGAGCGTCAGGCGAAACAGATGATTGCGACGGCTGGTGCACAAGCGGCGGTGGTCACTGCGACCAGCCGCCGGGTTGACGCTGCTAAAGGCGCACTAACGACAGCGCAGGCGAACCTCGACAATCCCGGCATCCGCGCGGACCAAGTCGCGATGACCCGAAGGCAGATCATAGAGCAGCAGTCCGAATTTGCGAGCGCCCAGGCGAGTACCGCGCAAGCTCGCGGGCAATTGATCGAGGCTAAGGCAAACCGGCAGGATCTGGTGGTTCTGGCGCCCTTCAGTGGCGTCGTAGTGACGCGGGCGGCAGAGCCGGGGGAAGTTGTCACTGCTGGAACTGCCCTGGTAACGATGGTGGATCTTAGCAAGGTGTACCTCAGAGGATTTGTGCCGGAGGGACAGATTGGCAAGGTCAAGATCGGACAACCGGTGCATGTGTATCTGGATTCCAACACAAAGCAGCCCATCGATGCCTGGGTTTCACGCATCGATCCTCAGGCCACGTTCACGCCGGAGAATACTTATTTTCAGGACGAGCGAGTGAAGCAGGTGTTTGGCGTCAAGCTGCAATTGAAAGGGGCTATCGGATTTGCGAAGCCGGGGATGCCCGTGGATGGCGAGATTCTCACTCAAGGCGATACATGGCCGGAAACTAGTCGAAGAAAATGACAACGGCAGATCAGGAGATAGCGGCTCCCGGAGCTCAGTGTGACCACCCGCCGAAACAGACGGCCATCCGAGTCAGCCGGCTCTCGAAGCACTACGGCGCCGTGGAAGCTGTTCTCGGCATCGATTTGGACATCGCCGATGGCGAGATTTTCGGCTTGATCGGGCCGGATGGAGCAGGCAAGACCTCGACGTTTCAAATCTTGGCTGGGGTGATGGAACCCACGAGTGGCATTGCGGAAATTTTTGGCGAGCCAGCACGGGCCGCGCGCGCCCAAACCGGCTATCTCACCCAGGCGTTCAGTCTCTATCCGGATCTTACTGTTGTCGAGAACATCCGCTACATCGGCGACCTGCGCCGCGTCGCTCCCAGCGAGATCGCCGAGCGCGGCACACATTATCTGCAGATGTTCGACATGGACCGTTTTTCGGACCGGTTGGCCGGCAAATTGAGCGGCGGGATGAAGCAGAAGCTGGCGCTCACCTGCGCATTGGTGCCGCAGCCGCGCGTACTGTTGCTGGACGAGCCAACCACCGGCGTCGATCCGGTATCGCGGCGCGAATTCTGGGACACGCTCGCTCACCTGGCAGCGGATGGATTGACGATTCTTGTCGCGACGCCCTATATGGATGAAGCCGAGCGATGCCACCGCGTGGCACTGATGCATGAGGGAACCATTCAAGAGATGGGCACGCCGGCGCAGCTAAGAGCAGGGTTGCACGCAAAGCGGCTGGAACTGCGCACGGAGAATTTGGCGGAAGCCGAGCGAGTTCTTTCTCAATCGAGCGGTCCTGAGCAAGAAATCCTGGACGTCGAACGCTTCGGCGACCGGCTGGACCTGTTGGTCCATCACCCGGATGCGGCGAAGCACCTTGCTGAAGAGAAGCTGAAAGCGGCCGGGCTTGCGATCGGCGAAGTGCGAGTGGATGAGCCGACACTCGAGAACGTGTTCGTCGCCAAACTCCGCAGCCTTGGGCAGGTGGTCGACGAAACGCCTTTTCCAGCGCATCACTCGCATCAGGATCTGCGCGGTCAGGTGGCGATCGGCGCAACTAACATCACACGGCAGTTCGGCAATTTCACTGCTGTCAAGAACCTGAGCTTGCAGGTTCAATATGGCGAGATCTACGGCCTGCTGGGAGCGAACGGCGCCGGGAAAACCACAACCATCCGGATATTATGCGGGCTTCTCGACCCAACGCAAGGAGATGTGCAACTGGCGGGCCGGCGTGACATGCGATCCGGAACCGTGCGCCAACGGGTCGGCTATATGTCGCAGAAGTTCTCCTTGTACGACGGCTTGTCGATCAAGGAGAACCTGAATTTCTTCGCCGGCGTTTACGGCGTGCCGGAGCGCGAGCGCGACGAGAAAATACAATGGGTGCTGTCGTTTTCCGGGTTGGAAGGAAAACAGGACCAAGTCACGGGAAGCCTGCCAGGTGGGTGGAAGCAGCGGGTGGCTTTCGGCGCGGCGATCCTGCATGAGCCGAGTGTCCTCTTTTTGGATGAGCCAACCTCCGGAGTGGATCCGCTGGCGCGCCGCGCCTTTTGGACCATGATCAACCGGCTGGCCGACGCGGGCACCGCCATTCTGGTGACCACACACTACCTGGAGGAATCGGAGCAGTGCAATCGCCTCGGCTTCATGGTCGCGGGCGAGCTGGTGGCCGAGGGGAGTCCGACCGAGATCAAGGGCAAGCAAACCGGCCACTTGTTAGAGGTGATCGTCGACCAACCGCAAAAGGCTGCGGATCTACTCAAGAAAGATACGGAACCATGGCGGATCTCGCTGTTTGGCGATCGGCTGCATGTCATTACTGATGACGATGCGGCGACCGGCGAAAAGTCCACGAAGGAAAAGCTGGAATCGAATGGCATCCGGGTCCTCGAGATGCGGGAGGGACAGTTCTCCATGGAGGACGTGTTCATTGGGGTTGTAGAAAAGGCGCGTCAAGAGGGCAAAGTCGGGGCCCCGGAAGACTAGGACAAACGAGAAATGAGACGCATTTTCGCGCAAAGTCGCAAAGAGCTGACCCAGATCATTCGTGACTGGCGCACTCTCGCGTTGGCGCTATTCCTGCCTCTGATGCTGCTCTTTCTCATGTCCACAGCGCTATCGCTTACGGTGAGCAACTTGCCCATCATTGTCCAGGATCTGGACGGCTCGCCCGCTTCGCGTGATTTTATCGATGCCTTCCGCGCGTCCCTCACGTTTTCCGTTGTGGCCTGGCCGGTGAACAAGCAGCCGGAACTGGCCTTCACCTCAAACGCGGCTCACGCGGCGCTAATCATACCGGAGCATTTTGGCCGGGACATGGCGCGCGGCCTCGATTCACCCGTGCAGTTGCTCATGGATGCGTCCGACGCCAACACGGCCAAACTAGTCGCGGGCTACTCGGGACAGATTGCCCGTGCCTTCCACAAACAAGCAGCCGGTTCCTCCGGGACCGACCCCGTGCAGACGGCCATCCGGTTCTGGTACAACCCCGGCCGATCGTCCGAGAAGTTTCTTGCACCGGCGATATTCGTCCTGGGGCTATCGATGTTCCCGCCATTACTCGCGTCGCTGGCCATGGCCAAGGAAGGGGAGCAGAAGACCATTCTCCAGGTTTATGTTTCCAGCATCTCGGCGCATGAGTTCCTGCTTGGAAAAATCTTGGCGTTCATGGCCGTGGCAGTGGCGGAATGTCTGCTGATGCTGATTCCGCTGTTCACGTATTTCGGCCTGAGCTTTGCCGGAGACCCGACTCCATTCGTCGTTGCCACCGTGCTCTACGCCTTCTGTGTGGCCGCGTTTGGAACCATGGTGGGAGCGGCGATTCCGAATCAGGTGGCCGCGATTCAGGCTATTTCTTTTGGCGGTTTTTTATTGGTGTTCCTGCTATCGGGTCTCATGTTTCCGATCGACAATATCCCGGCGGGAATTCGCTGGATCTCGAATTTCGTCTGGGGCAGGTATTACATCGAGATCGTTCGCGACGCGCTACTCGAAGGCGGCGGCTGGCCGGCCACCTGGTTCAAAGTCGTAGTTATCGGAATCATCGGCGTGACCTTTTACTTGATCGCGTGGCGCACCATGCGCCGCATGCAGTTGAGCACGTAACACCATGGCCCCTGTCTTCAATCATCGCCTGCGCGCGCTCATCCGCAAGGAGTTCGGTGAGATGCGGCGCGACCGCCGCCTGGCTCTATCTCTGATTATTCCTCCCACGCTGCAGTTGTTACTGTTGGGCTTCGCGCTAAGCGCGGATGTGACCAACATAAAGCTCGGAGCGGTGGATGACAGCCGAACGCCGGAGAGCCGCGAGCTGGTTGCCACACTGAGCGAGAGCCGAACTTTTCGGCTGGTCAGCTATTACGCGTCCGTCGACAAGCTGGGTGACGCCATCGGCCTGGGGAAGGTCGATGCGGGAGTTGTCATTCCTTACGACTACGCCAGGGACTTGCAGCGCGGCCACCAAACTACTGTGCAGTTCCTCTTGAATGCCATGAACGCCAACACAGCGGCCATCAGTCAAGGCTACGCGCAGGGCGTGATTCAGATTTACAACTCCGGCCTGCGGGCCGGGGGACTGCATGCCAGCTTCACCCAGATCGGAGCTCAGAATGTCAGCCGGCAGGGCCAGGCCGAGCTACGCCCGGCTTATCTCTACAATCCGGGGCTGAAGGATTCGTGGTTCATCGTCACCGGCGTTTTTGGGTTGTTATTGATTCTGAACGGTTCGCTGGTCGCAGCCGCGTCGATGGTGAAAGAGCGCGAGGCCGGCACCATGGAACAGTTGTTGATGTCACCGGCAACCACGTCCGAAATCATCATCGCGAAAGTTGTGCCGCTGTTTGTCCTATTGTTCCTGACGTCCCTGCTGGGGGTCGCAGTGATGAAATTCGCGTTCGGTGTGCCCTTCCATGGCGGACTTCTTCTGGTGCTCCTGGGCGCCGCTCTGTGCATTTTATCGGGCATCAGCATCGGCACGGTAAACGCGACCTTCGCCAATTCGGCCCAGCAGGCCCAATTGATGGCCTTCTTCATCAATCCTCCACTTAATGCGACGGCCGGAGCGCTGAATCCGGTAGAGGCAATGCCCCGTTGGCTGCAGCCGTTCACCGTTGTGAACCCGATCCACCACTTCGCGGTCATCGCCCGCGCAAGCATGCTCAAGGGCAGCGGCTTTGTGGATCTCTGGCCCAATTTCCTGGCCCTCCTCATTATTACGCTCGTGCTGGGTTCGCTGAGCGTGTGGCGTTTTCGAAAACAGCTCAGCTAGAACAGAAAGGGCAGCGTGAAAACAATA
>Ga0187851_10001004_pt1 | contig 27730 bp, 15 predicted proteins | sample June2016WEW_6_10_FD_132997 | JGI IMG/M metagenome (GOLD analysis project Ga0187851, IMG submission 132997) | Peatland microbial communities from SPRUCE experiment site at the Marcell Experimental Forest, Minnesota, USA - June2016WEW_6_10 | ecosystem: Environmental > Terrestrial > Soil >...
CAAATCCCCAATCCCGAAAGCACGGCTAAAATCAGAAGCAGGCAACGAATCATAGACAAATTGACTTTAAAGGGTCATTGAAGAAATGTCACTTGGCGATAAACGAAACTTGGCTGGCTTGAGTATTTTTGTCAATTCGCCCCGGCAAAGCCTCCCGCGGCGCGCCAGCGCGCGCCAGCGCGACGGCGGCCGGCGCAGCCTGGGTCGCGGCTTGGGCAGAGCAGGACAATCCCATGAAAATGAAGCCGAAACGCGGTTTTCGATTGCATGGTTCGAATTTATTGTTACCAAATCAGGCGGAAACGAGACATTTAAATTTCCATGGCTAAATTATTTCTCGGACTTGATTCCAGCACCCAAAGCCTGAGCGCGGTGGTCATTGACTACGACACGCGCAAGGTCGTTTACGAAAAATCGCTGAATTTCGACCAGGCGTTGCCGCGATACGGCACGCAGAACGGCGTCCTGCCCAATCCCGATCCGCTGGTCAAACACAGCCCGCCGTTGATGTGGGCGGAGGCGCTCGATTTGCTCTTTGCTGGAATGAAAAAGGACGGCGTCGCCCTGGGCAAAATCCTCGCCATCAGCGGCAGCGGCCAGCAGCACGGCTCGGTTTATCTGAACAAGAAGGCGCCAACAATTCTGGCCCATCTGAATCCAGACCGGCCGCTTGTCGAAAATTTACAAGGCATTTTCTCGCGCAAGACGTCGCCCATCTGGATGGATTCCTCCACGGCGGAGGAGTGCGCGGAAATCCGGACGAAACTCGGCGGCATTGCGGCCACGGCCATGGCTACCGGCTCCGACGCATTCGAGCGGTTCACCGGCCCGCAAATCCGCAAATTCACCAAGACGGACCCGGCGGCTTATATGCGAACCTCGCACATTGCGCTCGTAAGCTCGTTCCTGGCGTCGCTGCTCGCCGGGAAGATTGCGCCGATTGACCACGGCGACGGCGCGGGCATGAACCTCATGGACATCCGCAAAAAGGTCTGGCATCGGGGTGCGCTGGCGGCCACCGCGCCGGAGTTGAGACTGAAACTGCCCCCGCTCGCCGAACCCTGGCAGGTCGTCGGCGCGGTCAGTCCGTATTTCGCAAGCAAATTCGGCCTGAACCCGGCAACCCGAACCCTGGTCTGGTCGGGCGACAATCCGTGCAGCGTGGTCGGCTTGGGCTTGATCCGTGAAGGCATGGTGGCCATCAGCCTCGGCACCAGCGACACCTATTTCGGTTCGATGAGGCAATGCCGCACCGATGCGCACGGCGAAGGCCACGTGTTCGGCTCACCGACGGGCGATTACCTGACGTTGATTTGTTTCAAGAACGGTTCGCTCGCCCGGGAAAAAATCCGCAATGCCTGCGGCATCAAGGATTGGAAGCAATTTGGTGCGGCGATAAAGTCCGCGCCGCCGGGCAACAACGGTGGCATCCTGTTGCCGTGGTTTGAGGCCGAAATTGTTCCGCGCGTGAATCAGCCGGGCATCCATCGCTTCGACCTCGACGAAAAGGATGCCGCGGCGAACTGTCGCGCCATCGTCGAGGCGCAGATGATGTCCATGCGATTGCACTCGCAATGGATGAAGGTTGCGCCCGATCGCATTTTCGCCACTGGCGGGGCTTCGCAGGATTCACCCATTTTGCAGGTGATGGCCGACGTGATGAACTGCCGGGTCGAGCGCATTGAAATTTCCAAGAGCGCCGCGCTGGGCGCCGCATTGCGGGCCGCTCACGGTTGGCTGGTGCAAGCGGGAGAAAAACCGGAATGGAAAGAAATCGTGGCCGGTTTCACCGACCCGGTCCCCAACAGCGAAATCCTCCCGGATCCAAAGGCCGTCCGCGTTTACGACCAGCTCATCAAGAAATACGCCTCGTGCGAACGCGAAGCGCTGAAACAAATTGATTGATTTTATGGCGTGGCGGTCACTTTCAGCGGCACGCGCAGGCGGATGTCGTCGGACGCCGCGCCCACCAGCAGTTCGTAATCGCCGGGTTCGACAGTGTATTGTTTTTTGGTTGTGTCCCAACTGCGGAATCGTTCCACCGGAATGTTCATGCTGAACCTGGCTCCCTGACTGGCCTGCAAATGAATCCGGACAAAGCAGCACAGCGCGAGTTTGGCCTCGGGTCGGGTGGCGTTCACGCGCCGGAAATAAACCTGGGCCACCTCATCCCCGTCCCAGCCGCCCTCGTTGAGCAGTGAAAACGTGAGTTTGATCGTGTCATTCGCCGTGAAATTTGTCCCGCTGAGCTTCGGGTCGCTGTAACCAAATTTGGTGTAACTCAAACCGTGGCCGAAGGCGAAGTCCGGCTGGCCATTGAAGTAGCGGTAAGTGCGGTTGGACATCGAGTAATTGTCAAACGCCGGCAGATCGGCAGTGGAGCGGTAAAAAGTGACGGGCAGACGCCCCGCGGGATTCACATCGCCAAACAACACGTCGGCCACGGCGCGTCCGCCTTGCTCGCCCGGATACCACGCCTGCAAAATCGCCGCCAGGTTGGTGGCCGCCCACGGCATGGCGATGGCGCTGCCGCTGCAATTGACGAACACCACAGGCTTGCCGGCCGCCTGCAACGCCTTGAGCAATTCATTTTGCACCGATGGCAGTTCGATCTCCGTGCGGTCGCCGCCGGAAAATCCGTCGTAGTCCACCTTCATTTCCTCGCCTTCCAGTTGCGGGCTGATGCCGCCGACATAAATGCATACGTCCGACATCCACGCGGCTGATATTGCCCGGGTCCAGCTTTGTGCATCCGGCCGGCCCGTCCCGCCCGGTCCCAGTGCCAGCGGGCAGGCCGGTTCATAAACCACCTGGACATTGGTGCCGGCCACACTTTTGATGCCGTCGAGAATGGTCACGGGCCGGGCGGGGATGCCGTTGTAATTGCCGAGCAGCACCGGCACGGAATTCGCGTTGGCGCCGATGACGGCAATGCGATTGATTTTTGTGCGGTCGAGCGGCAGCAGGCCGTCATTTTTCAAAAGCACGATGGATTCGCGCGCCATCTTCAACGCCAGCGCTTCATGGTCGGGCGCGTCGTTTTGCGTAATGGGAATTTGCGCATACGGAACTTGTTCCGGCGGGTCAAACAGACCGAGCCGGAACCGCGCTCCGAGCACGCGGCTGACGGCGGTGTCAATTTCCTTTTCCGAAATCAATCCGTCTTTGACCGCGCGCACCAGCGGGTTGTAATCCGTGCCGCAACAAAGATCGTCGCCGGCCTTGACCGCGACGGCGGCGGCCTCCTCCGGCGTGGCCGTGAATGCATGATTCGCACAGATGTCATATATCGCACCGCAATCGGAAACGACGTATCCGTCAAGACCCCACTCTTTCCGCAAAAGGTCAGTGAGCAGGAGCGGGCTGGCGCAGGCCGGCATGCCATACACCGAATTATAGGCCCCCATGACCGCACCAACATGTGACTCGCGCACGGCGGCCTCGAATTGCGGCAGATACGTTTCGTAAAAATCGCGCTCGGATGGCGCGACGTCGAATGTGTGACGGGTCGCTTCCGGCCCGCTGTGGACGGCAAAATGTTTCGCACACGCCATGGCCTTCACATATTTCGGGTCATCGCCCTGCAACCCGCGGATGAAGGCCACGCCGAGCCGGGCGGTGAGGAATGGATCCTCGCCGTAGGTTTCCTGGCCGCGGCCCCAGCGCGGATCGCGGAAGACATTGATGTTCGGCGACCAGAACGTCAGTCCGTAATAGCGCGCGCTGTCGCCATCGTGCTTGCTGACGTAGTCATTGTGTTTGGCGCGCGCCTCGGTGGCGATGACGTCGCCGGCTTGTTGCAACAGTGGCGCGTCCCAGGTGGCGGCCATGCCGATGGCCTGCGGAAAAACCGTGGCGATGCCGGCCCGCGCGACGCCGTGAAGACATTCATTCCAATAATCGTAGGCGGGAATGCCCAGCCGCGGGATGGCCGGGGCGGCGTTGCGCATCTGCTGGACCTTTTCGGCGAGCGACAGGCGGCGCACGAGGTCGGCCGCGCGCGCGGCGGCCGGCTGCGTGGCGTCCTTCCAGATTTCCGGCCCGGTGACGACCGGCGCTTGCAATGCGGTGGCGTCCCCGGCGTCAATCAGATCCGCGGCGCGCAGCGCAATGATGGACCGGCCGGAGGCATCCTTGAGTTCAAACGTGTTCAACTTGGCCGCATTGGTGCGCCCGGTAAAGGTTAACGTGAGCGGTCCCTGCACCGCGTCACCGGCAAAATCAATCCGGTTGGTCAGCAGGAGCACCCGGCCCGCGCCGCCCGCGGTGGTGAAAACATCGAGATTGTGCGCGAGCGTCTGGTTGCCGCAGGTGATGTCGAACGCGCGCTGGCCGGCGTTGGTGCAATCCACTTCCGCAAGCCCGATGAGAACGGTGTATTTGCCGGCCGGCAGATTGGGGACGGACAGTGTGAAATTCGTTCCGTAAATTTCCTCGCGGAACGCCTCTTCGCCGCGTTTCGGCGCCCCCACAATCGCCAGGCTTTCATGTCCCCGGCCGTGATTGAACTGGCCGCCGACCAGGACCTTCCGGTCGCAGGCCACGCAGGTTTCCTCGTCGGCGAAGGCGGCGAGGTTTGAAAGACAAACGGCGAAAATAACCAGCGGGTAAAATATCGTCCGTTGCATGAACCCAAATTACACGTCGGGAATGATGCGCGCCAACATGTTTTTGACCGGCGCTGGCGTGCCGGCATTGCAAATTCCCGCTGGCGGCGTCAGTTGCCTGATTTTGATTTTGCCGGCTCCGGCTCGCAGAGGGCGCTCTCCGTTTTGGGAATCCAGACGGCCATTTCGCCCGGCCCGCGATTGCCCCAGGCGAAATAGGGGATGGCGGTGAAATCCTGCAGGCGTTTGAAGGCTTTCCCGAACTGGTTGGTGGCCACGTTGAAGCCCTTGCCTTCGATGACCTGCACCCCGTCGAGCAAGGCCGGAGCAAACCGGGTGGTGACCGGCTGTTCATCGGGCAACAGCAGTTTGCGCACCTTGCCGTCCGGAACGTCGGGCCACTCGACGCAAAAAACTACCGGCCCGCGCTGCAACGCAACCCGGCCGCGGTCGGCCGCGACCTTTTCGCTGGCCACCACGCGCCGGATGAGCATCGGCATGTCGAGTTCAATCACGTCGCCGGATTTCCAAGAGCGATCCAGGCTCACGTAACCTTTGTCGAGCTTGACCGGCATGTCCTGGCCGGCGACGGTGAGGGTGACCGGCTCGTTCAACGCGTCGCAAAATTTGCAGAGGCCGCCCGGCACCACTTCATTGCGCGCCCAGCCGGGAATGCGGACGTTGACGGTGAACCTCATGCTTTTCTGCCAGTCCAGCTGGACGGTCATTTTGACCGTGCCCTTCCACGGATACCCGGTTTCCTGCGTGATTTTGATCGTGCGCCCGTTGCTCAGCTTGAAATCGGCCGTGCTCCCGGCGTAAAGGTTGACGTAAATGGTGTCGCCCGCCTGCGCGTAAAGGTAACCGGGCAGGGACGGCAGAAAGCGGGCGATGTTGCCCGGGCAGCAGGCGCAGCCGAACCACGGACTGCGCTGATCCGAGCCGTCGGATTCGAGCGGATTGGTATAAAAGAAATTCGTGCCGTTGAGCGAGACGCCCGAGAGCAACCCGTTGTACAGCGTGCGCTCCAGAACGTCCACGTATCGGGCATCGCCGTGCAGCAGGAACAGGCGTTCGTTCCAGAAAATATTGGCCACCGCCGCGCAGGTTTCGTTGCAGGCGTTGAGGTTGGGCAATTCATAGTTGTCGCCGAAAGCCTCGCCGTTCGTCCGGGCGCCGATGCCGCCGGTGAGGTAAAGTTTTTTGTCCGCCACGTTTTCCCAGATTGCATCAATCGCCCGGACGTATTGCGGGTCGCCGGTCAGGGCGGCGACGTCGGCCATGCCACAGTAGAGATAACCGGCGCGCACGGCGTGACCGACGGCCTCGGTCTGGTCCGCCGGCGGGATGCGCGACTGATGGTAGTCGTCACCGCCCGGCCGGGTGCCGCGCACGTCGATGAAATATTTCGTGAGGCTGAGGTAGCGCGGGTCGCCGGTGACGCGGTAGAGGCGAACGAGGCCCATTTCGACGCCTTCATGTCCGGGCCAGAGATGCAACTGGTTGGTGCCGGGGCCGAAGGTCTGGCACAAGAGATTGGCTTCCTTGAGGGCAACGTTGAGCAGGTTGGTTTTGCCGGTGGCCTGGTAATGGGCGGCGGCGGCTTCGAACAGGTGCCCGGCGTTGTAAAGTTCGTGGCTCAGGTTCTCCTCGTTCACCCACCGGTTGGTGCCGGCCCAGGGGTGCGGATGTGCGGGGTCAATGGTGCGGGCGGTGTAAAGATAGCCGTCGGGTTCCTGGGCGGCGGCAATTTGGGCGATGAGCGAGTCAAGATAGGCCGACAGCTTGGGGTCGGGCCGGGTCGCCAGCACATAGGAAGCGCCTTCCAGGACCTTGTAGGGATCGGAGTCGTCGAAGGGAAATCCCGGCGGTTTGCGGTTGGCAATGTTCCCGCCGCGCAACCCGGCGGCCGCGCGGTCAAAATTGTCCATGCGCCCGGACGCCTGGCACTGTCCAAAGGCATGGGGAATGGTGACGGCGCGGTTGGTTTCGAGGCGGGGCGACCAAAAAGCGTCGTTGAGGCGGACGGTGGTGAGCGGCGCGGGCCGGATGGGGTAATCCCGCGGCGGCGGGCTGGCCGCGAGCAAATTGAGACTGAAAACAGCGGTGAAGGCACCGGCAAAAAAACGAGAACCGGAGAATGCGGTTTCCATGGCGACACAATTATTAGACGGGATGGGACAAGGCAACTGCGAATTGCGAAATCCGGCATCAAAATATGGCGGCAAAAATTCAATAAAGAGTCAGGAGTCGGCATTGACAATTCACGCTCCGGATGAATAACTTCTACGCGCATTCCGCGAGATGTTGTGATATCGTGGGGTGCTAAACATCGTGGCAGAACAAGACGATTATCTGGTGGATTTGTTGGTGGACCTCGGTTTTGTAACCGCCGAGCAGCTCGCCCAGTCGCGCGCCGAAGCCCAGGCTTCGAGCGTGGGTGTGGTGGACTTGATGCTGGCCAACAAGCTCATCCGCCCGGCGGACGTGACGCAGGCCAAGGCCGCGCAATTCGGCGCGGAAGTGGTGCAGCTGGCCGGGATCCAGATTCCCGACGAGGTCATCTCCATCATTCCGCGGCACATCGCCAAAAAATATCGCGTCGTCCCCGTCTTCAAAACCGAGGGCAAGGTCGCCGTGGCCATTGCCGACCCGTCCGACCTGAACACGATTGACACGCTGACGCATCTGCTCAACGCGGAAATCGAACTGCGCGTGGCGTCGGAGCAGGACGTCGAAGCCGCGCTCAACAAATATTACGGCGGGGACAAGGCAAAGAGTATTGAGCAGGACGCCCGTTTCAAGGATGTCATTCAGGAGCTGACGGAGGATCACGTTGAAGCCACCCTGCCCGGCGCGGATGACGGCGGGTCGGTGGACGCGGACGCGCCATTGATCAAGCTGGTGAACCAGATCATCGTGGAGGCTTTCAAGCTGCGCGCGTCGGACATCCACCTGGAGCCGCTGTCCAAGCGGTTTCGATTGCGCTACCGCATTGACGGCGTTATGCAGGAGATGAAGGCGCCGCCGAAACGGTTGCAGGCGTCCATCATCACCCGGCTGAAGATTCAGTCCAACATGTCCATCTCCGAACATCGCATTCCGCAGGACGGACGCATCCAGTCCAAGGTGGGCAGCAAATTGATTGACCTGCGCGTGTCCTGCCTCCCGACGTATCATGGCGAAAGCATCGTGATGCGTATTCTGGACAAGGAAGGGTTGAAGCTGGGGCTGCCGGAACTCGGGTTTTTCACGGACGACCAGCAGACGTTTGAGCGGGTCATCGGACTGCCGGACGGGATTTTGCTGGTGACCGGGCCCACCGGCTCGGGCAAGACCACGACGCTGTATTCCTGCCTGCACTTCATCAACCGGCCCGACCGGAAGATCATCACGGTGGAAGACCCGGTGGAATACATCCTGGCCGGCATCAACCAGGTGCAGGTGAACGAGAGCGTGGGACTGACGTTCGCCATGGCCCTGCGTTCCATCCTGCGCCAGGCGCCAAACGTGGTGATGATCGGGGAAATTCGCGACCTGGAGACCGCGACCATTGCCATCAACGCGTCGCTCACCGGCCACCTGGTTTTCTCCACGCTGCACACCAATGACGCGCCCAGCGCCGTCACCCGCCTCATGGACATTGGCGTGAAGCCGTTTTTGGTCGCCTCTTCCACCCGCTGCCTCATGGCGCAGCGGCTGGTGCGCAAGGTCTGCAAAAAGTGCGCGCAGCCGTACACGCCCACGGACGCGGAAATGCGCACCCTGAACCTGACGCCGGACCAGTTGCAGAGCGCCACCATCATGAAGGGGCGCGGCTGCAACGATTGCTCGAACACGGGTTGCCGCGGCCGCTTTGGCATCTTTGAAATCTTCCTCATCGACGATGAAACGCGGAAGCTGATTTACGACAAGGCGACCTCCTCGGTCTTGCGCGCGCGCGCCCGCGAGATGGGCATGCGCACCCTGCGCGAGGACGGCATCCGCAAGGTGCTCGCCGGGCTCACGACGGCGGAGGAAGTCATCCGCTCGACGATGGGCGACGAATCGTAACCCCCGGGAATTTATGTCATACTCGATGTCTGATTTGTTGCAGCTGGTCGTGGCCGAAGGCTCATCCGACCTGCATATTCGCGTGGGCGCGCCGCCGACCATTCGCGTGCATGGCATTTTGCACCGGGTGGAAGGCCCCGTGCTCCGGCCGGAGGACACCGAGGAATTGATGCGCAGCATCACGTCGGAGGAACACATTCAAAGCGTGCGCGAACGCGGCGGGGCGGACTTCGGTTTTGCGTTTGCCGATGCGGCGCGGTTCCGCGTCGCCGTATTCAAGGAAAAGGGCAACTTCGGCATCGTGCTCCGGCAGATTCCAAACAAGATGCTGACGATGGAGCAGATCGGCATTCCGCCGAGCGCCAAGGAACTGCTGTACAAACCGCGCGGTCTGGTGCTGGTGACCGGGCCCACCGGCTGCGGCAAGACGACCACGCTCGCCTCGATGATCAACATCATCAACGAGGAACGCGAAGAGGCGCACATCATCACCATCGAAGACCCGATCGAGTATTACCACAAACACAAAAAGGCGCTGATCACGCAGCGCGAAATCGGCGTGGACGTGCCGAATTTTGCCGAGGGACTGCGCCGCGCGCTGCGCATGGACCCGGACGTGGTGCTGGTGGGTGAAATGCGCGACCTGGAAACGATTGACGCGGCGATCACCGCGGCGGAAACGGGCCACCTGGTCTTCGGCACGCTGCACACGACGGGCGCGGCCAAGACGGTGGACCGCATTGTCAACGCCTTTCCGAACAACCAGCAGGAGCAGATTCGCATCCAGCTTTCCACCGTGCTGCAGGCCGTGATTTCGCAGCTGCTGATTCCGCGCATAGACAAGCCGGGCCGCACGGCGGTCTTTGAAATCATGGTCAACACCCCGTCCATCGCCGCGCTGATTCGCGACAACAAGACGTTCCGCCTCAATTCGGACATTCAAACCGGCGGAAAATTCGGCATGGTGACCCTCGACAGTTTTCTGCTCGACAAATACCAGCAGGGCATGATTGCGCGCGAAGAAGTGATCACCAAGGCGCAGGACCCGACGACGGTGCAGCAGAAATTACAGGAATTGGAACTGGCCCAGGCGGGGCCCAAAGGATGATATTGTAACATGGCCGAAGAGATTTCAAACCCATTGCTGTCCCTCATCCGGGAACAGGGGATGATCGACGACCTGCAATACGAGGAGGTGACCGCCGAACTCAAGCGCAGCGGCACGCCGGTGTTCCAGCTGTTGCAGGATTTCGGGATCATGAAAGTGGACGACATCCTGCACGTGATGGCCACCAATCTGGGCACGGAGGTCGTTTCCCTGCGCGACCCTGCACTTGCGCCGGACCTTTTGAAACTAATTCCGGCCAATGTCGCGCGGATGTATCATTGCATGCCCGTGGCCTTGAAAAATGGCACGTTGCAGGTGGCGCTGGCCGACCCGCTCGACCCGGCGCACGCGGATGAAATCGGTTTTGCGAGCAAACGCGACGTACAGGTGGTGGTGGCCGACCCGGCCGAAATTGAAAAGGCGATCGAACGCCATTACGGCCAGGAGGAAACCGAGGATTTTTCGCAAATCCTCAAGGAACTCGGCTCCGACCAGGAAATCGCGCGCGAATCCCTCGAAGCAAGCGCGACGGACGATGTAAAAATGGAGGCGAACCTGGCCAATCAGGCGCCCATCGTGAAGTTTGTGAACCTGGTCCTGTTTCAGGCCATCCAGGACCGCGCGAGCGACATTCATTTCGAGCCGTTTGAAACCGAATTCCGCATCCGGTACCGCGTGGACGGCGCGCTTTACGAAATGGCGCCGCCGCCGAAGCACCTGGCGTTACCGGTGATTTCGCGCATCAAGGTCATGTCCAACCTGAACATTTCCGAGAAACGGCTGCCGCAGGACGGCCGCATCACCTACAATGTGGCCGGCCGCCAGGTTGACCTCCGCGTGTCCACCCTGCCGACGCAATTCGGCGAATCGGTCGTGTTGCGCGTGCTGGACCGCTCTTCGGTCAATCTCGACCTCGACACGCTGGGCTTTCCCAAATACCTGCATGATTACATGGCCGAGGTGATTCTGCGGCCCAATGGGATTCTGATCGTGACGGGGCCCACCGGCTCGGGCAAAACGACCACGCTTTATTCCGCGCTGCGGAAGGTCAACACGATTGATTCCAAACTGCTCACCGCCGAGGACCCGGTCGAATACGACATCGAAGGCATCATGCAGGTCGCCATCAACGACTCGGTGGGCATGACGTTCGGCAAGGCGCTGCGGTCGTTTTTGCGCCAGGACCCGGACATCATCATGGTGGGTGAAATGCGCGACCTGGAAACCGCGCAAATTTCCATTCAGGCGTCGCTAACCGGGCACCTGGTCCTGAGCACGCTCCACACCAATGACGCGACGGGCTGCGTGACGCGCCTGATTGACATGGGCGTGGAACCGTTTTTGATTTCTTCGACCCTGATGGCCGTGCTGGCGCAGCGGCTGGTGCGGACCATCTGCAAGAATTGCCGGACGCCGTTCGAGCCGACCGAGGAACAACTGTCCCTGTTGAACCTTTCGGCGCACGATCTGGGCGACAAGGCCTTTCATTACGGCCGCGGCTGCTCCACGTGCAACGACACCGGGTACAAGGGGCGCAAGGGCATTTTTGAGCTGCTCGTCATCAGCGAACCAATCCGGCTGTTGATCAACGAGCGCGCGCCGACGATTGTATTGCGGCAAAAGGCGATCGAGCTGGGCATGGTACCGCTGCGCGATGACGGCTTGCGCAGCATCTTTGAAGGTGATACCACTATCGAGGAAGTCGTCAAATATACGTAACCCCGTATCCATTCGGGCTGAATTAATCCGCTATGCCTAAATACGATTATGTGGCGCTGGACTCCCGCGGCAAGGAGACGAAGGGCACGGTTGAGGTCGCCAGCCAGAACGAGGCCATCGGCCGGGTCAAGGAAATGGGCCTGTTCCCGACCAAAATCGTGGAAACCGAAAAGGTCCAGGAAAAAAAATCATCCATCAAGGGGAAGGGAACCCGGTACACACCCAAGGCCGGCGGCAAAAAGGGCGGCGCCCTCAACATCAACATCAACCTCAACATCCCGGGGTTGACGGGCAAGGTCAAACCAAAGGTCCTGACGACCTTCACGCGGCAGTTGGCGACGCTGGTGGACTCGGGTCTGCCGCTGCTGCGCGGGCTGCGCGTGCTGGAGAAGCAGGAACGCAGCGGCACGCTCAAACGGATCATGGGCGAGCTGGCGCTGGCGATTGAGGGTGGCAGCACATTTTCCGAGGCGCTGGCGCAGCATCCCAAGGTTTTCAACCGCCTGTTCGTGAACATGATCAAGGCGGGCGAGCTGGGCGGCGTATTGGAAGTGGTGTTGAAACGCCTGGCGGAATTTTCCGAAAAAGCCCAGAAGATCAAAGGCAAGGTCAAGGCCGCGCTGTTTTATCCCGTGGCCGTCCTCGTCGTGGCGGTGGGCATCCTGACCTTGTTGATGGTCATGGTGGTGCCCAAGTTCAAGGAGGTGTTCGCCGGCATGGGCGTCGCGCTGCCGGGATTCACCGTGTTTGTGCTGGCGATCAGCGACGCCATCCGGCTCCACATTCTGACCACGCTGGCCGTGATAACCGTGGCGGTGGTTTTGTTCCTGCTGGCCATCAAAACCAAAATCGGCCGTTATATCTGGGACAAGGTCAAACTCAAGATGCCCGTCCTGGGGCCGGTCATCAACCGGGTGGCCATCGCCCGCATCACCCGCACCCTGGGCACACTCGTCAGCAGCGGTGTCCCCATTCTGCAGGCGCTGATGATCGTCAAGGAAACCGCCGGCAACGTCATCATCAGCAATGCCATCGGCAATGTGCATGAAAGCGTGAAGGAAGGCGAAACCATCACCGCGCCCCTGGAGGCATCCGGCGTTTTCCCGCCCATGGTCGTCAGCATGGTGGACGTCGGGGAACAAACCGGCGCCCTGCCGGAAATGCTTCTGAAAATTTCCGACAATTACGACGAGGAAGTGGACAATGCCGTGGCCTCCATGACCTCGCTTTTGGAACCCATCATGATCGTCTTTCTGGCGGTTGTCGTCGGCAGCATCGTCATCGCCATGTTTCTGCCCCTGATTGCCATGATTTCCAGCCTGAGCGGTGGTGGCGGCGGTGGTGGTGGTGATTGACCGGCGGCCATTTCGAAAAAGCTTTGTTTCTGAGGCAAACGCAGAAAACTATTGACAAAATATGCCGCCTATGCGTAAATACAATGTAAAGACATTGCATGGGCGTTCTATTTACAATTAACTCGTTATGGAGTTCGATTGGAATAATCCGCCCTTCGAATTGGATGGTTCTTTGACTCAGCGGGAAATAGAAGAGTCCTTTGAAGATCCGTTTGCCATCAGGTTGTTGCCGGACTCCCCGCGATTTGGCGTTCAGGCCCGGTTTTTCAACCTGGGGATGTCGGCGGGCGGGGTTGGAATTTTCAGCGTGTACCGGACCAACGGCCGGGTGGCGCGAGTGTTGCAGGCCCGCGTTTTTGAACCGGAAGAACGGTTCTTTTATCAGCGGAAACTGGATCAGACGCTCAGCACGGGGGACAAGTGACGGAATGGGGTTTGGGGTCTGGCGTCTGGCGTCTGGGTGGCCCCGGAACCGGGACGCCAGATCCCAGACCCGAATTTGAGATGCGAACTTTTGCCAATTGGGAAGAAGTGCCGATCTTCGACAGTGAAGCGGCCGAGGCGGATTTTTGGGTGGAGAACCGGCCGGACTTGCGCCTGATGGAGGCGGCCACGGTCGGCGGGGCGGAAGCTTCCGAGTCCGTGACCATCACGCTGCGGATCGACCCGCGGATGCTGGCGCGGATCAAGCGGCTCGCCCGGTCGCGGTATTTGAACTATCAGAGCATGATCAAGCAATGGCTCAGCGAACGAATGGAAGATGAATTGAGGGAAAAATGAAAACAATTACGAGTGACACGTGGCGGGTGACGAGTGACGAGATAAACAACACTTCGTGCGGTGTACATCCCCGTCACGGGTCACGCGTCACGTGTCATGTTTCCGCCTTCACCCTCATCGAACTGCTCGTCGTCATCGCCATCATCGGCACCCTGGCCGGGCTGCTTTTCCCGGTGGTGGGCGCGGTCAAGCGCCAGCAGTATATCCGACACGCCCAGGCGGAAATGGCGCAGTTGGAGACGGCCATTGACCGTTACAAGTCCGTCTATGGCTTTTATCCGCCCAGTCCGCCCAATTCGCCGGCGGCGGGCAACACCGCATCGTATGTCAACCAGCTCTATTATGAACTGGTGGGCACCATTCAGACCAACATCGGGGGTACGCCATGTTACACAACCCTGGACGGCGGCGCGCAAATCGGCGCTGACAACGCCACCATGACCGCAGCTTTTGGTGTGGGCGGTTTTGTGAATTGCACCAAGCCCGGCGCGGGCGAGGACGCGGCGGCGGCCAGGAATTTTCTCCCGGAACTGAGGCCGACCCAGATGGGAACAATTCAAGTTGGCAACTCCGCTGTCTGGGTGACGAATCTGATCACCTCCGTCGGCGGGCCGGACGCTTCCTACAAGCCGCTGGGCCAGCAGGATATCAATCCCTGGCGCTATAATTCATCCAGCCCCACCAACAATCCCGGCTCGTATGATTTGTGGATCCAGCTTTCGATTGCCGGCAAATCCAACCTCGTCTGCAACTGGTCCAAACAGGTGCAGATTGGCAGCCTGATGCCCTGAGCTTTTTATGTGCGATGCGCGAAAATCCGGACCCGGCCGCGAACGTTTCGTTGCCATTGACTGGCACGATTGCGCGCGGTCGCCGTCCATCGTGGCGCAAAGCCGGTGGGGCGAGGCTCCCGACGAGCCGGACTTGGTGTGTCAAAGTGTGGCGACATCGGCTCGCGGGTACGCTCGCCCCACCGGAATTGCAAACTGTACGACGTTCCGCCGCTTGGGAATAAACGATCACGCGTTTCATCCTCCGTTTTGCATCCCTACCGCCTCAACCTGTTTTTTAAAAAACCTATGAAAACCATCCTTCTAAAGTGTGACGAGTGTCGGGTGTCGGGTGACGAGACAACAAACACGACATATTCCCGCCACTCGCCACTCACCACCCGTCACCCCCGGGCCTTCACCCTCATCGAATTGCTCGTCGTCATCGCCATCATCGGCATCCTGGCGGGAATCCTCCTGCCGGTGCTGTCGAGCGCCAAAATCAATGCGCAGAAACAGGCGGCGAAGGTGGATATCAGCCAGATTGTCGGCGCCATTCAACAATACGATTCCGTCTATGGCCGCTTCCCGGTTTCCGCCGCGGTGCAGCAGGCGGCGCAGGCGGGCAATAGTGGCAATTTTGACTTCACCTATGGCGGCAACTTTCTCACGCCTGCCTCACCAAATCCAAAACCTTTTGGAACACCGATAACCATAAACGGCAAGATTCAGCCTCAGACCAATGACGAGGTGATTGCCATTCTGATGGACCTGACCAATTATCCCAGCGGCGTCCTGACGGCGAACACCAATCATCAAAAAAATCCGCAGCAAACCGCCTTCCTGAATGCAAAAATGTCGGGTTATGATCCGACGAAAGGCGGCACTCCGATGCCCGGCGTCGGCGCGGATTTGGTCTATCGCGACCCCTGGGGCAATCCCTACGTCATCACCATGGATTTGAATTACGACGAGCAATGCCAGGATGCCTTTTATTCGCTCCAAACGGTTTCACAAAATCCGCCCCTGTCCGCCGTCGCTTACGCTCAGACCGGGTTTAATGGATTGGTCAATCCCAATCCCGTGACACCAACACCAAATCAGAACCAAATGAATGATTTTCAATTTCACGGCAAGGTCATGGTCTGGTCCGCCGGGCCGGACAAGATGATCGACCCAACCAAGCCCGCCGGCGGATCCACCTCCGGCGTCAACCGGGACAACATCCTGAGCTGGCAATGAAAATGAGTGTCGAGTGTCGAGTGTCGAGTGTCGAGGTCCCGAAGGGCAGGGCGAAGCTGCCGCTTCGCCGGCGGCGCGGCAGCGCCGCCCTACCGGTTTCCGCCTTTACGCTCGCCGAGCTGCTGGTGGTCATTGCCATCATCGGCATCATGGCGGGGCTGGCCGTGCCGGTGCTCAAAAATTTCGCCAAGTCGGACGCCACCATCAGCGCCTCGCGCCAGTTGCTCGACGGCGTCGCCCGGGCGCGCCAGCTCGCCATCAGCCAGCGCACGACGGTTTATATGGTTTTTGTGCCGACGAATTTCTGGGTGGACAGCTCGGGAAACTTTCCCGGCCTTGCCGGCACCTGGTGGGGCAGCCTGGCTCCCACCCTGCAAACCGCCGCCACCAACCTGGCGGACCGGCAGTTGAGCGGCTACAACTTCCTGGCTCATGGCGCGCTGGGCGACCAGCCGGGCCAGCACCTCTGGCATTATCTCGACCGGTGGCAAAGTCTGCCCGACGGCACGTTCATCGCCCTGGCCAAATTCACCACTGCGCCGGGTACATCTTATCCCATCAACGATATAATCAACCCCGCCAACCCGCCCTGGCAGATTTACGGTTTCCATGTGACCAACAACATTCCGTTTCCGACCGAACAGGGAACCAACGCCAGCCCGGATCAATCACGAATTACCGTCGGGATTTGGCTGCCGTACATCGCGTTCAATTATCTCGGGCAGTTGACGGTCGATGGGCAGACATTGGCCCCCCTGGACGAATACATTCCGCTGGCAAAGGGCAGCATCATTCCAGCCGCCGACCCGGGCACCAAAGCCCCGGTGCTGCCCGGTGCGAAGCCCGGATCGCCTCCGCCCACGCCCAGCGTGGCGGAAAGTCCGCCCGGCAACAGCACCAACACCTACAACATCGTTCACATTGACCGGCTGACGGGCCGCGCCGTTCTGGAATATCAAAAGGCGAAATGAAAATCTTCTGCGAATCGAGTGGCGGGTGGCGGGTGACACGAATGGTAGGCGCCGACGTGAGGAGGCGAGGACTCGTTACCTCGTCCCCTACCTCCGCCTTCACCATGGTCGAGATTGCCATCAGCCTGGCGGTCATCGGCATCGCGCTCGTCTCCATCATCGGCGTCCTGCCCATCGGCATGCACACGCAGCGGGACAACCGCGAGGAAACCATCATCAACCAGGACGCCACCGTTATGATGGAAGCCATCCGCGGCGGCGCGCGCGGCCTGGACGACCTGACCAATTACGTCTATGCCATCACGAATTATTGGACCAATATCACCAGTCACGCAACCGGCATCAACGGCTACACATTTACAAATTTCTCCGTTCCGGCGACATATTATTGCTCCGGTTCCTGTCTCACCAACGGGGCGAATATTGTCGGACTGTTGAGCACGCCGGAATACGTGGACAGCAGCAGCTATTTGCCGATTCCGTCTTTAATATACGGCGGCATCAGCAATCATGTTGTCGCGTATGTCCATTCCATCAGCGGGCCGGCGGTGGAAAAGCCGCCGCAAAACAACGACATCATCGTCGGCAGTTCCTTCGGCTATCGCATCCTCTGCGTCAACGCGCCGGTGGCGGTGGATACGAACTTGTTCAATTTATCGCTCAATCCCAATGGGCCGCCCGAATACTACAAACAGCTTGCCGCGAATCTGCACGAATTGCGTCTGACGTTTCTCTGGCCGCAACAGCCCAGCGGCAACCTTGGACCCGGCCGCCAGACCTTTCGCACGACGATTGCCGGGCAAATCACGCAGATCAATACCAACAGCCAATGGCTTTATTTTTACCAGTCGCAATCCTTCACCAACGCGCCGTGAAAACAGAAATGCCAGTGTCGAGTGTCGAGTGTCGAGTGTCGAGTGTCGCCCGAAGGGGTGGTGCTTCAAACAGCGACGACTTGTCCCCCGCCACCCGTCACTTGTCACCCGTCACCCGCCGCGCCTTCACCCTGGTCGAAATCCTCGTGACGGTGGTGCTGATGTCGTTCATCGTGCTGGCGCTGATGGCGGTGTTCAACAGCACGCAGGCCGCGTTCCGCGCGAGCCTCACGCAGACCGACGTGCTGGAAGGCGGCCGCAGCGTGATGGGGCTGATCAAAAGCGATTTGGAGTCCATGACGCCGACGTATTTGAACGAAACAAATTTCTATGCGGCGGTGAGCAACAGCTTCGTCCAGCCGCTGGTGGGCGGCTCCGCCATGCGCGCCAACGTGATGGAGGATGTTTTTTTCATCACCCGCGACAACCAGACCTGGAAGGGCGTCGGCTACTTTGTGCGCTCGAACCTTTTCGCCTCGGGCATGGTCGGGACTCCCGGGACTCTGTATCGCTTCGAGACGAACAATTCCGCCGCCCAATTCGCGGGGAATCCACATGCCATGTTTGTGACCTACGATCTGGCCCGCCAGGGCTTTGGCGTGGTGAGCAATACACTGCCGGGCGGCGTCAGCCGGCTTCTGGATGGCGTCATGGACTTCAAAGTCCGGGCCTTTGACACCAACGGCCTTTGGATCACCACCAACCTGGTCGTGATCCACGGCGTTTCAACCAACGCCAACGTGTGGGTGGGGCAGACAAATTCATCAACCGGGTACGAACCCTCGTTTATTTACATGCTCAGCAACACGTTGCCGGCATCGGTGGAAATTGAACTCGGCTTGCTGGAAGACCGCTCCCTGCAACGGGTCGAATCCCTGGGCGATTCGTATTTGACCCAATCCAATTATCTCGCGCAACAGGCCGGCAAGGTGCATATCTTCCGGCAGCGCATTCCCATCCGCAACGTTGACCCCTCGGCCTATCAATGAAGATCAAACGAACAAAACGAACGTCCAACATTCAACATTCAACGCCCAACATCGAATGCGGAAACCAAACCGCCGCGAATTCGTTCGGCGTTCAGTGTTCGATGTTGAATGTTGAATGTTTCCATCCTTTCCGTCACGTGTCACGTGTCACGCGTCACCCTCAGAGAGGCGTTGCGTTGATCATCACGCTGATTTTGCTGTCCGTGGTGACGTTCATGGCCATCACGTTCCTGGCCCTCAGCCGCCGGGAACGCGGCGCCGTCGCCACCGTCACCGCCACCGCCGGGGCGCGCTATGCCGCCGACGCCGCGCTGGCCAACGCCGAGGCCCAGATCATCGCCAACGTTCTCTCCACCACCAATCCCTACAATTTCGGCCTGCTCGTCTCGACCAATTACATCAACACGAACGGTTTTGTGGATGGCAACGTCAGTCCGACCAATGTCAATTATTTTCATTCCGACGGCACCCCGGTCACCGGCAACAACTTTCTGCAACTGCTCGCCAATTTGTATTACAGCCCGCGCGTGCCGGTTTTTGTTCCCATCAACTCTTCCGGCGCGAACGATTTCCGCTTTTACCTCGACCTGAACCGCAACGGCCAGTTCGACACCAACGGCCAGGTGGTGAACGTGGACAATAAAAACAATATCATTGGCCCCAACGTCCTTGAAGTTGGCGACCCGGAATGGATTGGGGTGTTGGAGCGGCCCGACACGCCGTACGGACCGGACAACAAATTCGTTGCGCGCTACGCCTTCATCGCCCTGCCCGTCGGCAACACGCTCGATTTGAACGCCATCCACAACCAGGCACACGTACCATCGAGCCCGCCGGCAGTGCCAGCGAGTTGGGTTGCGAATCCTCCTAATAATAATCCCAGCGTTCCCGGCGACCCCGATAGATATATCCGCAATGAAGGTGTTGGTTCCTGGGAAATCAACCTCGCTGCATTTTTAACCGATTTGAATACGAATGAATGGGATGGCGTGAACGCATATCAATATCCGTCGCCGTCAGCTTTTACCTGTCCGGCTTTCGATGATGCCCGGGCTCTTCTGGCTTATCGCTACAACAACGACCTCACCACTCTTGCCTCGGTAAAATACCTCTATGGCGTTGCCAACGCGACCACTTTCGGCTCCGACCATATCGACGGTTATACTTATGGCCAACCGTTGATCGGCACGGCGGGGTTCCAATTGCCCACCGATAACGATTCACTCTTGAATAGTGTGCCAAACGGGTTTCCTGGCGGAAGTCCATGGGCTGGTGCCGATAACACCAATCATTTCTTCACCCATCAGGAATTGTTTAACACAAGTGAAACCGCGATGGGCGTGCCGGATGCTCAGATGGCTTTGAACCATTATTTCACCTACCGTCTGCTTCAAGCCGGCACGAACACCTTCGGTGGGAGCACCATTCCCACCTACGACCGCTACACATTTTACCGGCTGCTCTCGCAACTCGGCACCGACTCCACGCCGGAATCCGGCAAAATGAATTTGAATTACGACAATCTGGATCCGTACCCTACGGTCACAAATGGAGTCCCCGTTACGAACGCGCCAGCCTCGACGAATTTCATGGCCTGGACGCCGCTGACCTTTTTCACCAACGCCGCCGACCGGCTGCTGCGCACCTATACCACCGAGTGGCGCACCAGCAATCCCACCAATTTTGCCACCGAGTTCTATGCCGTGACCAATTTTACTTCCATTACCAGCGTATCCCAATGGACCAACTATCCCGCCTTCGGAATCGGAAACATTCCGGTTTTGGTGAGCAACCAGTTCGTCTATTCGCCTGCCGTCAACCGCCTGCTCCAGCTTGCGGCAAACATGTATGACGCCACGACAAACAGTTTTTATCCCTCCGTCTTCCGCCCGACGTTTTGGATCACAAATGAAAGTGGCTTCATAAACATCTACATCAATGGCTATCAACAAGTCATCTCGGTGTCAGGAGCAAGCGATTTGCAGCTATCGTTGCTATTGCCACCATCTGATATCATGTCTTTGGCATCATCCGGGAAGCTCGGGGCAACCGCCGTTAATTATCCCTTTGGAGTAAATGTCTGTGGTGTGCCGTGGATCATTGGCGCGAAAAAGGGGTTTCCGAATTTCAACAAATTCTCAATGCAAAACGTGGTGCAAATCACGCGCAAACTGCAAATCAGGCGCTCAAAGATTCCCGTCACCACCGTTTCGGACTTCGTCTTTACCAATCAATTGTATGCTTTCAACATCAGCAACTCGATCGGAATAGATTGTTGGAATTCCTATACCAATTCATATACGAACCAGGTGCAGATTGTGGTTAATGACTATCTTTCAATGATGTTGACCAATGATTGGTCTCCAGGGTCGCCCTATACATTCCCTCCCAATCCGTCACCATACTTGATAACCACCAACATCCCTGTCAACCTGTGGCCGGGTTCAGCGCCTTGGGTTGTCCTTAAACGGAATGGTCCGCCTACTCCAAACCGATTTTCATTCGTCATTCCCATCACCAACGTTGTTCAGGTGATGTCGAACAGTGATTATTATTTTGGCGGCAACCCGCCCGGAGTGACTGCGGGGTTCTATCCCGAGTGGCGGAATTTGGGTTGGGAAACAAACAAGCACGATTTCCCCTTTCCAAATTTTGGCCTGCTGACGACGAACCGGTTGCAGGTGTTCATGCTTGATGGAGCCAGTGCTCCCTATCACGTTATTGATTACGTCCAGTTTGCCGGGCCGGGGAGCAGCCGCAATTTGAACGCGGAAATCGCAACCAACCTGCAATCTTCGGGGTATGCCAGTATTTGGAGTACGCCCTCAAATTCAGATAATGTGCCGTATGGAGTCGCCAGTCAGATTTACGTGTCTCGAGGTGGAGATATTACTAATAGCAGTTTGTATTGGCCCAATACAGACACAATGAAGGCTGAAGTGGACGGATTCTTTGTGTTTATGGGAGGGAGTTCGACAGCGATGCCATTTTCCTCTTTTAACGCATTAACTTCTGCGCAGAAGGCCATCTATCAGTCATATGCAACAAATTACATCGTGCAGGTCCCTTACACACCCACGGCCACCATGTATGAATATACTTCGTGGCAGGCGAATGATCCGCTGGTGCATTACCTGGCCAGTGATTTGAACTTTTATGGCACTGAAGCAGGTGTAAGTGGTCCCCAAACCGGCATACATCTCCTGACTACGTCACAGTCGTTGCCAGTGCCGGCGTATTTTGCCACCAACGCAACCAGCTATTTGAATGACCGCTATCAGCCGTGGGGGTGGAATCTGGCGGTTACCTTGCCGTCAGGCGCTCAATCCGATGCAAACCCCAGAAACCTTGCGTATAAAGACCCATTGGCAAGTTATTCGGATAATTGGGATTTCCCGACGAACAAATTCCCGACCGTCGGCTGGCTGGGCCGCGTCCATCGCGGCACGCCGTGGCAGACGGTTTATCTCAAAGCCACCAACATTTTGAATGAAATACAGGTGACCGCTAGTGCCACCAATTATCTTGGTTATTACGCTTGGGAAATCTGGACTGGCAACTTTAATCCTACCAACGCCACCGACGTTGCCAGCGCCACTAACGCGGCCTGGACCGCTCCCGCGCAAGACCGGCTGCTGTTTGATTTGTTTACCACTGCGTTCGATGACAACGCCACACGCGGAACGCTGTCAGTGAATGTCGGCCCGACCAATGCCAACCTTGCTGCATGGTCGGCTCTGTTCAGCGGAATCGTTGTGCCGACCAACCTTGTTGGGGGCTTCACCATCATCAATCCTGCCGGTCCCGCCGGCGCGCCTGTGCCGGTTGGTCCGCCAACTAGTGCAAATTCGCCGCTGTGTCTGGGTTATCTGGTGCAAAATGGCACCAATGGCATCAACGATATTCGCGCGAACACCAATTTGTTTCCACTACAGAGCTTCACGCATGTAGGCGATATTCTGGCCGTGCCCGCGCTGACGCAACAATCGCCGTTCCTAGCCGGGCTTGATCCGAATACGCAAATTAGTGACGAGCTGATGGAATGGCTGCCGCAGCAGACGATGGGGCTGTTGCGTTGCTCCGATTCGCCGCGCTACGTGATTTACTGTTACGGCCAGGCGCTCAAACCCGCGCCGAACGGCATAAACGAGAGCAGCTTTACACTGGCCAACGGACAATCCGCATTTGGCATGGTCACGAATTATCAGGTCGTCTCGGAAATCGCCACCCGCGCCGTCGTGCGCTTTGGCAGCAGTTTGACGAATGTTATTACCGGCACCAACTATGTCGTTGCCGGCATTACAAATTGGAACTGGTTCAGCGTTCCCGTGGTGACGAACAACAATGCCGTCATCGAAAGTTTTAACATTTTGCCTCCCGATTGATTGTGAAAAGAAATAAGCAGATAGTAGATGGCAGCTGGAAGTTGGGGCATTTGATTTGCCGGCTTGCCAACTGCCATCTCCCAACTCCCAACTCCTGATATTTATGCGTAGGCAATTGTGGATTCCGGTGTGCCTGCTGTGTCTGGCGGGCGCGTGGTACTTCTGGCAACAAGAAAATGGTAGGGACGGCTCGCCGAGCCGTCAGCACGCAGCGGTCACCCCGGCGGGGCAACCCCACCTTACGTTTCCGGCCGCGAAGCCTTTGACCACCGCGGCCACCAACGCCGCGGCTTCAGCCAAAACAAATAAATTCGCCTTCCGCCTCAGCAACACGACCAAATCGCTCGACCAATTGGTGGGGGACCACCATGCGATTCTGCTGGAGAACGCGTTGATTGACACCGGCAGCCCGCTGAACTTGTCCATTCCGTCCCTATTGCAGTCGCAGGGCGATCCCGGCGCTTACATCGTCCAGGCGCGCGGGCCGATTGACGCCGCCTTCCGCGCGCTGCTCGCGGCGGCGGGCGCGGAGATTGTCTCCTACATTCCCAACAACGCCTATCTGGTGCGCGCCCAATCGGGCGTGGCCAATGGCTTGATGGCCAATGCTCTGGTGCAGGCGGTGGTTCCCTATGAACCGTATTATAAAATTTCGTCGTCCATGTCGGTGTTGATTGAACAGACGACTTCTGCATGGACGCCAGCCAAAACCAAACCGGAGGTGAAGAAGTCGTTGCTGGATTTTGCCCTGGACCAGAAACCGCTGCCGGCCGGAATTTATTTGACGCTTGGCTTGTTCAAAAACGATTCGGCGGCGACGATCGCGCAAATTGAAAAGCTCGGCGGCCAGGTTATTGCGCGGGGCAGTTCACCGTTTGGCCCGGTAGTGCGCGTGCAGCCACCGCGCAATTGGACGGCGCTGGCCGCCTTGTCCGGTGTCCAGTTGGTCGAACCGTTTTGCCGCCGCATTCACGCCAACGATTTGAGCCGCGCGACGGTGGGCGTGGCGGCAGATACGCAGGTGACAACCAATTACCTCGGTTTGACCGGCTTGAACGTGATGGTGGAAGTGAATGATACGGGAATTGACGCAAATCATCCGGATTTGACCACCGCCCGGGTGTTTGGTTTTCCGATAACTGATACCAGCGGCCACGGTACACATGTAGCGGGCATCATTGCGGGCAGTGGTCTTGAATCAATAACGGTGACCAACGCGTCTGGTTCAATCATCAACGATCCAAATCACCCGCCGGGGCTGACGGCAACCAATTTTCAATTCCGCGGCATGGCGCCCAAGGCTGATTTATTTTCGATGGATTTCAACGATTCGGACCAAAGCTTGCAAGAAGCAGCGGCGCAGACGAACGCGTTGATTTCGAACAATAGTTGGAACTACGGCGGAGACAATGCTTACGATTTGGCGGCGGCCAGCTATGACGCGGCGGTGCGGGACGCGCTGCCGACGGTGACCGGTTCGCAGCCGGTATTGTTTGTGTTCGCGGCCGGTGATTCAGGACGCGGTGACGACAATGGCAGCGGCGGCAATCAGGATACGATTTTGTCTCCCGCCACGGCCAAAAATGTGGTTACCGTCGGCGCGCTGGAACAGTTGCGCAACATCGCGAACCAGGTGACGAATGTGGTCGACGGCATAACCAACATCAGCGCTCCGTGGGCTTTGCAGACCGACACCAGCAATCAAGTGGCGGGATATTCCAGCCGGGGCAATGTCGGCGTGGGCACGGAAGGCTCTTTTGGGCGTTTCAAGCCGGATGTGGTCGCGCCGGGATCATTTGTCATTTCCACCCGTTCCCAGCAGTGGGATGAACTGGCTTATTACAACCCGACGAATTATGCCTACAACACGTTTGCCAACCAGTTTGTTGATACCAATTCCCTGAATAACTACAGTCTCTCGGTTCCCGCAAATGCCGTGGGAGTGGTCATCCTCATCGAGGCCAACAGCAACTCACCGGTTCCGTTCCCGACCAACCTTCCGATCTATGTGCGGCAAGTGGATTTTCCGACCACGAACATTTACGATTTTGTGACCATGAGCGACATGGTTTCGATACCTCCCGACAGCGGTGGCAGCATTGCGGACATTACCAGCATTCAGAATGGCGGATTTTATTATGCCGTGGGCAACACCAACAGCAATCCAATCATCTACGACTTGACCACCATAGTCATCACCACGAACAACAATGGGAATTATTTCCAGGTATTGAGCAATTTGAATGACTCGATTGGTATGCTCGATTCCAATGGCAAATATCCTTATCGTTACGAATCCGGAACGAGCATGTCGGCGGCGGACGCGTCCGGCGTGCTGGCCTTGATGCAGGAATATTTGACGAGTCCATCCTATAACAATGGTCCCACACCCAGCCCGGCACTGCTCAAGGCTTTGCTGATCAATGGCTCACGGCCGGCAGGGAATTACGGTTACGAAGTCCAGAATGACCAGAATGATCAGGGCTGGGGTTTGATCAGTCTGCCGGATTCGTTGCCGCCGGGAGTGACAAATCTATCGAGTAAGGCATGTTCCAGTTTCTTTGTTGATCAAAGTCCGACCAACACGCTGGCCACCGGCGACAGCCATACCTACTTAATGTCCGTCAGCACCAATACCGGGGCGCAAAACCTGTCATTGCAAATTTCATTGGCCTGGACCGACCCGCCCGGTGATCCCGTTGCCGCCATCAAGCTCGTCAACAGCCTCCAACTGGTGGTGACGAATTTGGATGACCCGACAAACCCGGTCGTTTTCTACGGCAACGACATTGGCTCGGGCAACACGTACAACAACCCGGAGACCGCCACGAATTCAGTGAATCTTGATTTGATCAATAACGTGCAGAATATCTTCATTCCGCCAACGCTGGGGGGGAATTACTCCGTGACCGTGATTGGCAACCGGGTCAACGTCAACGCTGTCACTGCGCAAACGAACAACGCGGCGGGGCAATACGCGCCCAACGTGGTGCAGGATTATGCGCTGGTCATTTCCTGCGGCGAAGGCGAGGTGACCAACGCCTTCACGGTGACAGACCAGGGAGTCACCAGCAGCCTCACCGGCAATCAGCAGGACCAACAAATCACGCTTGTGACCGTGACGAACACACCGCTGCTGAATCAAATGGTCGGCGCCAGCACTCCGCTGATAGGCACCAACACCATCCCGATGGTGAGCACGAACCAATCATGGAGCGGCACTAATGGCGTCGTCACCCTGGGCATGACCAACCAATGGCATTTTTACGTGGTCAGCAACAATGCCGTGGACGCTTCCGGATCAAGCAGTGATGTCACCAACGCGGCATTCGTCACCTTTATTCCCGACACGCTCTCGATTCCGCGCATGGGTGTGTTTGCGGATTCGCAGGCTGATGCCACGCGGCCCGAGGCGGACATTGACCTTTACGTCAGCACCGACTCCGGGCTGACGAATCTAAATCCAATCACCATTTCCAACTGCGCCAATGGTGTGCAAGTGGGAGCGTCATTGGCCGGCACCTTCAACGGCGCGTCGCTGGGCCGCGGCGGCACGGAATATGTCGTGGATACGAATTCCACCCACGGCCAGGTTTATTACGTGGGCGTGTATTCGGAGGACCAGGAGGCGTCCGAATATGGCTTCATTTCCCTTTTCACCAGCACGCCATTCAGCCAGATAAACAGCAATGGCAACCAGGTGGTCACCGGTTTGCCGGTGCCGGTGAACATTCCCGACGGCAGCCCGGCGCATCCTGGCATAGGGTATGTTTTTGGTATCGCCATTTATCCAATGCAAGTGTTGCAGGCGGTCGCCACCACCGCCATTGAACACCAGAATTTCGGTGACCTCATTGGCAAACTCAATCATGGCGGTAACAATGGTTTGTCCGAGAACGTCGTGTTGAACAACCATGATTCGCTCTACAACGCATTGGGGATATACACAAACATTTACGACGACAGCGGACTGGGCAACTTCTTCGGTTCACAATCATCCGATGGACCGGGCAGCCTGAACAACTATGTCGGCCAGCAGGGCAACGGCGTGTGGCAGTTGACCGAAGTGGATGATGCGTTGACCCACACTGGCAGCGTGCAGAATTTCTCCATGTTGATCGTGCCGCATCAAAATCTGAGCAAGGGCGTTACGGCCACCCTCGGACCGCTGGGTTGGTTCTACGATTACATTGACGTGCCGCCCGGCACGACCAATTTGACGATCTCCGCCACGAACTTGACCGACGCCGGGCTGGTGGATCTGTTCGTCAAATACGGCGCCAGACCGACGCTGACGGACACCAATGAGTTCGGGCCGGCGGGGTTGACCAACCCGCCAGTTCCACCGCCACCACCGGGCAACTCCATTTCCATCAGCTTGCCGACGCCGGGCCGTTACTGGGTCTGTTTATACAATAACAGCGTGCAATCGCAGACCGTCTATGTCATTGCCACACTGGGTTTGGGAGCGGCGCCGCAGGCGACGTACACTTCCGCCGGCCCGGTGCCGCTGCTCGACGACGCGGTGACGACCGATTTCATTGGCGTGCCGGTGGATGCCATCGTCAATTCGGTGGAAGTGGGCCTGAACGTGGAACATCCGCGTGTGTCGGACCTGGTGTTTCATTTGATCAGCCCGGACGGCACGCGGGTGTTGCTGGTGGAGAACCGCGGCGGCGCGACCACCAACGGCATGGGCGCGACCTACGCCATCACGAATATGACGCCGGTCACGGCCTCCGGCGGCGCGACGCCGCCCACCACCAATGTTGTCAATGTTGGCCAGTCCTCCGGCACGCTTCAGGTGCAATATGACTTTTTCAACCTGCCGGATGAGATGGTCGTGTACGACCAGGGCGGAGCGCAGATTTTTGAC
>Ga0187851_10001006_pt1 | contig 27707 bp, 21 predicted proteins | sample June2016WEW_6_10_FD_132997 | JGI IMG/M metagenome (GOLD analysis project Ga0187851, IMG submission 132997) | Peatland microbial communities from SPRUCE experiment site at the Marcell Experimental Forest, Minnesota, USA - June2016WEW_6_10 | ecosystem: Environmental > Terrestrial > Soil >...
CCGCCGCTGGGCGTACTGCTGTTGTTATTGTTCCGGCCGCCGCTGGGCGTACTGCTGTTGTTATTGTTCCGGCCGCCGCTGGGCGTGCTGGTGTTGTTATTGTTCCGGCCGCCGCTGGGCGTGCTGGTGTTGGCCGCGGGAGTTGGCCGAACAGGGGCCGGCGTGGCGGGCTTGGCAGCAGCCGGCGCGGCCTTCGCCGGCGCTGGCTTGGATGTTTTATCGGCTGGGGCCGACACACAGACCGACGCCGGCACGATGAGCAATGCCAACAGGCACGCGAACTTGTTCCTCATGATCTTCTTCGTCGACTCGCGCGATATCACTGCAACCTCCTGATTCGATCGATCTTCACCCGACAGACTCAGCCAGGGTTTTCATTTGGCCTAGCGGCCGCAAACAGTATACCCTCTCTTGGGGCCGCCGGAGCGCCATTTTAGCGCCTGAGCATCTCCCATACGCCGCCGGTAAAGCCCGTTCCGCTTCGCCCATGTACCCCTAAGCTGGGAACTGTGGCGTTTTTCGTCAGATTCCAAGAACGCTTCCGGAGCCCCGCGCTGTTCCCGCCGATTACTGCGCGGCGATGAACTTGTCTTTCTTCGCGCCGCAGATGGGACAGGATTCGGGCGGGGCCCCGAACTCAATGTGACCGCAGACGGGACACAGGTAGAACTGGGCTTCGGCCAGGTCCTTGCCTTGCTCGACGGCCTCGAGAGCGCGCTGGTACAACTCGGCATGGACGGCTTCCGCTTTCACCGCGAACCCGAACATGACCCTGGCGCGGTGACCCTCGGCCTGGGCCTGCGCGAGCATGGGCGGATACATGGTGGTGTATTCATAGGTTTCACCCGCAATGGCCGCCTTGAGGTTGTCGCGAGTCGACGCGATGCCGTCGAGCGCTCTCAGGTGCCCTTCGGCGTGAATGCGCTCGGCTTCCGAAGCCGCCCGGAACAGGCGCGCGACGTTGGGAAGGCCGTCCAAGTCGGCCTTCTTGGCGAAGGCCCGGTATTTCTGATTGGCCTGGCTCTCCCCGGCAAATGCTTCCTTGAGATTGTCGACAGTAGTCAATGGTGCTCTCCTGTTGTTCAGTGCCTGAGACCATATCAGGCCTTTAATTGATCTTATCAGCCGCGGGCCGGTGGGACAGACCATCGCCTTTGGTGGTCTGTCAGGGTGCCCGACAGACGACAGAAACCGATCGGCTGTCCCACCTTTACCGCGCCACCGCTTCCGCCGGGTTCTTCCGGTTCGCCAGGGCGGTTCCGGCTACGTAGACGATGGCCGCCAGCGGAACCAGGAAGCCCACCTGCATCGAGCTGTGGTCGGCTATGAAACCCATGATCGGCGGCAGGATGGCCCCGCCCACGATGGCCGTCACCATCAGGCCGGAAAGCTCGTTGGCGCGTTCCGGCATGTGGTCCACGGCAATGGAGAAGACCAGCGGAAAGACGTTGGCGAAGCCCAGCCCGGCCACGAAGAAGCTGACCGCGGCCACCGTCGCCACCGGGATGAACAGCCCCAGCAGGCCGAGAATGGCCGCGCCGCACGTCACCAGCAGGAACTTGCGCGGAGCCATCCAGTTCAGAACCACGCCTCCGCAGAAGCGCCCGATAGTCAAGGCCATGAAGAACAGGCCGGTACCCAGCAGGCCCACCCGGTTGATGTCTATCCCGTAGTTCTGCTTAAGGAACAAGGGGATGCCGGAACTGACCGAGACTTCGGCCCCCACATATACGAAGATGGCCATGACCATCGCCAGCACGTACCCGTTGCTCAGCAGCGAGAGGCAGGAGGCCAGGGTGGCCGGCTGGCCGCCGCTATCCTGCTTCTTCACTTTCAGCCCGCCCACGGCCAGCAGCGTAATCAGCAGGGCCGCCGAATAGATAGGGAAAATCACCTTCCAGTCGGCGCCGAAATAGCGCGCCGCGATGACCGGGATCAGCGGTCCGGAAAGCGATCCGATCGCCTTGACGAACTGGCCCATGGTCAGGTTGCGCGCGAACTTGCCTTCCTCGGAAACGTCGCGCATGATGGGGTTCCCGGCCACCTGGAGCATGGCGGCGCCGGCGCCCAGAAGCAAGATGGCGCCCAAAAAGAGCGGATAGGACGTGATTCCGAAACTGGCGCTCAAGAGCCCGGCCAGCATGATCCCCAGGCCCGCCATGAGCACCATTTTCTTGCCGCGCTTGTCCTGCCACACGCCCATCGGAATGGAAAGCAGTCCGAACATGCTGTAGCCCACGAACGGGATCAGCGTGGCCACGGTGGTGCTCAGATGAAATTGCTCTTTGGCGAGGCTGACGAAGGGTCCCACCGCATCGCCGAAGCCCATCGCCAGAAACACCAGGAAAACCGGAAATGTACGGAGTCGCATTGTGATCCTCGTCTGTGCCCGCTAAACCCCAGGAAGGCCGTAGGGCCTGCCCCGTGGAACTTCTACATTTTGAGGCATGGTTTCCCCGCCTTCGGCTCGGCCTAGCTTCGCCACCGACTGGTCACTCCCTGTATCAGGGCATGGCTTTAGCCATGCCGCAAAACGCGAGCAATCACCGGGCTTTAGTCCCCGCGGTTCCATACCCCATCTCTCTGCCGTAGCCCCAGGGGCTAAAGCCCGTCGTTTTTCCGAAGCTTTGCGGCACGGCTAAAGCCGTGCCCTGATACAAACCTGACGCCCCACATATATCCTAGTTACCCGCTACAGGCTTAGCAGGCCGGGGGGCCTGCCCCACTGCCTCTTCCACATTGAAACCGTCCACCACGATCCGCGGCCGCTCTCCGCGCGTGTCGGCGTTCTCCAACTCCGTGCGGATGGTGCGTTTCTCGCCCGGCATCAGGGCCACGTAATTGTCGTCATAGAGAGCCGGCAGGATGCGGTCGCCGCTTCTCTCGCGCACGGCCTTCACGCGCACCATCAGGGCTGGCGTTTTAGTGGGGTTCTCCAGCTCCGTGGTCAGGAACCACCGGTCGCCCTTCTGCTCCACCTTGGTGGCGGCGTTCACTTTGACCTTGGGCAGCGAGCGGATGGCCTTGAGGTTGTACCCGATGGGACCGCCGCCGCCCCGGCCGCCGCCGCCGAATCCGCCTGCCGCAGGCGGACGCGCCGGGTTCTCTTCCAATCCGCGCAGGTAGAAATTGGTGGAGACCGCTTCGGCGCCTCGCGTCAGGTTCAAGCGGACGAAGTGGACCGGCGTCAGCCCGGCGGGATATTCGATCTTGATGGGCGATTGAACGCTATCCTCGGCGGAGTCGAGCGTGGCGCTTTTTTCCCACCTCTTCGAGCCATCCATATTGAGCACTTCCACGCGCGCGCTCAACCCGCGGGCGTTGCCGCCGCTGTAATTGACCACTTCCACCGACTCGGTGAGCGGGTTCCACTGGATGTGCAGCGGCTCGGAGCCCTTCTTACTGCCGAAGTAGCCGCCGTTCTGGTCGAAATAATAGTCGTACGTCTGCCACACGAAGGACGGCCAGCAGGGATGGCTCATCCACAGCAGGAGGCCCATCCGGTTCTTGCCCTGCGCCTCGAACATGGCGCGGTAGCCGTCGTAGTCGATGAACTGCGAAAGCGCCACGAACTCCTCGGCGCTCTGGGCGCCGCCGTAGTTACGGTCGATCATGTCGAGCCAGGTGGCCGCGCCTTGCGCGCCGCTCCTGGTGAAGTCATGGATGCCCCAAACGTCGCCTAGGGGCCACATGTCGGATTCGCGCATCATCTGCTTCAGGCTGTCCATGGTAACCACGTTGGGCATACCCAGCTCGCTGTGCAGCCTGGTGGTGGCGCGGTTCTGGAAGTAAAACTTGACCGACTGCGTGGCGTACGGGCCGCCGCCGCTCACCGGAGGCGAGGCCGAGCTCGGCGTGTAGTACAAGCCGGGGTGCAGCTCCGCGGTGAGCCTCTTCAACTCGCTATTGATCGGCTCCGGCGGGTTCCCCTCGTTGCGGCCCACATAGATGCCGATGGAGGGATGGTTGCGGACCTTCAGGATGTAGTCGGTGGCGTTTACCAGGAACATATCCGGATTGTCCGGGTTGGGCCCGTCTACCGGGTTGGCCAGCCAGAAATCCTGCCACACCACGATGCCATACTTGTCGCAGGCGTCGTAGAACTCGTCGTCGCCGGTTTGCCCCACCCAGTTGCGGATCATGGTGAAGTTCATGTCCTTGTGGTAGCGCACCGCCCAGTCGTACTCGCGGGCTCGGTAGCGCAGCAGCACTTCCGGGAAGCCCCAGTTGCCGCCGCGTCCCACGAACCTGCGGCCGTTGATCCAGATCTTGAGAGAGTTGGCGTCGTTCTCCACGCCGGGGCGGGCGTCCGCGTTGAACGTGTACTGTTTCACGCCGGCCTTGAAGGACTTGCTATCCGATACGGCTTTATCAGCCGTGACGAAGGTGAGTTGGACGTCGTAGAGGTTCTGCTCGCCGTAGCCGTTGGGCCACCACAGCTTGGGATTTCGCAGCATGAGGGCCGGCGTGGTGGAGGGGTCGAACTTCACCAGCTTGGTCGAACCGGGGTCCACGGTCACCGGCGTTTCAAACGTCACGGCGCCGAACTTGCCGCGCAGGACGCCCTGAACGGCCTTCTCACCGCTGTTGCGCAGGGTGGCTTCCACGCGTACATCAGCCTGGGTAATGTCCGGGAGAGGCAGGGTGGTGACCACCAGCGGGTTCTCGACCGTCACGGGGCCGGTAGTGCTCAGCGCCACTTCCGCCCAGATGCCGATGTCGCGGCCGCGCACCGAGGGAATCCAATCCCAACCGGCGGTGGCATGGTATGTGGGGTCATCCGCGCCGATGGCGCCGCCGTTCGAATCGGGCCGTTCCCAGGTTTTCTCCTTGATGCTGCCCGGGGTGGCGTTCTTGACGATGCGCACGGCCAAGGCGTTCTTTTGACCGGGCCGCACCTTGCCGGTGACGTCGAAGCGCCCGCGCAGGAAGCCGCCCTCGATGCGTCCGATCCGCTCGCCGTTCAGGAACACGTCGGCCTTCCAATTGATGCCCGTGAAATCGAGCCACGCATGGCGTCCGGCGGGAATGGGCGGGGCCACGAATTCGTCGCGATACCAGAAGTCGGCATAGAAGAAGGTGTCCGAGATGGCGAGCTGGTTATTGCTGAAGTTGGGGTCCGGGAGGGCGCCGTCGTCCCAGTAGCTCGAGACCACTGTGCCGGGCACGGTGGCCGGCAGCCAGTCCTTATCCGGATATCCAACTTTGGAAATGGCCGCGCCGTCGCCGCTTACCAGCGAATCGCGCTGGATGCGCCAGGCGCCGGCCGAAAGCTTCAGTTTCCCTGAGGCATCCACCGCCGGCGCCGGCCTGGGCCGTGGGACCAGGCCGCCGCGGCCGTACACTTCCAGTTCGCTCAGAATGTAGCCATCGGCCGTAGCCGGCTTGGTCATTAAGAGGCGCACGTAGCGGCCATGTTCCGGCGTGGCCAGCTTCAGATCGTCAACGGCGCCCCCGGACGCCGGCAGCACCTGGAAGGTGCGCCACGTCTTGGCATCGTCGGAGACCTGAAGGGCGGCGTCGGCGGCGCGGCGGATCCAGAAGATGGCCACGCGGTCGAAAGTGGCGGGGGCGCCGAAATCGACGTATACCCATTCGCCGGCGCTGGTGGCGGGCTTCCAGGCGCTGGTGAAGTAATAGGGGCCGCCGGCCTCCACGCGCTGGTTCCGGTTGAAGAACATGGCCTCGCCGAGGGTCCAGCGGGTCACGCCTTCGGCGGCGAATTCCATGCGGATGATGCGCTTACGCGAAGCGGCGGTGAACGGGACCACGATGGGGGCCGGTGCGGCAAAGGCGCCGCGCCCTCCGCCAGGCGGAGCGGCAGGCGGAGCGCCGGGCTGTCCGGCGGGCCGCGCTGCTCCACGACCCGCTGCGCCGGGCGCGCCCGGGCCGTTCGGAGCCGCGAGCGCTCCACCGGGGAAACCGCCGCCAAAGCCGAAGCCGCCCCCCGGCGCGCGGTCCGCGCTGGTGAGCCGGCCAAGCTCGGTCCACGAACTGCCGTCGTCGGAACCCGTCACGGTGATGGTATAGCCCGCCGCCGATTGCGGGCTGGCCGTGGCCCGCAGGCCGGCGAACTCGATACGGTCTATCTCCAGCGGGCTCTCGCCGCCGGCGAACTCCACCTGCAACCAGGGTTTAGCGCCGTCGATCTGGACCGACGTGGTGGTGTTGTGGTCGATGGCGTGCTCGCGATCCTGCTTGCTCACAACCCCCGCGCTGGTGGAAACCACCAGCCAGCGGGGCATCTTCGTATCCTTGATGCCATCGGTGACCAACTGGGCGGTGAGGTTGTAGTCGTACGCGCTCGATTGGTAGGCCGCGCGATGAAGCGCCACGTTGCGGTAGGTATCCGCATCCGGGGCCAGAGCCGGCGCGAAATCCTCCTTGGGATTTCCGGGGTAGACCCCTACGCCGCGGGTAAACTGCTGCGCATCGAGCGCCAGCAGTCCGAGTGTCGCCAACATCAGAAAAACAATACGTTTCATTGCGCCTCCCAGGGGAGCACCTATGGTAGCAACCAAACCTATTCGAAGGAAGGCGCAATGGAGGCCGCTCTGAGCGCTCCGAGCCGGGGAATTTCGCCTCTGTTCGACGCCAGCAACGCGCTACAGTATGGTGTCGCACACGGCAGGGACCGGGCATGACCCGCCCGAGCGAGGAGTCGGGGGAGAACCTATGAGCAAGTTGACGAGACGCGATCTACTTACCAGCAGCCTGGCTGCATCGGCGGTGGCCGCCGCCGGCGATGCCGCCGGGCAGACCGGCGCGGCCAAACCGCCGGCCGCGGGGCCGGCTCCCAAACTCGCCGGCAAGCTCGAACGCGAGCGGCTGCTGCTCGACTTCGGCTGGCGGTTCCATCTTGGCAACGCCAACGACCAATCCAAGGACTTCGATTACGGCGGCAACAGAGCTTCCGAAGAGACCTTCGCCAAATCGGGCGGATTTCTGGCCGTGTGCAACGCCAATTTCGACGACAAGGCCTGGCAGAAAGTGGATCTGCCGCACGATTGGGCGGTGGCTCTGCCCTTCGAGAACGCCAACCCGCTCATCGCCCACGGCGCCAAGCCGTTGGGCCGCAACTATCCCGAAACCAGCATCGGCTGGTACCGGCGTGTCTTTGACATCCCGGCCGACGACGCCGGCCGCCGCTTCACTATCGATTTCGACGGAGTCTTCCGCCGCGCCATGGTGATCTTCAACGGCCACTACCTGGGCGAGAACTTCAGCGGCTACGCGCCGTTCTCTTACGACGTGACCGATTTCGTGAACTTCGGATCTCCGAACGTGCTGGTGGTGCGGGTCGACGCCACTTTGAACGAAGGCTGGTTCTACGAAGGCGCCGGCATCTACCGGCACGTCTGGCTCAACAAGACCAGCCCGGTGCATGTGGCGCAATGGGGTACGTTTGTGCGCTCCGAGGTGAAGGCCGGGGCCGCCACCGTGACGGTCACCACGGAAGTTCAAAACGAAACCGACGAAGCCCGCATGTGTCAGGTGGCCTCCACCATCGTGGACGCCAAAGGCAAGGTTATTGGGAAGGCCGCGCCGGTGGGCGCCAGCATACCGCCCAGAGGCAGCCGCGAAATCGAACAGCGCATCGCGGTCGCCAATCCGGCCCTGTGGTCCATCGAAGAACCCAACCTCTACACCATGCAGACGGCGGTGGAAACCGGCGGCGCCGTGACGGATCGCTGCGAAACCAGCTTCGGCATCCGCACGCTGGCCTTCGACGCCGATAAGGGTTTCTTCCTCAATGGTAAGCACGTCCAGATTAAAGGCACGTGCAACCACCAGGACCACGGCGGAGTGGGCGCGGCGGTCCCCGACCGGGTCAACGCCTACCGCGTCGAGAGGCTGAAAGAGATGTGCTCCAACGGCATACGCACATCCCACAACCCGCCCACCACCGAGCTACTCGACGCCTGCGACAAGCTGGGCATGTTGGTGATGGACGAGACGCGCATGATGGATTCGAGCCCCGAAGGGCTGAGCCAGTTGGAGCGGCTGATCCGCCGCGACCGCAACCACCCGTGCGTCTTCATCTGGTCGCTGGGCAATGAGGAACGCGAACAGGGCAGCGAGCGCGGCAAGCGGATCGTCACGACCATGAAGCGCCTGGCCCGGAAGCTCGATCCCTCGCGCCTGGTCACGGTGGCCCAGAACGGTGGATACGGCCCCGCCGGCATCAGCACGGTAGTGGACGTGGGGGGATTCAACTACAACGAGCGGTCGGTGGATGGACTGCACAAGAGCTTCCCCAAGCTGCCGCTATTCGGCAGTGAAACCGCCAGCACCGTGTGCACGCGCGGCTGGTACGCCGGCGGCGACGCCTCGAAGTTGAGCAACAGCACGGAAAGCCGCGAGGCGAGCTACGTCAGCGCATATGACGCCAATCGCCCGGGCTGGGCCTCGCTCACCGAAGTGTGGTGGAAATTCTACGACGAGCGGCCCTTTTTAGCCGGCGGCTTCGCGTGGACCGGCTTCGACTACCGCGGCGAGCCCACGCCGTTCGGATGGCCGTGCGTCAACTCGCACTTCGGCATCCTCGATATGTGCGGTTTCCCCAAGGACAACTTTTATTACTACACGGCCTGGTGGGGTTCCAAGCCTTCCCTGCACGTGTTTCCGCACTGGAACTGGAACGGAAAGGAAGGGCAGAACATCGACGTCTGGGTTCACAGCAATCTCGACCGGGTGGAGCTTTTCCTGAACGGCCAGAGCCTGGGCTCACAGAGCGTGGTCAAGAATACGCACCTGGCATGGAAAGTGAAATACGCTCCGGGGACGCTCGAAGCCCGCGGTTACAAAGGCAGCCAGGTGGCGCTGACGGAGAAGCGCGAAACCACCGGGCCGGCCGCGAAAATCGTCCTGCGGCCCGACCGCGCGACGATCGACGCCAACGGTGAAGATTGCTCCATGGTGACGGTGGAAATCCAGGACGCGCAGGGGCGCGTGGTTCCCACCGCCGAGAATGAAGTTACGTTTCAGGTGAGCGGAGCGGGCGCTCTGATCGGTCTGTGCAATGGGAACCCCACCGATCACGAGATTGACAAATCCACCAAGCGCAAGGCCTTCGCCGGTCTTGCCATGGCCATCGTACAGGCGGGCAAGCAGGTGGGAGACCTGCGCATCGAGGCTTCGTCGGCGGGGTTGGCGGGCGCCACGGTCATGGTGGCGTGCCAGGCGGCGAAGGCGCGGCCGGCGCTGGCGTGAAGAGGTAGGGGTTGGCAGGCGAAAGCGCCTGCCCCACAAGGATGGAAGTCGTTCGGCGGCGAGGTGGGACAGACGCTTTCGTGTGACAATCCGGCGGTTAGCAATATGCTGGCGAGCCGCGACCGTCAGGGAGCGGTCGGACTGGTTGTTCCATAAGAGGAGGATCGAATGAACCGGCGGCATTTCCTTTATACTCCGGCGCTGCTCGGCGCCGGAACGTCGTATGCGGCCACTGAAACCGCAGCCACCATCAAGACGCGAATCGCCAAAGCCACGGCAGCGGCGCTGGCCATGCAGCGCCGCGATTGGGAGCAGGGAACCCTGGCGCAGGCGTTTCTCGAAGCCGGCGACCACGCCAACGTCATTCTTCTGACCAAGGCGGCCATGGTGCTGAAGACCCCCGACGGCAGGCTGGGAGTAGTGGGCTCCGGCAGCGCCACCGACCCCGCCATGGGCGGCGAGGCTTACCTCTTAGCGGCCAAGCTGACCGGCGATCCGGCCATCCAGGCCGCGGCCCAGGGCATGCTCGACTACATCCTCAAAACGGCCCCGCGCGCGCCGGACGGAACCCTGTACCACGTCTTCAACAGCCCGCAAGTTTGGTCCGACGGCTTTTTCAGCTCCCCGCCGTTCCTGGCCGCGGCCGGCCAGTACGACGAGGCGCTGCGCCAGATCGATGGTTTCCGCAAGCGCCTCTGGAATCCGCAAAAGAAGCTGCTCTCGCACATCTGGGACGACGGCAAACAGGCTTTCAACGACCCGGCTTTCTGGAGTTCGGGCAACGGATGGGCGGCCGCCGGAGTGGCGCGCGTCATCCGCTCACTGCCGGCCGATCGCAAGGACGATCGCGCCCGCCTGGCCGCCTTCGTCAAGGACATCGTGGATGGCTGCCTGGCGTATCAGCGCCCCGACGGCCTGTTCCACGACAAGATGGACAGGCCCGATTCGTTCGTCGAGACCAACGCCGCGCAGATGCTGGCCTTTGCCACCTACACGGGCGTACACGCGGGCTGGCTGCCTCCGGAATACGCCGCCAAAGCCGACCGCATGCGCGACGCCGCCCGCGCCAAAGTGGACCAGTTCGGCTACGTCCAGGGCGCCTGCGGAGCCCCCGGCTTCAACCGGCCGGGAACGTCGACCGAAGCGCAGGCTTTTTTCCTGATGATGGAATCCGCCAGCGCAAAGGGGTAGCGCCTCCAACGTAATCATAGTGCGAAAATGCACCGGCGATCGTGACAGAAACCGAAATTGGTTGCAAGATCGAATGGAGCGGCGCAATGCGGAGGGAAGCGCCGCTACCTCTCCTGCGAGGGGCCGCCAGCTAACCACCTATCCTCGGACGCAGGAGCGCGCCTCTCCACGCGCTCCTGCAGTCTGTCCCTAGAACCACCCTTGACAATCGGACACAAGTGTCCGACCATGAGTTGTGAAAGGCGCCGAATTCGAGCGGCGGGTAAGGAAACTGGCGCGGCGCAAGAAAGTCACCTGCGAGTTCGTCGCCGATAAGGGCAAAGGCAGCCATGGTCGTTTGTACTTCGATGGCGAATCCACCACGCTCAAGGATCGCAGGAAGGAAATTGGCCGCGACCTGTTCTCCAAGATGTGCCGCGATCTCGGAATCGATCCCCGAGAACTGTAGGAGGTACGCATCATGTCCGCACTAAGCTATCCCGCAAAGTTCACGGCCGGCAGAGACGGCCGCGTGCTGGTGGAATTCGTCGATCTGCCCCGCGTCGCCACTGACGGCAAGGACGAATCCGAAGCCTCGGAAGAGGCTGCCGATGCCCTGGGCTCCGATCTCTCCATCCGGCTCTCGCGAAAGGAAGACATCCCCAGCCCCTCGCCGGCCAAGCGCGGCCAGCGTCTGGTCCCGGTTCCGCTATGGCTGGCGCCGAAGCTGGCCTTGTATATCGCCATGCGCGACCGGCAAATCACGAACACCGGCCTGGCCCGGCAACTAGGCGTCCACGAGAAGGTGGTCCGGCGCATGCTGGACCCGAAGCACGCCACCAAGACGGCGAAGATCCAGGCCGCGCTGGCTGCACTCGGCAAACACCTCACCGTGGAAATTCGGGACGCGGCATAGGCATAGGGCGTGCAGGCGTCCGCAACGGCGCAGTCACGACGCACCGGCGGCCCGCGTATGCCTCCAGGCGCTCACCAGGGTGGCGGAGAGGATTACCGCGCCGCCCGCGAGCGGCCATCCGCCGGGGCGTTCTCCGTGGACGAGCCACACCCAGATGGGGTTCAGGGCCGGCTCGAGGAGCAGAATCGTGGTGGCCTCAAAGGCGGTCACGCGCCGCATGGCGCGGGTGAGGAACCAATAAGCCAGGCCGATCTGGAATGCGCCGAGGTAAACGATTACCGTGACGCCGGCCAGCCCCCAGGCGGCCACGGGCAGGGCCAGCGGAAGCGCCGCCAGGAAGGCGATGATATTGCCCGCCGCCACCGCCGCCATGCCGGCGCCGCCGCCCTGTCCGCGCGACAACCAGCGAAGTCCGGCCAGCGTCAGGGCCCAGAAGAACCCGCCGGCCAACGCGCAGGCGTTGCCGGTGCGCGGATCGGGCGAAGTGGCCATGGCCCGCCCGCCTCCGAACGCGAAGCAGCACATGCCGGCCGCGATGGCCAGGATGTAGACTACGTCCGAGCGGCGGAGCGGCTCCCGCAGCAGCCACGGTCCCAACAACAGTAGGTAGAGCGGCGCGGTGGATTGCAGGAAGATGGCGTTGGCGGCGGTGGTGAGCCGCGTTGCCAGCACGAACAGGATCAAGGTGGCGGCATAAGCGGCCCCCACCGGCGCAACCCGCCAGGACCAGCCTTTGCGGGCTTCCGGCACAACCAGCAGCAGGACCAGCGCGGCTACGGCGGACCGGAAACTGGCCACCTGCCAGGGCGTGAGAGTGGCTGCCTTGATGGCCGCTCCGCCGGTGGAGAACAAAACGGCCGCCGCCACCAGTAGCAGCCGGTTGCGCAGTGGTGAAGATGGCATGTCCGCGGTGGGGAATCCTTAAGGATTCACGGTATCACGGCGAGCCGCGGCCACGGCTCCGCGGCTGGTTCGCGGCGCAAAGCCCCGGATAGTGGGGCCATTGGTACAATGGCCGCGTGGCGCCACCGGATGAACACCGCGGGCTGGAGGGCTCTTCGGAGACCCTGATTCAAATCGTGGATGCGGCTCTGGCCGAGGCCACGCGCAAGAGCGGCGACCGGCTGGCATGCCGGCCCGGCTGCACGGAGTGCTGCATGGGGCCGTTTCCCATCAGCCAATTGGACGCGTGGCGATTGCGCGAGGGCCTGGCGCAGCTTGGGGAACAGGATGCCGCCAGGGCCGAGCGCGTGCGGCGGCGCGTGCGGGAATCGGCGTTGCGGCTGGCGCCGGATTATCCCGGAGATGCCAGCACGGGCACGCTCGACGAAGGCGGCGACGCGGAAGAACGATTCGCCGACTTCGCCGACAGCGAGCCTTGCCCGGCGCTCGACCCCGAAAGCGGGTTATGCGATCTCTACGCCGCGCGACCTCTGGCCTGCCGCACCTTCGGACAGCCCGTGCGCGTGGGAGCGGCGGTAGGGGTCTGCGAGTTGTGCTTTCAGGGAGCCGGCGAAGAGGAGATAGCCGCCTGCGCCGCCGAAATCGACGTGGACGCTCTGGAAGCCCCGCTGCTGCGCGGGTTCGAGGAGAGCGGGCAGACCATCGTGACTTTCGCCCTGGCGGTGGAAGCGCAGCCCCGCTGATGCTCGAGCGTCTGAAGAAGGAACGAGAGCATGCGTTCCATCGGCTTAAGGCAAGACTGGAGCACGGGGCCAGCCAAGCCGAGCGCGGCGAGTCGCTCGACGGAGATGAAGTGTTCGACGAACTCCGTCATATGATCGAGGAGCGGCGCGCCACGCGGTTCAATCGGTAAACAGACGATTGCCGCCTGCGCCGCCGAAATCCATGTGGACGCGCTCGAAGCGCCGCGGCGCTGACCAGACGGCTCTCTCAGAACTTGGCGCCACGAGACCTGGAACCTGGACAATCCTGGCATATACTATGGTGGTGCGTTGGGGGCTAATGCTGCTGGTTGCCGCTGCCTGCGCCGGAGCGGAGCTCGACCCGGACCAGGCGCTGGCGCGGTTGCGCGAAATCGTCCGCGGCCAAGCGGCGCAAATCCCAAACTACACGTGCGTTCAAACCATCGACCGTCTGTTCTTTCGGACCAGCAGCGGGGGCGCCAGACTCCCCTGGCCCTGCCGCGAACTTGACGCCCTCAAGCGCAAGGGCGGCTACCGTCTGATTCCGCACGGCGCCGACCGGTTCCGGCTGGACGTACGAGTCGGTCCGGGGGCCGAAATGTACTCCTGGGTAGGCGACAGCCGCTTCGAGGACCGCCCTCTGCGCGAGCTGATCGGCTCCCCGCCAAGCAGCACGGGGTCCTTCGGCCCCGCACTGATGGACATAGTCGAAGACGCCGCGGAATTCAAGTTCGAGGGCGAGAAGACGTTCAACGGCCGAGGGGTCTACGCCTATTCGTTCCACGTCCCCGTGGCGCGCAGTCATCACTCCTTCGCCATACAGGATGGCTCGGACACCCCCGTTGCCTACGAGGGGACGATCCTTGCCGATCGCGAGACCGGCGCGCCGGTCCAGCTCACCATCCTCGCCGGCGAGCTGCCGCCGGAGGCGAATTGCTGCCGGTTCACCACCGCCTTGGAATATCGCCACGTAAGCATCGGCGCGGCTGAATTTCTGCTTCCGTTTGAAGCCCTCCAGCGCTTTGTAATGCCCGGCGGGCCGGAGGTGGAAAACACGGTTACCTTCTCCGCATGCCGTGAATACCGGGCGCAATCGACCGTCACGTACGGAAGCGGCTCCACTCCCGGTCCGGCCGCCAGCGCCGATGCCGCCCCGCCGCCCTCCTGGGACGCTCCCGCTGGCTTGCCGGTCACCATCGCGTTGACCACCAGGATCGACAGCGCCGTGGCGGCGGCCGGCGACCCTTTCACCGGCCGGCTTGCGACGCCCGTTCTGGACAAGCTCAAAAACGTGATTGCGCCGCAGGGCGCCTTCGTGCGCGGCCGGGTCGCGCGGGTCGTGCGCATACTGGAACCCGCCCTTGTGACGATCGACCTCAGGATTGAAACGGTCGAAATCGGTGGACTCGAAGTTCCGGTCCGTCTGACCGGCAAGAACGATCCGGCGGTTCGCAAGCCTCCTTTTGCGAGCCTGCTTTCGCGCGGCGTTCCCATAGGCGAGCTCCCACGGCGGACCCCGACGGGCTATGCCGCGGTGCAGTGCAACGGAAAGCGCTGCGTGATTCGCGATGGGTTCCGCACCGAATGGGTCACCGTGGGGCAGCCATGAGTATGGCGCGTCAAGGATGGATGCTTCTGCTCATCGCGGCGTGCGCCGCGGCCGAACGAGACGCGGTGAACGTACTCGCGCGCTTCGGCGAAATGGTGCGGGGGAACGCCTCCCACATTCCCAACTTCACCTGCGTGGAGACCATCGAGCGCCAGTATTATCGAGCCAGGCTCTCCACGGCTCCGCGCAACTGCGACGATCTGGCCGCCGAGAAGAAGAAACGCGGCTACAAGCTCACTCTGGAGAGCGCCGACCGGCTGCGTCTTGACGTTCGCGCCGGCATTACAGCCGAGATGTACTCCTGGCCCGGGGCCAATCGCTTCGACGACCGCGATCTGTGGGACATCATCGGCTATGGGCCCGCCGCCAGCGGCCCCTTCGCCGCGTCGTTGTTGGAGGTGGTCCAGGGCGACGCCACCAATTTCGCATTTCTCGATGAAACCGAGGCCGGCGGCCGGAAGCTGCTCCAGTACTCCTTCCGCGTGCCGGCGGAGAGAAGCCACTACTTCATCTACATGCCGCAAGGGGCCGTTGCCACCGCCTGGGACGGAACCCTTCTCATCGATCCGGAGACGTCCGAACTCGCGCGGATGACCACCCGGACAAGCGAATTGCCCCCCGAGGCGCTGGCCTGCGAGCTCACCACTGCTTCCGACTACGGCCGTGTGAGTCTGGGCGGGCGGGAGTTCCCGCTCTCCCGGGAGACGCGCCAACGGTTCATCGACCGCTCCGGAGATGAAGTAGAGAACATCGTAACTTTCTCGGCCTGCCGCGCCTACCAGGCGGAATCGCGCGTCAGCTTCGGCGTCACGCCCGAAGATGCGCCCGCGGGACCGGCGAAGCCAGTTCCCGCGCGGGGTTTGGATCTGCCCGCTGGCCTACCGGTCACTATCGAGTTGAGCGCCGGCATCGACAGCGCGACGGCCGCGGGTGGCGACCGCTTCACCGGGAGGCTGGCCAAGCCGATCCTGGACGACCGGAAGAAGATGCTTGTGCCAGAGGGATCGGTTGTCGCCGGGCGGCTGATCGAGGTCGCAGTCCGTATGCAGCCGCGAGAGGTAGCGATCGTGCTCAACGTGGAAACCGTGCGGATCGATGGCGCCGAGACCGCCTTCCACGTGGCTGGACGAACTCCCTCGTCGCGCGGCGGCGAGTGGCTCCGCGAGATCCTCTCGTCCCTCACCATCGGAGGGGGTGGCAGCCATAGCGGCGGCTCAGCCAGCGGCATTACCATCACGGACCACCCGCCGGCGCCCGAAGGCGAACTCAACGTCCTGCGCTTCTCCGGAACGCGCAAGGTCCTCGAACCCGGGTTTAAAACGGAATGGGTGACGGTGAAGCCGTGATTCCCGGTCCAGACCACCCTGGACGCCAGTCTACTTATAAGCTACCGGATGTCAAGCGCGGCTGGCGGGTCGGCCCAGCGCGATTTCAGAGTCCGAATGCGGCGGCATATCGGACCTTGCCGCGGATGCCGTCGAGAGCGCCGGGGCGGAGTTCCAACGCCATGAATGCTTCGGGAGGGAAAGGGCTCTCGAGCGCACCCGCCTTCCCGCTCGAAAAGCCAAAGCGCGGGTAGTAGCCGGCGTGCCCCAGGACGATGACGGCTCCCTCGCCCCGCGTGTGCAACAAATCGAGTCCGCGCCGGATCAAACGTCCGCCGATCCCTCGGCGCTGATGCTCGGGTAGCACTGCCATGGGAGCCAATGCCGCGGCCGGAAACGGGCCGTCGCTTGTGTCGATCCACATCCGGCTGAACAGGATGTGCCCGACGATTCGCCTCTCCAGTTCGGCGACAAGCGAGAGGAGTACGGCGCCTTCGGCTCGCAAGCCCTCGATCAGGTCGGCTTCGTCCGGCCGGCCAAAAGCCGCTTCGTTGATGGAGCGGACCACCGCCCGCTCCTGAGCGTCTCCAGCTTCTTCCCAACGGACGGTCACATTGGCGTAGGGGCGCACGTGGCCGATTCTAGCGTCCTTCTCTTGCGTGCGGCCCGTCACGGCCTGCAACCCGGAATTACGCGGAACCGGCGGCGGCCTTCTATCCGATAGGTGTCGAAGTCCGCACGATCCACGGTGAAGATGGTCGATAGGGCCTCGCGCTTGGCGAGATACACGAGCGTCGCATCCGCGAAATCCATGGGGCGATTCGCATACCGCGACATCAGCGCTTGTATTTGCGGGAGTTCCGCATCCTCGATCTTTGCCAGCGCGATGGCGCCGGAGCGCACCAGCCGCCAGGCGGCTTCCATCTCATGACGACTGTCGCCAACCAGGTGAAACAGCTCCGTCAGCACGGCTTCGCAGGTAAGCAGAGGCAACCTGAGCTGCGCGAACGCATCCACGCAGATCCGGTGCCAACGATCGGTTCTGTCGAGCAGCGCCAGAATGGCGCCTGTATCGATCAAAGCGTTAGCGGCCATGGCGCCGCCGCAGACGCTGACGCACGGCCTGGCTTGCGTTCTCCGAGCGATGAGCGTCGCCGCTGGCGAGAGCCCCAAGGCACTTCGATGCGGCCTCCCGAAGGCGAAGTTGCTCCTCATCGCCTTCTGATTCCGCGCCGCCTTTGTTCAGCCAGTCGCGGGCGGCCAGGTCGAGAACCGCGGAAAGCGACGTCCTCCGCCGGCGCGCTTCGCGCTCCAACCCGGTCTTGAGGTCGGTGGAAACGCGCCAACTATAAACTTCGTTCTTCATGCACTACATTGTAGTGCATTCGATCCTTCGCTGCCACGACGTCGGGTTTTCTTACGGAATGGACTGCAAGGTGGGGCCAAGCCTTCGCGCTAGCCGCCGGCTTCTGCCCGGCGTCTCGCGCCGGCTCAAGAGACGCCGGCCAAAAGGCCAGCGGCAAGCCAGAAGGCTTGGCCCCACGTCCGCAGTCTGCCAACGGGTTGAGAACTCCGGCAGAATCCTCGTCCCAACCGCAGTGCGCCGGAAACTCGCTGAACCGCCTGTACGCAACGCTCCAGGCTATGAATTCGCCACCGCCACCGAGAGCACTCCCGGCAGGTATTCCGCCATGGCGCTCCAGGTTTCGCCGGCGTCGCGGGTGTGGAAAACCTGGCCGTTGGTGGTGCCCACGTAGACGCCGGGCGGGGAGAGCGCGTCGGCGGCCATGCCCTCGCGCAGGACCAGCAGATGGGCATTGCGCGATGGCAGCCCGCGGGAGAGCAGCTTCCAGGTCTTGCCGCCGTCGCGGCTGCGGGCCACGCGGAGCTTGCCTTCCGGCGCGCAGCGGTACTCGGCGCCCTCGATGGGCACGGTGAAAAGGGTGTCGGGCTCGGCGGCGGGAACCGCCAGTCCGAAGCCGAAGCGGGAGGGCAGCCCGCGCGAGATGTCGGTCCACCTCCTGGCGTTGAAGCGCGCGCGGTAGATGCCGCAGTGGTTCTGCTGATACAGCGCTTCGGGATGGCGGGGGTGGGCCAGCAGTTTGTGCACGCACTGGCCGACTTCGGGATACTTGTTCGGCTGGAAATCGGCCCGCACGTTCTGGTTGAAGGGCTCCCAGGTAGCGCCGCCATCCGTGGTGCGAAAGGCGCCCGCGGCGGAGATGGCCACTATCATTCGTCCGCCGCCAAGGCACTGGATGGAATGCAGACACATGCCCCCGGCGCCGGGATTCCACCGCGAACGGGTGGGGTGGGCGGTGAGCGATCTCACCTCTTCCCACGTGCGGCCCCAGTCGCCGCTGCGGGACAATACGCCGGGGTCGCCGCCGGCGTAGACCACGCCGGGCTCGTCGGCCGCGCCGGGCTCAATGTGCCAGATGCGCTTCAGGGAGGTCTCCGGCAGGCACTTCACCTCCAGACCCGCTTCGGAGAGCTTCCAGGATTTGCCGCCGTCCTCGCTGGCGTGGATGTGCGCGCCGAACCAGGCGCTGTTGACGGCGGCGTAGATGCGGTTGGGCTCGCGGGGGTCCTGAGCCATATGATGGACTTCCCATCCGCGGAAGAACGGGCCTTCCATCTTCCATGTCCGGCGGTCGCGGGAGCGGAACACGAAGGCCCCCTTTCGGGTTCCGGCCCAGATGGCAACTTGAGCGGCGGCTTTCGGCATAGCGTAGATCATACCCCGGCCGCCGGGAACCGGCGGCCGTCCGGCCTGCCGATTTGTTACGCCGATTACTATACCGCGGCCTGGAAGGGAGGAACGTCCACCCAGGCGCGGGTGCGGCTGCTCTCCAGCTCGGCTTCGAGGATGTTCAACTGGCGCAGGCCGTCCACGAACTGCGGGTACTCTGGCGTCATGGAGGGGTCGCCGATGGAATTGTAGAAGCGGCGGAAGACCTGCTTGAAGGTGTCGTCGTAGCCTTCGCTGTGGCCGCCGGGCAGGTCGGCGTAGGAGCGGGCGCGGTCCTTAAGCAGCGACGGATCCTTGACGATGATCTGGTTGGGGCTGTTGCGCTGGCCGATCCAAAGCTGGTCGGGTTGCTCCTGATCCCAGGCCACGCCGGCCTTCGTTCCGTAGACTTCGATGCTGAGCCGGTTCTTGCGGCCCGCCGAAACCTGGCTGGCGGTGAAGACGCCGCGGGCGCCGTTGCCCATGCGGAAGATCACGCCGCCGTAGTCTTCGGTATCGCTTTGATACGGCACGTAATCCTCGGCGGTAAGCATCTTGCCGGCGAAGGTCTCGATGGGCCCCTTGGGTTTGCGGCGCGTCTTGTGAAAGATGTTGACATCGGCGCACACGGAGGCGATGCGCTGTCCGGTGATGTGCTCGGCCATGTCGCACCAGTGAGAGCCGATATCGGCCAGGCAGCGCGAGGGTCCGTTGTCCTTGGATTCGATGCGCCAGTTGTAGTCGGTGTCGAAGAGCAGCCAGTCCTGCGAATACGTGCCTTGCACCACCAGGGTTTCTCCCAGGTCGCCGTCTTCGATCATGCGGCGCATTTGCTGCACCTGGGGATAGAAGCGTAGATTGTGGAAGGTGCAATTGCGGAGCTTGGCTTTTTGCGCCATGGCGGCCATCTCGGTGGCCAGCTTGACGGAGGTGGTCAGCGGCTTTTCGCAAATCACGTGCTTGCCGGCCTCGATGGCGTCCTTGACGATGGGGAAGTGGAGGGCGTTGGGGGTGCACACGTGCACGGCGTCCAAGGCTTTGTCTTCCAGGATCTTGCGGTAGTCGGCCTCGATCTTCTCGGCGCCGAACTCGGCGCCTAACTGGCGCGCCTTTTCGATTTGCGGCTCGCCGATGGCGTAGATCTGGACGAAGCCGAGCCTGCGAATGCCCTCCAGGTGAACGCGGCCGACGAAGCCTGTGCCGAATAGCGCTGTCTTGTATGTTCTCATGTGCGGACCTCAGTGTTCCGAACGTCTAATCTAGCGCAAAAGCTGGTAGATTGGTATCGAAGCCGCATGGTGATCCGCATACGCTTCGGCCCCGGTCCCAAGGTGGCCAAGGGACGGCGAAAGAACCGGCGCGCGGCGCTGGCGCTGGCAGTGCTGCTCACCCCGGCGGCGGCCATGGCGCTCGTGCTGGGATGCTGGGGGCTGGCGGCCGACCTGAGCTGGACCAGCAGCTTCGCTATTTCCTCGGGGCTGTTTTCCCACTGGCAGGTGTGGCTCGGCGCCGCGGCCGTCCTGCAGTCGTGCTCGCGGATCTTGAACCGTTACGGGAAGGACGAAGACGCGCGGACTTCCTGAAAGTGGGGCCAGAAGAACGTCGACGGGGACGTCGACGTGGCAGGCCGAAGGCCCGCTCTACGAAGGGAACTGCGGGATTGTAATACCTTTCTGAAGCTCCCGGGAGCTTCTGATATTCTAAGCTGTAGAGCCCGCCATGGCCCAGCCCAGATACCGTTACAGAACTTCCACCTTCTACGGGTATTTTCCGCGCGGGGTCAAATGGCTTCTGATTGTCAACACGCTGGTGTACGTCTTGTTCTACCTGGGCGGGCGGAGCTTGCAGAGCCACATGCTGACCCTGCTGGCTCTGTGGCCCGAAGCGGCGGTACACAACCTCTACATATGGCAGCTCTTCACCTACATGTTCCTGCATGGCGGGACGATGCACCTGCTGTTCAACATGCTGACCTTGTGGTTTCTCGGGGTGCAACTGGAGCAGGACTGGGGGACCCGGCAGTTCCTGAAGTACTACTTCTATTGCGGCATGGCGGCGGGGGTCTGCGTGCTGGGCTTCAATATCGCCGCGGCCGCGCTCACGGGTAATCCCGAATGGTGGAACGTGCAGACGTTGGGCGCTTCGGGGGCCATCTTCGGCGTGCTGACGGCTTTTGGCGTCCTGTATCCGGACCAGACCGTGCTGTTCATTCTGTTCCCCATAAAGGCCAAGTACATGGTGATGATCCTGGCCGCGGTGGAACTGCTCTTCATCCTTGGCCCCAGCACGGGCGTGAGCAACATTGCGCACCTGGGCGGGATGGCCTTTGGGTACCTCTACCTCAAGCGCCGTCTGCCGGTTTTGCGGCTGCCCGGGCTGGACGTCCAAGGAGCTTACAACCGGTGGCGCATGGCGCGGGCCAAGAAGAAGTTCCAGGTCTACCTGCGCAAGCGCGATGGCCGCGGTCCGTGGGTGAATTAGCAACCGGGGCAGCGCGTGGGGCGTCTTCTTTGATATAGTTACGCCTATGCATTCCTGGAAACTTTATTTGCCTTGCGCGGCCGCACTGGTGGTGGCCGGCTTCGCGATCGCGCAGGAGCAAGGCCCCATGCGGGACTCGGGCCCGGCGGTGGCGCGGCCCAAGCAGGCCGACAGCGGACCCGCCGAGCCCGACCTGCCGAAGATTCCCTCAAAGCTAAAGAAGGAAAAAGAAGACCCCGCGAATCTCCCCACCTTCCATAGCAACGTCGATATGGTGACCGTAGACGTGGCGGTGCTCGACAATAAGGGTCATTTCATACCGGGAATCCCCGCGGGGAATTTCCGGATTCTCGAAGACAACGTGCCGCAGAAGGTTACCAAGGTCGATCTGGGCCAGGCGCCCATGACGGTTGCTCTGGTGATCGAGTTTAACAACCTGTTCCAGTCTTTCTATAGTTACGGTCAATACCAGACCCTGCAACTGGCCTGGGGGTTCGCCTCGACGCTGAAGCCGGAGGACTACTGCGCCGTGGTGGCTTTCGACGTCAAGCCCGAGATTCTGACCGATTTCACAACCGACAAGACGAAGGTGCAGGAGGGTCTGTCGCGGCTGAGGATGGCGGCGTGGTCGGAATCCAACCTGTTCGACGCCATCACCGACACCGCCGACCGCATGTCGGGCATCCAGGGGCGCAAGGCGATTGTGCTGATCGCCTCGGGGATCGACACCCTGAGCCATCTCACCTTCGACAAGACGCGGAAGGTACTGCAGGAAGCCGGCGTGCCCATTTATGCGATCGGCATTCTGCAGATGGCGCGCGATATGGCCGAGGCGCGCGGAAGGCTGAGCGGCATGAACGAAATGAGTTTTCTGATGGCCGACAGCCAGATGCGCACCTTCGCGAAGGAGACCGGAGGGATGGCGTTTTTCCCGCGCTTCGCGGGGGAGTACGGGGATATCTTCCAGCAGGTGCACCAGGCTCTGCGCAGCCAGTACGTGCTCTCTTATCAGCCCAGCAACGCGGCGCACGACGGGACGTTCCGGAAGATCAAGGTGGACCTGGTGAACCCGGCCACCAACGAACCGTTGCCGGTGAAGGACGAGAAGGGCAAGCCGATCAAGTACCAGATTGTGGCCAAAGCCGGCTACACGGCGCCGCGCGCGGTGGAGTAAAGCTCCGGCGGCATTCGATGGCGGCGCCCTCGAGCGCCCGGCATCGTTTTCGCGGGGTTTGTCAAGCACTCGATCTGGCGGCGTTGCAACACTATAAAAACTCGTTGACAGCCGCGTTACGCCTCTGTTACTCTCGCACAGTCCGGCATGAAAACACCTTCCACTTCTGTCCCTCACATTTTGCTGGTCGACGACAATCGCGACGGGCTGCTTGTGCGCCGGCTGCTGCTCGAGGAGATGGGATGTCGCGTTGAGGTTGCGGTCGACGGCGAAGAGGGTCTGAAGCTTTTCGAATCGTCCAACTTCGACGTGGTGGTGGTGGATTACCGGATGCCGCGCATGAACGGCGTGGAGATGATCGCGCGCGTGCGGGCGAAGGACGCGACCGCGCGCATTATCCTGCTCTCCAGCGTAGTGGAACCGCTGGGACTCACCGAGGAGAATACCGGAGCGGACGTGGTGATCGCCAAGAACGCCGCCGAGCCCACCCACCTGGCGCGCTCGATCAAGCGATTGCTGAACCGCGCGCCGTTGCGCAAACCGCCCGGGAGACAGAAGGGCGGCGCGCCGAGGGCGCGCGCAATGGCGCGTTGATTCTGGCACACTGTAGAGCAGTGCGTACCCTTCTGGTTGCAATCGCCGCGTGTGCGGCGTCGGCCGCGGCGTCCTCCACGCCCCCGGCCCGCGCCAAAACGGCCGCCCCGGCGCGGGTCTCCGCCATCAAGGGCTCGGCCGCGGTGCGACGCTGGGCGAAGGGCATGAGCCTGCGCGACGAAGTGGCCCAGTTGGTCTTCATTCCCTTTCACGGCGAAGCGCCCAATGCGCGCTCGCGGGAGGGCCGGAAGTTCTTGCGCATGATCCGCGAGTTGAAGGTGGGCGGCCTGATCCTGGTGAACTGGTCCGACGGGCGCGTCACCCGGAAAGCCGAGCCCTACGCGCTGGCGGCGTTTCTGAACCGCATGCAGAAACTGGCGGCGGTTCCGCTTCTGGTGGGCGCCGATTTCGAACGCGGCGCCTCCATGCGGGTGAGCGGAACCACGGTATTCCCGCAGGCCATGGCGTTCGGGGCCGCGGGCGACGCCGCATTCTCGCGCTTCGAGGGCGAGGTGACGGCGCGTGAAGCCCGCGCGCTGGGCGTGCACTGGGTCTACTACCCGGTGGCCGATGTGAACAATAACCCCGACAACCCGATTATCAACATCCGCTCCTTCGGGGAGAACCCGCGCGACGTGGCGGCGCACGTCAGGGCCTTCATCGAGGGGGCGCACTCGGACAAGAAGAACCTGGTGCTGGCGACGGCTAAGCATTTTCCAGGGCATGGCGACACGTCGGTGGATACCCATATCGACATCGCCACCATAACGGCGGACCGCGAGAGGCTGGAACGCGTGGAACTGGTTCCATTCCGGGCGGCCATCGAAGCGGGAGTGGATTCCGTCATGACCGCTCACCTGGCGGTGCCGGCGCTTTCGCCGCCGGATCTTCCGGCCACGCTTTCGCCCGCGATTCTGACGGATCTGCTGCGCGACCAGCTTGGCTTCAAGGGTCTGGTGGTAACCGATGCGCTCGATATGGGCGGAATCGCACGGGGTTTCAACTCGGGCGAAGCCGCCGTGCGGGCTATCGCAGCCGGGGCCGATGCGCTGCTGATGCCGGCCGATCCCGAGGCCGCGATCCGGGCCGTGGTGGGCGCGGTGGAGGATGGACGGCTGACGCGCCGGCGGATCGAGGAAAGCATGGTCAGGCTGCTGGCCGCCAAGGAGCGCCTGGGGCTGGACCGCAAACGGACCGTGGACCTGGAAGCGATCGGGGATAGCGTGGACTCCCCGGAAGCCAACCAGAAGGCGCAGGAAATCGCCGGGCGCGCGGTGACGCTGGTACGCAACACTTCTGGCGCGGTTCCTCTGGCGGCGCCCGAGCGAGCCTGCTTCGTGGTGATGCCCGAGACCCGCTATACGGCGCAGGGGCAGGTCTTCACCGAGGAGGTTCGCAAGCGGGCGCCGAAGGCGGCGCTGGCGGTGGTGGACCCGAGCATGCCGCGCCAGGTGGTGGACAACGCCCTGGCGCAGTTGACGCCCTGCGAGAGCTACGTGGTGGCCGCGTTCGCCTCGGTGAGCGCGGGCAGGGGCGCGGTGGGACTGGCGGGCGAGTTGCCGCGGGCCGTGGAGGCGCTCGAGGCTACCCGCAAGCCGGTCACCCTCGTGGCCTTGGGGAATCCGTACCTGCTGCGGGATTTTCCGGATGTGGCGGCGTACCTGGCCACGTTCAGCAACGTACCGCCGTCGGAGATCGCGGCCGTCAAGGGCCTGTTCGGCGAGGCGGCCATCAGCGGCCACATGCCGGTGTCGATCCCGGGCCTGGCCAACTATGGCGACGGCATCCAGTTGCCGGCCACGCGGCCGCGGCCCGAGGCGGCGCAAGAGAAGCCGTAATGGCGGCGCGGCGTCACGGGCGCTGCGGGAAGAGTGAGAGAGGCCGGCCGTCTTAGGGGCCGTACTTCTTTTCGCCGGCTTCTTCCTCCGCCGTCATCAACTGCTCCAGCATGCCGGCGAATTCCACGCTCTTGCTGCATCGGCTTGACGTCGACTATATAATGATGCATATATATATCATGACGTCGACAGATCCCCGGGACTTCCTTCCTCTGCATACCAACTGGTTCCACATCCTGCTCTCCCTGGTGGGGTGCGAGCAGCACGGTTACGGCATTATGCAGGAGGTTTTGCAGCGGACGGATGGGGCCGTGCGTCTTTGGCCCGCCACTCTCTACGGCTCGCTGAAACGGCTCATCGCCGACGGGCTGATCGAAGAGTCCGATGAACGGCCGGCGCCGGAGTTGGATGACGCGCGCCGGCGGTACTACAAACTGACCCGGCTGGGAAGGCGCGCGCTCGAGCTGGAATGCGAACGCCTGGAAGCGATGGTGCGGATGGCGCGAAAGAAACGCAAGCTGGAGGCCTACGGATGAGCCACCGATTGAATCTCTGCCTATCGCTCTATCGGCGGCTGGCCAACGCCTATCCTCACGAATTCCGAATGGTCTACGGAGAGGACCTGGACCGGCTCGGTGAAGACGCCGTTCCGGAAGCCTGGGGGCGGTACGGTCTGTTTGGCTTGGTAAGGCTGCTCGCCGATATTGCCCTCCGCTTGCCCGCTGAGTATCTCGACGAGATCCGCCAGGACGTGACCTATGCCCTGCGGGTACTGGCCAAGGCGCCGGGGTTCACCTCGGTGGCGGTGCTTTCCCTCGCCGTCGGCATCGGGATGTGCAGCGCGGTTCTCAGTGAATGCCGGGCCATTGTAGGACCGGCTCCCGGCTTGCGCGACCCCGCGACGCTGGCGACCTTCATTTGGACCACGGTTTCCTACCCGTATTTCGAGCGCTACCGGGATGCCCGCCAGACGGTGACCGCAGCCGCGGCTGTGCTGGGACCAGTACCGTTCGCGGTGGCGTTCCCCGGCGACAAAGGCAAGCAGGCGGAACGGGTTTCCGGACACCTGGTTTCGCCCGAGTATTTCACCACCTTGGGTGTGACGCCGGCCGCGGGACGAGTTTTCGGGCCGGAAACGGAGAAGCCGGGGATGGCTCCCGTGGTGGTGGTGAGCGACCGCTTCTGGCGCACTCGCCTTGGCTCGGATCCGCACGCGGTGGGACGCGGGCTGCGGCTGAATGGTTCCATGGCCACCATCGTGGGCATCGGTCCCAGGAACTTTCTGGGCATCTGGCCGCAGAGTCCGGCGGATCTGTTTGTGCCCGTGACGTGCGGCGTTTCGTTGGCTCCGGAACTGAGCGGCGAGCCGCTCCATCGCAGCGACCGCGAGGTTTTTCGCGTTGTGTTCCGTTTGGCGCCCGGCGTGACGCTGCCCGCGGCGGAAGCCGCTCTCGATGCCATGACGCGCAATATCGACCAGGAAAGCGGAGCCCGGCGCGACCGCGATCGCAAAGGCCACGTGGTGCGGCTCATGCCGGCCGGCACGGTTGGTTACGCCACACCGGAGCAGCACGCGCTGGTCGACACCTTCAACGTGGTGCTATGGGCGCTGGTCCTCTCGCTGGTATGCGCCAACCTGGCCGGCCTGCTGCTGGCCCGCGGCAGCCAGAGGAGGCGGGAGATCGCCATTCGTCTTTCAGTGGGCGCCGGCCGTGCGCGCCTGGTCCGGCAGTTCCTGACCGAAAGCGTACTTCTGTCTCTCGCCGGAGGGCTGGCCGGCATCGTGCTGGCCTATGGGATCACCCATGTACTCTCGTCTCTGCCACTGCCTTCGCAGATCCCGCTCGAGTTCAACTGCCAGCTCGATCTCCATGTGATCGCCATCACGCTGGCAATTGCGCTGGCGGCGGGCGTAGGCTTCGGGCTGGCGCCGGCGCTATCGTCCACACGCGCCGACATCGGCGTCACTTTGAAAGAGGGCGCGCAGGCGCCGCTGCGCGGCTATCGCCGCTTCGGCTTGCGCAATCTCTTCGTGGTGGGCCAGATGGCGGCATCCCTGATGCTTCTGCTGATCACCTGGTTTGTGGCTCTGGCGTTCCTGGGCACTGCCCGCCTCGATACCGGCGTCGAAGCCGCCAATCTCGACCTGGTTTCACTCGACCCGGTGCGGGACGGCTTTTCCGCGGAGCGAGCGGCGGCGCTGTTCACTGACCTGCCCGACGAGCTCCTGCGCGTCGACGGGGTTCGCGATGTGGCCTTGACCGGCAGCGCTGTGCCCTCCCACGGGGACGCTACCCACTTGTCGGCTCCCGCCGGCGACGGGAAGGTTGTGCTGGCCTCTGCCTACCGCGAGCGCATCGGGGCAAATTACTTCGCCACGGTCGGGGCGCCTCTGGTAGGCGGGCGCGAGTTCGACCCGCGCGACCGGGAACAGGATGCGCCCGGTTCAAAGGGCGTCCCTGCGACGCCGGCCATCCTCAATCAAACCGCCGCGCGCACGTTGTTCGGCGCCGAGGACCCAATTGGCCGCCGCATTCGCGAGGGGGAAGAGAACTACACGGTGGTTGGCCTGGCGCGCGATATGCGGGCCGGATTCCTGGTATCAAAACCCGTGGCCACGGTGTTTCTGCCCCTCACGGCCGAGTGGATTGGCAAGAGTGCGGCGCGGCCCGTTACCGTCCTGGTACGCGGCACGGCGGGCCGGAACACCATGGCGGCCGTGCGCGACCACATGGAATCGCTTCATCCCGACCTCACGGTTTTCGACGTGCACACCATGCAAGAGGATCTCGACCGGATCAATTCGTTCGCCCGATGGACTTCCGCAATGTACGTGATTCTGGGCTTTTTCGCGCTGCTCCTGGCATGCATCGGCCTGGGCGGAGTCACGGCGTACGCGGTGGTGAGGCGGCGCAAGGAGATCGGCATCCGCATGGCGCTCGGCGCGCGCGCAAGCCAGGTGCAGGGTCTGGTGCTTAGAGAAGGGACGGCGCTGGTGGCGGTGGGCTCG
>Ga0187851_10001015_pt1 | contig 27592 bp, 23 predicted proteins | sample June2016WEW_6_10_FD_132997 | JGI IMG/M metagenome (GOLD analysis project Ga0187851, IMG submission 132997) | Peatland microbial communities from SPRUCE experiment site at the Marcell Experimental Forest, Minnesota, USA - June2016WEW_6_10 | ecosystem: Environmental > Terrestrial > Soil >...
AAAGTGCATAGCCCCACACCGGGGCGGCTTCCTTCAAGTCGTTGTATCCGAAGCGCCCAATCCAAGATCATGCTGCTGCGCACCGTTGTGTCGCGGGCGCTCCAGATACAACACTAAGACTTCCACGAACTAAGACAATGCCTCTGCAATATATCGATGAGTGAGCCGACAATTTTGCATAAACCGAGAATCCCTACTGGCGAAATGCGTCTCATGTCAGACTCCGAATCTTTTCCCCACTCCGCCATCATGCAAGGCGTCGCACAGGATCTGCCCGGCCTGCCGCGCCAGATCATCCTGATTCTCAGCACCCACGCTGCAAAATCAAGGTAGCGCTCATCGAAACTAAATACGAAATCGCCATCGATGTCGTTTACTCCAGTAGCTAGGACGCCAACCTAACCGAGCCATTGCAGCAAACCTTCACCAAAAACCAAACCGTTGCCATAACATTCATCCGCAGGCTCGGCGAGAGGAAAGCCAGCCGCTGCTTTGTGATGAACATCACGATGCAAGGGCGCATTGCGGACATAGACTTCGCTATAACTCAGCAACAGACGGAATACCACCACAGCAAAATAGCCCAATCGGAAGTTTTCTTGACCCGGGTGGAGAATTCCACTCTAGCTGCTTCGGCCAATGAGGGTACGTCTATGTTGGCAAACTCCCAGATTTTGCGTCCGCGGGTTCTGCTTGTCGCCGGACTCATCGCGGTAATGTCGTCATCGATCAGCCAACCAGCTACCGCCCAGGAAACCTCCCCGAATGAATGGACCTGGATGGCTGGAAGCAATCAAACCCGCCAGCCCGCTGGAGTGTATGGGCAACTGGGCGTGGCAGCCCCGGGGAACACTCCGGGGGGCCGCTGGGGGACGATCAGTTGGACAGACGCAAACGGGAATCTCTGGCTCTATGGAAGTGACCTGGACGGCTTTGACGGGGCTGGGGTCGACGGCTATCTCGACGACGTTTGGGAGTACAACACATCCACGCAGGAATGGACCTGGGTAGCTGGAAGCAGCACGGTTCCAACCAGCGGCTTGTCTGGATCAGGTGGTGGGTCCATCAATGGTCCATCCCCCGATTGCATGACTTGCGCCCCGCCACCGGTGTTCGGCAGCTATCAGTGGCCAGCCGCCGGGAACACCCCAGGCAGTCTCCAGTACCCGAACAAATGGATCGACAAAGAAGGCAATCTCTGGCTTTTCGGTGGCTTTGAATACTACATGATTGGCACCAAGACCTACACGATGACCCTAAACGCTCTCTGGGAGTTTAGCGTCTCCAATCACGAATGGGCTTGGATGGGTGGGAGTAACTCGCTGAAGGGCAATACTCCCGGTGTATACGGAACCCTGGGTCAACCTGCCGCAGGCAATACACCTGGCGGGCGCTCCGGCGCGATCAGTTGGACCGACAGCAGCGGCAATCTTTGGCTGTTCGGGGGAAATGGGCTCGATTCGGCAGGCAACACCGGCTTTCTGAACGACCTTTGGATGTTCAACCCCTCGATTAGCCAGTGGACCTGGATGGGCGGGAGCAGTACCTTCTCAGCCGGCTGTGTAAGCTTAAGCTCGCCTTGCAGTGGAACCGGCGTGTACGGCACACTCCAGACGCCTGCCGTGGGAAACATCCCTCAAGGCCGAAGCCAGGCGTTCAATTGGATGGACGACAATGGTAATGTCTGGATCTTTGGCGGGGCAACCGAAGTGTCCTACGACATCAATGGCAACTTCGGGCTTGAATCAACGTGGATCAACGACCTGTGGAAATTCAATTCCACGACCCATGAATGGACGTGGATGAGTGGCAACGATACATTTACTGTTATTTATCCTGGGGGTACATTTACCGGCAACTTGCCTGGCACATATGGCACCCTGGGTACGCCATCGGCGACCAGCACTCCGGGGGGGCGTGTTCCATCCGGATCTCCATATGGCGGTCCTACCGAATACACCTGGACCGACAGCAACGGCAATCTGTGGCTGTTTGGCGGTAGTGGATTTGATTCGACAACAACCACCGGAACTCTCAACGACCTTTGGAAGTTCGATCCATCAATCAATGAATGGGCCTGGATGGGAGGAAGCAGCACTTTTGTATCAACTTGCAAAACCGGGAGCATAGCTTGCAGCACTTTTGGCGTGTATGGCACGTTGGGGACGCCAGCCGCGGGAAGCATTCCCGGAGCACGTGACGGCGCCATGCGATGGACCGACAGCAGCGGCAATGGGTGGCTCTTTGGAGGATGGGGCATAGATTCGGTTGGAACCTGGGGCATGCTCAATGACGTCTGGAAGTTCACTCCTTCGACGAATCTGTGGACGTGGATGGGTGGGAGCAACACGGTACTGAACGATGGCAGTAATTCAGAAGGCCAGCTCGGAGTGTATGGGTTCTTAGGGGTGCAAGCCGCGACGAATATGCCAGGCGGCCGGCAATCCGCGGCCAGTTGGACCGACGACGACGGCAATTTCTGGATATTTGGCGGAACTGGATGCGACAGCACCTACTGTGGGGGCTGGCTCAACGACCTGTGGGAGTATGAGCCCTCTGTGCCGGTAATTGCGGCGTCCTTCACCGTGGCCGCCGATCCGGGTTTAGTCACTATGGCGGCGGACGGTAGCGCAGGCAGCGGTACAGCAACGATCACAACCTTCGCCTCGGGCGGATTTGATTCTGCCATTACGTTGGCCGCCAGCGGCCAGCCAGCCGGCGTTACTGTAAGCTTCAGCCCCGCTTCAATCACGGGCTCTGGCTCATCCACCATGACGATAACCATCGGTTCCGGCATCGCCATTGGTTCGTATCCCATTATCGTCACCGGAACCAGTGGCAACATCTCGATAGCTACGACAGTTACGCTGGACGCTTGGAGCACAACGCCGGCGGCTATGCCGACCTTCGCCCCGACGGGCGGAACCTACACCGCTGCTCTGCCCCTCACAATCAGCGACACTACCCCCGGAGCGACGATTTACTACACAACAAACAATACAGCGCCGACGACTAGTTCGAATGTCTACAGCGGCTCTATAACCCTCTCATCATCTGCGACCGTCGAAGCCATCGCCGTGGCAGCAGGGTATCCAAACAGCTTAGTGGGGACAGCAAATTTTAGCGTGAACATTCCGGTAGTCGCCACGCCCATCATCAGCCTGGCTTCGGGAACATACGACGAAGGACAGACGGTTACGATCAGCGACACCACGCCTGGTGCGACCGTCTATTACACCACCGATGGAACAATCCCCACGACAACTTCAACTGTGTATAGCAGTCCGATTACCGTTTCTTCACCGGAGGGACTCAGCGCCATCGCCATGGAGAGCGGAGACACGAACAGTGCGGTGGCGGATGCGATGTACTCCTTCAGCTTTGCGCCGGCTGCGCAAACATTCCGCAATCCCTATCGCATCCCCACCACCCAGGATCCCACCAACGTTTTCACGGTTGATGTAAACGGTGATGGGATTCTCGATCTGCTTTATCAAACCGAGGGCAACACCACCACTCCAAGCACCATGAAAGTGTTATTCGGGCAATCTTCCGGAGGCTATGTTGCGGGGCCCACGCTCGTTTTGCCTCTCTATGTGGGAGGCTGCCGTCCGGTGGATGCCAACCACGACGGCAAGCTGGACCTGGTCTGCCTTTACTGGGTCGATACTAACGATATGTCTATTGCCACGTTTCTCGGCAATGGCGACGGAACGTTTCAGGCGCCCATCTATAGCGGCCCCATGCAGTCGAGTGGTTTCTTCGGCTTCCTGGGATGGATATTTACTCCGGCCGATGTCAACGGAGATGGGTTTCCAGATTTACTCGTCAGCGATGCATATGACCAATGGATCTTTGTTCTCCTTGGCGATGGAACCGGGCGATTTACGGTCAAGTCTGTCCTTGGAGGATATCCTACGGCAGAGATTTCCGGGTTCCCCTCCGACGCCGCCATGAGCATCACTGTTGCAGATATCAACGGCGATGGCAAGCCGGATCTTCTTTTCTCTAGCGGTCCAACTATATTGCTCGGGAATGGCGACGGGACCTTCAAGGCTCCAGCTACCTACGTTGGCAACTATTTCAGTTGCGTCTATCACGATATGGACGGCGATGGCCATTTAGATGCCGTTTGCGCGAATGTGGTCAACGGCAATCAGCTCGCCATTCTGCACGGAAATCCGGACGGCAGTTTCAATACAACACCGATATTTACCAAGACTTACATTACGAGCGACCTGCCCAACCCTGTTGCCATCCTGGATTTGAACGGGGATGGCATTCCCGATATTGTGGCCGACTCCTCCGACGGAATGGAAGTGCTGCTGGGAGGGCCGGGTCTGACATTTGCCAATCCTGTTCATTACTCCGTGGGGTATCCAGCCAGCAATGGAGAGCAGTCGTCCCAATTCGCCGACATGAACCAGGACGGACATATGGACGTGGTCGCCGCCGGGCCGAATGGAATCTACATCAGTTACGGAAAGGGGGATGGCACATTCAACGCGTCACCAGCCTATGAAGTTGCCCAGATAGCAGGTCATGTCACAGTCGCCGACTTCAACGGGGATGGCATTCAGGATATAGCAGCCACCGGCGATCAGAGCATCGAGTTGAGCCTGGGGAACGGCGACGGAACCTTCAAGCCCTATACCGCATTGCCCAATGGAGGGATCGATTTCAGTACAGGGGGCATCGCTGGAGATGCGCAGATTGTGCATGGGAACTTCCGAGGTCATGGCATACAGGACATCCTGGCCATCGGCTCTCCATCCACCTATGTTTACAACTCGTACATACTCTTTGGAAATGGCGACGGCACCTTTGCCAGTCCCCAATTGGTGCCCAACACCAGCGTAACCTTTCCTGCATACGACACGATGAAAGTCTTGGACATCAACAAAGACGGCCGCGACGATGTTCTGACGACGGACTCCAGCCACATTTACTCCGCGTTGTCCAATGGAGATGGCACGTTCACCACGGTCAGTACAGTCATTCCGACCAACTCGTCCGGCATGAATCCCTCATTCCCGGCGTTTACGGATTTCAGTCATGACGGAAATCTGGACGCTGCTTATGGGCTCACGAGGAGCGTGCAAATTCTGAAAGGACATGGAGACGGGACTTTCGATTCAACGGGCGTTAGCCTGCCAATTCCTACTTATCAAGGCGAGAGCCCGCTCTCCTCTTCCTCTGTCTTGGTCGCAACCGGTGACTTTGACGGAGACGACAATCCTGATATCGCAACTCTCGTTGAGGTTTCCTCCCAGATAGCGCCCTGGACCAGCCAGATTCTGACAGTGGTCTATGTCTACTACGGCAATGGCGATGGCACATTCTCGTCTCCAGTGGTCGCCGGCGCTTTCAATCGCGAATATACAAGAATCTTTGCCGCTGACGTCAACAAGGACGGACTCGCCGATTTGATTCTGCAGACCAATGGAGCCGAGGGAGTTATGGCTGCTCCCTCTGGCGATGGCGTGGGTGTGGTCCTGAGCCTCCCTGGGCGATTGTTTAGCCAGGAACAAAACTATACCGGTGGGCAGACCGAAAGTGATTTAGTCATTGCGGATTTCAACGGCGACGGATATCCCGACCTGTTGGCTGTCAACAGCGGCTACTTCCCCAACGGCAATCACATGTCGTTGCCTCCCAACACCGCGACCATGCTTTTGAACCTGGGTGCACAGTCAACTGCTACCGGTGTAGCAACGTCGACCACGGTTGTCACCTCCAACAGTTCGACCATGGCTGGTACGTCCGTCACCTTCACAGCCACGGTTACCAATTCGACGCCGGGCGCGAACACGCCTACCGGGTCAGTGACCTTTGCGGACCAAACGGGAATCCGCACTTCAGTGTTTCTTGTTCCTGGTACTAACTCGACAGCCACTGCCACTTTGACCACAAGCTCCATTGGCATTGGATCCGACGTAATGAGCGCCACTTACTTGGGCGACAGCGTTTTTGCCTCGAGCAGCGCTCTGGTCTCCCAAACCGTAACGGGAAATCCCGTCGTCATCACGTTCAGCGCCACGCCCAACCCATCGCCTACCGGACAGGGTTTCACGATCAACTTTGGAGTTGCCAATCCGCCGGGGGCTTCTGTCCCTGCTCCCACGGGGGGCTATCTCAACTTCACCGACGGCACATCGACTTTTCTCGGCTCAGATAGTCTGAATAGGCAGGCTTTTTATAACTCCTATAATGTGTCCCTGGCGACTCCCGGCGTACATACGCTCACCGCGTGGTACTCCGGCGACGAGTTTCATGCATCAAGCTCCGCCACAACCACCGAAACTGTCCTGATACAACCCGTGCTTTCGTATCCGAGTGTCCCCCCAACCATCCTGACGACGCAGTCAGTGCAGATTCAAGAGACGGTCAGCGGGGCAAGCGGCTATCCGACGCCTACCGGCACGATTACATTGACCTGCTGCGCGGGTACTTCAGGGTCGCCAATTGTGTACACTGCCGCACCCGTAACCCTAAGCAACGGAAGCGGCACTATCAACATCCCCGCTGGGGCGCTGCCGATTACTACAACGAATAGGGACAACTGGCTCACGATAAGTTACTCACCGGACGCAGCCGCTTCCTCTACCTACATGAGCAATAGCTATTCGTTCTATGTCTCTGTTGAGATCGTGCCCACAATTACGGTAACCCCGCCGTCGCCCAGCATTTCCAGTGCACAGCCGCTTAACCTGACGATTGGCGTCAGCGGTGGAAGCGGCAATCCAGTACCCACCGGCTCGGTAACTGTACAAGGCGGCGGCTACTCCAATGGGTATGGTCAGGCGCTAAGCAATGGCAGTGTGACAGTTACTATTCCTGCTGGAACGCTCACGCTGGGCAACGATCAACTGACTGTCAGCTACATAGCGGACTACGCGAGTTTGGAAACGTACACCTACAACAGCAGATCGGTTTCAGTTACGGTTTCTTCTGGTTCGCCAGCCCTTCAGACGCCCACAGTGACGGTGTCTCCGTCGGCATCGAGCATCACGACGGCGCAAGCCTTGTCGGTGTCGGTTGACGTCAGCGGCGGCACAAACAAATCAACTGCAACCGGCTCGGTGACGTTGAGCGGCGGCGGTTACACATCCACGGGAACGCCGTTATCAAGCGGGAGCGCGACCTTCAACATTTCAGAAGGCTCGCTGGCCACTGGAACAGATACTTTGACGGCCAATTACGCGCCTGACTCGAACAGTTCCTCAGACTACACCAACGCCAGTGGTACCGCCCCAATCACAGTTATAGCTCCATGTACAGCCTGCTTCACGGTAAGCGGCACAGCGGCCTCTGTTGCCCGAGGCGCAACCTCTGGCAACACCTCAACTATCTCCGTAACGCCCTTTGGAGGCTTCACAGGCAACGTAGCGCTGACGGCCGCCATCACTTCCAACCCGGCGGGCGCGCAGTACCCGCCCACCTTGAGCTTTGGTTCAACCACGCCGGTGAGCATTACTGGGACTAACTCCGGAACAGCTACCCTTACCATCTCTACCACGGCAGCTACCAGCGCTTTGCTGTACAATCCTGAGCACCACGGATTTCCATGGCATACGGAGGGCGGCGCGGCGCTGGCCTGCATTCTGCTCATCGGCATTCCGGCGCGGCGGCGTAGATGGAGGACCATGCTCGGAATGTTGGCCCTCTTAGTGACACTCAGTGGCGGTGTGCTTGCATGCGGTGGTGGAGGCTGTGGGGGTATTGGCACCGGCGCTAACAACAATCCTGGAACCACTGCAGGAGCCTACACGATAACCGTATCCGGCACTTCAGGAACAACCACAGCAACGGGCACAGTAACTCTAAACGTACAGTAGGCCTGTTGGAACGTAGACGGTCTTAAGAGACGATTATTGCTTCCAGCTGCCAATACGGTAGTTGGCTGTAAGTTGGCGATAACACGCCGAGTGACTCATCGAATCGCATATTCATTCTTGTCTCGGAGTTCCGAGGTTGGCAGTGCTTGCCTGAACGGTTGTTTCACAACCCACACCTTATGGAACGGCCGGATCGGGGAGATCCGGCCATTGATTTTGTTGGAGTTAGGAGGGTCGTTTTTCGAGGCTTTTTGAGACAGCGACGACGTGCTTGTTGATGTCGTTGATTTCGCCGCGTAGCCGTTTGAGTTCCTGGCTGAACGGCTCTTCGCAGGCCCGAGTCCTTTCGAGCTCGTCCCGGAGATCCTCATTGGCCTGCTCGAGATACTTGCGAAGACGGGCCTGGCCGCCAAAAGCTTCGCCGATCATGAAGCCGAAGGTGGCCGATAACAACATCCATAGCGGTAAAACAGCTGACGATTCATCGATCATGCGACTTGCTCCTGAGAGGTTGGGGCGTGCTCGTGAAGCACGCGGTGTACGGTGGCGCGGCTGATGCGATAAGTCTTGGCGATCTGTCCGAGGCTTTGCCCGCGCCGGCGATCTCCGAGGATGGCCTCACGGTCGAGAGCGAGCGCCGGGCGACCGATAGGCCGGCCTTCAAGGCGGGCCCGCCTCATGCCGGCACGGACCCGTTCGATAATAAGGTTGCGCTCCAACTCCGCGACGGCGCTGACGATGATGGCCCGGCCCAGTGGTCCCCCAGTATCGATATTTTCCCGGAACGAGACGTACTCGATCTTCAGTCTGCTGAGTTCGTCTAAAACCTCAAGGAAGTGCTTCACCGACCGGGCGATCCTGTCCGAAGCCCAGACAAGGACGGCATCGAACTTGCCACGGCGGGCATCAGCCATCATGGCATCAAGGCCCGGCCGCTTGGCTTTCGTGCCGGAGATCTTGTCTGTAAACTCGGCTACAACTTCGTAGCCGCGCTGGCTGGCCATCTGGCGGAGGTCGTTGAGCTGCGTTTCTGGGTGCTGGTCGACGGTCGAGACTCTCATGTAAAGAACGGCGCGCTTCATAGCAGGTTTTAAGGATAACACACATATCTGAGATATGTAAGACTTTCGCTGATGCCTTTTCCCCCGAGACAGAACATGGCTTCATGGGCTATACAGAACCCCTCCGCCGCTTCATCCAGCCAGTAGGATACTCTCCCCAGGTCAACGAAATACCCAACACCATGCCCTCCTGGATGCCAGGTCAGGACTACCTGATCAACTTCCAAAAGGGAGATCCCTATATCAAGGTGGATGAAGGATATGCCCGCCTGCCAGGAAAAGGCTACGAGGCACTCCATCCAGAACTGGAAGGACTCAACCCCGAAGACTACCCCGACATCGCCAGGATGCGCATCCTCAGTGATGTGGCTCCCTACAGCAGGGAGTACCAGAAGTACTCATCACGAGTCCGTGCTCAGAGCCGGGATAACCCGGCACTGGAAGCCGAGTACGACCGCATTGTGGAGCAGGTCCGGTCAACACTCCAGGTTGCCCAGAAGCACTTCAACGCCCCGGTCGACACCATCGAGGGGAGCGTAAAGTCGGTTAGCGGCAAGGGCGTCGAGCTGAAAGAGTATCCTGGCAGGACTTTCCGCTTCAGCTCGGTGGGCAGTAGCATGGCGGATCTGACAGCGGAGATACTGGGACGGTCGAACAGGGTCACTAACACTAGGTGCCCCTTCGGCGTCGCACACAAAATCCCCTCGCGCATGCGGGGGAGGGCCGGTACCCCGCCCGCGGCATGGCCCCTTCGCCGCCCCGGGGCTCTCTCTATCCTTGCCGCGTCTCCCGCCAGAAGCACACTGCGCCTATCAGCTTCAGGCATCATGCTCAGTACGGCTTCTGACGCTGGCTGGTTTTTCGCTGGGCTGTAATGGGATGCACTTAGGGAGGCGTCAGTGGATGTTGGTTTATTCCTCCACTGCACCTGTTACGCCGCGGCTCTTCTGGCCAGGTAATACTTCGAGTTACTTTAGTTTGGGTGCTCAACCGTGGCCTGTAAAAGTACGGTTTGGAAAATGCAGAAAAAAACGGAATGAGCACCTCCCCACGAGAGCACAAGGAGTTATGGAACACTTTACCGCGTAGCACTGGGGCTTCATTACCACTTTCTTCAGCTATAGTCATTTGCCCTGGAGTTCCCGATAGCACTCTCAAAGCCAGTCCTCAAATGCACTGCTTCTGGCCCAATTTATTCTTGGAAATACCACTCTGCGGCACGCCTGTCAGGGCTGGATGCGTCTTCTGTTCGATGCCGACGCCGGCCGTCTGCGCCATAGCTCGGCAAGGAGATCTTGCCGCCTTGTGGTCCTCTTCTGCGGCAGCTTCTCGCCATATGAGTTCACTTCAAGAATCAAGGTAAAGAGCTTGGTGTAAATGCTCCTCATCTCACCCAGGAACCGGCCCCGCTGCTCCTTGCGTCCGTGATGGATTCGTTTCAGAGATCCGAAAGGAAACTCCACCGCCTCGCCGCGGCTGAGAGCCGCGGCCATCTCAGCGAAGATCTGGTTGAAAATACGCACCGCACTCCGGCGAGACAAACCCTGCTCCCGCAGCTTCTTTACGATATCTCCCTTATTCATATTCCCTGGTTTGACATCTCATCGACCATTACCTGTGCAACTGGCTTCAACCTTCATCGTCAATGCCATTTCCAGACTATGCCATTCATCACACGGGAACCAGGACCCTACGCTATCGCCGGGGAGCTTCCCCAGCGACACTCACAGAACAACCAATGAGACTTCTCATCAGTAGCGCCCCGAACACCTCCAACCGCCTCGCACTGCGTGACAGTTGTGGGCCGCTGGTGTGCAGCGCTTCCGCATTGATGTTATTTAGGGGGCTCCCGCACACTGCGGCGTTTACCGTTACGTATCCATTTTTCGCTCTCGAAGCACGCTCAATGAACGCGTCGGACCGCTCTCGTCTGTTGATCACCGAATGCCATTTGCCCGAGAAGACGACTATTCGCTCAAATGGATTGCCGCAACAGAGCTCGACGATGGCATTTCTAAACCCTTGGGCATTTTTCACGGCCGATCCTGAAATAGAATCCAGTTGCCAGTGCGCAAATCTCCGAAAGCTCTTATGTCTTGAATCTCAGCAACTCGGCATTCTCGGCCTTTGCCTGTTTCAGGATCGGTACCTCAGGTTCAGCATCTTTCCAAAGCATGACATCGGTATCCTGCACTCTGGCAGCATCCAACTGCGCCTGCGAAAGATCCAACTTTGGAGCCGCACAACTTCGAATCTATTCAGCGTGTGCGCAACTGCGTTTCTATAAGCATTTGGAGCGGTCGAAACCGCAGGGGATTGAGAGGCAGGATAGAAGCGAATCATTGCTCGGATCTCGCACGCAGCTTCCGCGGCCAAAGGCATTCTCGTTGCTGCGCTTGAAGTGATAAACGTGAAGCCCGCGTGTTGGTGCCTGCAAAACGAATCAAAGCAAGAATATCCGCCAACCTCACCGCGTTCGGTGACCTCCGATCGGTCAAAAAACGATTACGTTGCCGAGACATTATTGTGACAAGAACAGATCAGCAAACCCCTACTCTGATGGCACAGCCGTTCATTGTGCAAAGAAAGGAAGTCATGCAAAAAGCTGGAATCGCGCTTGCCGGATTTGGTCTGTGCCTCCTATTTTCGAGCACTATTCACGCGCAACATGCGGCGCGGACCATCGAGGTCCACGCGCATCGTTTTGCATTTGAGCCTTCCGAAATCCGCGTCACAGTCGGAGAAACGGTCCGCCTGCGTCTCATTTCAGACGATGTGCCGCACAGTCTGCTCGTGAAACAACTCAACATCGATCTAACGACCACCAAATCGAATCCCGGAGAGGTTGTATTCAAGGCAGATACGCCAGGCGATTATGTTGGAAGGTGCGGTCGATTTTGTGGCAGCGGCCATGGCCATATGGTGTTTACAGTGCACGTGAGCCAGAAATGAATGCATCGGAAACTGTGCTGGAACGAGGAAATTGAGATCTGTCTCTTCACGCGACCAGACCGAATCTGGATTAGTCCATTGACGAATCCCCGATTTCTCCAGACCGAACCGTGCGCAGCCGGACATGCGCAAGTTGGAGTAAATAACCGTGTGCGAGGAATCGAAGGATAGCAGAGCCGTTCATCCAAATCCTGCTGAGAAGATAGGCGGGATAGGCGAGATAGTCATGGATAAGGTTCGGTTTTGCCGGCGCGATTGTTGGGTGCGTTTCGAGCGATGCTGCCATTGCGGGACCAGGAACGAGCCGAGGAGCTAGCGCCATATTGATGATCTTCCTTCGAGCACCAGAGGTTTCCGCAAGCAAGAACTGTAACAGCCGGCCATCACGTGTGCGGCGGAACAAAGTTTCCACAGGCGCGCAACCGCAGGTATCGATCCATGATCGCAGTGGCGGGGAAAGCAAATCGATCTCCGCCCTCACGGCCCTATTCTGATTGCATGAGAACCACGCGACCGCTAGCGAGAACGCAATCGCCTGCATGCTCCGCAACCGCGGTGAGTGCATCGCTATCCACTCTTTCCAGAAGTCGTCGTCGAAGGCGCGCTTGTCAAGAAACGTTGCCAGCTCTCGAACATGATGGACGGGAGATTCTGCGCTAAAGACAACACGCAAAATGTGCAGCGCGAAATAGCCCACGTGGTCCACCGGGTGGAGAGCGGGAAAAGTTAGGTCTCCCAATCTACGAATTCTTCGCCGCTCCCAGAACCTCTCAATTTCACGGACTGCAATCGAGGAGACCGAATCGTTCCACAAGCAGAAATGTACTTCGACCGCAGGGGGCACTTCGGGATCATAGACGTTCCCGCTCCACTTCCACGCGCCGAATCGTACGAGAGTGGGCAAGTGATCGGCGTACCGATAAATCTCTTCCGCGTGGCACGAGGCATACCCAATTTCCTGAAGAGCGCGCACTGCGGCCGGGATGTGTTCTCGCGGCACGTAGAGATCAATGTCGCCCTGCCAACGTAACTCCGGCCGAAGCACAAAGTCCGGCGCCTGCGTAAATCCCTTCAAAACTAAGTACTCCACATTATTGGCATCCAAAGTCGTGGCAGCTTCGCTGTATGCTGCCCGCACGCGTTCCCAGTGCCGTGCCGCATCAGCCAGATTGTTCTCAAGGCGCTCACGGACCCAGCAGGGTAGGCACGACTTGGCCTGTTGAGCGATCGGTAGAGTCAGGCGCGCACGGTCCATCACTGGCAGCAAGTCGCGCCACTCCCCATTACTTAACGAACGCAACTTAGTGGTGTCTGCTCCCTGCAGTTGCAGCGCTCGCATCACGGCGGCGAACGGCGCCGGAATCCGTGCTCTCAACGACCCATTACCGATGGCTTGCATTCGCATGGCGCGCCTTCCCTTTGTTCGCATCTTCCGAGGTTTGCTCTTCTGAAGGTGTGGGCTGTTCCGGACTGCAAATTCCCCTGTAAACGCCTGGCTCTCCGAGACTGGCCGCAGCGGGCAGATGCCGCAGATACACGACGATCGACCACAATTCATCGTCGCTGAGAATGCCTCGCGAGGCTGGCATGCCGGAAGGTGAGATGCCGTTCTCGATAATCCACTTAAGCTGCCCATCGCTATAATTCTGCACTTGCTTTGACGCCAGCGATGGGACCGGGGGCGACATCTGCGCTGCAAATGGCACTCCCGTGTTTTGTCCGTCCAGTCCGTGGCACACGATGCAATACGCACCGAATGCAGCTTTTCCTTCTTCCACAACATCAGGCCCGTGACCAAGAGGATTCCGATCGTTTCTTCCACCCACGGTGATCTTGTGCTTGATGCCATTCATTAAGCTGTTCTCAACTTTCCCCGGCGGGCTCACACGGCAGCCAAGGGCAATCAGCAACGCGCTACCAAGCCCCACGAACCGCAGACGACCTTGCATCATTGAAAACCCCTCGCACGGTATGTGCTAAAAACAAGCCTAGAAGAGCTGAAGAATTCTAATTGTCACGCGATTGTCGCAACGCGGTAATTCTTTGTTTCGCAATCGCAATTGTCCATGGTTCAATGCGCATGGAAGTGCCAGCCAAACAAAGGGATGAAACAGGAATGACAACGTGCTGACAATCACCCATGGTGCCTTCATCAATACTTAAGCTGAACTCGGCGATCCCAGGACCTAAATCGCGAGGTGAACTTTCCCGTGAAGCGATTCAGCTCAGCTCTGCTAACTTCTGTTTTGCTGGCCGCTCTGCGTGCGGCGGCTCAGACACCGGGTACGGGTGCGATCTCCGGCACGGTCTTCGATCCGACGCATCACATCATCATCGGAGCTGAGGTAACTGCGATGGATCAGGCGACCCATGCAGAACGCGTAGTAAAGACCGACACGGGAGGGGATTTTCGCGTTTCACTTTTGCCGCCTGGCGATTACGCCATTACGTTCGTGGCTACGGGATTTGTGCCGGGCACCATCTCACCTGTCCAGGTCGCCGCCGGGGAAGTGCGCTCTCTCGATGAGACGTTATACGTTGAGAACGCGACAGCAGTCGTTCGCGTCACAGCGAACCCGCAGATTGCGGATTTGGAAAGTTCGACCCTGGGCAGTCTGGTCGACCGCCAGACCATCGAATCGCTTCCGCTCGCGAACCACAATTTCACTCAAATCCTCGGGCTCTCGCCGGGCGTTGTTGTCGACCTTCCGAATGCCGCGCAGCCTGGGTCCGGGACACAGAATGTTGCCTCGGATGGCGCCACTCCAACCGCGAACAATATTCAGTTCAACGGTATCGATGCCAACAACCTCGCGGAGAATTCAGCTGCCACTGCCGGCACTTCAGAGGTGGGCGTGGCGATTCCTGCCGTTGACACCATTCAGGAGTTTCGCATGCAGACAGCGAACTTCGATGCGGCATACGGACGGGGCAGCGGCGCCAATGTCGATCTGGTGAGCAGAGGCGGAACGAAATCCTTCCACGGCAGCGCCTGGGAGTTCGTGCGTAACAATATCTTCAACGCGAACGATTTCTTTTCGAAGCTGGCCGGCCAGGCGCGGCCAGACCTGAAGCAGAACCAGTTTGGTGCCGCTGTTGGCGGGCCGATTCGCAGAGACAAGGCATTCTTCTTCGCCGCATATCAGGGGCTGACGGAGGTCAACGGGTTTGGAGACGAGCAGACCGCAATTCTGCCACTCCTGACTTCCGACCGTTCCGCTCGCACACTGGGCGCGCAGTTCTGCCCTGCAGGCCATCTAGACGCGTCGGGGCAACCTGCAACGGGCTACTTTACGGCAGCGGGTGGTACCCAGATTTCGTGTGACGGCTCCAACATCAATCCCGTCGCACTTGCGATTCTCGATGGCAAGATGCCGAACGGACAGTTCGCGATTCCGAATCCGCAGATTGCCCTGCCGCCGAGCGGCCCTGACGCTTCGGATCAAGTGCCGATGGGTGAATCGACCTTCGCGATTCCGACGCTCTACCGCGAAGATCAGGCCACGATAAACCTCGATCGAGTTCTGACCCAGAAGAACACGCTGGCAGAAAGATTCTTCTATTCTCGGGCCCCGTTGACCCTGCCATTCTCGCCCACTGCTGCCAATCTGCCGGGATGGGGCACCGATGAGTTGAATCGCAATACGATGTTCATCCTTAGCGATACGCACGTGTTCAATGCGGCTCTGATAAACATTGCGCGCTCTGGCTACATGCGCTTTGACGGTGTCTCGCACATACAGAATCCGCTGAAGGCCGCGACGATCGGCGAAGGCACACCCACGGGGTCGGTGAGTGCGACCGATAACGCGCCGGCGCTGATCGTGGGTGGTTTCAGCATCGGCGATGCCGGCACACCGTTCCAGTGGGAGGTGACGAACACCTTCATCTGGCAGGACACTCTGGCGCTGACCCGACGCAATCACAATATGCGCTTCGGCCTGGAAGTCAAGCGTCACGCGATCGGCGAAGAACAGCCCTTCAGTATCGACGGAGTGCTGATCATCGCCACATTTCAGGACTTCCTGCTTGGACAGAGCGCCGTACAGAACGCCAGTCCCTTCGGGCTGAGCAATGTGACAATCAGCAACGCCGGTGGAGGCATCCACCGGAAAAACGAGCGCTTCTCTGATTTTGCCAGCTTTGCGCAGGATGATATCCGACTGACGCGTCGCTTCACCATCAACGCTGGCTTGCGGTACGAGATCTTTGGCGCACCGCTCGAGACAAGTGGGCGATTTGGGAACTTCAACCTGCAGACTGCGCAGCAAGGACCCCTTCCTGCGCTGGGAACATTGAGCGGCTTTACGCTGCCCTCGAATTACAATGGGCCGCTTCCCGCCCAGGTGACACGTACTTCCTTTCCTGGTCTGTACCGGACCCCCTTGGGCGACGTTTCGCCGCGCCTGGGATTTGCGCTGCAGCTTACTGAAAGACCGATTCTAGTGCTTCGCGGCGGATACGGAATCTACTATGACCGGCACTCCGGCACCTTGCCCGAGCAAACGACGGACGAGACGCCCTTCGCCGACAACCAATTTATCGAGGGAGCGGCAAACGGGCCGGCAACCCTGCAGAGCCCATTCGTGCCGCTGATCCCGCCCACCTCAGAGTTCCCGCTGTTCATTCCGCGCTCGCCCGCTTCGACAACATTCATTGAAGCCACCGATCCGGGCATTCGCGACAGTATGACGCAGGAGTACAACGTGAACCTTCAATACGCCTTCACAGACGACTGGCTGGCGCAGGTTGCGTTTGTCGGCGCGCGGTCAATGCACCGTTCCGGCCAGGTTGAGTTCGATCAGGCGCTGCTGGCAAGCCCCGGAAATCCTGTGAACGGCGAAATCAACAATTCTATCGCCAACGTAACCGCCCGCCTTCCGTGGCAGGGCATCAGCTCAAACTCGTTGCAGACCAACTCGATTTTTGTCGGCAACTACAACGCTCTGCAGATCAGCATCCGTCACCGGTTGGAGCACAGGCTTGAGTTGCAGGCGAGTTACACCTGGTCAAAAAACTTGGACGAGGTCAACGGAGAGTTCGGCACGGATATCTTTGAGCTGCAACTCCCGACGAACGACCAGCATAACTTGCGCAGATCCTCTTACGGCCCGGCAGGAGACGACCGCGACCAGCGGCTGGTCGCCGACTTCAGCTGGACTGCTCCGAGTCAGAAATCTGGTCCCTGGTTCGTTCGCTCAGCCCTGTCATCGTGGCAGGTCTCCGGCATTGGCGTGATTCAGTCGGGCATTCCACTGAGCGTCTTCGACACCAACGCGGGATCGGTCTATGGATTGATAAGCGGCGAGGTCCGCGCGCAGCGAACCGGCGCTTCATCGTATAGGTCCGGATCGCTGTTTACCCGCGCGATCAATGGCTATCTCGCCCCTGCTGGTTTTACGCGCGCCCCTGAGGCCCCCAATGGAACCAGCCTGGCCGACCAGGACTTCGGCAACAGCGGCGTGGGTTTTTTGCGCGGCCCGGGGCAGCACAACTTCGACATGGCCGTCGAACGAATAATCACCGTGACTGAATCCCACTCTCTGCGATTCCGCACAGAGTTCTTCAACTTGACCAACACGCCACAGTTTGGGAATCCGAACACAACCCTGGGCTATGGGGATCCTACGCAGCTCAACCCGGTTGCCAGTCCCTCGTTCGGGCGCATCACCAGTGCCGTCACCGCGCCCCGGATCATCCAGTTCGCTATGCGATACACGTTTTGAGAGAGAGATCAATGGCCTCAACGACAACTCAGACCCAGATGGCGCGCTACATGACCGTTCAGGAGATCGAGACTGCCTGCCGCGAGTTAGAACCGCCAGAGTGCGAGGAGTATTACAACGACGCACCGGCTCTTACCTTGGAGACGATGCTCTTTCCGCTTGGTTTTCCGATGTGCATCCGGACAAATTCAGCGGAGGCGCTGCATGTCTGCGAGATGAAGTGGGGCGTCTTCGAGCGTCTGTTCGATACGGACCCAATCGAGACGCACATCCATGTGGTGGAGACGGAATCGCGAGAATGCCCTCCCGCGCCTGTCTTCCGCTTCATGGAAAATACGCTTTTGGTAACGGCCGATACCGACAACGTCTGCGCTGCTCAATTTCCCATAGGCAAGACGCGCATGGTCGTTTCGTCAGCCACGATTGCGCATCCAACCTACTTCAGCCAAACGTTCCTTGAGGCTGCTCCCGCCGCACAGCTTTTGACCCGTCTTGTCACTCCTATTCACGCAGCGTGCGTCGCCATCGGAGGCCGCGGTGTTCTGCTCTGTGGAGATTCCGGCGCCGGAAAAACCTCGCTATCCTTTGCCTGCGCGCGTGCCGGCTGGCAATTCATCTCCGACGATTCCAGTTATCTGCTTCTCAACGAGTCGGGCCGCCAGGTGCTGGGAAACTGCCACCAGGTGCGCTTCCGTCCATCGGCAGCGGAGCTCTTCCCTGAAATCTCTGGCGCGGAGATTACGCCACGGATGTACGGAAAGCCTTCCATCGAATTACAAACTTCAATCTGGCCCACAATCAATGTGACGAGACGTGCTCAGATCGACTTCATCGTCTTCCTCAACCGTCGCCAACCTGATGTTGAGGATCTGGTCCTGTATAACAGGGACGTTGCGCGCTGCTATATGCGCCAAAACCTGTTTGGAACGTGCCAAACGAAATTGGCGCAGTACGAGGCCATCGAGCGCTTGCTAAAAGCCGAGGTGCTCGAACTCCGCTATCAGTCTCTTGACTGGGCGGTGGGCCGTCTGGAGCGCCTAATGCGAGAGGGGCGGTGATCCAATGATCCGCTTTCTGCGTTATCTCTGGAACGCACCTGGTCTCTGGTTGCGCGGTTACAACCTCAACCGGAAGTTCTGGCTGTTTTTTACGGCCGCGCTCTTCTGGGATGCCGGCTTTGGGATCTATTTCTTCCTGTTCAACCTTTACTTGCTCGACGCTCACTTGAATGAGCGCGCCATTGGTCTAATCAATGGTGCTTTGTCACTTGGGGTGATGGCAGGAACGCTTCCGGCAGGCATCTTGACTCGACGTTTTGGATCGCGCCGTCTACTTTTTTTATGCTTTCTCGTTGCACCCATTCTCGGCGTACTGCGGGCTATTTTTGTCTGGGAACTCGCGGCCATCGCGCTCGCATTCGTTGCGGGCGTTGTAATGTGCATCTGGATCGTCTGCTTCCTTCCGGTCACCGCATCGCTGACTTCCGAGGGCAACCGTGCCGCGGCAACCGGGCTCATTTTCTCTGTCGGGATTGGCGCGACCGCGTGCGGCGCCGCCGCCTCCGGCTATCTATCGCAGTGGGTCGCAATGCTCGGCTCCGGCACGGGACCAGCCGATGTCAAGCGCATCGTTCTGCTGCTGTCCAGCGGAGTCGCTGCCTGCGGCGTGGTCCCGTTGATGCGTTTACCGGAGGTGCACACTGCGACGCCGCAACCAATTGCGCTCCGCCAACAATTGGCTGTGTTACGACATTCTTTTTTGCGCCGCTTCCTTCCCTTCATGGCATTGTGGAGCAGTCTGCTTGGCGCGTTTACGCCATTCGCGGCTGTGTACTTTGCGCAGCAACGGCATCTCTCGCTGTCCCACGTGGGGCTGATCTTCTCCGCCTCTCAGCTTGCGCAGTTGATCGGCGGCCTACTCGTTCCGCTTGTGGAGCGGGGTTTAGGCATGATCAGAGGCATTGTTGTCTTTCAGTTGGCCACCGGTATTCTGCTGGCTCTCACCGCTTTGTCCTCTGACCCGGCGTGGTCCATCATATTCTTCTGCGGCTATTCGGCGGCTCAGTGGATTTGTTCGCCTGCAATGTACACGCTTCTGATGAACAACGTAGTCGAGGCGGATCGCGCCGGTGCCTCCGCCCTGGTCATGTTCAGCAATTCTCTGCTTGCCGCCCCCGCTACATCTGCAGTGGGCATCTTGCTTCTGCGCCTTGGCTACCCGGCTGTGATGATCTCGCTCGCCAGCCTCGAGTGCATTCTCGCAATTGCTTTCTGGTGGGTGATTGCAGAACGCATTTCGCCGATGCCGGCCCAGGCTGCGATTCACGCTGAATCCTCTATGGATTGAAGAACCGCAGGATGGCGCGCTCTTCCTCGGGGCTGAGGTTAGCGCGAACCCGCATATGCCGCGTGATCGTTCCGGCGATTCTTGGCGAAAAGCCCTCCGGAGCGTTATGGCACCTCGCGCAGTGCTCCGCAAACACGCGATCCCCTTCTTGACTACTGTCGGCATGTGTCGTGCGGCTGGGCTTGTTGTGGTTGTTTGATGCCTGTATCGTACCCTGGCTGGCATTCTGCGCGGCGGACAGAAACGCGCCCGTCGCAAGCGTCGCGCCAAGAACTGCGAAGAAGATTATGAGCCTTGGGTTCATCATCAGCGTCCTTTCCATGCCGGCAGAAGGAATCGATAAACAATGCCGGTCTCCCAAATGTTGACATCGCCGGCGGAAGAGAACTGCCGGGAGTAGCTCGAGAGAATCCTCGCGTTGTGCGGAAGGTTGCAATCTAACCCGAAGTCGACGCGCTGGGTGTTCTGGGCGGGCACGCCGTCGCTGGCGGCGTTGTCGATGCGAAATGTCTGTTGCATCCGTAAGAGGGGTTCGAAACGCCTGACAAAACTGACCGGCCCTCCGCCCTCGCAAATAGGCCGATAGTCCGCCTCGAACCAATAACCGTATGCGTGTTCGCCGCGCATGGCCTCCGAGCGCACGCGGAATCCTGCATCCTTCGTCTGCCACCACAGATGCATGCCTACGAAGTTTTCGTGCGATTCCTGCAGCAGGCGTCCGTAAGACGCGCCCAGCTCCAGCCGCTGTCCTGGGAAATAGGCAATCGCGCGTCCGCCCGATGATCGTTCCGAATTGAATTGCAGGTTGTCGCTGCGAGCGGAGAACCAGGCAGCATAGCTGAAAGAAGAGCGTGCGCTGCTGAGGAGGGATCCGCGCACCTGCCCTCCCAGGCCGACACCGGTGCCCATCTGCCCTATCGGTTCTGCCAAAGACTCATCCTGAAAATTGCCGATCCAAACTGGCGTCAATCGCTCGTTATATGTGCCGAACGGGAGCAGGAAGCTGCCGCCCACCACCGTGAGGTGCGGCGATGCGATGTAGTCTCCTTGCAGGTAAGTGAGCGCGGTGAAGTGCGAGTGTTCATATCCGCTGGATGTGGGTGTGAATAGCTCCAGCAGCCCGGCTCTCGATTCCACCAGGAAGTGATTTCCCAGCGGCACAACCGCCAACGGCTGGATCAGAGGTATGTAGGTCGCGTTCCCTCCGGTGGTGTTCGTGACGAACGCCACGCCGCCCGAGAGCAGAGGTGTGTCCTGCGCCGGTGCTCTCCCACCGAGTCCGAGCAAGGACATAGATAACAAAAACGCTGATGCTAAATGCCGCATGGTCCTTAGGGTAGGGCCGTTGCAGTCGTAAGTTGTCGGACCGGCATTTTTGCTTTGTCATTTGATTGTCACCACACACCGCAACTCAGCATGGCGCTAGCACCATTCCCAGACTGTTCTGTGTCGAACCCCTTGTCTGCCGGTGCTGCGATCAAGGAACATCCCGCCGAGTTCTCTTCGGCACAATTGACCAATCAAGTCCGTCGGGCAGGGACGATTTCTGGCGGTTCCCAGCTCAAATTAGCGGACTCTCCCTCGAAAGTCACTTCCTCGCGCGCAATAAAAGCGGGTCGGAAGTTCGCGATGAAGCCGTCCCTGGTTCTGAGTGTGAAGGTTCGCGCGAGCCGCTTTAAATCCAACATCTCGACAGGACGAAGGATGGCTTCGGCTTTTTGATGATCTGGTTTCGACGGTGCAGCCTGGGGGCAAATGTCGCTGCGCCGCTTCTGAGCTTGCATCACCTGATTTCCGCACAGAAGGCGGCAATTATGTCGGTCTACGCAGCCGGCTTAGTGATTCTGACCTGGCGCGGGTTTCACCTCAGAGGCACATGGCGTCTGATCTTCGCATTTGCGCTCGCCGTAGTCATCTATTTCAATATTTTGGCGCTCTCGGTTCAGATCCCAGGAGTCTGCGGAGAAATCCGATTCCTTTTCCAGGCGGCTCTATTAACGGCCGCCTTATCGATTGGAATCCTTGCGGCAAGGAGATTCACAGAGAGAGCCGCCGCTCTGGCTTCGATAGAACAGAATACGTCCAGCACTTCTGCACTTCGTCATTAAATATGAGAAGCTCGCCCCGCGTCTCAAAGGAGAATCGGCAGGCGAACCAGGTGCGCGCTCAGACATGGAGACCGAGGAGAACGATCATGCAATCAATTGTGAAGACATCCGCGATTCCGTTTGTCCATTCTGCACTTTGCCTGGACTGCAACTCAGTAAATGACGCCTACCGGGAATGCTCCCCGCGTTCATCGAAGACACTGATGAATTTGAGTCCGGTTATGACCGGCGCAACATGTGTCGTTATTCTCTGGAGCGCCTGGTCGCCAAGTGTAGTCTGCAATTTAAACGTGCCCTAGCTCACAGATTTGGTGGATCTCCGTGGTTTCTTATAGCCAGATTCTCGATGAGTACGTGATTGCCGAGTCACTCATCACGGATCCGATTAGTACCGATATGTCGCCATTTCAACTGGAATCGTGAGTTCTGCGGCCGGGCTGGTGTCCGAAGGGACCTCTGGCACGGCGGCGTTTTACAGTATTAGTCCGTGCAGAATCGCGGTCCTTGCTGGGCAGATTTGGCGTTTTGTCGAAGGTAAATCGGCGCTCGTCCGGCTGGTGGCGAAGCCAGAAGGCACTTTTGGGTTCATAATTGCTCATATTCCCCGTTTACATGGAGTGCATATGCCTTCTTTTGCCGAAGTACGGGAATCTCTCTTGAACGGAAATACCTTGAGTTGGGGAACGTTCGGCGGCCATAAGCGCGGCACCATTCGACTCAGCGAGCCAGGCCAACGGCGGTTGCTTGCCTATCTACTCAAGCAGAACCCATCAAGAGTCGTGGACGGCAACGAGGAACTCTTCCCGGGACTAATAGCTGCGTGGAGCGACCAGGATTCAGACCCCGCGGCAGTAGCAACCGAGAAACGGCAAATTACCAAGTCCGGGGTTTGGCGACTAAGGCGCGTCCAGGCATCTGGATTTGGTGGTCTCACACTTTTCGGTGCTGGAATATTCGACCTTTGGATCGACGAGAAAAACTGGTGCATCGAGGGCCAAAACGGATCCGGGAAGACGTCCCTGGCCAGTTCCATAATGTGGGCACTGACAGGCAAGCGCATTCGTGAGCAGGACGGTCCAATCGACGAGGAAGGCGTGCGACTGCCGGTTACGAATAGCGCAGGGGCGAATATCGGCGGCTGGCCGTCGTTTGTCTCCTACCCCGATAATGCCCAAGCCCTCAAGAATGACGCCGAGGCCTGGGTGCGCCTGACGTTCAGCAATGAGACAGGTGAGCTTGCCACGGCCTATCGCAAGATGACTTGTCCCGTGACAGGAGAACCGGTTATAGAGGAAAAAATAGACCCTAGGCTGCTCGATGTGCGAGAACTTATCGAGATTGGCGTCGTGATGCCAGCGAGAATTGCGAGGGTTGGGTTTGGCGAAAAAAGCCAATCGCTCTACGAGGCTGTGAAAATGCTCACCGGGCTGGACCAGCTCTCCGATATCGCGGACGGCTGTAGCCGATTTACGAACAGGGCAAGCAGGTTCCTCAAATACGGCAAAGACAATGGAATCGACGGACTAAAAACAAGGTTTGAAGAGAACTTGGCGAAGGCCCAAGTGAAGGCAAAGGAATGGGGCTTCGCTATCCCGGAAAAGCGTGATCTTGAAGACAAGGATGTCGCGCAAGTGCTCAAGCAGTCTGCGACCAGTGCATCGGCCGAGGCAGGAACACACCTCGCGACCCTAAAATCGGAAATCGCCCCGGAGATAGACACCGGCACATCCCAAGGCAGACTTCGGGTCCGCAATGCGGTGAGTGAGGCCCGGGCAATCATATCGCAAGCAACGAAGAGTCTCGTGCTTTTTGAAGCCTGGACCGCTCTTAAGGAAGCGTCCGACCATCCACCGCTCAAAAAGCTCCCTGCCCTGATCGAGGCCTCTTCCCTAAAGCTGGAAGGCGCTCTCTCGTGGCACAAGCGACAGGCATCGGACAGGAAATTCCGGCTCAAGGCGTTAGCAGCGCAGTCCTTTGTTCCTCCGCATGAACACAACCAACAAGCGAAGTGCCCACTGTGCTTATCAGCGCTGTTGTCGGAGGAACAAAAAGCCCTGGCAGCGGAGCTCGCGGAGTTACAAGAGTCAGCACTAGAGGCTGAGAGAAGGGTCGAAGATGTCTGCCGAGAATTGGAGCACGAATTGTTACAGCAGCTCCCCGCAGGGCTCGCCAAGCATCGAGAATACTTGTCCGCAATGGATCCTAGGCAGGACTACTCTGACACGCTAACCGGCAAACTCTTGGAGGTACCCCCGTTTAGCGATGTTCTTGTAGGACTCGCGGGGCGCATGAAGATAGTTGTCCTAGGGCAACGCGACCAATTGCCGCCATTCTCCTTTCCCCATCTAGTTCAAATGGGGGACGAGCCCGCTGCCGCCGTTAACTTGCGCCGGACCATCCACGAGTTCATGCGCCTTGTTTCACTCTGCGAGTGGTGGGGCGCAAACCGCAGAGAATTTCGCGAGGCTTGGAGCGCCATAGTGGGCCAGAAGCAAGCCGACGGCGCTTCCGCCCCTAATACCTTCGAAGGAGAACTCGATGTGATCGATCAGGCTTTGGCCAAGGCTGAGCCGCTCGACGAGCTGTCTGGCTTCCTCGCGGCAGCCTCAGATTCAGCAGCAAAGTGGGCTCTCATCCAAAGAGACCAGGAGCTCAGGGAAGCAATATCGACGGCGCTCACGCCACTAAAAGATCTGAAATCGTTGGTCGGCGCTGAGACAGCCCGATCCATCGCGACTGTCTCGTCACGCGTACGAGAAATACTATCGCGCATTCACTTAAACGAGCGACTGGCCTATTCAGAAACATCGTTGGGCAAGAAGAGCGTGAACGTGACCGGGGGATTTGATCCGGAGGTGCAAATCGATGCGGCACAAGTGGCCAACTCTTCATGGCTCAGGGCGATTCTGTGGGCGTTCGTCTTGGCCTTACGGGAAGAGACCATTGAAGCTATTGGTTCAAATCCGTTCCCGCTGGTGGTTCTGGACGATCCACAAACAACGTTTGACCCACGAAACAAGCGCAAATGGGCACAAGAAATCGTCCGCATTGCAAATCTGGATTCGGCTTCGGCAGGCGGAGCACAGCTTATCCTCACCACGCACGAAACGCAGTTCTTCCAATGCATCGTCGACCACGAGAAGCTCGTGGGGGAACAGGCGCTTATCGGCGGCGTGAACAAGACCTGCGGCGTTGCAAAGATTGTCAACGGCAGCTGTCTGGAACGCGCATGGAGGAAAGCCGTTGATGCGAATGACGACTCACTAGCCCGCGATTACATCGGAGACATCCGAATATATTGCGAAGACCTATTGAAATTCATGCTCCGGGGCGAAGGCCCAGGCGTCCAGCTTCTTTCCCTCGATGCACTGAAGAAAAAGCTGAGAGAATTCCACGATACTCATGTGGCGCCGTTCGACCGCCCGTCCTTCACGCGCCTACTGAACACACTGGAAGGCGGCGGCGGTAAAGGACCACCTGCCGTTCAGGAGAACGCAGGATAGCTCGTGTAGCCGGCAGCACCTCCTCCGTAGAAAGTCGTTGGGTCCGGTTCATTCAGAGCGGCTCCGAGTTGTAGCCGCCTTGGTAGGTCTGGGTTGGCTAGAAAGGCGCGGCCGTAGGCGACAGCGTCGGCACGCCCGGTCCGTAATGCTTCCTCTCCTCTGAGCCCGTCATAACCGCCATTCACGACGTAGAGACCTTTCCAAAGTGTTCTCAGGTGAGCCGACATGGCGAGATCCTCCTCGCTGCTTCCTTTGCTGTTCTGCGCCGTTTCAGCGACATGAAGGTACCCGAGCCCATAGCTGTTGAGTCTTGCAACCGTGATGGAGAAGGTTTCAAGGGGGTTGTCGTCCGTCATATCGTTAAAACCGCCCGTTGGAGAGATTCGTACACCCACCAGCCCGCTATCCCAGACTTGCAGGACGCGTTCAACTGTTTCAGTGAGAAAGCGGACTCGATTCGACGTAACACCTCCATATTCATCGGTTCTCTGATTCGTTCCTGTTCGGAGAAATTGATCGATCAAGTATCCATTTGCCGCATGAATCTCGACCCCGTCAAATCCGGCTTCTTTTGCGTTGCTGGCTGCCCGCCGATAATCGTCCAAGGTCTCTTTGATCTCGCTAGCCGTCAAGGCAACCGGCTTCTAGACCTGCGCCAGCCCCGTAGCAATCAGCGTTTGGCTATTGGCTCGGATTGCAGAAGGAGCTACTGGCTGTGCATTGTTTGGCAACAGGGACGAATGAGAGATTCGGCCGACATGCCACAACTGAAGGAAGATTCTGCCTCCACGCTTATGAACGAAATCCACAATCCGGCTCCACGCTCGCACCTGTTCGGGGGAATGAATCCCCGGAGTATTGAAGTACCCTTTGCCCATGGGCGAGATTTGCGTCGCCTCGGTCACGATGAGTCCAGCCGAAGCGCGTTGTGAGTAATAAGTCGCCGCGAGTTCGCTCGGCACACCATCTGCTTGTGCGCGGTTGCGCGTGAGCGGTGCCATGAAGACGCGATTTGTCAGGACCAAAGACCCAAGCTGAACCGATTCGAAGAGATTCGCCATTTTTGTGCTCCTGTTGTTCAACGACGCAGTGGGTTGCTTGTGATGAGCCGGCGGTGAAGAGCTTCTGTCAGGTTCGACACTCCTGCTCCGCACTCTGACCGAAAACGGTCGGGTTAGAACTCTGTTACTGAGTCGGCATATCGCTAGCCTTCTCTGCTCGCCGCTCCTTCCAAACAGCAATAGCAATGAGCAAATCGAGGAGGAGAACGATAACGGGAATCACAGGTGGCTTGATCCCGAGAGGAAGAACGCTAGCAGGCACCCCAGGCTGCAGGTGGACATAGATTGCCGCGGCCATCTGAGTAAAGAGGATGAAACATGCGACCAGCAAGATCTGATCTTTGGTTTTTGCGGTCAGCGATCTCCGAAGCCATGGCAGTAAGAAGAGGACGCCGGTAAGTATTTCCGTCAGTTTGCCAGCGAGAATCGCCTCGTGTGGCAGATGACTCTGTTGAATCTGGATCTCAAACCAACCATGGAAAGGCTGGAAGAATTTGAGGAATCCGAACAGGGACATCAGAACTCCCAGGAAAAGCGATAAGGTCTTGCTTAGGCGGCTGGACATTTTCATTCTCACTTTCGGAATTTTCGACTTCACAGCGCCAGCCCACGGGCATCTTTCGGAATTGACGCTGATCCAGGGTTTAACTCTCGTACCGAAACGCAGGGGCCGATGCAGCTATCTCCCACACAGCCCGAAACCCTATTTCTTCCAAGTCCTGGACTTGATCAAAATCCAAAAGATCATCAAATGTGAAACAAGTACCAAGGGAGCGTAAAACGTATAGATATACCAAGTGGTAGCTAGGTTGAAGCTCGGCAAATTCACCCGCAAAACTGTGCGTAATACGTTTAGCGCGTCCAAGAATCCCCACGTGTTGGCCACCCACACGAGAGGAACGGCAATACGCCAATTGCTCCGCAGAGCATAGATGGAAGCGAGGGCCAGCGCCGCTTCTAACAGATCACCGTAAGCACCACCGGAAAGGACTTCTCT